>Ga0302196_10000001_pt1 | contig 357177 bp, 284 predicted proteins | sample II_Bog_N1_3_FD_198794 | JGI IMG/M metagenome (GOLD analysis project Ga0302196, IMG submission 198794) | Peat permafrost microbial communities from Stordalen Mire near Abisko, Sweden - II_Bog_N1_3 | ecosystem: Environmental > Terrestrial > Soil > Wetlands > Peat | place: Sweden: Abisko... | reverse complement strand
CCGCCCGCCGAGCCGCCGCCCGAGCCGCCGCCGCTGCCGCCCGCCGAGCCACCCGCGCTGCCGCCGCCCGAGCCGCCCGCGCTGCCGCCCGCCGCCGTGAGGATCGCCGCCGCGTTGGGCGTGCCGATGCCGGTCGGGCCGTCGTAGCCGGGCTGCGCGGTGCCTTCGTAACCGCTCGGGCCACCGCTGGTGCTGCCGGAGGTCACGTCATAGAACGCCGAGGTGTGCGCGTAGGGCCAGCCGGCCGTCTGGGCCGCCTGCCCCGCGATGCCGAGGCGGGTGAACATCGACGCGATGATGGGCGACGAGGCGCTGGTGCCGCCGACCTGCACCCAGCCGGTCGCGCCGGCCGAGGCGCCACCGTAGGTGTCGTAGGTGGCAACGCCGGTGTTCGGATCGGCGACCGCGGCGACGTCGGCCTCCATGCGCATCGTGCAGGTCGGGTCCTTCTGGTACGACGGCTTCGCGATGTACGCGCTGCAGCCTGCGCCGCCGCTGCTCCAGGCCGTCTCCGACCAGCCGCGCGCGCCCGTGGACGACTTGACGAGGCTGGTGCCGCCGACCGCGAGCACATACTTCGAGGTCGCCGGGTAGCTCGCTCCGTAGCCGTTGTCGCCCGAGCTCGCGGTGATCAGGATGCCCGGGTGGTTGAAGTAGGTCGTGTCCTGCGTGGTGACGGTCGAGTCTTCCGCGCCACCGTAGCTGTTGCTGATCGCGGTCGCGCCCAGCTTGGCCGCCTCGTTGACCGCGGCGCCCAGGTCGGCGTCGTCCGCCGAGCTGGCCTCGACGAGCAGGATGTTGCAGGCAGGGCAGATCGCCGAGACCATGTCGAGGTCGAGCGAGATCTCGCCCGCCCAGCCCGAGTCCGCCGTCGGGTACGTGGTGGTGCCGGTCTGGCTGATCTTCTTGAAGCAGCCGTTCGCGGTGGTGCACGCGGGCAGGCCGTAGTGGCTGCGGTAGACCGCGAGGTCCGACTCGGCGTTCGGATCGTCGTTCGCGTCGACGATGGCGACCGTCTGCCCCGCTCCGCTCGGCGCGCCCGCCAGGTTGTAGGCGCTGATCAGATCGGGCGGGCCGAAGCCGCTCGGCGTCGAGCTCGCGTACGGCTTGAGTCCATCGTCCGTCATGCGGATGCGCGCGTGGCAGCGGCGCTGGCCCGGACCGACCGCGTCGCAGAGCGCCTTGGTCGGGTGGCGTGCGATGAGCGCGAGGTCGTCCTGCGCGCGGTCGTCGATCTCTCCAGGAACTTCGCTCGCGCAGGCGGCGAGGAGTCCGACCGCCGCTGCAACCAATAGTGTCTTCGTCGTGAAAGTATTCATGGTGGCGCCTCCGAGGTGCACGCACCCTGAGCGCCGATAACTGACCTCCCCATCGGTCACGTGGCTGTGTGAGATGTGAGCCACATTCCTACGCGCCAGCAATCAATTGGTTAGATCTTCGTAGGGAGAAAGCCCACACGCATACAGAGGAGAATAGCTCCATGGACGCACACGAGACCAAAGTTGTGTGTGCCGTGAACCACCCGTAGATACTGTTCTTTGATAAACAATGATTGGTTCAATCGCGCTCGCCGAGCGCGCGGGCGAGGCCGGCGAGCTGCTCGCGGCCAACCCTCTCCGCGACCGGCTTGACAAACGGCTGCGCCAGCGCCGCGAACAGGCCGTCCCAGGTCTCCACCGAGCGGACGCGCGTTCGGTCTGCCTCGGCGCGCTCGAAGAGAAAGCGGTGGTTGCCTCTGAGCAGGCCATTGCCGCCGCGCCAGGCGATCTCGACGCCGGGCTCGACAACGGTCACTTCGATCGGTGTCGCGATCGGCGCGCCCGCGATGCGCACGAGCAGCCGCGCACCGGGCCGCAGCACGCCCACCGAGGGGCCGACCGGCCGGAAACCGGGTGGCATCCAATCTTTCCACGAGGCGTGGTCCGCGAGCCGGTCGAACGCGGCCTGCGGCGAGGCAGCGACAATGCGCGACGCTTCAGCGAGGAAGGACATGCAGCGATCCTCTCACATCTGCGCGCGGTGGTAGCGTGCGCAGGTGAACGTCGCCCTCCAGCGATTTGCCGACGCCGTCAACCGGCCCGATCCCGCGCTGGAGCTGGACGTTGCGGCGCTGCTGCTGGGCGCGATTGCGGGCGAGGGAGAGATCGACATCCCCGCGGCGCGGCGCGCGCTCGACGGGCTCGCCGAGCGGGCGGCGGCGCTGCGCGACGCTGCGGCCGAAGAGAGCGCGGAGCCGCGCTGGGCGGGCGCGCGCGCGATCCAGCGCGCTCTCGCGGAAGAGGGCTTTCGCGGCAACGCGGAGGACTACTACGACCCGCACAACAGCTTCCTGCACCGGGTGCTGCAGCGGCGGCTCGGCATCCCCATCTCGCTCGCGGTGGTCTATCTCGAGATCGCGCGGCGCATCGGCGTCGAGGCCTCCGGCGTCGGCTTTCCCGGCCACTTCCTCGTGCGCGTCGAGAGCGGCGGGCAGACGCTCTTCACCGATCCGTTCCGCATCGGCGCCGAGCTGGACAGCGCCGCGCTCGAGAGGCTGCTGCATCGCACGCGCGGCGGCGACGCGAAGGTCGAGCCGGCGATGCTGCTGCCGGTGGCCAAGCGGTCGCTGCTGCAGCGGATGCTCTTCAACCTGGCCGGCATCTACGGCCAGCAGCACGATCGCAACCGCTCGCTGGCGGTCCTCGAGCGGCTCGCGCTGCTCGACCCCAGCGACGCGCAGCTCGCGCACCGGCTGCTCGAGCTGCGTTCGCGCATGCGCGCGCTGAACTAGAAGCGCCGCGGTGGGCCGCGAAGCCGCCGCTACTTCACCGGCTGCAGCTCGGTCCAGGTCTGGTTGTCGCGGCCGTTCGGATCGAAGTTGTGATCGTTGGTATGCAACACAGTTCCGTCCTGCGCTTGCCAGGTGTGGTTGTACTGGTCGCTGGTCACCGTCGCCTGACCCGTGTTCGGATTCACGTAGGTGCCCTGGTTGAGCACCGCCTGCGACGTCTGCTGCGCGCTGTGGTCGATGGCGGCTTGCCGCGCGCGATCGGCCGACATCGCGTGGTCGAAGCGGGTCTGCTGCTGCTGCATGAAGGCTTCGTGGTTGGCGTTGCGCTGGCGCTGCGCCTGCTCGCCCTGCTCGAGGATGGCGCGGCCCTGCGCCTGCTGCGCCGAGAGCAGCTGCTGGGCTGCGCGCTGCTGATCGGCCGAGAGGCGCTGGGTCCATTCGGGGTCGGCCTGGAACGACGCGCCGATGGCGGCGAGCTCGGGCCAGCGCATCGCCATCGTGCCGCGCGGCGTGCGCGCCAGCGAGATCACGCTGGCGCTGCACTGGTGCCGCTCGGTCGGGCGCGCGCGCGGCAGCATCGCCGGCATCTCCATCACCGAGCAGTAGATGACCGTCGAGAGCGCCTCGTCGACCGGCGCGCCCGCGTGCGTTCCCTCGAGGTGCACGGTGGCCCCCTCGAGGATCGTGCGCGGCATCTTCTGCCCGAAGCGCGCCGCCATCTGCGCGGTCTGTTGATCCATCTGCGCGAGCTGCGCGGCGATCTTGGCCTGCATCTCCGGCGCGGGCGGCTCGACCGAGACGACCTTCGCGCCCGGGCGCAGCGCAGGCAGCGCGATCTGCTGGAGGAACTCGCCCGCCGAGAGGATCTTCGTCTCGGCGCAGCCGCTCTTCTCCATCGCGCGCGCGAACGCCGGGTCGCTCGACCACGACCAAGCGTAGCCGGGGAAGATCTCCAGCGCGGTGAGGCCGTCGGCGCTCTCGGTCGCGTAGCGGATGGAGGCGCCCACCGAGGTGCAGGTGCCCAGCCGCGCGACGGTGCCGGCGAACTTCCAGCCGGCGGGGATCTCCAGCGTCGCCGCCGTCATCCCGTAGACCGGATCGGTGATGGTCACCTGGCGCCCCTGGCCGATGGCGCGAGGAGCCGCGGGATCGCTGCCGCCCTTGCTGCAGGCGGGCCCGGTGGCGAAGAGGCAGAGCGCGGCGAGCGCGGACGGGACGAGCAGCTTGAGCGGCATGAGGCCTCCGAGGCGAAGAGTGGGCACTGGATACTCCGATGCGGGCTCGCGCGCGATGCGTGCTTGACAGATCGCGCTCGAGCTGACCCGCTGGGGCGCGATTGCCGTGCGGCGGTCACAACCGACCGCGCCCGCGGTCTCCCCGGGATGAACGGCATCGAACGTCTCTCGCAGCGGCTGGTCCCTTCGCTCCTTCGCCACCGGCGCGGCGTGCTGCTCGGCGCGTTGCTGGTCACCGCGCTCGCGTCTGTCTTCGCGGTGCGGCTCTACGCGGATCTGCGCAGCGGCATCGAAGAGCTGCTCCCCGAGAGCGCGCCCAGCGTGATCGCGGCGAAGACCCTGGGCGCGCGCCTGCGCAGCTTCAGCCGCCTCTCGGTGGTGCTCGAGGGCCAGGACGGCGACGCGCTCGCGCGCTTCTCTGACGATCTCGCTGCGCGGCTGCAGACGCTGCCCAAGTCGCTCGCCGAGTCGGTCGAGTACCGCTCGACCGAGCAGGAGCAGTTCGCCCGGCGCTTCGGCGGGCTCTACCTGCCGGTGGAGAAGCTGCGCGCGCTGCGCGACCAGCTGGCCGCGCGCATCCAGTGGGAGAAGCGAAAGGCGAACCCGCTGCTGGTGGATCTCGACGACAGCGCCGCCGCGGACCGCGCGCCCGAGGTGACCTTGCCGACCGAGGGGGCCGACGCCGCGCAGTTCCGCCAGGGGCGATTCCAGACGACAGACGGCCGTCTGTTGGTGTTGCAAGTCACTCCGCCCGACTCCTCGACCGACGCGAGCCGCAACCAGCGGCTGCTCGAGGCGGTGCAGGCGCAGGTGCAGGCGCTGCGCCCGGCCTCGTACGACCCGGCGATGCGGGTCGGCTACAGCGGCGAAGTGGCCGAGCTGGTCGAGGAGCAGGCCGCGCTCAAGGCGGATCTGGCCGCCTCGACCGCCGCGGTCCTCTTCTTCGTGGTGCTCGCGCTCTTCCTCTACTTCCGCCGCTGGGCGGTGCTCGCCGGCGTCTTCGGCGCGCTCGCCGCCGGCTGCGCCACCTGCTTCGGCTTGAGCTACTTCCTCGTCGGACACCTCAACGCGAACACCGCGTTCCTCGGCTCGATCGTGGTCGGCAACGGCATCAACGCGGGCATCATCTACGCCGCGCGCGTTCTCGAGGAGCGCCGCCGCGGCGCCGCGATGGACGAGGCGCTGCGGCTCGCCTGGAGCGGCACGCTCGTCTCCACCTTCGTCGCCTCGTTCGGCGCCGCGCTCGCGTACCTCTCGCTCGCGGTCACCGACTTCCGCGGCTTCAGCCAGTTCGGCGCGATCGGCGCGGTGGGGATGATCCTCTGCTGGCTGTCGACGTATCTGGTGCTGCCGCCGCTGCTCTGCGCGCTCGATCGTTGGCATCCCATCGATCCGGCGCCCGCGCGCAAGAAGGGCCAGCTGCTCGCGCGGCTCGCCTCGGGCATCGAGGCGCAGCCGGCCGCCTGGATCGTGCTCGCCGCGCTCGCGCTCACCGGCTCTGCGCTGGCCATCTCGCGCCGCACCGGACCGCTGGTCGAGTTCGACACCGCGCAGCTGCGCGCGAAGGCGAGCATCCGCAGCGGCGCGCAGTTCTGGTCGGGCAAGGCCGATCAGGTGTTCCACGCGTACCTGAATCCGGTGGTGCTCCACGCCGACAGCGCGCAGGCGCTCGAGCAGACGCTCGCCGCGCTGCAGACGCGCCGGGCCGCGCTGGGCGCGGACGATCCGATCGGCGAGGTGCGCAGCCTGGCCACGCTGGTGCCGCCGCTCGCGGAGCAACAGACGTCGCTCGCGCTGCTCGCCGACATCCGCGCGCAGCTCGACGAGCGCACGCTCTCGCGTCTGCCCGAGGCCGAGCAGGCCCGCGCCCGCGCGCTGCGCCCCCCCGCCGATCTGCGCCCGGTCCAGTTCGAGGATCTTCCCGCGCCGCTGCGCCACGCGCTCACCGAGCGCGATGGCACGCTGGGCACGGTGGCGCTGCTCTTCCCGCGCAAGGCCGGCCTGATGGATCTGCGCCAGGCCGAGCAGCTCAAGGACCTGGTGCGCGCGGCGATCGCCGACACGCGCGGCACGTCGCAAGCGGTCAACCCGCTCTTCCTGCTCTCGGACATCGACGAGGCGATCTGGCGCGACGGCCCGCGCGCCACCGCGCTGGCGCTGCTGCTGGTGTGCGCGCTGGTGCTGCTCGTGATGCGCAGCGGCCGCGCCAGCGCCACCGTGCTCGCCACGCTCTTCTTCGGATTGATCGGCCTCATCGGACTCGCCGCCGCCGCGCAGATCCGGATCAACTTCCTCAACTTCGTGGTGCTGCCGATCACCTTCGGCATCGGCGTCGACTACGCGGTGAACATCGTGCAGCGCTATCGCCAGGAGGGGCCCGGCTCGGTGGGCCGCGTGCTGCGCGAGACGGGCGGCGCGGTCGCGCTCTGCTCGGCCACCACCGTCATCGGCTACGGCAGCCTCTGGGTCGCCGACAACCAGGCGCTCGCGGGCTTCGGCGCGCTCGCGTCGCTGGGCGAGCTGACGTGCTTGTCGGCCGCGCTGCTGGTGCTGCCGGCGTGGCTGCTCGTGCGCGAGCTGCGCGCGGAGCGGGCGCTCGCTGTCGTCTGAGTGCGCCGCGGGGCGCCGGTGGGGCGGCCGTGCTCGGACAGGTCCTCACTCTGGGCGCAGAAAGTGGATCAAAAGTACGTCGGAGAAGTCGACTGCGGAACTGCGCTCGGCCGCCCCACCGGCGCCCCGCGGCTTACGACCGATCAACGGCTGACGAGCGGGCGCGGGCGTTCTCGCGGGCAGCGCGCGAAGCCCGCGGTCTGTGACCGATCAAAAAGCGCTTTTGTTGGCCCGCTGCCGCACGTCACATCGCGAGGGCTGCCGGTCTATCGAGTCGACGAAAGCGAGGCTCTCTCGATGCGATTTTTCTCCTCTGGTTTCTTGAAACGCGCGCAGGTCTTCTTGCGCAGCGCCGCGGTGGGCGCGGCCGCGACGCTCGCCGACTTGAGCGCGCTCTTTTTGCTGGTGCAGGTCGCGGGCGTCACTGCGGCGCTCGCCAATGTGCCGGCGCTCTTGCTGGGAGTCGCGGCGCAGTTTGTCGGCAACCGGCAGTTCGCGTTTCGCGACCAGGCCCGCCGCGGCCGCGCGCTCGCGGTGCAGGGCGGCCAGTTTCTCCTCGTCGAGGCGGGAGCGCTGGGGCTGAACGCGCTCTTCTTCGAGCTGATCGTCGCGCGCACGAAGGTGCCCTACCTGCTCGCGCGGCTGGTCTCTTCGGCGCTCGTCTACGCCGGCTACAGCTTCCCGCTCTGGAACCGGATCTTCCGCCGCGAGGTCGCCGCATGCTGATCGCACTCGCCCTGCTCGTCTGCACCGCCGCAGCGCTCCTCTCGATCGGCTCGATCTGGCATGTGACGAGCGCCCGCCGCGACGTGGCCACCGATCTGCGGCTGCCGCTCTCGGTGCTCAAGCCGCTCTGCGGCGCCGACGACGCGCTCGAGTCGAACCTCGAGACTTTCTTCGTGCAGCGCTACCCCGATTACGAGCTGGTCTTCGGCGTCGAGGACGGGCGCGACCCGGCGGTGCGGGTGGTGCGCCGGCTGATGGCCAGACATCCGAGCGTGCACGCGCGCGTCGTCGCGCACGGCCGCCGCGGGCTCAACCCCAAGGTCGCCAACCTGCGCGGGATGCTCGCCACCGGCACGCACGATCTCGTCGTCGTCTCCGATTCGAACATCGCCGTCTCGCCCGACTACTTGATGAAGCTGGCCGGCCGCTTCGCCAGCCGCGCGCCGGGCGGCGCCGAGCCGGGCCTGGTCACCAGCCTCTTCGCGGGCAGCGGCGCGCGCACGCTGGGCGCGCAGCTCGAGTGCGTGCAGCTCAACGGCGCGGTCGCCGGCGGCATCGCCTCGTCGGAGATCTTGAGCGGCGGACATGCGCTCCTGGTGGGCAAATCGATGATGTTCCGCCGCTCGCAGTTCGAGCGCCTGGGCGGCATGGAGAGCCTCGCCAGCGTGCTCGCCGAGGACTACGTGATGGGCCGCATGTTCAACGAGGCGGGCTTCGAGGTGCGTGTCTGCGCCGACGCGGTCCGCAATGTCTCGGTGCAGACGAGCCTGAAGGGCTTCCTCGCGCGGCAGCTGCGCTGGAGCTTGCTGCGCAGCAAGATCAAGCCGCTCGCCTACCCGTTCGAGATCCTGATCAACCCCAGCGCGGTCGCCGGGCTCGCGCTCCTCGCGGGCGCCGGCCCGTGGGTGCTCGCCTGGGCGCTCTTGCTCACGCTGGCGCGCGATGGAGCGCAGTGGCTGCGGCTGCGCGGCCCGAGCGGGATCGCCGCGGTGCTGCTCGGCGTGCCCAAGGATCTGCTGATGCTCGCGGTCTGGGCGGTCGCGCCCTTCCTGAGCACCATCGAGTGGCGCGGCCACAAGCTGCGCGTGAGCGCCGGCACCCGCGTCTACGCGGGGCCGGCGGAGGCGTGAACGCCAAGCGCCGCTGCGGCGATCAGTTCTCGACTTCGCCGTTGCACGGGCCGGGCACGGTGGAGAAGTTGGCCCCCGTCACCGGCGCGACGCTGATGCTGGTGCCCTGGTTCGCCACGTTGATATCGAGCGCGTGCCAGCGCTGGTGGTACGTCATTCCGCCCGTGAGCACATATCCCTGGCCGGGGGCATAGACGCCGTTGATATAGACCTTCACGGTCGGGTGGGTGGCGGCGCAATTGGAGTGATCGTCGTAGTAATAGACCCACACTTGGTACGGCGTGCCCGAGGGGGAATCGAACGGCAGCTTCTGCGTGACGTTCTCCGGCCCATAGCCCGTGGTGTTGTCGTGATCGAGCGTGGCGTCGTCGCTGATCGTCCCATCGGGATAAGGGCCACCCGGGTCCGAAGGGGCGCCGTTGCAGCTGCCATTGCTGCATCCCCAATCGGGGAACGTGCCGCCGTAGTAGGCGAGATCCTCATAGAAGAGGTCGTTGCCGTCGCAGATGCTGCCCCCCGGCGGCACGTAGTGGATGTCGAGATCGCCGCAGTCCTCGGCCCAGGTCAGCTCGATGTGGATCGCGCCGACCGGAACGACCTGGATGGTGACCGAGCTGGTGCTGGAGCAGCCGTTGGTGTCCTTGACGTTGAGCTGCACCACGTAGGTGCCGGAGACCAGCGTCTGCATCTGGGTGGTCGGGCCGTTGGTCGAGCTGAGCGCGGTGGTGGAACCGGCCGGCTGCGAGGTGAGCTGCCAAGTGTAGATGGGCGAGCCGGTGGAGACGGTCGAGCCGGAGCCGTCGAGCTTCACGTAGTCGAGCGGAATGACCGGCGACGGCGTGGTGGCCGGGTTGAAGCTCGTGTACGTGCCGCTGCCCGACTGATCGGTGCTGTAGTACGTCGCGATCACCACCGACGGATTCGCCAGGCCGCTCGAGCCGCAGGCGGGCGCGGTGCCGTTGCCGGTGATGGGCGCGGAGCCGGTGGTCGGGCTGCTCACGCCCGCGGTGCTCAGGCTGTAGCTGATGGCCGCCGCGTCGTTCTGCACCGCGGAGGGCTTGTACATGATGTTGAGCGCCACCGAGGCGCCCGCCGCGAAGATCGTCCCGGCCGCGGGCAGCGTGCCGGAGGTGATGGTGAACTGCGTGGTGGTCGGCGAGGTGGCCGCGAAGGTGAACGAGTTCACCGTGAAGTCGCTGCCGCCGCAGTTCTTGAAAGTGATCGTCTGCGTCGCCGTCTGGCCGATGGAGAGCGCGCCGAACGCGAGCCCGGTGCCCGGCGTGATGCAGACGGCCGGGCCGGCGACGGTGATGAGCATCGGCAGCTGCAGCGTCGGCGCGCGCAGATCGTTCGAGGAGATGTCGAGCGCGCCGGTGATCTGGCCCGAGGTGGTCGGCGTGACGGTGACGGTCAGATCCGCGGTCGCTCCCGCGGCGAGCGAGGCGCCCGGCACCGAGCCCGCGAGCGTGTAGTTGGCCGAGCTGCTCGCGTCGAGGTTCGGCTGCGGCGAGAAGTTGAGCGCCGCGGTGCCCTGGTTGGTCAGCCGCACCTTCAAGCTGCTGGCGGTGTTGAGCAGGCCGCTGCCGAAGTTCACCGACGGGACCACGTGCGGCGAGGCGGAGAGATCCGAGCACTGCGCCGGCACCACGTTGCCGCCGCTGTCGAGCACGCAGACTTGCAACAGCGGCGGGGCCACCGCGTCGCCGGTCACCGGCAGCGTCACCACGCCGTGGGTCAGGTCGTTCGAATCGATCTCGATGGAGCCAGCGGCCGCGTGGGCCGCGGTCGGCGCCCAGGCCACCGTGAAGCGCGCGCACTCGCCCGGCACCAGCGTCATGCCGCCCGAGCGGCTCACGTCGTTGCAGTCGGTGGTGAGCAGGTCGGTCACCGAGAGCTCGCTGTTCGGATCGGTGGCGACCTTGATGTTGCTGACCAGGAGCGGCGTCGACCCGATGTTCGAGACGCTGACCCGGATCTGCTGCGGCGAGCCGATGCTGATCGAGCCGAAGGCGAGCGTCATCGGCGTCACCGAGATGATCGGCCCGCTCGAGCCGCCGATGATGGGCGCCGAGCCCTGTACGGTGATTCCGCCGACGGCGAACGAGTAGTTGATCGCCGCCGCGTCGTTCTGCAGCGCGGTCGGCGTGTACGTCACATCGACGGGGATCGAGGTGCCCACCGCGAACGTCGAGAGCGCGGCCGGGAACGCGTTGGCCGGATAGGTGAACTGCGTGGTGGTCGGCGCGGTGGGGACGAAGGTGAACGAGTTGACGGTGAAGTCGACCGCCCCGCAGTTGGTGAACGTGAGCGTCTTGGTCGAGGTCTGGCCCGGCGCGACGACGCCGAAGTTCAGGCCACCCGCGGGATCGATGCAGAGCTTCCAGGCCGGCACGTTGATGGTCACCGGCACCGCCAGCTGCGGCTCGTTGAGGTCGTTGCTGGAGATGTTGAGCGTGGTGCTGATGGCGCCGCTCGTCGACGGGTTCACCGAGACGGTCAGGTCGGCGCTGGCGCCGGGCGCGAGCGTGAGGTTCGGGATGGTCCCGCTCAGCGAGAAGTCGGTCGAGCCGGTGGGCGAGAGGCTCGGCTGCGGCAGGAAGGTCAGCGTCGCCTGGCCCTGGTTCGAGACGCGCACCGTGCGCGTCGACGCGACGCCGGGCAGGCTGTTGCCGAAGTCGACCGGCGGCTCGACGATCGGGTTGGCGGTGAAGTCGGAGCACTGCGACGGCACCACCGCGCCCGCCGACGAGAGCACGCAGTACTGCAGCGTGGGCGCGGTCGCGTTGCCGGTCACCGGCAGCGTCACCACGCTGTTGGCCGGATCGTTGGAGTCGATCTCGACCGAGCCGGCCGCGGCGTGCTGGCCGCTCGAGGTCCAGCGCACGGTGAAGCGCGCGCAGTCGCCGGGGTTGAGCGTGGTCGAGCCCGGCACCGCCTGATCGTTGCAGTCGGTGGTGAGCAGATCGCGGATGGTCAGCTCGTTGTTCGGATCGCTGGCGACCTTGATGGCGCTGATCTGCAGCGGCGAGCTGCCGATGTTCGAGACGCTCACCCGGATCTGCTGCGCGGAGCCGACGCTCGCCTGGCCGAACGCGAGCGTGGTGGGCGTCACCTGGATGGTGGCGCTGATGCCGACCAGCTTGTCTTTGCAGCCGGTGGCCAACAGAGAGAGGGAGAGTGCGGCGAACGCCAGGGCACTGCGCAGCTTGAGCGAGCTCATTGCGGCCTCATCTGGCCGCGGAGGATCGCGGCCTGCCTGAAGTGCTGCCTCATTGAATGACTGGAAATAGTGCGCCTCGGACACGCGGCGCGGGGTCGGACATCCGACGTAGAGCTGTGTTACGACTCTGCGACGGCGCGGCGCTCGCGGACGCTAGAACTTCGGCGCCGGGAACCCCTCGGCGGGACGGGCGAAGAGATAGCCCTGCATCAGGTCGCAGCCGAGCAGCGCCAGCGCGTCCCGCTCTTGCGCCGTCTCGATGCCCTCGGCGATGACGGTGATCTCCAGCTCGCGGCACAGCTCGATCATCGTGCGCACGATCGCCTGCTTGGTCGGCTGCTGGTCGATGCCGCGCACCAGCGACATGTCGAGCTTGGCCACCTGCGGCTCGAGGATGGCGAAGCTCTCCAGCCCCGCGTAGCCCGCGCCGAGATCGTCGATGGCGATGCGAAAGCCGCGGTCGTGCAGCGTCGTCACGCTCCCGCGCGCGTCGGGGATGCCGTGCAGCGACTGGCGCTCGGTGATCTCGAGCACCACCCGGTGGGCGAGCGCGGCGAGCGGGCTGTTGTGCGAACGCAGCTCGCGATCGGACAGGTCGGCCGGGTGCAGGTTCACGAAGAGCAGCGCGCCGTCGTCGGGCCGCTGCGAGAAGGCCTCGGCGGCGCGCGCGCGGATCTTGCGGCCGAGATCGTTGAGGCGCCCCAGCCGCTCGGCCGCCTCGAGCATCGCGCCCGGGTGCGGCAGCGCCGGCTCGCGCGAGCGCAAGAGCGCCTCGTAGGCGAAGATGCTCTTGTGCGACCAGGAGACGATGGGCTGGAACGCGATGTAGAGCGTCTCCAGCGCGCGCGTGAAGGTGGTGACCAGACCCGCCTGATCGCCGATGAGCCGGTCGATGCCGCCGACCATCTCGAGCGCGCGCCGCTTGGCCTTGCCCAGCTTGCCCAGCCGCGCCGCCTCGGTGACGACCCGCGCCAGCTCGGCCGGCTCGACCGGCTTGACCAGGTACTTGAACGCGCCGTGCTCGATGGCGCGCATCGCCGTCTCCACCGTGGGCGTGCCGGTGATGAAGAGGACCGGCACGTCGAGATCGTGCGCGCGGATCTGCTCGAGCAGCTTGATGCCGTTCATCCGCGGCATCTCCAGATCGCTCAGGATCACATCGAAGGAGCGCTCGCCGAGCAGCGCCAGCGCGGCCTCGCCGTCGCCAGCGATCGCCACCTCGCAACCGCGCTTCTCGAGCAGCCGCGCGTGCGCGCGCAGGACCGACTCGTCGTCATCGACGAGGAGAACCGTCGCTTGGATGTCCGGCAAATTCGCGGTGCTCATCGCGTCCCCCTTCTCTCAAACTCAAGTCGAAGCCCGTCGGCCACGCCGATTCTGCGGCAGTTTCCTAGAACGCTTCCTTGATCGCCAGCGCGAAACCGCTCTCGAGGTAGTGATCGGTCGCCCAGCCCACGCCGTAGAACATATCGATCTGCAGCTCGTCGAAGACGAAGAAAAAGAGGCCGCCGCCCACCGCGCCCGCGACCTCCGAGGCCTCACGCGGATCGTCGCGGCCCAAGTGGCGGAACGCGCCGGTGTCGGCGAAGACGCCGACCTTCACCTTGTCGCGCAGCAGCGAGTAGCGAAACTCGGCGCTCACGGTGCCCATCCGCAGCGTGTACTTGGCGAGGCCGAAGCCCAGGCGCAGCTGGTCGGAGATGGGGATCTCGTCGACGTAGTTGACCTCGCCGATCTCGCCCTCGATGCGGCCGCCCAGGCGCAGCTCATGCCAGCCGAAGGCGAACAGCTTGCGCCCCTGCGCGTCGATCTTGAGGTAGCCGCGCGTCTGCGAGCCGGTCGGCTGGAAGGCGTCGACGTCGAGCGAGACGACGTCGCGCATGTCGACGCGCAGCTCGCTCGGGTTGAACACGTAGACCGAGGTGGCGCGCAGGAAGCCGCGGTTGGAGACCTCGGGCATGTTGGTCACGTCGGCGATCGGCACGTAGGCGAGCGCATGGACCACGTCGAAGACCCAGCGGCGCTGCACGCCGAGCGTGAAGTAGAGCGAGAAGCTCTGCGTCAGCTGCGCGCCCGCGCCCGCGCCCGCCTCGAGGGTCGCAATGCGGTAGCTCTGCAGCTGCAAGTCGGGCCGCTGCAGCTCCCAGAACTCCATGCGCGGCGCGATGGTCATGCGCAGGCCGCTCGAGCTGCCGCCCCACGGCCGTGAGAGCCAGCGCGCGCTCAAGTAGTCCTCGGAGTTGATCAGCTGCGTGCTGCCGTTGGGATCGAGGCTGCCGCGCAGCGCCGCGCCGGCGCGGAAGTGGACCTGCCAGCGGTCGCCGTCCTGCAGCAGATCGCGCCAGCGGTAGCGGCCACCCGCGCCGATGCCGATCGCGCCGTTGAGGATCACCTCGGGCGAGAACCCCGGCGACCAGGGCTCGGGGGTGGCGAAGATGCGCAGCTCGTAGCCGCGCGCCGGGTGCAACAGCGGCATCGCGCGCAGCTCCTCGATCGAGTCGAGCGGCGCGCCGTTGTCGACATCGAGCAGGTGCACCGGCCAGAGCTCGTAGCGGTAGCTGCGCCAGCCGAACTGCTTCGCCAGCCGCGGCAGCTGCTGCTCGAAGAGGCTGCGGTTGAAGACATCGAGCGGCAGGTTGAGCGCCGCGCGAAACCGCAGCGCCGCGATCCAGCCCGCGCCGGAGACGATGACCTTGTCGAGCGTGCCCTCGTCGATGGTCACCTCGATCTGCGCGCCCTTCACCTCCGCGCGCACCTTGGCCAGCTCGTAGCCGGCCTCGCGCAGGAAGGTCGCGAGCTGCTCGGCCACCTCGCGCGCGGTCTGCGGATTGGCGGCCGCGTCGCCGGGCAGCTGCAGCAGCGCGCGGTAGACGAACTCGTTGAGGAGCGTGGTTCCCTTGAAGGTGAGCAGCTGCGCCTGCGCCTCCACCGAGAGCGTCGCGCTCGAGCCGCTCAGCACCGGCGCGTCGGGCGGGGCGCCCTCGGCGAACGGCAGCTCCGCGCGCGCGGCGAAGGCGAGCGCCAGCGCGCCCATCACCGCTCCGAAGTTCGCCCGCCGTCTCATGGGCGCGACGCTAGCCTGAAACAGAGCGACGCCGCTCGGGGAACTGCGCGCGGGCGACGGGCCGGCAGCGCGCCGCGAAGTCGGCAGGTCCGGCCCCAGGGGGTAGAGTGAGCCCGAGGCCGCGATGATCCGCATCCAGCACATCTCCGGATCGCAAGCGGGCGAGAGCTTCTCGTCTGAGCGGACCCACCTGCGCATCGGCCGCGACCCCAGCTGCGACCTGCGCTTCGACGCGGAGCGCGAGCCCAAGGTGAGCGGCTATCACGCGGAGCTCTCGCTCGAGGGCGAGGAGTGGTTCGTCATCGACGTGGGCAGCACCAACGGCACGGTGGTCTCGGGCCGCAAGATCAAGAAGTGCAAGCTGCGCTCGGGCGACGAGGTGCACATCGGCTTCGGCGGGCCGGTCATCCGGGTCGAGTTCGACGCGCCCGCGCCCGCCCGCCGCGCGCCGTCGATGCAGCAGACCGAGGCGGTGCAGCTGCCGCAGTCGATGAAGACGATGGTCGACGCGCCGCCCGACCACCCGCGCCCGCCCCCGCGCAAGCCGTCGTCGATCGCGGGCAAGAGCGGCAAACCCGCGCCCAGGGCGCTCGAGCCCGAGGCGGAGCGCGCCTCCGACGCCCCGCGCTTCGACAACACCGAGCAGATGTCGAGCATCGCCAGCCAGCTCAAGATGAGCGCGGACACGCAGACCGCCAACGTCGCAGGCCTCGCCGCGAAGCGGGTCGCCGAGGCGCGCCAGCAGGCGGGCGGCGTCTCGTCGGGCAACACCATGATGATCATGGCCGACGCGTTCCAACAGGTTCAGCAGGGCACGCACAGCAAGACGAAGAAGCGCTGGCTGAAGGTGGTGATCGCCGTCGCCGCGGCCGCCGCCATCGCGACGACGATCATGGGCGCGATCATCCTGCAGCAGAAGCAGCAGATCGCGTCGCTGATGAACCAGAAGAAGAAGCTTGATCAGGAGATCAACTCGATCCAGCGGCAGATGCAGGACGAGAGCGATCCGGAGAAGCTGGCCGAGCTCGAAGCGCGGCTCGACGCGCTGACCGGCAAGGCGGAGAGCACGCTGACCGCGCTCGGCAAGGCCGACAAGGAGAAGGCGGCCGCGGCGGCGGGCGACCCGCTCGACCGGGACATCCGCGCCATCCTCGGCAAGTTCGACGCGAGCACCTACGCGGTGCCGCCCATCTTCAAGGAGGCGCTGCAGCGCCACCTCGACGAGCTGGCCCACTCGAGCAATCTCAAGTTCATCTACCGGCGCAAGCAGAAGTACTGGCCGATGATCCTCACCCAGTTCCAGGCGCTCGGCCTGCCCGAGGAGATGGCGTACATCGCCTGGGCGGAGACGCAGTTCGATCCGGGCGCGAAGAACCCCTCGGGCGCCGCCGGGCTCTGGCAGCTGAGCGCCTCGACCGCGCGCGCGTTCGACCTGCGCGTCGACGAGAAGGTCGACGAGCGGTTCGATCCCAACAAGGAGACGCACGCGGCCGCGCGCTACCTCGCGAACCTGCTCGCCGAGTTCGGCAGCGACTCGTTCATGCTGGCGATGGCCAGCTACAACCGCGGCGAGGCCGGCGTGCGCCGCGTGCTGCACGAGATCGCGCAGCAGCCGGGCGGCTTTCGCAAGGAGAAGCGAGACTTCTGGCACCTCTATCGCCTGCACCTGTTGCCCGACGAGACGCGCGAGTACGTGCCCAAGGTCATCGCCGCGGCAATCATCTGCAACAATCCCAAGCGCTACGGCCTCGAGGGAGATCCGGCCGATTCGACCGAGTAGGTGGCCGATTCAAGCGACCCAGGGGCCCTCTTTCGCACGCGCATTGCAGCGCGGGCCCCGGGAAGAGAATAAACTCCCAGGCCGGAGCGTCCGATGCGCATAGGTGACCATATGAAGACGATACTTTCCCTGATCCTCTCGCTGGCCCTCGTCTCTGGCCAGGCGCGCGCCCAAACGACGGCGCAAGCGAGCCCGCCCTCCACTCCCGCGCCCGACATCGCGCCGCCGCCGCCGCCGTCGAACATCCCGCCGGCGCCGACCAACGGCGTCGACGAGGAGGAGGACGACGACGACAACGGCCAGCCGCAGCAGCTGCCGGCCGCCACCTCGACCGCGCCGAAGAACGCGACCGGCCAGTGGGTCCACACCGCCCAGTACGGCTGGATCTGGATGCCCTACGGCAACCAGTACGTCTCCGAAGGGGAGTATGGAGACGATAATCCCTATCAATATGTCTACTATCCCGACTATGGCTGGGGCTGGTACGCCGCGCCCTGGCTCTGGGGCTGGGGCCCGTACCCGTACTTCGGCGTTTGGGGCCCGGGCCGCTTCGGCTGGTACCGCGGTCTCTATCGCGCCGGCCACGGCTGGGGCGGATACCGCGGCGGATATGCTGGATATCGCGGCGGTGTGACCATCCGCGCCGGCGGGGCGCGCGGCGGAGGAGGATTCTACGGCGGTCACGTCGGCGGCGGAGCGCACGCGGGCCCGGTGCACGGGGGCGCGCGCAGCGGAGGCGGATTCCACGGCGGCGGCGGTGGACACATGGGCGGCGGCGGGCGCGGCGGGCATCGCTAGCCAGGCTGCAGTCTCCCAGCGAGGTTTGAAGAGCGGCGAGCGCATCCGGCTCGCCGCTCTTTTTTTGCCGGAACGTCATCAGCCCCGCCGCCCGGACCATAGCCAAGGGTGAGCGCGGTGCAGGCCTCTGCGCGCAAAACAAAATCGCCGCGAGAGCGCTGCTGGCTCCCGCGGCGATCGGTTGTCCTGCCCTCTGCGCGAAGGTGGCGCTACTGCATCGTGATCTGCTGGTACGCCGCCAGCGTGTTCGCGGAGACGAAGCCGACCGGGATGGTGGTGATGTTCCCCGCCACGGTGATCGTCGTCGACGCCGCGCTGTTGCTGTAGGGGAATTGATAGACGTTGCTGCCCACCTGCATCGTCATTGTGCCGGTCACCGCCGCCGTCGGGACCACCGTGATGGTGGTGAAGTTGCCCAGCGTGGTGCGCGTCGCGGTGAACGTCGGCGCCGCGCTCATCGTGGTCTCGGTGTAGATGGGCAGCAGGCCGTCGCCCAGATACGTGACCGCCTTCTGCGTCCAGCGCCACGAGGTCGGGTCGACCACCGTCAGGTTCACCGGGAAGCCGGCGACGGTGAAGGTGAAGCCGTCGCTGGTCGGCATGTTCTTGTGCGCGGCCATCAGCACGTCGTTGGCGAGCGGGTTGGTCTTGCTGAAGGCGTACTTGAGGAACTGATCGATGAGCTGCATGCCCCCCGCGATGCCCAGGCCGATGGTGGCGTTGCCGAGGTAGCCGATGCCGCCGCCGTTGGGCGCGGTGGTGAACTGCTGGCCCGCGCAGGCGTCGCCGTCGGCGAAGGTGGCCGCCTCGCACGCGCAGGAGATGAGGATCGGGTACTGCGAGTTCTGCAGCGCGTACGCCATGTCGCCGGAGAACTCGTTGCTGCCGTCCTGCTCGACGGTGACGTCGCCTTCGTCGCCGTGGCCCGAGTGCACCGCGATGTTGTAGCCGGACTCGAACGCCTGCTCCTCGGCGGGCACGGTGAGCGCCGATGCGCCCGGCCAGTTGCTCAAGCTCGAGTAGAGCTTGGTGATGCTGAAGCTGCTCGGCATCTGCGAGAGCGTGCGGCCCGGCGTCTCGAAGTAGAGCGCCGAGTCGATCGGGATGGTGGTGCTCCCGACGGTGATGTCGGTGGCGACGTTCGAGAGGAAGAGCGCCTTGTTGAGCCGCGTGGTGTCGTAGGCGGTCAGGTACGCGGCCGCCTTGGCGATGTACGCCTGCAGCTCGGCCGGCGAGGAGACCGAGACGCGCGAGACGCCGATCGTCGGCGCGTAGGTCGGCGTGTCGCTGTCCTCGCCGTAGACGCAGTTGTTGTTGGTGTCCCAGTTGGAGAGATCCGAGAAGTAGTAGTCGCTGTAGAAGATCTCGTCGTAGCTGACGCCGTAGAGCGCGTTCGAGTACTTCGCCTCGGTGGCGCGCGAGGTGACGATGCTCGCGTCTCCGCCCAGCACCACCTCCTGCAGGCCGAGCGCCTGCTGCGCGATCAGGTAGTCCTTGATGGCCTTCGCGGTGTCGTGGCAGCCGTCGTTGTCGTTGCAGCCGCTGGCGGTCTGGCTGCAGATCGACTCGACCGTGACCACCTGCGTGGGCACGCCGGTGAGCGTGTGCAGCTGCGCCAGCTGCTGGAAGCCCGCCGAGTAGGCCTGGTTGGTGATGATGACGGCCGGATAGGTCATCGGCGTCGGCGGCGTGACCGAGGGCGCGGTGCAGAACTTGTTCGAGCCGCACACCGGCGTGTCGGCGGTGCAGTCGCTGTCGGTGTTGCACCGGCCCGGCGTCAGCGTGCAGGTGCGCTGCGTGCACGTCTCCCATGCGTTGCAGGCCGGGTCGCACTCGGAGGGGACGCAGGTGCCGCTCGAGCCGCAGATCTCCGAGCCGCACTGCGCGTCGGTGGTGCAGCCGCCCGCGTCGGCCGGGCCTGCGTCCGGCGTGCTGCCATCGGTGTCGTCGTGGCAGACCAGATCGGTGCCGCAGTACTGGTCGGCGCTGCAGGCTGGATTGCAGGTGTGGACCGGGTCGGTGTTGGTCGACCCGCAGCCGAGCGACGCGGCGCAGAGCGCGAGGATGGCGGACACGAACCGTGAGCGCATGCGAAGACTCTCCTGGAAAGAGCCTCAAATTGCGTCGGCAGCAACGAGCGCGTCAATCGGTTGAACGGTGCAGCCGCATGTTGCGTTCGTGGCTTCAACGATCAGCCGCGGCGCGCTCAGTCGTTCTGCATCAGCCCCTTGATGCGCCCGTCCGCGCCCAGCTTGACCCCGCGCGCGGCCGGCAGCTTGGGCAGCCCCGGCATGGTCATCACCTCGCCGGTCAGCGCGACGAGAAAGCCGGCGCCCGCGCTCAGCCGCACTTCGCGCACCGTCACGGTGAAGTCGCGCGGGCGGCCGGGCAGCGAGGCGTCGTCGCTCAGCGAGAGCTGCGTCTTCGCCATGCAGACCGGGAGCAGCTCGCCGCCGAGCGCGCGCACGCGCTTCAAGTCCTTCTGCGCCGCGGCGGTGAAGGCCACGTCGCGCGCGCCGTAGATGGCGCGGGCGACCTTGCGGATCTTCTCCTCGGGCGCGTCCGAGAGCTCGTAGGTGTAGCGCGGCGCGGGCGGGCTCGCGTCGGTGGCGAGGACCACCTCGGAGACGATGCGGGCCAGCTCGAGCGCGCCCTCGCCGCCGCGGGCGAACCCGTCGGAGCGCGCGACCGGCGCGCCAAACTTCGCGGCCGCCTTCGCGACGAGCGCGATCTCGTCGGCGGTGTCCTGTGGGAAGACGTTGATCGCCACCACCGCGTTGAGGCCGAACGCGCGCGCGTTCTCGAGGTGCTTCTCGAGGTGCGAAAGCCCCTTCTCGAGCGCTGCGGCATCGGGCTGCGCGGCCTCCTTGAGCGCGGCGCCGCCGTGCATCTTGAGCGCGCGCAGCGTGGCCACCAGCACGATCGCCCGCGGCCAGATCCCGGCGGCGCGGCACTTGATGTCGAGGAACTTCTCGCCGCCCAGGTCGAAGCCGAAGCCGGCCTCGGTGATGGCGAAGTCGCCGGTCGCCATCGCCAGCCGGGTGGCGAGCACGCTGTTGCAGCCGTGCGCGATGTTGGCGAACGGCCCGCAGTGCACGAAGGCCGCGCCGCCCTCGGCGGTCTGCACCAGATTCGGCTTGAGCGCGTCGCGTAAGAGCGCCGTCATCGCGCCCGCCGCGCCCAGGTCGCGCGCGGTGACCGCGTTTCCCTCGTAGGTGGTGCCGACGACGATGCGGCCGAGCCGCGCCTCGAGGTCCGCGTAGTCGGTGGCGAGCGCGAGGATCGCCATCACCTCGCTGGCGGCGGTGATGTCGAAGCGGGTCTCGCGCGGCGTGCCGTGCGAGGGGCCGCCCAGCCCGACGATCACGTTGCGCAGGAAGCGGTCGTTCATGTCGAGCGCGCGCGGCCAGCTGATGCGGCGCGGATCGAGAATGCCGAGAGGCGCGCCCGGCTGTCCTGGCGCAGGGCCGAGCAGCTCGCGCTGGTGCGCAGAGTTGTCCGCCAGCGCCGAGAGGAGATTGTGCGCCGAGGTGATCGCGTGCAGATCGCCGGTGAAGTGCAGGTTGATGTCGTCGGTGGGCACCAGCGACGCGCGCCCGCCGCCGGTGCCGCCGCCCTTGACGCCGAAGACCGGGCCCAGCGACGGCTCGCGCAGCGCGAGCACCGCCTTGTGGCCGAGGCGGCGCAGGCCCATCGCCAGCGCGATCGAGGTGGTCGTCTTTCCCTCGCCCGCGGGCGTCGGGTTGATCGCGGTGACGAGGATCAGCCGGCCCGCGCCGCGCGCGACCTTGCGCTCCGCGCCCAGCTCGACCTTCGCCTTGCCGCGGCCGTGGAGCTCGATCTCGCTCTCCAGCCCGAGCTCCCTGGCCACGTCCGCGATCGGGCGCTGCACGAATTCGTTCATGACGATGGTGTCCTCGCGGTCAGTGCACGTCGGAGCGGGCCGCGTGCGGCGCGGTCCAGGTCTCTTCGAGGAACGCGGCGAGCTCCTCGGTGAGCCGCTTCGGCGAGAGGCGCCACTCGTAGATCGAGCGGGCGGTGACCAGCCGCGCGCCCGACAGCTCGCGCGCGGTGGTGTCGGCGTCGTCGAAGGGATGGATCGGATCGGACGGGTGGCCGACGACCAGCACCGGGTGCGGCAGGCGGCGGCGCTGCTCCACGGGGGGCGCGATGCGGCCGAAGGTGAGCCCGTCGAGCACCGCCAGCGACGCGGCCGGATCGCGCCGCGCGAAGTCGATGATCAGGTCGACGAGAAAGTGCGTGCGCGGAATCATCGAGGTGAGCCCGGCGACGAAGCGCATCGCGCGCTGGTTGAGGCGCAGCGCGATCGCGAGCGGCACGAAGAGCGCCGCCGCCGCGGTGATGCCCTTCTCCAGCACCGGCATCTCCAGCACCAGCGCGCGCACCCGCTCGGGGTACGCGGTCGCCACCTCGAGCGCCACGTTCGCGCCCAGCGAGGTCCCGCCCACCACCGCGTCGTCGATGCCGAGGTGATCGAGCAGCGCGACCAGGTCGCGCCCGAACTGCGTCATCGAGTAGGCGGTCATGTCGTGCGGCTGGTCCGAGTCGCCGTGGCCGAGCATGTCGAGCGTGATGACTCGATGCCCCCGCTCGGCCAGCGCGGGCGCGAGCGCGGTGTACATGCGGTTGTCCATCAACAGGCCGTGCGTGAGCACCAGCGTGCGCGGGCCCGCGCCGTACTCGCGAAAGGCGATGCGCCGCCCTTCGAAGGTGAAGCTCTGGGACGGCGGCAGTTCGGCGCGGCGGAGGATCTGCATGGCGAAACAGTACCGCGATTTCGCCGCGCGGATGGGCGCGTCAAGAGCGGGCGGAGATCAGGCCGGGACGATCACGCGCACCGGCTCCTTCACCGTGCCGCGCCCGAAGTTGCGGATGCGCTCGAGGAAGCCGGCGGTGATCTCGTAGCCGCGCGCGACCAGCAGCGTGCCCGACGACATGCGCAGGTCCTCGGCGCAGATCATCCCCGCGCGCAAGAGACCCAGCGGCAGCTCGCGCACCTCGTCGCGCACGGTCGAGCCGCCGTGCAAGGAATCGAGCGCGTCGAGGACAGCGGGATCGTAGCGGTCGCCGCGGCCGCGCAGCGTGTCGAGCGCGTTGGCGAGCGGGACGCCGCGCGAGGTCAGCTCGTCGAAGTCGAGCGAGACCTTGAGCAGCTGCGCGCCGCGCGCGATCAGCGCCGCCTCGCCGGCCGGGCTCTCGGGCGGGTGGGCCCAGTCGAACGCGCCGCTGTAGGTCGCGAGGATCGCCCGCACCGACTCGAGCCGCGGGATGTGCGCGAGCAGCTGCTCGGTCACCGACGGCACGCGCGCGACCATCTGCTGCTCCTTCTCGAGCAGCGGCGTGCCGAGGAAGACCTTCTCCATCGTCTCGGCCGGCAGCGTGATGAAGCCGAGCTGCGAGAGCATCGCGGCCACCTCGACCTGCCAGCGCTCCCGCATCGCCAGCCGGTTGGCCAGGTCGGTCACCAGCTGCTTGATGCGGATGGCGCGCCCGTGCGCGGCCGGGTTGGAGAGCGCGAGCACGTCGGTGAGCAGGCGCACCACGCCGTGCAGCGTCTGCTCGAGCAGCACCCGCTCGGCCAGCGTCAGCCGGTGCAGCTGCACCGCGGCCTCCACCGTCGACATCAGCTGCGAAGGCAGGCACGGCTTGGTGAGGAAGCGGAAGATCTGCCCGTCGTTGATGGCCGCGATCGCCGAGTCGAGATCGGCGTGGCCGGTGAGCAGGATGCGGACGGTGTCGGGCGAGAGCTTGCGCACCTGCGCGAGGAACGCGGCGCCGTTCATCCCCGGCATCTGCATGTCGGAGATGACCGCTGCGAAGGGCGGCTGCGAAGAGATCAGCGTCAGCCCCGCCTCGCCGCTGGTCGCCATCTGCACGTCGTATCTGCGCCGCAGGTGGAGCGCGAGGCTCACCATCACCTGTTCTTCGTCATCGACGCAGAGAATCCGCTCTCGCTTCTGGATCTCCAAACGGCCTCCCCTGGGTGGAGCTGCACCACGCGCACAGTACGGATCTCCCGCGGCCGCGCAAGCGGAGTCGCCTCTCGGCGGCCGACGTGTTGTGGTAATTTTTTGCAACGTGAGGGGGTGCGACCTTTGCATTCCGGGCAGACAGCCAAGACGGGCCGGGGGCCGCGGCAGACCGCCCGGGTGCTGCGCATTCGCGGCGGGCAGGAGGTGCTGCTCGCGCTCTTCGCGACCGCGCTCTCGGTCGCGGTGCCGCTCTGGCTCTGGACCAACCTGCGCGCGGGCCGGCCGCTGCTCGCGCCGCACGCGCTGCCGCTCTGGCTCGGCCTGCTCGACGCGGGCTGCCTCGGGCTGTATCGCGAGCTGCTGCTGCGGGCCGCGCGCATCCGCCAGCTGGAGGCGCAGGCGGAGACCGCGCAGCGCAACTTCCTCGAGCGCGCCGCCGAGCTGGAGACCGCGCAAGACCGCTACCGGGCCGTGCTCGAGGCGACCAGCAGCGTGCCCTGGGAGCTCGATCCCGCCGCCGGGGTCTTCACGTACATCGCGCCGCAGGCCGAGCGCGTCCTCGGCTGGCCGGTCGAGTGCTTCGCCGAGCCGGGCTTCCACCTCGCCTGCATCCACCCCGACGATCGCGCGCGGCTGCAGGCGGCGGTGAAGCAGATGTCCGACGGCCAGCACCGCACGCTCGAGTACCGGCTGCGCCGCAGCGACAAGAGCTACGCGACCATCCGCACCGAGCTGCGGCAGGCGGTGACGACCGAGGGTCGGCTACTCCTGCGCGGGACCAGCTCGGACATCACCAAGCAGCACGCGCTCGAGGTGGAGCTGCGGCAGGCGCAGAAGCTCGAGTCGGTGGGCCGGCTCGCCTCGGGCGTCGCGCACGAGCTGAACACGCCGGTGCAGTACATCTCGGACAGCGTGCACTTCATCCAGGATTCGCTCGCCGATCTGGCGCGGCTGCTCGAGGGGTATCGCCAGTTCGAGCAGGCCGCCGCGAGCGGAGCCCAGCCGCCCGCGCAGCTGCAGGCGATGGCGCTCGCGCTCGCGCAGACCCGGCGCGACAGCGACCTCGACTACCTGCTGGAGAACCTGCCCGGCGCGGCCGGCCGCTCGCTGGAGGGGCTGGCGCGGGTGGCGAGCATCGTCCGCTCGCTCAAGGAGTTTGCCCACGCCGATCAGAAGTCGATGGTCGCCGTCGATCTGAACCGCGCGGTGGAGAACACGCTGATCATCGCGATGCACGAGTACAAGCACGTCGCCACCGTCGAGAAGGAGCTCAGCTCGCTGCCGCCGGTGCGCTGCTACCCGGGCGAGATCAACCAGGCGCTGCTGGCGATCCTCGTCAACGCCGCGCACGCGATCGAGAGCACCGTGCGCGGGACCGCGCTCAAGGGGCTCATCCGCGTCGAGACGCACCGCGAGGGCGATCAGGTCGCGATCTCGGTCACTGACAGCGGCGGCGGCATCGCCGATTCGATCCGCGATCGGATCTTCGATCCCTTCTTCACCACCAAGGAGGTCGGCAAGGGCCAGGGGCAAGGGCTCGCCATCGCGCGCGCGGTGGTGCAGGAGCTGCACGGCGGCCGGCTGAGCTTCCGCACCGAGGTCGGGCGCGGGAGCACGTTCACCATCCGCATTCCCATCGAGGGCCGGATGGTCGCGCCCGCGCAGCCATCCGAGGGGGCCTCGGCATGAGCGGCGAGACGGCGGCTCCAGCAGCGCGCATCCTCTTCGTCGACGACGATCCGCTGCTGCTGGCGGGCCTGCAGAACCTGCTGCGCCGGCAGCGCGCCCTCTGGGAGATGGTCTTCGTCGAGAGCGGCGCGGAGGCGCTGGCGCAGCTCGAGCAGGGCCGCTTCGACCTGATCGTCACCGACATGCGGATGCCGCGGATGGACGGGGTCGAGCTGCTCACCCGCGTGCGCACGCAGCATCCGCAGACCGCGCGGATCATGCTCTCCGGCCACACGGACGCCAAGGATCTCGCGCCCGCGCTGGCGGTGGCCGACGCGCTCTTGGAGAAGCCTTGCAGCGCGGCCGACCTGCGCGCGGCGATCGAGCGGCTCTGCGCGCGGCGCGAGTCTGCCGCTGTGGACGGCGCGATTCCGTGAGAGCCTGCGCGGCCTGATGACCCTCGCCGACCCGGCCCGCGGCCCCACGCTGCGCATCGTCTGCATCAACGACGTCTACTCGCTGGAGAACCTGCCGCGGCTGCGCACGCTGGTGCGCCGCTGCGCCGAGGAGAACCCGGCCGACCGGCTGCTGGTCACCGTGGCCGGCGACTTCGTCGCGCCCAGCCTGCTCAGCGGCCTCGACGCCGGGCGCGGGATGGTCGACTGCCTGAACGCGGCCGGCGTCACCCACGTCTGCCTGGGCAACCACGAGGACGACATCCCCACGCCCGAGCTGCACCAGCGCATCGCCGAGTTTCGCGGCACCTGGTTGTCGACCAACGCGCGCGGGTTCGACGACAAGCTGGCCGCGGCGCAGACGATCGAGATCGGCCGCGTCAAGGTGGGCCTCATCGGCGTGGTGATGGACGATCCCTCGGCGTATCGCCGGCCGCCGTTCGGCGGCGTGCCGCTGACGCCGCCCAACGCGACGGCGCAGGCGGCGACCGCGGCGCTGCTCGGCGAGGGCTGCAGCTGCGTCATCCCGCTCACGCACCAGAGCGTCGAGGACGATCGCGCGCTCGCCCGCGCCCAGCGCGCTCCGGCGTACCCGGTGATCCTCGGCGGGCACGAGCACACCGTCTTCCTCGAGCAGCTCGAGGGGACCTGGCTGGTCAAGGCGGGCGCCGACGCGGAGCGCGCGGTGGTGGTCGATCTCGAGTGGCCGGCGCAGCCGCCCGCCAGCGCGCCGGGCAGTGCGATCGATGCGCCGAGCGTGCGCGTTCGCCTCGAAGATGTCGCGCGCTTTGACGAGGCCGCCGAGCTGCGCGCGCGCGTCGACAGGCACATGGCGCCGGTGCACGAGCTCGAGCGCGCGACGCTGGTCTCGCTCGCGCCGGGCGAGACGCTCTCGTCGGTGGGTACGCGGCGGATGCAGACCTCGCTGGGCGCGCTCGTCTGCTCGCGCATCCGCGACGCGCTCGAGGCGGACGGCTGCGTGATCAACGGCGGCGGCATCCGCGCCAGCCGCGTCTACGAGCACCACCTGACGTACGCGGACCTCAAGACCGAGCTGCCCTTCGACAACGGGATCGTCGTCGCGCCCTTGCCGGGCGCGGTGCTGCGCGACGCCATCGCCGCCTCGCGCGCGCGGGCGCCGGCCGAGTCGGGCGGCTTCTTGCAGACCGACGATCGGATGCGCGTCGACCCGGCGACGGACCAGCTGCTCGAAGTCGACGGCGCGCCGCTCGACCCGGCGCGCGAGTACCGCGTCGCGCTGGTGCGCGATCTCTTCGGCGGCATGGACCACCAGGAGCCGCTCCTGCGATTCGCGCAGGCGCACCCGGAGAAGATCCCGCTCGCCGAGAGCAGCCGCGAGGTGAAGAGCGTGCTCATCCACGCCTTCTCGGTGCAGCTCTGGGAGCAGCTGGGCGGCTTCGACGCGGTCGACGAGAACCACGACGGCGTGGTCACTCCCGAGGAGCTGGCGGCCGCGGTGGCCCGCGCGACGCACGACGCGCCGAGCGCGCTGGCCGCGGGTCTGGTGATGCGCGCGCTCGATCAAAACGGCGACCAGACCCTCTCGCGCGAGGAGGCGGCGGCGGTCGATCGCGAGTCGCGGCACAAGCGGTAGAGCGCGCCACCGGGTCCGTTGGTGGGCTCTCCGACGACCATCGCTCTGGATCTCGACCCGGCATTCATGCACAACTCCGCGCCCAATCGCTCTGCGCGCCGTCGCGCGCGCAGCGGCGGGCCTCGCTGGAGCGACTTTTCCAGGGTCCGCGGTCGGAGGCAGCATGCGGTTCGGATCGTCTCTCGGTGTCAGCCCGGCTCTCTGCGCTCTCGCGGCGCTCTCGGCTCTTGCGTCCACCGGCTGCTCTTCGCCGACGCCCGCGCAGGTCGTGCGCCGCTCCTACGGCATCCCCGACGGCGCGAAGAAGGTGATCGTCTTCGGGCAGAACGCGCACCTCGACGTCGATTGGGTCGAGCCGACCGAGACCTACTTCACCGACGACGTGCAGCACATCTTCGACGGCGCCATCGCCGCGATGCAGGCCGATCCGACCTATCGATATTCGACGGCGGAGATGGCCTATGTGCGGCTCTATTGGGACGCCAACCCCGACAAGCAAGCGATCATCGCGCAGCTGATCAAGGAGGGCCGCTGGCAGGTGGTGGGCGGCGGGATCTCCTCGCCCGACGTGCTGCTCTCCCGCGGCGAGAACCTCCTGCGCGACTTCTCCACCGGCAGCAACTGGGTGCGCTCGTTCGGCGGCGATCGCACCCGCGCGGCCTGGCTGCCGGACGACTTCGGCCTCGGGCCCACGACGCCCGATCTCTTGCGCGGCGCGGGATATGACTCGGTCGCGTTCTGGCGCGTCGACGGCAACCCCGATACGCCCTCGTATGACGCGGGCGTCGCCGATTTCGCGGGCATCACTCCGGTGGCAGGGACCAGCGCGGGAGATCTCGCCGACGCGGGCGTCGATGATTTCCTCTGGGAAGGCGCGGGCGGCAGCCGGGTCTTCGCCCACTGGCTGCGCCTCTCCTATTCGTTCGGCGATTACGTCGATTACAACAAGATATTGATCCGCTTTCCGCTCACCGACAGCGGCCAGCTGCTGACCGATCCGCAGGCTATCAACGATAATATCCAGGAGTATATCAATCTCCTCGAGCCGCGCGCGCCGACGGACTATATGTTCGCGCCGGTCGGCGGCGATTTCCAGCTGCCCAAGCCCTATCTCGCCAAGTACATGCGCGATTGGAACACGATGCGATATCCCACGACGGGCGTGTGGGCGACCGAGCTCACCTTCGCGGATTTCTCCACGCTGGCGCTGACGCAGATCGATCGCCTGCCCGTCCGCAACGGGGATTACACGACCTATTGGACCGGCTTCTATGCGAGCCGTCCGATGCTGAAGAATTGGGCGCGGCGCGGCGCGGACCTGCTCGTCTCCGCCGAGGCGGCGCTGAGCGCGCTGGGCGCGGGCGCGGACACCGCCATCCCCGATGCGAAGAGCCGCGACGCGGCGCTCTCCTGGAGCGCGGGGCGCATCAACCACCACGACTACGTCACTGGCACCAGCGTGGAGAACGTGGCGGCGGTCGATCAGATCCCGGAGGCGAGCGGCTTCTTCGACGGCGGCACGCAGCTGCTCGCCGACGCGCTGCGCGCGCTGCCGATCGCGCCGGCCACGGGCGCGGCGGTGAACCCCGACCGCTACGCGACCGTGGTGGTCTGGAACGCCACCAGCGCGGCCCGCGATGCGCTGGTCGCGGTCGACGACGGGCAGCCGGGCGCGACGCTGCCGGCCTCGGCCATCGACGACGACGGCGGCGTCCACGCGGCCGCGCGCCTCGCCAACGGCCAGCTGCTCTTTGAGGCGAGCGTGCCGCCGTTCGGATATCGCGCCTACGAGCTGGCGCAGGGCGCGACCGCGGCGCGCAGCGGCGACGCGCCTTCCATCGCCGCCGACTGCTTCGACGCGACCAACACCAGCGTCGACTGCACGCTCGCTGACCACGTGCGCGTCGAGACCAGCGCGGTGATCGCGACGTTCTCGCGCGCGCAGAGCTTCGCGCTCACGTCGCTGCTTTGGAAGAACCCGGCCGGCGGCACGCCCGAGCTGCTCGCGGGGCCGGCCAACGATCTGGTGACGTTCAACGACTACGGCAGTCTCTACACCTTCGCGTCAGAGTCGGGCGCCTGCGGCTGGGGCGAGGCCTCGCGCACCTCGACGCAGGACCCGACCGCGGCGAGCGTCTCCATCGCGCGCGACGGCGATCTGCGTGTCTCGGTGGTGGTGACGAGCGCCACCTCGAACGGCAACGCGACGCGCACCGCGCGCTTCACCAACGGCGGCGCGATCGAGTTTGAAACGCAGGTCACGCCCGCGCCGGGGACGAGCATCTCCGCGCGCTTCCCGCTCGCGCTCGGCTTCGACGCCGCGACGATGGACGCGCCGTTCGGCATCGCCACGCGCACGTCGATCCGCGACGCACACCAGCCGACCTTCCACCCGGTCGGCGAGTGGATCGACTTCACCGATCGCGCGCTGCCGCTCGGCGTTTCGCTCGCCGCGCCGGCGAACCCCGCGGTCAGCTTCACCACCACCGGACAGGTCGATCTGATCGTCGCCCGCGACGTGCCGTTCAACCAGCAGTGCGGCGCCACCGGCGCGCCGGGCGGGACCATCGATACATCGGGCCCGGTCGACGTGCGCTACACGCTGGTCCCGCATGGCGCGCTCTCGGACCCCTCCGCGGTCTACGCGCTCGTCGCCGACCAGAATCGCCCGCTCGCCGCTTCGCTGGTGGCCAGCGGCGGCAGCGCGCCGCGCGTGCGCAGCCTCGCCAGCGTCGATGCGCCCACCGTATTCGTCAGCTCGATCGCGCCGGCGGCCGACGGCAACGGCTGGATGGTGCGCCTCTACCGGCCGGGCAACGTCGCGATCGCGACCAAGCTCACCGTCGATCTCGGCAACATCGCTTCGGCGACGCTGGTCGACGCGAGCGGCGCCGCGCTCACCGCCTCGCCGGTCGACGCCGTCGCGCTCTCCGCGCCCACGCTGGTCGATCCGCACACCGTCTCGATCAACCTGCTGCGCCCGGTGGAGACGCTGCTGTTGCGCCCGGCCGCGCAGGCCGCGAGAGCGCCGTGAGCGAAAAGAGCCCGAACGCGAAGAAGGCCGCGCGCGCCGCGGCCCATCCCGATCGGCCCGGCGAGGAGTGCAAGGCCGCGCCGGGAGCGTGGAAGCCGGTGGTCGACGTGCGCCGCTGCGAGGGAAAGCACGACTGCGTCGACGTCTGCCCCTACGACGTGTTCGCCGTCGGGCCCATCGATGAAGCGGTCTACGCCGCGCTCCCTTGGCTCAACCGCCTCAAGCTGCGCGTGCACGGCAAGAAGGTCGCGACCACGCCGCGCGCCGAGGCGTGCCGCGCCTGCGGGCTCTGCGTGGTGGCGTGCCCGGAAGACGCGATCCAGCTGGTGCGCAGCGCCTAGCTCGCTTCAGCGATCGGTGTCGCCGAAGCCGAGCGACTCGCGGGTCCAGCGCGCTTCCATCGCGCGATCGGCGAACGCGACGCTGCCCGAGTCGGCCTCGCGCAGGAGTTTCTCCAGCGCGCGAGAATCGTCGAGCGGGCCGACGATGCGGGCGGCCGGCTGCTCGAGCCCCAGCTCATGTGCCGAGCGCGCGGCCTGCGCGAGCGGCTGCTCGACGAAGAGCGGCACCAGCGCGCGGATCGCGTCGAGCCAGTCGCGCGGCAGCTGCGTGTGCAGCGGCACCACCACCGAGATGCGGCGCTGGGCGTCCTCGCCCCGGTGGGCGAGCGCACGCGACAGATAGCCCGGCGTCGCGCGCGCCAGCTGCGCCCGCAGCGCGTCGAGCAGGTCGAGCGGGAACGTCTCGCGCGCCTCCAACACCACGTCGAGCGTGCAGTGCGGATCGACCGCGAGGCGCGCATCGACGGCGCGGGCGATCGCTTCCCGGCGCGGCCAGAGATCGCGCGCGCAGAGCCAGAGCGCGGCGTGGCGCGCGCCCGGCGCGGCCGCTCGCGTGCGGGCGAGCGCCGCCTCGTGCGCGTCGGGCTCGTCGAGGTCGAGCGAAAAGACATCGCGCGCCAGCGGCGCCGCGCCGGTGGCGCTGGTCGCGCGCGGCCCCTCGGCGAACGACGCGTGCGCATCGCAGAGGTGCGGCCGCGGCACTTCATCGAGCCGATGTCCGAGCTTCTCCTCGGCGTCCTCGAGCGACCGCAGCAGCTGCTCGCTGGTGAAGCCGGGCGTGCGGCGCACGCGGTACGGCGGTGCCGGCTCGAACACCACGCCGTCCTCCTGCGCGGTCGCGCGCATCGAGGTGCCCGGCAAGAGCGAGAGCGGGAAGACCTGCGCCTCGTCGCCCAGCCCGTGCTCGAGCAGATAGTCGACGCCGCGCGCGACGTCGTCGGGCGTGTCCCCCGGCAGGCCGATGATCAGGTCGACCAAGAGCGAGATGCCGTGGTCGTGCAGCATCCGCGTCGCCTTCGCGACCATGTCGGGGTTGCCGCCGCGCTTCACTTTCTTGAGCGTCTGCACGTTGACCGACTGCAGGCCGATCTCCAGGCGATCGAAGCCGGCCCGCTTGAGCGCCTCGCCGTGCGCCGGGCGCAGGCCCTCGGCGCGCACCTCGCCGAAGAAGGTCAGCCGCCCCTCGCCGGGCGGGTTCGCGCGGGCGAGCGCCTCGAGCATCTCTTCAAACTGCGGCCGGTGATTGAAGGTCGGATCGAGGAAGACGACCTCGCGCGCGCCGCCCGCGCGCAGGCTCGACACCATCGCCGCGCTCTGCTCGATGTCGAGCGTGCGCAGCACGCTGCTCGAGCGCGGGTAGAAGCAGAAGGTGCAGTGCGAGCGGCAGCCGCGCACGGTCTCCACGTAGGTCGAGCGGCGCGGATCGATCGGCACCAGGCCAGACAAGTAGGGCGACGGATAGGTCGCGAGCGGAAACGAGGCGCCGCAGGCCGCGCCGAACGGCGAGAGCCCGAGCGGCTTGCGCACCGCCACGTTGGCGAGGCCCGCCGGATCGCGCCCCTCGAGCAGGGCGTGCAGGAGCGCCGCGAACGACTCTTCCGCCTCGCCGGTCACCGCGATGTCGAAGCCGCGCTGCGAGAGGATGAACGCGTTGTCGCTGGAGATCTCCGGGCCGCCGACGAGGATCTTGGTGCGCGGCGAGAGCCGCTTCACTTCGCGCGCGAGGTGCAGGCTGCGTTCGGAGTTCCACAAATAGAGAGAGAAGCCCAGGTAGGCCGGCTCGCCGCGCGCGAGGTGCTCGGCGAGCAGCGCGTCGCCGAGCGAGTCGGTGATGGCGGGCGCGACCACCTCGATGTCCAGCCGCGCGTCGAGGCCGTGCACCCGCGCGGAGACGCCGAGCGCGCCGGCCGCGAGCGGGACGTTGCCAGTCGCGGCGAGCGCGGCGGGGGGCGGCACGGGAAGCTGCACCAGGCGCAGCGTGGGCAGGCCGGTCACGGCGCGGCTCTCGGGCGGTTCATCGCGGCGGGAGATTACTCGATCGCGCCGCGCATCCCGCAGGGAAGAGAAAGAGCGATCGTTGCTACCGCAACTACTTGTCGCGGGTGGCGACGAAGAGGACGTGGCGCACGCCGCGCGGGTGGCCGCCGCGCGCGGAGACCGGCTCGGCGCACGCGCGGAAGCCCGCCCGCGACAGGCGCGCGAGATAGTCGCCGTCCGGCCCGGCCGACCAGACCGCGAGCGCCCCGCCCGGCCGCAGCGCCGCGTAGCAGCTGGCGACGCCGCGCTCGCCGTAGAGCCGCTCGTTGCTGGCGTGGACCAGCGCCGACGGGCCGTTGTCGATGTCGAGCAGGATCGCGTCGTAGCGGCCCGCCGCCGAGCGCAGGTGCGCCACCGCGTCGACCAGCACGAGCTGCGTGCGCGCATCCTCGAGCGGCCGGCCCGCACAGCCGCCCACGTGCGCGCGGTTCCAATCGGCGATGGCTGGCGTGAGCTCCGCGACGACCAGCTCGCTCGCCACCGGCATCCGATCGAGCGCCGCGCGCGCGGTGAAGCCGAGCCCGAGCCCGCCGACAAAGACGCGCAGCGGCGCGCGCACCCGCTCGAGCGCGCGCTGCGCCAGCGCCTCCTCGGAGCCGTGCTGGCGCGACGACATCAATACCCGCCCGTCGCAGCGCACCACCCACTCGTCGCCGCGGCGGGCGAGGAGCAGCTCGGTGCCGTCGTGGGCGCGCGCGCGATCGATGGTCAGCCAGGGTTGCATCGCGGGCGACTCTACTTCCAATGCGCCCTGCGCTTGCTCGCCTGGGCGCGCGGGCGGCCAGCGTCGCGAGCGGATCAGATCGCGCGGGCGTTTCAAACGTTCCCGTGCCAGCTATGGTTGCGCCCCCACGGAGACTCCCTTGATCCACCGCTCTCGACTGCTCGCCGTCCTCGTCGGTGTCGCCTTCTCCGCCTTGGGCGCGCGCGTCGGCGACTATCCCGGAGAGAAAGCCGCCGCCGAGAAGCAGTTCGCCGCCGGCAGCTACCAGCAAGCGCACGATCGATATGCCGCGATCGACACGCACGGGCTGAGCGCCGCCGACAAGCGCTGGGTCGCTTTCCGCCTCGCCGACACCGAGTGGCGCGCCGCCGCGGGAAACGATGTGAGCCGCACCCAGCCTGCGCTGGAGGCGCTGACCAAGATCGTCGACGCGCCCCACCGCGCGGAGGAGCGCGATCGCACCTGGGCGGAAGCGGCCGAGTCGATGGGCGACTTCCATTGGGTGCGCAGCGAGAACCGCTCTTGGTATCCGGCCTGGCAGAGCTATCAAGCCGCGCTCGGCTGGTGGGCCGGCGCGAACATCGACCTCGAGCTCGCCCGCGCGCGATATCTGGCGATCGTCTGGCGCATCGCCCGGCCGCAGGCGGTCGATAGCGACTATTACTATGGCTATTATGGCAACAGCCTGCCGCTCGAGGTGCTGGAGAACGCGCTCTCGCTCGCGCGCAGCGACGCCGAGAAGGCGCAGGCCCACTACCTGATCGCGATGGCGCTGCGCTCTGGCGATTGGGAGAGCCAGGTTCGCGTCACCGACGAGTTCGACGCCGCGCTCGCCTTCGGCAAGAAGACCGATTGGGCCGCCGACGCGCTCTACCAGGAGGCGCACTATCTCGAGACGCAGGGGCGGCCAACGCAAGCCGTCGACGGCAGCTGGTCGCGCGCGACCGACCTGGTCTCCGCGCTCGCGCTGTATCGGCGCTTCTTGAGCCAATACAAGAGAGGCGAGAGCCGCTGGTGGGACGAGGCGAAGAGCCGCGCGCAGTCGCTGGTGGCGCCCGAGCTGAGCGTCGGCGTCTCCAACATCTTTCTCCCCGGCTCGCAGCCGCAATATTCGCTGAGCTGGCGGAATATCGATTCGATTCAATTCAATCTCTATCGGATCGAATTGAACCGCGCCGTCTCGCCGCGCGACGATTCGTACGCGCGCGCCTGGCTCGAGCAGCTCGATCTCTCCAAAGCTGCGCAAGTGCAGAGCTGGAAAAAGGATACCCACGACGCGGGCGCGCACCAGCCGGGCAGCTCGCAGGAGCACCTCGACTTCCTCGCCGACGGCGCTTATGTCCTCGAGGCCAGCGGCACGGCGCACGGCGCGCAGGTGCGGTCGCGCGAGCTGGTCCTCATCACGCAAGCGGCGGTGCTGCTCAAGAGCGCGGCGAACAAGACGATCTTGTATGTCTGCGATGCGGGCACCGGCGCGCCGCGGCCCAAGGCGAACACGCGCCTGCTCGAGCACCTGAACCTCGATGGCCATGAGCGCTGGCGCGCGCGCAGCGTGGTCGCCGACGAGAATGGCCTCGCCGAATATCCGGTCGACGGCCGCGCCGTCGAGCTGTTCGCCAGCGCGCAGAGCGGCGACGAGCAGGCCTTTGCCATCGGCAACGCCGCCTCGCCCGTCAGCGAAGAGTCGCGCTGGAAGGTCTATGCCTATACCGATCGCCCCGCTTATCGGCCGGGCGAGACGGCGCATTGGAAGCTGATCGCGCGCATCGACGGCGCGAACGCGATGGCGACGCCTTCGAACCAGAGCCTCTCCTGGACCATCCACGATCCACGCGGCACCAAGGTGGCCGAGGGAAAGTCGACGCTCAACGCGTTCGGCAGCGCCTGGGGCGAGCTGGCGCTCACCGAGCAGATGCCGCTGGGCGAGTATCGGATGGAGTTCCGCGGGCCAGGCAACCAGTCCATCGGCGACGCAGCGCTCCTGCGGCTCGAGGAGTACAAGCTGCCCGAGTTCACCGTCTCGGTGAAGACGCCGGAGGACGCGCCCGGCCAGCGCAAGACGTTCCGCGTGGGCGACAAGATATCCGCGGATATCCAGGTCGATTACGACTCGGGCGGCGCCGTCACTGACGCGGCGGTGCAGATCCTCGTCTACCAGAGCGCTTATTTTCACGCCTGGCAGCCGCCGCGCGACTATCCCTGGTTCTATGACGATATCGGCCGGCCGCCGCGCTGGTTTGGCGGCGAGAGCATCATCAAGAGCGAGCAGCTCAAGACCGATGCGAATGGCCACGCGCAGATCGTGTTCGATACCCCGCGCGGAACCAACCAAGAGTTCGAATATCGGATCGAAGCGCGGGTGACCGACTCTTCGCGCCGCGAGGTGGTGGGCAGCGGCACCGTGCGCGCCACCCGGCAGGGCTTCTATGCCTATCTGATGCCGCAGCATTCGATCTATCGGCCCAAGGACAAGGCGGCCGTTTCTCTGAAGACGCTCGACGCCAATGACTCGCCCCATCCTGCCAGCGGCAGCCTGACCATCGAACGCGATCGCTGGAGCGAACTCTGGCTCGACGCCCAAGGCAAGGAGCTGACGGGCGAGACGCTGGCCGCGCTGCGCCGCGCACCGGGATTCGACGCCACGGGCTATCGGCTCAAATCGCGTGGATATGAGCACGAGGAGCTGGAGACCCGCTCGGTGCAGACCGGCGCCAATGGCGAGGCGGAGATATCGTTTGTCCCCGACCGCGACGGTTACTATCGATTCATCTGGAGCGCGCCGGAGAAGGGCCGCGCGCCGGTGCGCGCCGAGACCACGCTCTGGGTGGCGAGCGAGGCGTCGTCGCAGCTGGGATATCATCACGGCGGCCTGGAGATCCTCGTCGATCAAGAGACGGTGTCGCCCGGCGCGTTGGTGCCGGTGATGATCTCGGTGCCCGACAGCGACCGGTGGGTGCTCTTCTCCTCGGGCAGCGAGGAGATCCGCCAGGTCCGGCTGCTGCACCTGACCGGCAACGTAGCGCTGCTGCAGCTGCAGCTCGGCGACGCCGATATCCCCAATCTGTTCCTCGATGCGCGCATGGTCCGCGACGAGCAGCTCTTCGCCGACACCCGGGAGCTGATCGTCCCGCCCACCCGTCATTACTTGAAGGTATCCGTTGAGCCGGACGCGTCGGAACACCAACCGCGCGACGAGGGGCGCTGGAACATCACGACCGAGGACGAACAGGGCACGCCGGTCGCGGCCGAGGTGTCGCTGGGAGTGATCGACGAGAGCATCTATTCCATCCAAGGCGAGCTCGCGGCCGATCCACGGCAGTTCTATTTCGGCGGCAAGCGGCGCAATGGCACCTGCGACGCCGATAGCTTCTCGCAAAAGGGATATGCACGAGTATTGCCCGCCGCGGCCGTCGCGGAGAGCGCGCTGGGCTTGCCGCTCGAGGGGGCTCAGGCGGAGATGGACGGCTCTTTCGCCAGCGCCAGCGCGGACAAGACGATGGAGATGAAGCGTGCCGCGCCCGCCAGGTCGATGGCGCCGCCGCCTCCTCCCGCGCCCGCGCCGATGGGCGCCTCGATGAAGACGATGGCCACGGCGCCGGTGGCCGCGGAGAGCGCGCCCGCGGCCGCAGCAGCGGGCGAGAGCGCGGTGGTGGTGCGCACCGACTTCCGCGCGACGGCGCTCTGGAAGCCCGATGTGGTGACCGGCGCCGACGGCCGCGCGCAGGTATCGCTCCGCTATCCCGAGACGCTCACTGCCTGGCGCGCCACCGCGCGCGCCGCCACCCAGGGCTCGCAGTTCGGCATCGCCACCAGCGCGGTCCGCACCCGCCTGCCGCTCCTGGTCCGCCTGGAGGGTCCGCGCTTCTATCTGGTGGGCGATAGCCCGGTCATATCGGCGGTGGTCAACAACAACACCGATCGCGAGATATCGAGCAAGGTGCAGCTGGAAGCGACGGGCCTGCGCGCCGAGGGCAAGCAGAGCCGCTCGCTCGACGTGCCCGCTCACGGCGAGGCGCGCGCCGACTGGAAGGTCCGCGTGGAGTCGCCGGGTGAGGCCCGGCTCAAGGCCACTGTTCGCGGCGGCGGCCTCTCCGACGCAATGGAGAAGAGCTATCCCATCTATGAGCATGGAATCGAAAAGCTGATCGCCCGCTCGGGGAAGATGCGCGGCGACGCGGTGGCGGTGAAGCTCGCGCTGCCCAAGGAGCGCCGCGACGGCTCGACGCGCCTGACCGTGCAGGTCGCGCCTTCGCTGGCGGTGACGCTCCTCGACGCCCTGCCTTATCTCATCGATTACCCGTATGGCTGCACCGAGCAGACGATGTCGCGATTCCTCCCCGCGGCCATCGTGCAGAATACGCTCAGCGAGCTGCGCCTCGACGCTGACGCGGCGATGAGCCGCGCCTATGGCGGGATTGAAGCGGCCAGCGCCGGCAAGACGCATCCACAGGAAAAGCACGGCGCCCGGCAGCTCAGCGAGGCCATCACGCAGGGGCTCGCGCGCCTCTACGATTTCCAGCGCGGCGACGGCGGCTGGGGCTGGTGGAGAGAGGGCAATACCAGCGATCGATATATGACCGCCTATGTCCTCTGGGGACTCTCGCTCGCGCGCGACGCGGGCGTGGCGGTGCGGGCCGACGCGCTTTCGCACGCTGCCCATTACTTGCAGCAGGAGCTGGTCAATGAAGAGGTCCACCCCGATCGCGCGGCGTGGATGCTGCACGCGCTGGGCAGTTACTACGCTCCGCTGCAACGTGCGGCGCCCAGCGACTTCGAGAAGAAGTCGTTCGATCGGCTCTGGTCCAATCACCGGGCAATGAACGCCTATACCCGCGCGCTGTTTGCATTGGCGTCCTGGGACCTCGGATATCTCGAGCAAGCCAAGACGCTGGCGCTCAACCTGGAGAACGGCGTCGTCCGCGATAGCAAGCCGGACACTTCGGTGGTCCTGGAGGGCGCGCAGGCGAGCGACGCCTCGGTGATGGGCACGGCGCACTGGGGTGAAGAGGGGCCTTGGTGGCGCTGGTCGGAGTCGGGCATCGAGGCCACCTCGTTCGCCATCTGGGCGCTCTCGGTGATCGATCCGAAGAGCGGGCTGCTCGAGCCGGCGGTGAACTGGCTGGTGAAGAACCGGCGCGGGGCGCAGTGGACGAATACGAAGGACTCGGCCATCGCGGTGCTCGCGCTCTCGCGCTATCTGAAGACGGCGGGCGAGACCGGGCCCATCGAATATCTGCTCAGCGTGAACGGGCACGAGGTCGCGCACAAGGCGCTCTCTGCCAACGACGCGCTGGCCGCGCCGAGCGTCTTCGCGGTCGATGCGGCGCTCGTCAAAGAGAGCAACGAGATTCAAATCAAGCGGCTCTCTGGAAATGGCCCGCTCTACTTCTCGGCGCAGGCGCGCTTCTTCTCGCTCGAGGAGCCGATCGCCGCGGTGGGGCACGAGATCTTCGTGCGCCGCAGCTACTTCAAGAAGGTGCCGCGCAAGACGCTCTTGCTGGGCACGGTCTACGACACCGTGCCGCTGCTCGCCGGCGGCGAGGTGCAGAGCGGCGATCGGGTCGAAGTGGTGATCGCGGTGGAGACGAAGAACGACGACGAATATCTGCTCTTCGAAGACCTGAAGCCGGCCGGATTCGAGGCGGTGGCGACCCGCTCGGGCCAGCCGCTCGAGGCGCGCAAGATCGTGCAGGCGAGCTATGAGCGGAACTATGGCCGCATCGACGCCGCCGATCAGCGGCGCTCGCCCGGCGCGGGCGCGTCGACCGATTCGATCGATTACACCGGCGATACCCGCTCGATTTACATGGAGCTGCGCGACCGCAAGGTGGCGCTCTTCGCCGACAGCTTGAAGCAGGGCATCTGGGAGATGCGCTATGAGCTGCGCGCCGAGGTGCCGGGCAGGTTCCACGCGCTGCCGGTGCTCGGCCAGGCGATGTACGTGCCGGAGATCCGCGCCAACTCCAGCGAGGTTCGCGTCGAGGTGGTGGACCGGCCGTAGCGGCCGCACGGCGCCTCGCAAAGCGGTCCGCGCAAAAGAAAAGGCCCAGGCTGCGAGAGCCCGGGCCTCTTGCTGTACAGCGATCTAAATTAGATCGGCTGGACGTTCTGGGCCTGGAGACCCTTGGGGCCCTTGGTGACCTCGAAGGAAACCTTCTGCCCTTCGGCCAGCGTGCGGAACCCTTCGGCCTTGATCGCAGTGTGGTGGCAGAACACGTCTTCGCCCCCGCCGTCCTGCGTGATGAAGCCGAACCCCTTCGAATCGTTGAACCACTTCACGGTGCCAGTAGCCATACTCTTCTTTCGTGTATCGGGACGGGAATCACTCCCATCCAGCCTCGCGCGGATTGGCACGAGGAGCGGTGTGTATCCCGGATCTAAATAAAAAATGCAATCGGCCGCCGTCGATTGGTGGAAAAGACCCGCAAGCGCGGCAGCTTCAGGCAGCACGCGCGGGAGAGGCCGGCGGCGTGCGGGGCGCGCGTGAGTGCAGTTTGCGCGCGCCGCCCAGGCCCGCGGGCGGCACGCCGAGGCGCTCGCGCAGCTCGCCCACCGTCATCTCGAGCAGCCGCGGATAGTCGCTCCACGCGTCGAAGAGGTTGCGCCGATTCGACGAGACCAGCGCCGCCCAGGCGCGCAGCGGCGAGAAGAGCGCGCCGGTGGCGGTGCCGAGCGCGACCAGCGACGAGACGTAGAGGTCGAGCCCGTGAAATCCGCCGCGCACTTCCCACGCGGAGATTTCTCCTTCTCCGGCGAGGTCGGTGCCGTAGCCGGTGGCGATGTGGTGCAGGTCGTGGAGCCGGATGCCGCGCTTGTGCAGCGGCGTGTTCGGCACCGCGAGCGGAACTCCCAGGAGCGAAGCGGGCGTCCACTTCGCCTCGTACTCGGCGTGGGTGAAGCCGTTCTCGGCGAGGTAGGCGTCGAGCGCGTCGCGCACGCGGAGCGAGGCGGGCAGCGGGTGCGCGGTGCAGCGGCAGTCGAGCGGATGCGCGGGAGCGGTCATGGTCACCTCGTTGCGCGGTCTACCGGCGCTTGTCTAGAGGCGCGCGCGCTCCTGCGCAATCGCGCGCTGCATGGATCGGCGACGCGGCGGGCTGCCGCAGCAACTTCACGGATGCAGCACGCAGCCGCCGGTGATCTCGCCGCTCCACTTCGCGCGCATCGCGTCCTGGAATCGCTCGAGAGGAAACGTGTGAGAGACGTGAGGCCGGATCGCGCCGCTCTCGGCCCAGCGGAGCACCTGCGCCAGCCGCGGCGGGCGCAGCGACGGGTCCTGCACGGTCGAGATCACCGTCGGGCAGCCGAGCACATCGAGCCCTTTCATCATGATCAGATTGGTGGGAAGCACGTTGGCGTTGGGCGCGCCGCGCTGCCCTTTGCCCGCGGCGACGAACGGGGTCGCGGCCCAGCCGACGATGAGGTAGCGCGCGCCGAACGCGACCGCGCGCAGGCTCTCGAGCGAGATCTCTCCGCCGACGCCGTCGTAGACCACGTCGGCGCCGCGGCCGCCGGTGAGCGCCTTCACCTCTTCGCGAAAGCTGCGCAGGCCCGCCTCGCCGCCGCTCTTGGCGAGGGCGATCACGTGGTCGGCGCCGAGCGCCTTGACCTGCCCAAGCTTGCTCTCCGAGCGGCCGGTCGCGATGACCGTCGCGCCGAGGAGCTTCGCCACCTGCACCGCCGCCAGCCCCGTCGAGCCCGACGCGCCGTGGATGAGCACCGTCTCGCCCGCCTGCAGGCGGCCGCGCGCGACCAGGCAGTGGTAGGCGGTCTCGTAGTTGCCGAGCAGGTTGCACGCCTCGTCGAACGAGAGCGCGCCGGGGATGCGCAGCAGCGCCTCGGCGGGCGCGACCGCGTAGGAGGCGAACCCGCCCCACGCCTGGTAGTTGCCCAGCGAGCGCGGGCCGGCGAGCAGGCCGTCGACCATCACCGCGTCACCGGGCACAAACTTCTCCGCCGCCGCCGGACCGCGCCAGGCCACGACGCCCGCGTACTCGAGGCCGGGACAGTACGGCGGCCTGGCCATGTGCTGGTACTGGCCCGAGGTCATCAAGAGATCGACCCAGCCGACCGAGGCGCTCTTGATCTCGACGATCACGTCGTTCGCGCCCAGCGAGGCCGGGTCGGGGGCCGGCATCGGCTCGAGCGAGGCGTGCTGCGCGATCGCCTCCAGCGGCGTCTCGCCGAAAGCAGAGACGATCACGCGCCGTCCAGCGGGGAGCGGTTTGCTCGAGGAGCCGGGAGAGAGATGGTTGGTGTTCATAGGATTTTCGTTGGGACACAAACGATCGGTCACGCCGCCTCGTCGGGCGGCGGCGCGTCGCTCGAGCTCTTGAGCAGGCGCACCGTCCAGAGCGAGAGGCCGAGCAAGAGCAGGCCGAGCAACGCGACGATGGCCGCTTTGTGCCGTTCGCTCGCTGGCGGCGGAGGCGGGACTTGCATCGCCGGCGCGCGCCAGGCCGGGTTGCCGTGGAGCGGGCCCAGTTGCACGGTCGAGGGCTCAAGCGCGCTGCCGTAGCGGGCGACCACCGCGGGCAGATCGTAGACAGGCGGCGCGGCCTCGGCGTCGCCGACCAGCAGCGTGAGCGGACCTGCGCCCTGCGCGGCGCTGCGGAAGAGAATCTCCTGCGGCCGGTAGCCGGCGAGCGCGCCGCGGACGGTCAGCGACGGATCGTTGCCGTCGAAGATCTCCAGGCGCAGGAAGCGCGCGCGGGTGGGCGAGAAGCGCAGCAGCGTGCCCTCGGCGCCGGCGGCGCGGTAGAGGAGCCCGCCGCCCAGCGAGCTCCAGTGGTGCCCGTCGTCGCTGGCGCGCAGCGCGGCCCGCCGCTCGAAGATCGGGTCGGCGATGTCGAGCTGGAGCGATTCGATCGGCGCGCCCGCGCCCGGCTGGCGGCCGGCAGCGCCCGCGTCCAGATCGATTTCGAGCAGGCTGGACGCGGCTGCGCGCGCTTTCTCTTCCGCGCTGCGCGGCACCACCGCCACGCTCGCCGGGAGCGTGCGCAGCGGCGGCCGCGCCGCTTCCGACACGTAGGCGACGCGCGCGCCCACGATGCGCAGCGGCGGCTGCCCCGCCCCCGGCAGGAGGGTCACGCGCAGGTAGCGCGCGTCGGAGACCGGGTACGCGATCGACGTTCCCTGCCCGCTCGCCTCGCCGCTCTGCACGCGGTAGACGAGCGCGCCCTCGGCGAGCGGATCGAAGTGGACCTCGTCGCTGGAGATCTCGACGCGGGTGCGGCGCAGGAAGTCGCTGCCGTCGATGTCGAGCGCCACCTCGCTGTGCTTGAGCCCGCTGCGGCCGAGGTCGAGCACCGCGCGCGCGGAGCCATCGGGCAGCGCCACCGGGTCGACCAGCGTCGCCGCGTGCTGCACGCTCTCGGCGGCGGCGGGGATGTCGCGCACCAGGAACGGCAGCTCCTCGCCGTGCGCGCCGACGATGCGCACGTCGGCGAGCTGCTCGCGGCTGGCCGCGTAGAGGGCGGGATCGATCTCGGCGCGATAAAAGGCGACGCCGCTCGCGCCCTCGCCGATGCCCTCGCCCGGGCCTTCTATCGAGCGGGCCTGCGCGAACTTCTCCACCTCGACGGCGCGCGCGGGCGCGGCCGCGAGCGAGCCCGCCAGCAGCACGAGCAGCGCGGTCGTCCCTGCGCGCGGCACCGGCAGCTCGCCGTCGCGCAGCAGCTTGACCAGCCGCTTGCCGAACCGCGCGTAGAGGTACGACGACGCGAGCAGGAGCGCGCCCATCGAGACCAGCACCACCATCTGGTAGATGCGCGGCAGCCGCCAGACATCCCAGGCGACCAGCTTGGCGAGCGCGAGCGAGAAGAGGCCGAGCCCGAGCAGGCGGTGCACCGGGCTGCGCGCGCCGAAGCCGATCGAGATGAGCATCGCCGCGTAGAGCGCCATCACCACCGTGGTGAGCACCGAGAGCGCGTGCTGCTGCGCGATCAGCGCGCTCGAGAAGTGGGCGACGAAGCTGCCGTCGAAGGCGAAGGGGATCTGCTCGGGGACCGGCAGGCGCGTCGAGAGATAGAGGCTCTGCGACTCGAGCACCGCGAGCGCGGCGAGGAGCGCGTGGCCCGCCACCGCGAAGGCGACGGCGCACTGGCGAAACTCCGCGCGCGCGCCCCGCGCCGCCGAGCGGGCCGCGGAGCGCGCGGCCACCAGCAGCGCGGCCGCGCTGCCGACGAACGCCGCTGCGCGCGGGTTGAGCAGGAAGGTCTGCCGCAGCTGGCCCACCTTGCCGAACGAGCCCAGGAACTGCTCGCGCAGCTGCTCGGGGAGCGGGAAGTCGATCGCGAGCGCGCGCACCAAGGTGACGACGAAGAGCGCGGCCGCGCCAGCGAGCCAGAGCGGATCGTCCTCGACGGCGGCGAGCACCGCCACCACCGCGGCGAGCGCGGCCCAGATGACGGTGACGGTCGCGCCGGAGAAGAGCACCGCCGCCGCTCCCGCGAAGAGGCCGAGCGCCTGCCCGAGCAGCACGGTGGCGGGTTTGCGCGATCCCTGGCGCAGGAGCGCGGCGCCAAGCACGAAGTCGGCGAGGCCCACCAGCGCGAGCACGCCCGTGCGCAGGAGCCACTGCTCGCCAGGCGCGCTCCACTCGACGAGCAGCGCCAGGCCCAGGCCCGCCGCCGAGACAGAAAACAGCCGGGCCGCGCCAGGCGCGGCTTTGCGCGCGAGCAGATCGTACGCGCCAGCGCCGAAGTAGACGCTCGACCAGGCCGCCGCCGCGAGCAGGAACGCGGTGCTCGGCGGCGATGGGTGCTCGGCGTGGATGGCGAGCAGGCCGCCCAGCGAGAACAGCACCGCGCCCGCCGCCATCGCGGGCCGCGAGAGGAGCAGCGCGAGCCCGGCGTACGCGAGCGAGAGCGCCGCCAGCACGAACGCGAAGGCGGTCGGGTGCAGCTCGAAGAGCAGCAAGCCGCTGGCGATGGCGATCAAGACGCCGGTGCCGCCGAGCAGCTGCACCGTCCGATCGCTGGGCGGCTGGCCGCTCCCGAGCTGCCCGCGCAAGAAGCCGCCCGCGTAGACCACGCCGACGAGGCCGAGCACCGCCAGCATGCCGGTCGGCTCGCTGCGCGCGCCATAGACGGTGCAGAGCAGGACGAGGAACGCGGCGAGCAGCGGCGCGCCCAGCAGCTCGCGGCGATCCTCTTTGCCGAGCAGATACGCCGCGAGCAGGCCCAGGCCCGCGAGCACGCCGCCGAGCAGCGCGGGCCGATCGAAGAGCAGCGACGCGAAGGCCGCGTGCGCGAGCAGAAGCGCGCCGACCAGCAGCGCGAGCGGCTGCAGGAGCGGCTGGCGCGGGACCGCTTGCTGCGCGGCCTGCAGCGCGCGATCGCGGCGGCGCGCGCCGGCGTAGACGAAGAGCCACTCGGCGAGAAAGAGCGCGGCCGCGCCCAGCGGGACCGCCCGCGCGGAGAGCGGAAAGTAGGCGCCCGCCGCGAGCGGCTCGGCGGCGTCCTCGGTCATCGGCTCCAGCAGCGGCGCGCTGTGCGGCGCGTGCACGTCGAAGAACTTCGCGTGCCAGCCGGCGAAGAGGATGGTCGGGCCGGCGATGCCCAGCCAGGTCGCGTAGCGAAAGCCCATCCGCACCGAGGTCGCGAACGCGAGCGCGGTGACGACGAGCAGGTAGCCAAAGAGCGCGGCCGGCCGGTCTTCGCCGGTCGAGAGCAGCACCGGCGCCGCGCAGGCGGCGAGCAGCGAGAGGACCAGGATCGGCTCGCCGCGGTGGCGCACCGAGAGCGCGCCGCCCAGCAGCGACACCACCATCAGCGCGGCGAACGCGGCCGGCATCGGGACCAGGTTGTAGAAGGCGTGGCTTGCGTAGGCGGTGAGGAAGAGGAACGAGAGGCCGACGCCGAGCAGCACCTGGATGTACGTCGCCTTGGTGCGCGCGCGGGTGAGCTCGGCCGCGCCCAGCAAGGCCGCGCCGATCAGCGCGCCCAGCGCGATGCGGCCGGTGGGGCCGATCCAGTCGTTGTCGACCGCGTACTTGAAGAAGAAGGCGACGCCGATGAGCAGCGCCATCGCGCCGATGCGGGTGAACCAGACCAGCGCGATCTTCTCTTCGAACGACGGCTCGGGCTGGCCCTCGCTCGCGCGGGCCGCGGCCGCCGGAGCGGGTCCAGCGGCGGGCGCGGTCGCGGGCGCTGCCGCGGCGATCGGCTCTGCCGCAGCGGCGTGGAGCAGCGCAGCCGCTTCGCCGCTGGAAGAGGTCGCGGGTGCGAGAGCCGCCTTCGCGTCCAGCCTCTCGGCGACCGGGATCCCCGCGGAAGCCAGCGGAGCGGCGGCCGGTTCTTGGGCCGCGGCGGAGACGAGCGGCGCGCTCTCCGACGCACCGGGCGCCGCCGCGATCGCCCCGGCCGGGAGCGCGCGCCGCAGCTGCGCCAGCTGGGCGCCCACCAACTCGAAGCGGCGCTCGAACATCGCCCGCTGATCGGCCAGCGCCTGGCGCGTCGAGCGCGCGATCATCAGCGCGACCCCGGCGATGACGACGCTGCCGAAGACGAAGAGTTCCATTCGATCGCTCCCTGCCGCGAGCGCGAAGACCGCGCCCCGACTGCGTGCTGCGCGCTCCGGTCCAGGCCCGCCGGATGGCGCAAGCTAGTCGGTCGCTGCGCGAAGCGCGAGCGCCGCGGTGGGCTGCGTGAAAATGACCGGCGGGTCAGCCGCGCTGGAGGCGGACTTTCGTGCTATCGATCCGCGCCGTGACCCACGCGGCAACCGTGCAAATTTCCGATCCCGGTGCAAACACGCAGGCCCCCAGCGACCCGTTCTCGCGCTGGGCGACCGGCCTCATCCTCGACCCTCGCGATGTCCCGTTCGTCGCGCTGATCACGCAGGCCAGCCTGATCGTGCTGCCCTTCGCGATCTATCTCTTCCTGCCCGGCCGCTTCCGCTGGTGGCTCGCGGCGATCTATCTGGCGGTGGTCTTCGCCGGCTTCCTCGACCGCTACATCTTGATGCTCCACAACACCAGCCACCGCACGCTCTTCCGGCCCAGGCTGCGCTGGATGAACCACTACATTCCCTGGGTGCTCGGCCCCTTCTTTGGCGAGTCGCCGGAGACGTATTACAGCCATCATATCGGGATGCACCACCCGGAGAACAACCTGGAGGACGACCTCAGCTCGACGATGGCGTTCCAGCGCGACCGCATCGATCACTTCCTGCGCTACTTCTTCCGCTTCTTCTTCGTCGGCCTCGCCGAGTGCTCGCGCTACCTGCACAGCAAGGGCCGCCGCACGCTGATGATCCGGATGGTGCTGGGCGAGCTGACGTTCCTCGCCAGCGTGGCGCTGTTGCTCGCGCTCAACTGGCGCGCGGCGCTCACCGTGTTCGTCATCCCGTTCGTCGCGGTGCGCTTCCTGATGATGGCGGGCAACTGGGGCCAGCACGCGTTCATCGACGCGGCAAAACCCGACAGCGCGTACGGCAACAGCATCACCTGCATCAACTCCCGCTACAACCGGCGCGCGTTCAACGACGGCTACCACATCGGCCACCACGTCCGGGCGAACCGCCACTGGACCGAGATGCCGGGCGACTTCCTGAAGAACCTGCCCACCTACGCCAGCCAGGGCGCGATCGTCTTCGAGGGGATCGACTTCTTCATGGTCTGGCTGTTCCTCATGCTGCGCCGCTACGACTGGCTGGCCGCGCGCTACGTGAACCTTGACGGTCGGGTCCGCTCGCGAGAGGAGATCGTCGCGCTGCTGCGCGTCCGCACACAGCCCGTGCTGACGCCCGCCAGCGACCTCTCTCCGCTGCCGAGCCCACTCTGACCTCGCCCGCCAAAGCAAAATCCGCAGCGCCCCACTCCGCTCCGCCGAACGCCGCCCGGCCGCTCGGGGCGCGGCTCTCCGCGCTGCTCGACCGCCTCGACCCTTGCGACGATCCGGCCGCCGAGCCGCTCTCGCGCTGGGCGGTGCTCGCGCTCTGCATCGCCGTGCTGCCGGGCATCTTCTGGATGCTGCGCTGGCCGTTCCAGCCGATGCAGGACCTGGGTCACCACATGGCCGACTCGGCCATCGCGGCCGACTATTCGCGGCCGGGCTCGATCTATCCCGCGCTCTACACGCCGCTCGATCGCCTCTGCGCCAACTCGCTGATGTGGTCGCTGGCGGGACTGATGGGCCACGTCATCAGCGTCACGCTGGCGGTGCGCATCTGCCTGCTCGCGTATGTCGCGGGCACGCCGTTCGCGGTGCTCTTCGCGCTGCGCGCCTTCGGCCGCTCGGCCTGGCCCGCGGTGGCGACCGCCGCGCTCGTCTACGCCGGCCTCTTCGCCGCCGGCTTTGCCAACTTGCTCTTCGCGGCGCCCTTCTTCGTGGTCGCGCTGGCGCAGTTCGGCCGCACGCTGGAGAGGCCATCGCGCAAGCGCGCGCTCTGGAGCGGCGCGCTTTTTGTGCTGGTCTTCCTCGCGCACGCCCACGCCTGGATGTGGCTGGGCGCGCTCTCGATGATGCTCACCGCGCGCGCGCTCATGGTCGCCGCCTGGCAGCGCAAAGGCGGCCGCTACCTGCTGCAGCTGTGCGGCTGGTCGCTCGGCTGCGTCGCGCTCTCGCTGCTGCTCTTTGCCCGCTGGTACCACCGCACCTTCATGGCCGACCAGACCGGCCTGCAGCGCAAGACCGCCGGGCTCTCCGAGGGCTTCGGCGCCGTCTTCAAGTCGTTCGCGCAGTCGCTGCACGATCTCCCCGAGGCGCTCCAGGCGCAGCGCAGCGGGAACGATCTGATGCTGCTCGCGCTCTTCTTCGTGCTCGCCGGGTTCGCGCTCTCCGCGCAGATGATCGAGCGCAAGCGCTCGCGCATCCTGGAGCTCTGCTGCCTCGTCACCGCCGCGTCCTACTTCTTCCTGCCCGAGTGGATGAGCGGCCACGAGAGCATCGCCTCGCGCCAGCCCTGCATCGCGCTCTGGATCTTCCCGGCGCTGCTCGAGCCGGTCTCGGCGGCGCTCTCGCCGCGCGTGCGCCGCGTGGTCATCGGCGGCACGCTCGCGCTGACCGCGGCCTGGCTCTTCTCGTTCGGCACCGCGCTCTGGCACTTCGAGACCGAGGAGGCCGCCGGGCTCGCCGAGGTGCTCGACGCCGCCCCGCCGCGCGCGATGCTGCATATGGTGAAGCTCGACCCGGACAGCCGCTACTTCACCTGGCATTCGCTCTGGCATGTCGAGAAGTACGTGATGAGCGAGAAGCTCGGCCAGACGCCAGACACCACCGGCATCCTCACCACCTCGCCCATCCATTACCTGCCCGGCATCAACATCCACCGCGTCACCCAGCACACCAACGACTGGCCCGGCATCAACGAGATCTGGACCGCCTTCGACGTGGTGCTGGTCCGCCGCTGGCGCCCCTCCCCGCGCGCACTGCAAGTCGCTCAGATGCGCGGCCACCTGCTCGCCAAGTCGGGCGATTGGGAACTCTGGTCCACCAAGCAGTAGCCAGACTCTACCCGTCGTTTTTGATCGGTCATCCACCCAGCGAGCGCGCGCACCTTCTGCACTCGTCGCCACCATGCGCTCTCGATCGGTCAACAACCGCGGAGTCCGGTGGGGGGCGGCCGCGCGCAGTTCCGCAGTCGACTTCTCCGACGCACTTTTGGTCCACTCTCTGCGCCCAGAGCGAGGACCTGTCCGAGCACGGCCGGCCCCCCACCGGACTCAAGCGGCTCAACTAGTCATCGTCGAGAGCGTCATCGTCCGGCTGGCGCGGCAGGTTCACGCGCTCGCCGACGATGTACAGCGGCCGCTGCTTCACCTGTTCATAGATGCGGCCCACGTACTCGCCGAGGATGCCGATCATCATGAGCTGCACCGAGGCGAGCAGCGAGACCAGCACCACCTCGGCGGTCCAGCCCTGCACGGTGACGTGCTGCACGTATTTGGCGAAGAGCGCCCAGCCCGCGGTGAGGATGCTCAGCGCGCTGATGGTCATTCCCAGATACGTCGCGAAGCGCAGCGGCAGCACGCTGAACGAGGTGATGCCGTCGATGGCGAACCCGAGCATCTTGCGGAACGGATACTTCGTCTCGCCCGCATATCGGCCCGGCCGGTCGTAGAGCACCGCGGTCTGCTTGAAGCCGATCCAGGCGACCAGGCCGCGCACGAACCGGTGCGTCTCGCCGAGCGCGCGCAGCGCGATCACCACGCGGCGGCTCATCAGGCGGAAGTCGCCGGTGTCGAGCGGAACGTCGATGGGGATCATCAGCGCGAAGACGCGATAGAAGCCCTTGGCGGTGAGCAGCTTGAGGAACGTCTCGCCCTCGCGCGAGCGGCGCTTGCCATAGACGACGTCGAACCCTTCGCGCCACTTGGCGACCATCTCCAGCACCACCTCGGGAGGGTCCTGCAGATCGGCGTCCATCACCACCACTGCCTGTCCGCGCGCGAAGTCGATGCCAGCGGTGATGGCGGCCTGGTGCCCGAAGTTTCTCGAGAAGGAGAGGATGCGATAGCGCGGCTCGCTGGCGGCGATGCCGCGCAGGAGCGCCATCGAATCGTCGCGCGAGCCGTCGTTGACGAAGACCACCTCGACCGTCTCGCCCAGCCGCGCGAGAAAATCTTGGAGGCGCACGTGCAGCTCGGGGATGACCCGCTCCTCGTTGAAGATGGGCAGGATCAGGCTGAGCGTGGGTCGGGCCATTGCCTCGGCGGGTAGCATGAAATCCAGCGCGGGACAAAAAGCGCACGAGTCGCGAGTCCGAGGCAGGCGGAGGCGGGAAACCGGCGAGAATCGAACTCGACGCCGAATCATCTGCACCCGGCGCAGTTCGACTCCCCCTTTCGAGGCCTCCCCATGACCACCGCTTCCGACGCCGACTTCAAGCTGCTCTTCACCGAGGCCCGCACGCACAGCGCGTTCTTGCCCAAGCCGGTGGACGACTCGCTGCTGCAGAAGATCTACGACACGCTGAAGATGGCGCCCACCGGAGGCAACGCGCAGCCTGGGCGGTTCCTCTTCTTGAAGAGCGCGGCGGCGAAGGCGCGCATCGGGCCGGCGATGACGGGCAACAACGTCGAGAAGACACTGGCCGCGCCGGTGGTGGTGGTCGTCGCCTACGACAGCGAGTTCTACGAGAAGATGCCGAAGCTCTTTCCGGCGCGGGATATGAAGACCGCGCTCATCGGAATGCCGGCGGAAGTGCGCAACGGGATGGCCCGCCACAATGCGATGCTGCAGGAGGCCTACTTCATCCTCGCCGCCCGCGCGCACGGGCTCGACTGCGGACCGATGGGCGGGTTCGACCCGACCAAGGTGGACGCCGAGTTCTTCCCCGACGGGAAGTGGAAGTCGACGCTGGTCATCAACCTCGGCTACGGCGACCCCGCGAAGCTGTTCCCGCGCAATCCGCGCCTCGACTTCGCCGAAGCGTGCAAGATCATCGAATAGCGTGGCGGCCGGCCTAGCGAACCCCGAGCAGCAGCTGCATCGCCCCGGGGAAGCGCTGGGCCCAATAGACTTCGCTGTGCTGCGCGCCCGGTTGAACGACGTGGCGATAGTTGACGCCATCGATATATCCGAGCGCGCGGTAGGCGGCGTCGAGCTGGTCGGTGTCGCTCTCGTCGTCGGCGTCGCCCGAGCCTGAATCGACATAGACACGCAGCGGACGCACCGCGGCTGCGTGAGTGGCGGCGACGTCGGCGACGATCACGTCCTCGTCCCACCAGGTCGAGGGAGAGATCGCGCCGATGAGGCCGTAGATATCCGGCCGCGTGGTCCCCGCATAAGCGCTGATCAGGCCGCCCAGCGAGCTGCCGACCAGCGCGGTGTTGCCGACGTCGGTGCGCACCCGCAGCGCGCTGCCCAGATATTGGGTCGATTCGATCTGGGGCTTCAATTCATTGATCAGCATATTGATATAGAGGTCGCCTCCGCCGCCGCCGGGCGTGGGCGGGCCGGCGTCGGGCGGGGCCTGGTCGGGCGTGGGGGTATATTCGTAGATGCGGCCGGCGGTATTGTCGACGCCGATGACAATCGCCTCGGGAAAGGTGCGGCAGGTATCCCCCGCGCCGCAGTCGCCGTCGCCGGTGCAGGTCTGGGCGCTGCCGCCGTCGAGCGGCGCCGCGCCCCAGCCGATCAGATCGCCCGAGGAGCAGACGCCCGTCTCGTCGGCGTTGTCGAAGGCGGTATCGACGTTCCAGGTCGCGCCGAAGGCGATGCTGGGAAAAGCGGCCCATAGGTTCTGGCCGTCGTGCATATAGACCACCGGATAGGTCGCGTCGGTGTTCTCGGCGTAGCTGGCGGGGAAATAAGCGTAGATATCGCGGTCGTTGTTGAGCACCGTCGAATGGAAGCTCGATATCAGCTTCACCGTGGTCCCTTGCACCGTGATGAAGTGGGGATAGATATCGGCCGCCTGCCCGGCGGACGCGCGATAGTTCGGGCCGCGCGACCAGGTGATGTCGTCGAGCATCGGCTTGAACTCGAACGAGCCGGAGATGCCGGTGAGCGTATAGGTCCAGATATCGCTGCCCGCGCTGGTCAGAGCCACGCTCGCGGTCCAGCTCAGCGGCGCGACGCTGCCGCGCAGCGTGAGCGTGTGCGTTCCGGCTGGATAGTGGACGCGGATGATCGCTTCGTCGCTCGCGACGCCCGCGTCGCTGCCGCCATCGGAAGGGCCTGCGTCGACGCCGCCGTCGTTGCCGCCGTCGAGCGGGCCGGCGTCGTTGCCGTCATGTGCGCCGACGCTGCTCGCGCAGGCGCCGGCGACGAGCGAGAGCAGTGCCGCCACCACGATCGATTGAAATCGCATACAACCCTCCGCGCTGGAGAGGGCTGCGCTACCATCCCCGCCGCCGCGCCACCATCGGTCTGGAGAACGAAATGAACACGCAAGAGATGATCGACCTCTGCAAGAAGCACACGATGTACACGTGGACCGCCGGGGACGCGGTCGCGCCGCTGCCGATCGCGAGCGCGCAGGGCTCGTGGCTCACCACCACCGACGGGCAGAAGATCCTCGACTTCAACTCGCAGCTGATGAGCGTGCTCATCGGACATGCGCACCCGAAGGTCATCGCGGCGATGAAGGCGCAGCTCGACGAGCTGATCTTCGTCTATCCGCAGACCGCCACCGCGGTGCGCGCGCGCCTGGGCAAGCTGATGTCCGAGGTGGTGCCGGGCAATATCAACTCATTCTTCTTCACGCTGGGCGGCGCCGAGGCGAACGAGAACGCCATCCGCGCGGCGCGGCTCTATACCGGCCGCCACAAGATCCTCGCCCGCTACCGCAGCTACCACGGCGGCACGCACCTCGCGATGTCGCTCACCGGCGACCCGCGCCGCTGGCCGAGCGAGCCGGCCTCGCCGGGGATCATCCACGTGATGGATCCGACGCCGTACAACTATTCGTTCGGCGATACCGAAGAGGAGATATCAGCGAACTATCTGACCTATCTCGAAGAGGTCATTCAATATGAGGGGCCGAAGAGCATCGCGGCGATGATCGTCGAGACGGTGACCGGCACCAACGGCGTGCTGGTGCCGCCCAAGGGCCACTTCAAGCAGCTCAAAGCGCTGCTGCAGTCGCACGGAATCTTGATGATCTGCGACGAGGTGATGGCCGGCTTCGGCCGCACCGGCAAGTGGCTCGCCTTCGAGCACTTCGACATCGTTCCAGATATCTGCACGATGGCAAAGGGGCTCACCTCGAGCTACTTCCCTTTGGGCGCGATGGGCGTCTCCGACCCGATCGCCGATCACTTCCGCAAGAACGTCTTCTCCGGCGGCCTCACCTACAACTCGCATCCGGTCGGCCTCGCCACCGCAGAAGCGGTGATCCAGGTCATGCAGGAGGAGAAGCTGGTCGAGCGCGCGGCCACGCTGGGCGCGGTGATGCGCTCGGAGATGGATCGCTTGAAGGCCAGGCACCCGAGCGTCAAGGAGGGCCGCAACATCGGCCTCTTCGGGATGATCGATCTGCAGAAGAACTCGAAGGGCACGCTGCTGGCGCCCTACAACGGCGCGCACCCGGCGATGGGCAAGCTGGCCGCGTTCTTCCGCGAGCAGGGCCTCTTCACCTTCGTGCGCTGGGCGAACTTCACCTGCAATCCGCCGCTGTCGATCAGCGAGGCCGATCTGCGGCTGGGGTTCGAGATCATCGACCGGGGCTTGGAGATCACTGACGCGGCCTTCGAAGGGTAGCCGCGCACGGCGACAGCCGGTTCGACAGGCCGCACCACTGCGCAACGAATCCTCGCAAGAGGATCCGCTGCGCGCCTCGCCGCCGTTCACTTGCCGGACGCGGCGAAGCAGCTCCGCTGCGAGCTTCGTCATGTTCTCCTCTCCGGCCATGTCGGCGCTCTTCAAGTTCGTCAGCTAGAGAATCGAGAGATCGCGCAGCTGGCTCTTGTGCGTGCAGCGCCTGGGTCCCGTGTGGCCGACGGCTCTGTCTAAAACAACGATCGGGAAGGCCACGCACCCTCGCGCGGCCCACCCGACCGGTTGGCAATCGCTGCAGCGGCAGCTAGCGGATGTCGACGCCCTCGACGACGACCCAATCGTTCCCGCGGTGCGCATACCAACGGCCGTCTTCGTGTTGATAGACGTGCTCGTCGTGCCAGCGCTCATGCCGGTACGGATGCCCATAGGGGTCGCGGTAGACCTCTTCGGCATAGCACGCGACCTGCGTGAAGCTTCCGGCGAGGGTGAGGACAGCCATCATCGCGAATAGGAACCGGGACAGTGTGCGCATGGTGAATCCTCCTGATCCTGGACGAGCCGGCGAACCGACCGGTCACCTTTCGCCCGCGTTTTGATCGGCCGCGGCCCGCGCGGCGGCGCCGTCCCGAGCGAGGCAGGAAAAGGCGGTAGTGTCGGCGCGTGCTCTGCGCCATCCCCGATTGGAGTCCGCCGCCGCTGCGGTTGGGACCGCTGGTGGTCACCGCGTTCGACCTGCTGGTGGTGGCGGCGGTCGTGGTCGGGTTCAGCCTGACGGTGCGGCGGGCGGCGCGCGCGGGCTGGCCGCGCGAGCGGGCCGAGCGGCTGACGCTCTGGATGCTGCTCGCGGGCGGCGTCGGCTCGCATCTCTTCGCGGTGCTCGCGTACCGGCCGCAGCTGGTGCGCGAAGACCCGCTGCTGCTGTTGCGCGTGTGGGGCGCGATGTCGTCGTTCGGCGGCATCGCGGGCGGCCTGCTCGGCGGGCTGTGGGCCGCGCGCGCGATGGGGGTCACGCGCGGCGAGGCGTGGCGCTACTTCGACGGCGTCGCGTTCGCCTTTCCCTTCGCCTGGATCTTCGGCCGCGCCGGCTGCGCGCTCGCACACGATCACCTCGGCATCGCGTCGCAGAGCTTCCTCGCCGTGCAGTTCCCCAGCGGCCCGCGCTTCGATCTCGGGCTGCTCGAGCTGCTCTACACACTGCTGTTGGCGGCGCTCTTTCTCTGGCTCGATCGGCGGCCGCGGCCAAGCGGCTTCTACATCGGGCTCTTCTTCGCGCTCTACGGCCCGGTGCGTTTCGGCCTCGACCAGCTGCGCACTGGAGACCTGCGCTACGCGGGCTGGACGCCGGGGCAGTACGCGTCGCTCGCGGCCACGCTGCTGGGCGCGGGGCTGCTCTTTTCGCTCTCGCGAGACGGCCGAGCGCGCGAAGTGCCGCGCGATTCGACAACGTGAGCCAAGGATCGCGCGGCGCGTCCCGCGCGGCCGGCCTGCGAGGTCGATGATATGCAGGCGCGCATGTCGCCCACGCGAGAGCAGATCGCCGCGGCGCGCGCCGGATTTCCCGCGCGCGCCGGCTCGAAGAAGCTCATCGCCGCGCGCAGCGCGCTCGCCCGCGAGCTGTGGGACGCAAAGGGCGCACGCCGCATCCCGGCGCCGAAAGCGCTCGATCGCGCGCTCTCGGCGCTGCCGCCCGCGGAGCTCGCGTGGCTCACCGAGATGAGCCCGATGGGCCCGCTCTATCTCTTCCCGACGCGGCCGTTCCTGCGCGCGCTCGCCCGGCAGATCCGCGCGCTCGGCGTCACCCGCGTGCTCGAGGTGGCCGCGGGCGACGGGCACCTCTCGCGCGCGCTCGCCAGCGTCGCGCCCGACTTGAAGATCACCGCCAGCGACTCGGGCAGCTGGGCGCGCCCGAGCGGCCGCATGAGCGCAAAGGAGAAGCGCGCGATGGGCCGGGCGCGCGCAGCCGAGCTGGGTGGAATTGTGCTCGGCGAGGACGTGCTGCCGCTGGACGCGCTGCGCGCGATCGCGAAGGTCCGTCCGCAGCTGGTGCTCGCCAGCTGGCTGCCGCCCGGTCCGCTCTTGTCGAAGCTCATCCGCGCGCCGGTGAAGTTCGTCCTCGAGATCGGCGCCGGCAGCGGCATCACCGGCGACGCGGCCTGCTGGCGCTTCGCGCACGACTTCTGCGACGGCCCGCTCGAGACGCTCGCCCGCTGCCGCCTCGACGATCGGCCCGCGCGCGCGCTGCACAGCCGCGTCACGCTCTACTTCGGCCGCAAGCACGCTGAGTTTCTCGAGGAGAAACTGGGCGCAGACCACTGGCTGCGTTCGCTGCGGTAGAGAGTCTCTCGATGCTCGCGACCGCGCCGATCCAGTTCCTCCACGACTTCCGCTACTGGACCGAATATCTGCACCCGCACCTCGATGCGGCGCGCTTTCCTCTGCTGCGCACGCGCCGCGCCGACGCGGGCTACAGCGGGCCCCTGCTCGATCCGGCGAACCCCGCCCACCGCGATCTGCTGCTCGCCGGGCACTCGGAAGAGAAGTTTGGGCCGCACACGCGCGTGCTCCTGCGCCTGCAGCACTCGCCCGGCTTTGGCAGCGGCTCGCACTTGCACGGCTACGGCTGGGTGGCCGGCTCGCCGCGGCGGATGATGATCCCGCGCAACGCGCTGGAGATGCTGCGCGCGACGAAGAACTTGAACGCCTCGCAGCTGCAGCTGCGCGATCGGATGCTCGCCGATCCGAAGCTCGCCATCACCGACTACGATCCGAACCTGAATCACTTCTATCGCGCGCCCAGAGCGGCCGAGCGCGTTTCCGGGACGGTGCTGGTCGCGCTCAACTGGCGCGTCACCGTGCAGCCCGCCGACCTCGAGCTCGCGCTGCGCACGATCTCCGCGCTGGCGACGACGCACGCGCTGCGGCTGGCGGCCCACCCATTCTCGCGGGCGAAGTGGATCGGCTCGAAGCTGCACGATCAGCTCGAGCAGGCCTGCCGCGCGCTGCAGATCCCGCTGGTCACCGATCTCTCGCGCACCGCGCTCTTGAGCGAGCTCGACGCGGCCGAGTTCATCCTCACCGACGGCTCGGGCAGCGTCTACGAAGCGGTCGCGCGCGGCTGCAAGGCGCTCTTGCTCGACGGGCTCTCGTACCAGCGCGGCGCGGGCGTGCTCGCCGCTGCGCGCTCGGGCGGATACCTGCCGCCCACGCGCGCCGCCGAGATCGATTCGCACCCGGGCGCCGCGGCCGACCTCGCCTGGCTGCGCCGACTGCATCCGCACTCGATCGTCGACGCGAGCGTGGGCGAGCTGGCGGCGGCGGAGATCGAGCGCGTCTTCGCCGACTGGTGAACCCGCGCGCCGCTTCGTCTTGACGGCTCGTTCGGCAATGGTGCCTTTGGCCGATCAAGCGGCGGCGCGCCTCACCACCGGGTCGGCGCGTAGTCCTTGTAGAAGATCCCCGAGAAGGTATTGCCGGTGCGCACCGCTTCGAAGACCGGGTCGACGATGCGCGCGGCCCCGTCGACGATGTCGAGCGGCGGGTGGAAGTCGCGCTCCTGCCGCTTGCGCTCGGCGTGCTGGATCGGATCCTCGTCGGTGACCCAGCCGGTGTCGACCGCGTTCATGAAGATGTTGCTCTTCGCGTAGTCGCGCGCCGACGTCAGCGTCAGCATGTTGAGCGCGGCCTTCGCCATGTTGGTGTGCGGGTGCTTGTCGGTCTTGGTGCCGCGCGAGAAGCTCCCCTCCATCGCCGAGACGTTGACGATGTGCCCCGGCTCGCGCCGGTCGCGGGTCATCAGGCCCTTGAGCTTGCTGCAGAGGATGAAGGGCGCCACCGCGTTGACCAGGTGCACCTCGAGCATCTCGGAGGTGTCGACCTGCGCGAGCGTGAGGCGCCAGCTGTTGATGTCGCGCAGATCGACCTGCTGCAGATCGGCGTCGAGCTTCCCCGCGGGGAAGAGCTGCTGCTCGGCCTCGCGCGACGGCTCGAGATCGTAGGGCACCAGCGAGAGCGCGGCCGACGAGTGGATGCCCAGGCCCGCGTCGCTGCTGCGCCAGCTGGCGGTGAGCGCCGAGCCTTCGCTGGCGTGGCCGGGCCGCAGCTGCTCGAGGCAGTCGACGTGCCCGGCGAGCAGCCGCTGCTGGACCGGCGGCAGCGAATCGAACGTGCGCGTCTCGCCCGCGAGCAGGTGGCGATAGAAGCCGGGCGGGCGGCGGACGGTCTGCGCCGCGTTGTTGATGAGGATGTCGAGCCGCTCGTGCGTGGCCTCGAGATGGCGCGCGAAGATCTCCACGCTCGGCGCGTGCCGCAGATCGAGCCCGTGGATCTGCAGCCGCTCGCGGAACGATTCGAAGTCGGGCTCGCGCGCGTAGCGATCGGCGGCGTCGTGCGGGAAGCGGGTGGTCGCGATCACGCTCGCGCCCGACCGCAAGAGCATCAGCGAGGCCTGGAAGCCGATCTTCACGCGCGCGCCGGTGATCAGCGCGACCTTTCCGCGCAGGTCGGCCTTGGGGAAGCGCTTGCTGTAGTTCAGCTCGCCGCAGCTCCAGCAGAGCGTGTCATAGAAGTGGTGCAGCTGCCGGTACTCGACCTTGCAGACGTAGCAGTCGCGGGGGATCTCCAGCACCTTCGCGTCGGGTGGCGGCTCGTGCGAAGGCAGCGCCGGCGGCGGCGCGAGGAACACCGCCCGCTCGCGCGCCTCGCGGATGCCGGCCTCCTTGCGCATCTGCTTGTCGTGGTCGCGCTTCTCCTGCCCGCGCCGGCGGCGCACCGCCTTGCCGAGGCGATCGATGGCGGTGCGCTCGGGCATCGCCACTTTGCCGGCGGCGGCGAGCAGCGCGACGCGCACCTCTTCGGGCACGCCGGTCAGCAGCGTCCGATCGGCGTCGATCGACTGGAGCAGCTCGGTGGCGCGGCGGATCTCTTCGAGGGAGAGGCTCATCTTGCGGCCGCTCTTAGACCAGTTCGGTCGCTGGCGACAATCGTCTCGTTCACTGCCGGCGCGGCCGGGAGCGCCGGGCGGGGCCTTTACGCCTTCGCGCGAGCGCGGCCTTTCTTGCCGCGCGGACTCTTCGCGACCGCGGCCGGCGCGGGCGCGAGCACCTCGTCGTCGCTGCCCGAGTCGGCGAGCCGCACCAGGAGCGCCGCGCCGGCCGCGAACAGCAGGACCAGGATGCTGATGAAGAAGAACTGCTCGTCCTCCATCCCGCGCAGGCCGGCGATCGCGCACGTCATCGCCGAGAGCGAAAGCAGCCCCACGCCGATCAGCTTCTGCCGCTGCCAGAGGAATCCGAAGATGAGGAAGAACGAGTAGTAGTAGCAGGTCAGCTCGGTCGCGACCGGCACCAGGCCCGCGCCCAGCGCGAGCGCGACCCAGTCGGGCTTGCCGCGCACCGCCCAGGTGAGCAGCGCCAGGAAGAGCGCGATGCCCGCGTAGAAGATCACCTTGCGCTGCTCGAAGACGCGCAGGCGCATCGCCTTCCAGGCGCCGAACGGATCGCGCGCGCGCCCGTCGTGCAGCTGGGTCACGCGCGTCTCGTTCTGGTAGGCGACCACTGTCTTCCAGCCCATGTTGTTGGTGAGCGCGGTGGCGAGGTGCTTCTTGCTGTTGGCGATGAAGGCCGGGTACGCGCCGGTGCCGCAGACCGCGACCGAGAGCGGCACCAGCACCACCAGCGCGGCCACGCAGCCGATGACGAAGCGGCGCGTCTCTGCGCGGATCTGCTTGGTGGTGGCGAGCTCCCACGCCGCCTTGCAGATGAAGCCGCCGACGATGAAGCCGGGGAAGATGCGCAAGAGCGCGCTGGTGGTGAGCGCCGCGCCGCCCCACGCGTGCTTCTGCTTGCGCACCAGGCACACGCCGATGACCGCGAGCGCGAGCCAGTCCATGCGCAGGTAGGCGCCGCCGTTCCAGAGGTAGCGCGCCGGATAGTTGGTGCCCCACCAGAGCATCGCCACCGCGGTTGATTGCCAGCCGAAGGCCCAGAGCGCGAAGCACCACATGAGCACGAGCAGCGCCGGATCGAGCAGCGCGAGGTTTTCGATCTGCTCGCGCGTGGCGGGGCCGCTGCTGGCGAGAAGCCTTCCCGCGAGGCCCCACACCGGCGTCGCGTTGTAGCCGTGATCGTGGATGACGTCGTTCCACTTCTCGGTGCCGTAGTGGCCGCGGAAGTACATCACGTCGTTGACGAACGAGCTCCAGCGCTCGTGGGTGAAGCGATCGGTGCAGCTGGCCGGGTTGTCGAGCACCGGCTGCGCCGACTCGAGCTGGTTGGTGGTGAGGTTGCGGATCGAGCGCCCCTCGAGCCGCGCGCGGCCGAAGACCTGGAGCTCGGCGGCGGTGGTGCACTCGTAGAGGTGCGTGTAGCCGATCTCGGGGAAGTACTTCGCGCCCAGGTAGTAGTGGAAGAACTCCCAGTCGTGGACGAATCCGTCGAAGTGGTAGTGGAACAGGTTGAACCAGCTCGCGCAGGAGACGACCGCGAGCGCGATGAGCAGGCCGTCGCGGGTGCGCTTGTAGAGGTTGCCGCGGCCGCGCCACTCGAGCAGCACGCCGACGAGCAAGAGCAGCGCGCCGGCGAAGGCGAGGATGCCCTTGAAGCGGACCATCGTGTCGTTGTTGAGCGAGCGCCACCAGTGGATGGGCGAGAGCGCACGCAGCCACTCGCTCTGCCAATCGGCCGGCGCGCGGCAGAGGGCGCGCAGGCGCGCGACCGAGTAGTTGCCGTCGCCGCCGCGCGGGCGGATGCGCAGCGTGCGCACCTCCACCTGGCGGCGCAGCGCCACGTGCCGCGTGCGCAGGCCCGGGCCGGTGGTGTCGGCCTCGGCGGTCCACAACGGGATCCAGCGCAGCCCGTCGAGCGAGCCCTCGACCGCGTACTCGTCGTCGTTGTCGGCCTGCAGGATGAGCGCGCCGATGGTGCGCTCCTCGCCCAGGTCGATGGCCACCTCGCCGCCCGCGTCGACGCGGACCGCCTCCGGCGAGTCCCAGAGGGTGCCCTCGTTGACGATCATCGCGCGCGTGACGACGCTGGGGTCGCCGCGCAAACCCGCGCCGGTGACGTGCTGACCCTGCGCGAGATCACCAGGAGCGCAGAGCGCGGCCGCGACGATGAGGAGACCGAACATGCGGGGAAGCTAGCACTTGCGCCGCCCTGCGCACTCCGCAGACCATCCGAGGGAGCGGCCGTGGCATAGTTGCAGGCTGCGCTGGCGCATTCCGCGCGATCGGGGCCCCCTTTGTCCCAGCCGAGCTCTGCAGCCCATGCGAACGAAGCGGCGCCCGCCGACTTTGCTCTCTACGCCGAGGCGCTCAAGCTCGAGTCGCCGGCTGCGGTGGCCATCTCGATCGACGAGGCCGCGCGCGACGCGGAGCTGGTCGAGGCGGTCCGCAAAGACTACGTGCAGAACAAGCCGGGCCCCGAGTCGTTCCCCTCGATGGCCTTGCAGGTGATCACGCTGCTCGGCCGCGAGGACGCCGACATCCCGCGCCTCTCGCAGCTGGTGGCGCGCGACCCGGGCCTCACCGCGGCGCTGTTGCGCGTGGTCAACTCGGCGATCTTCCGCGGCGTCACCCGCGTCGTCTCGGTGCGCGATGCGATCACGCGGCTCGGACTCAACGAAGCCGGCCGGGTCGCGGGAGCCGCGGCCGCGCGCGCGCTGTTCGACTCGCGCGGGCGCGAGAGCACGCAGCCGTTCGCCGCCGACTTCGAGATGCTCTACGTGCACGCGGTGACCTGCGCAGTGACCGCGGGGTGGATGGCGATGCAGCGCCCGGGCGCGCGCGCCGACCGCTGCTACTTGGGCGGGCTGCTCCACGACATCGGCCGCTCCATCGCGCTGCGCTCGGTGGCCACGCTGCGCGCGAAGGGCGCATCCGAGCTGGTGCCGCGCAGCCCGCGCACGCACCGCATCCTCGAGATGCTGCACAGCTCGCTGGGCGCCGACGTGCTCAAAGTCTGGGCGATGCCGGAGTTCGCCATCGACATCGCGAGCAAGCACCACGCGAGCGGGCTCGCCACCGCCGAGAACGATCCCGATCTGCACATCGTCGCGCTCATCTCCGCACTGCAGCTCTTGCGCACCGCGCCCGCGCTGCATCCGGGCGCAGGCGACGACCTGGTGGTGAGCGCGCGCGCGCTGGGCATCACGCCGCAGGCGCTGCGCGCCATCGACACCGAGCGCTTCCGCTTCGAGCGCCTCGCGAGAAGCCTGGCGGCGATGTAGCGCCAGATGCCCCGCGCCTTCTTCCAACGGCTGCGCGCGCAGCCCGCGCTGCTCTTCACCCCGCTGCTCTGCTGGTTTTTCTATTCCGGCCTGCCGGTGCTCGGGCACCTCGATCTCGGCGAGCACGCCAGCTACTTCAAGGACCTCGCCGCGGCGTTCCTGCGCGGGCAGCTCGACGTGGCGCTGCCGCCCAACGGCGACCTCGTCGACTTCAACTCGAAGATCTACCTCTACTGGCCGCCGGTCCCCGCGCTCCTCTACCTGCCGCTGGTCGCGCTCTTCGGCCTGCACCTGCCCGACGCGATCCTCAACAGCCTCTTCGGCGCGCTCAACGTCTACCTCTTGATGCGCACGATGCAGGCGCTCGCCGCCCGCTTCGAGATCCCGCTGCGCCCGCTCGACGTGACCGCGCTCGGCCTCTTCTGGGGTCTCGGCACCGTGCACTTCTATATGTCGATGCCGGGCACGGTCTGGTTCGTCTCGCAGATCATCGGCCAGACGATGCTGCTCGCCAGCGCCCTGCTCTTCCTCGAAGCGAGCTCGCGCGCGGGCATCTTCGCGAGCGGCCTCTTCTTCGGCCTCGCCTGCTACACGCGCAACGATCTCGTCTTCTCCGCGCCCTTCTTCGTCTGCGTCTCGATCGCCAAGAGCGGCCCGCGCAGCGCCGCGGCGTTCCTGCGCGAGGCGCTGCTCTTCGGCGCGCCCTTCGTCGTCTTCTCGCTGCTCAACCTCGAATACAACCGTGCCCGCTTCGGCAGCGTCTTCGACAACGGCATCCGCTACCACCAGATGTCGGAGCACTTCCGTGGCGCCTACGAGCAGTACGGCTATCTCTCCGTCCACTACCTGCCGCACAACATCTACACCGAGCTCTTCCACTGGCCGCAGCTGCAGCTGCGCTGGCCGCCGATTGCGTTCGAGCCGGAAGGGTTCGGCCTGCTCTGGGTCTCGCCGCTCTTCCTGCTGCTCGGGTTCGCGATCGCCGTCTGGGTGAAGAGCGGGCGCGCTCCTGGCACGCCCGGCGCGCTGGCGTCGCGCGACGCGCTGGTGATGACCGGCGCCTGGCTCTCTACGCTTGGCATCGCCGCGGTGATCCTGCTGGTGATGGGCACCGGCTGGATGCAGTTCGGCGCGCGCTACACGCTCGACTTCCACCTGTTCCTGCTGGTGCAGCTCGCTTTCCTCTACAAGGCCGCCGGGCCGCGCCTGGCGCAGCTGCGCGCGAGCGGCGCCGCGCTGATCGCGGTGTCGATCTTCATCAACTACTGCGGCGCGCAGATCTTCTTTTGGAACTAGCCGCCGCGTTTATTGGCGGAGGCCCGGCGCTTCGTGGCCCGAGCGCGCGACGTACTCGGTGTATCCGCCGCCGTAGAGGTGCGCGCCGTCCGCGGTCAGCTCGAGCACGCGGTTCGACAGCTCGGCGAGGAAGTGCCGGTCGTGCGAGACGAAGAGCATCGTGCCGTCGAACTTCTTGAGCGCCTCGATGAGCATCTCCTTGGTGCCCATGTCGAGGTGGTTGGTCGGCTCGTCGAGCACCAGGAAGTTGGGCGGATCGAAGAGCATGGTCGCGAGCACCACGCGCGCCTTCTCGCCGCCGGAGAGCACGCGGATGCGCTTGTCGATCTCGTCGCCGGAGAAGCCGAAGCAGCCGGCCAGCGTGCGGATGCTGCCCTGCGACGCCATCGGGAACTCCGCGCTCAGGTGCTCGAAGACGGTGAGCTCGGGCTTCAAGATGTCCATCGCGTGCTGCGCGAAGTAGCCGAGCTTCACGCTGCCACCGAGGCTCGCCTCGCCCTCGTCCGGCTGCACCGCGCCCACCGCGAGCTTGAGCAGCGTGCTCTTGCCCGCGCCGTTCACGCCCATCACGCACCAGCGCTCCGTGCGCCGCACGAGAAAATCGAAGCCATCGTAGATGACCTTCGAGCCGTACTTCTTCGAGACCCCCTCGAGCTTGGCCACGTCCTCGCCCGAGCGCGGCGCCGGCCGGAAGTCGAAGTGCTGCGCGACCACCTTCTTCGGCGCCTCGACCTTCTCGATCTTCTCCAGCTTCTTCACCCGGCTCTGCACCTGCGCCGCGTGCGAGGCGCGCGCCTTGAAGCGGGCGATGAACTCCTCCTCTTTCTTCAGCATCGCCTGCTGCCGCGCATACTGCGCCTCGGCGTGGCGCGCGTTGATCGCGCGCTGCTCCATGTAGAAATCGAAGTTGCCCGAATAGGTGGTCAGCTCGCCGCTGTCGATCTCGATGATCTTTCCCACGATGCGGTTCATGAACTCGCGGTCGTGCGAGGTCATCAAGATCGCGCCTTCGAAGCCTTTGAGAAAATTCTCCAGCCAGATGATCGACTCGAGATCGAGGTGGTTCGACGGCTCGTCGAGCAGCATCGCGTCGGGCTTCATCAAGAGGATGCGCGCGAGCGCCACGCGCATCTTCCAGCCGCCGGAGAGCGCGCCGACATCGCCGTCCATCATCTCTTCCGAGAAGCCCAAGCCCGCGAGGATCTCCTTCGCGCGGCCCTCGAGCGAGTAGCCGTCGAGCTCGTCGAAGCGGGCCTGCACCGTGCCGAACCGCTCGATGATCTTGTCGAGCTGGTCGGCCTTGTCCGGGTCGGCCATGTCGTGCTCGAGCTTGTGCAGCTCGGCGGCGACCTCGCTCACCGGACCTGCGCCGTCCATGGTGGTGGCGACCACGCTCTTGCCGGACATCTCGCCGACGTCCTGCGAGAAGTAGCCGATGGAGACGCCGCGATCGACCGCGACCTGCCCCTCGTCGGGGCCCTCCTCTTTCATGATCATGCGGAACAGCGTCGACTTGCCGGCGCCGTTCGGTCCGACGAGGCCGACGTGCTCGCCGCGGTGGATCACCGCGGACGCCTCGAGGAAGAGGACCTGCTTGCCGTGCTGCTTGCCGACGTTGTCGATGCGAATCATGCGCGGCGCATAGCACGGGGGACGGCGCGCGGGACAGCGAGGGGTGGCTGGCGACACGCGGCTGTGCCCTCGGGGCGCGATGCGGAGCGCTCGCGTGCGGAGTCAGCGTTCTCGCGCGCCTGCCGTAATGTCCAGGTGGCGACGAAGGCGCTGCCAGCGCTCCGGGGCATTCTTGACCGGCGGGTCAGTTATTTCTTTCCGCCGCCCCGCCTGGCCAGCTCGATCTTCGCGATCAGGCCCTTGTGCACCTCGTCGGGGCCGTCGGCGAGTCGCAGGGAGCGGGCCTGCGCGAAGAACGCGGAGAGCAGCGTGTCGCGCGAGACGCCGGCGCCGCCGTGGATCTGCATCGCGTCGTCGACCACCTTCTGCAGCACGTTGGGCGCGACCACCTTGATGGCGGAGATCTCGGTCATCGCGCCGAGCGCGCCGACCTCGTCGAGCTTCCAAGCCGCGTAGAGCGTGAGCAGGCGCGCCTGGTCGATGGCGATGCGCGCCTCGGCGACCTTCTCGCGGTTGCCCCCGAGGTTGAGGAGCGGCTTGCCGAAGGCGGTGCGGCTCATCCCGCGATCGATCATCAGCTCGAGCGACTTCTCGGCGGCGCCGATGCAGCGCATGCAGTGGTGGATGCGGCCGGGGCCGAGGCGGCCCTGCGCGATCTCGAAGCCCATCCCCAGGCCGCCTATGACGCTCGTCATAGGAACGCGGACGTTGGTGAAGTGGACCTCTCCGTGGCCGTGCGGCTCGTCGTAGTCGCCGAAGACGGGGAGCATCCGCACGATCTGAACGCCGGGCGTGTCGAGCGGGACCAGCACCATCGAGTGCTGCTGGTGGCGGCTCTGCCCTTCGTCGGGCGTGCGGGCCATGAAGATGGCGATCTTCGCGCGCGGATGTCCGATGCCGCTCGACCACCACTTGCGGCCGTTCAAAACGAGCTCGTCGCCCTCGAGGATGGCGGTGGCCTGCATGTTGGTCGCGTCCGAGGACGCCACGTCCGGCTCGGTCATGCAGAACACCGAGCGGATCTCGCCCGCGAGGAGCGGCTTGAGCCACCGCTCTTGCTGCTCAGGCGAGCCGTAGCGGTAGAGCACCTCCATGTTGCCGCTGTCGGGCGCGTTGCAGTTGAACGCCTCGGGCGCGAGCAAGCTGCGGCCGGTCGCCTCGGCGATGGGCGCGTACTCGAGCACGCTCAAGCCGCCGCCGAGCTTCGCGTCGGGCAAAAAGAGATTCCACAAGCCGGCGGCGCGCGCCTTCGACTTGAGCTCCTCCATGCAGCGGTGGGGAAGCCAGCGGGACCAGTCCCCGCCGTTGTTGCGCGCGGCGATCTCGTCCCAGGCCGCGCGCTCGATCGGCTCGATCTCTTCGCGGATGAAGCGCTGCGCGCGCTCGAGAACTTCCTTCGACCTGGCAGACGGCTCGAATTCCATGGGGGCTCCCGAGGGGCGCGCGAACGGCGCCTGCGCGGGAGACCCTATCAATGAAGCGGCGGGAGGGACCGCGGCGAATCAGCGCCCTTCGTGGTGCTCTTCGTGGTGCTCGGCCTCGCGCGCCTCGTGGTGCTCCTCGCGGTGCTCGGCGCCGCGCTCGTCATGGCGGATCTCTGCGCGCACGTGCTCCTGGTGGCGCCAGTGGCGAAAGTCGCCGCGGTGGTGGTTGCGGATGAACAGCGGGATGCGGCGCGCGGGCGCGACGACCCAGTGCTCGCGGTGATCGCCCGCCCAGTACCAGCGGCCGTCGCGCTCCACCCAGTAGTGGCCGCCGGCGAAGAAGATCTCTTCGTCGGAGTTCTCGACCACCTGGATGCCCGGCGAGACCTCGAACACCGGGGGCGGCGCGGTCCAGCCGAAGTGGATACTCACTTGGGCGGACGCGAGGGACGGGAACATCAAGATGGCCAGTGCGAGCAGGAGTGATTTCATGGTGGCTACGAGAGCGCCGCCCGGGACGAACGGCCACCCAAAACCGGGCGCGAAACCGCGCAGCCTCATCGCGCGGTCATCGGCGCGGCGGCGGCGCTCTCATCGGAGCGGCGGCGGCGGGTGCCGCTTGCGATGCGCGCTGAGCTTGGGGGCGTGCGCCGCGGACGGCTTCGCGGTGCCCGGCGCGGGAGCAGCTGACGGCGAAGGTGGCAGCGCGGGAGCCTCGGTGATCTGCACGGACCGCTCGATCGCGTCGGCGCGCTCACGTTGCTGCGCGCGGACCTCCCTCATCCGCTGATCCTCGTGGACGCCCGGCACCGTCTCCGGCTGCGGCATCGGCGTCTGGTTGTCGCGCTGCTCCTTCGCTTCCCTCTTCTGCTGCTCGTCGCTGACCTGGAGCCGCGCCCGCGCTTTCTGCTCGGCCGCGTCGGGTGGGGCCGCGCTCGACTGCGCGCGCGCGGCCGCGCAGAGCGCAAACCAACAGGTCGCGGCCCCAAGCCACCGCGTCGATCGAGCGCGCGCGTCCATGCGGAGAGGACGCGCGCCCGGTGGCCGCGGTCACCGATTCGGTCGATCACAGGCCGCCGTCGAGATCGGTCTGCAGCACGAGCTCGTCGCCCCGCGCGCGCAAGAGCAGGCGCAGCTGCCCGCCGTGGAGACCGCGGATGGCGGCGGGCCGATCGCGCTCGGCCGCGCCCGGACCGGGAAATCCAGCGGGCAGCGCAACCGTGGGCGATTCGATCTCGCCGCGGGCGATCGGCCGGCGCAGCTCGGCGGCGCTCGCCTCCTCGCCGGTGAGCCGGCGCGAGGGCAGCCAGGGCAGGAGGGCCTCGCCGCGGATCCGCTCCTTCGATAATTTCGTTAACGAAGGATTCGATAATCCTTCGGTGGCCGGGCCCGCAGCGAAAGACGGCTCGCGTCCGGGCGCTGGATCCATCCACGGCCCGATGCGCGTCCGCGAGAGCGCGGTCAGGTGCGCGCCGCAGCCGAGCGCGCGGCCCAGATCGCGGGCGAGCGCGCGCACGTAGTAGCCGCCCCGGCAGCAGAGCCAGACGCGGCTCTTGCGCGGCAGCTCGTGCGAGAGGAAACGCGCCTCGTGCAGGTAGACGCGCGAGGGCGGCAACGAGAACGCCTCGCCGCGGTGCGCGCGCGCGTACGCCCGCTCGCCGCCGACGCGCTTGTTGCTCGTCAGCGGCGGCACTTGATCGATCCAGCCGAGCTGCCGCGCGAGCTGCGCGTCGAGCTGCTCGGGAGAGAGCGCGCTCGCGTCGCCAGTGAAGACCGTCTTCCCGGCCGCGTCGCCGGTGTCGGTCTCCGCGCCCCAGGCGATCTCCGCTTCGTAGAACTTGGGGATCGGGTGCAGCTCTTCCATCAGCCGCGCCGCGGGCCCGATGAGGATGAGCAGCAGCCCCTCCGCGAAGGGGTCGAGCGCGCCGCCGTGGCAGACCGGCAGCTCGTCGCCGCGTGCGCGCAGCGCCTCCTGCACCGCGCGCACCCGCGAGAAGCTGGTCTCGCCGCGCGGCTTGTGCGCGAGCAGGATGCCCGGCCCCAGCTCGGCTTGCGCGCGCGCGTCCAAGGTCAGAGCGCGCCCCGGTAGATGGTGCTGGTGGCGGTCGGATTTCCGTAGAGATCGATCGCGTCCGAGATCCAGTAGACGTTGCTCTCGTCCGCCGCCAGCGAGGTCCCGGGCACGCCCACCGCGATCACCAGCGAGGTCACGCTGCCGGGCGGCACCAGCTCGCCGATGCCGTGCGTGAGCCCGAGGAAGAGCGCGTGGCCGTTGCCGCCGAGCGACCAGGCGGTGGTCCCCGCGAGCAGCTGCGCGATCGCGCCGCTCGTCTCGTCGATCGATCCGAGGTAGCCGGCGCCGAAGAAGTAGAGCTTGCCGCCGAGGAAGGCCGGCTGCGCGGGCGAGGCGCCGGCGATGTTGCCGAGCGGCTGCGCGGAGCCCGAGCCGTCGACGGGCGCGCGGAAGAGATCGCCGGTGCTCGAGCCCCAGTAGACGTACGCGCTGTCGGCGGCGAAGAGCGTGTTGCTGCCGCTCGCGGTGGCGACCTCCTGCACCTCGGCCGCGCCGGTTCCAGCGTCGCTCGCGCCGCCGCTCAACGCGATGCGGGCGATGCGTCCAGCGTTGAAGAGCGCGTAGGCGAACCCGTCGGCGACCCAGACCGCGATGGCCGCGCCCGCGATGGTCTTGGGGATGAGCACGTGGCTGGCGCCGCCCGCGAGCGGCAGCGAGTAGACGTTGCCGTCGCCGCTGCCGATGATCGCGTCGGCCGCCGAGAGCGCGAGGGAGCGCGGCGCGTTCACCGTGCCGACGGTGCGCACAGAGCCGCCCGCGCCCGCGACCGCTCGCAGCGCGGCCGGCGTGCCGTTGGGCGCGGGGACCAGCCAGTAGACCTGGCCCGCTTGCGTGGCGATGGCGAACGGGCTCGACTCGCTCGCGAGCGCCACCGGGGTCGATGCGCCCTTGCACGAGGCGGCCGCGAGCACGCAGGCCAGCGCAAGCAGATGCGCGGCGATCGAGAAGGTTGCAGGACCGCTTCGCTGGTCGTTTTTGCTCATGGATCGGCTCGCGCGAAAGAAGGTGCGGGCGCAGAGTAGCAGCCGCGTGAGCGAGGAGACGACAGCGTCGGCGGAGGTCGCGCCGAATCCCGAGGTGCGGCTGCGCGCCCACGTCTCGCGCGCGAGCGCCTTCGACGAGTCGCTGGTGCTCTGCGCCGAGGCGATCCCGCACCGGGTCGAGCCGGCCGAAGGCCGCTGGTCGCTCTTCGTCCACCCGGGCGACGCGGCGCGCGCCGAGGCCTCGCTCGCGGCCTGGCAGCAGGAGAACCGCCCGCGCGAAGACAAGCTTCTGCGCCAGTGGGAGGGCCAGACGCCCGCGCCGATCTTCGCCGCGCTCTGCCTCGCCGGCCAGCTGGCCACCGGCCCGCGCAACGAGTCGGTGATCTGGTTTGCGCGCGGCACCGCGGACGCCGCGCGCATCCTGCACGGCGAGTGGTGGCGCTGCGCGACGGCGCTCACGCTGCACGCCGACCTCGAGCACGCGGCTGGCAACGCGCTGTGCGGCTACATCCTGCTCGATGCGCTCGCGCGCAGGCTCGGCCCCGCGTGGGCCGCGTGGCTCGCGCTGCTCGCGGGCGTCAGCGGCAACCTGCTCACCGCGATGGCGATGCGCGAGCAGCATTTCTCCATCGGGGCCTCGACCGCGGTGTTCGGCGCGCTCGGTGCGCTCTGCGCGGCGCAGCTCTACGCGCGCACGCGCAAAGGCTGGATCACGCTGGGCGCGGGCGCGGCGCTCCTGGCGCTGCTCGGCACCAGCGCGCGCAGCGATCTCTTCGCGCACCTGTTCGGCATGCTGTCGGGCTTTCTGCTCGGCCTCGGCGCCGGCGCGCTCCAGCGCGAGGCCCCCGAAAAAAAAGCGCGGCAACCGCTCTTGGCGATCGCCGCGCTCGGGCCGCTCATCGCGGCGTGGTGGATGGCGCTGCGTTAGTCGCCGTCGTCGTCTTTGGGGGCCGGCTTGGGCGCGGGCTTGGTCGCGTTCTTCGGCATCGCCGGCATGCCCTTCGGCTTGTCGCTGGCGGCTGCCTTCGCATTGGTCGCAGAGGCCTTCGCATCGGCCGGAGCCTTCGCGTTCGCGGGCGCGGCCGCCGCCTTCGCGCTCTTGTCGGCCTTGTCCGCCTTCGCCGGCTTGTCGCCCTCGGCCTTCTCGCCCTCGCCCTTCTCGGCGCGGTGGTGGTGGCGCGGCTTGATGAACTTGAGCGCGAACCGATCGCTGGTGCCGCGGCGATCACCCGCGGCGGCCGGCGAGGCGTTCCAATCGCGCGTGTCGAGCGGGTTGCGCAGGAAGTCGCTCTCGCTCTCGAAGCGGAAGCCGGCCTCCTCGGTCTCCTCGAGCACCACCGCCTCGTCGATGCGGTGCAACGTCTTCGCGCTGGCGACGCCGGTCTCCATCGGCGCGCTCGAGTCGATCACGTAGAAGGCGCCGCCCGGCTTGACCGCCTTGAAGATGGCCTCGTTCATCGCCTTGCGATCGACCTCCATGCCGACAGTGTCGTGATAGATGGCGACCATCACCACCGCGTCGAGATCCTTGGCGTCGTCGGGCAGCGGCGAGGCGAAGTCGCGGTCCACCCGGATCACCTTGGCGTTGACCGGCCGCGCGAGGCGCTCCGGCCAGACCTTCTTGAGGAAGCCCTCGAGGAACGCGGGCGGGTTCTGCGCGTAGACCGTGCCGGTGGGCCCGACTGCGCGCGCGAGCAGCTCGGTGGTGTAGCCGCCGCCCGCGCCGATCTCCGCGACCTTCATGCCCGGCTTGAGGTCGAAGAAGGTGAGCATCTCGCCCGGCTTGCGGCCCGCGTCGAGCGCGAGGTCCTCGGGCGTGCGGTCCTTGGCGTGCACGATCGCGTTGATGGCGCGCGAGAGCTTCACCGGCGGGCGCGGCGCAGGCGCGGGAACTTCCACCGCCTGCGCGACCGGCGCGGCCTCGACCGACGCGGGCGTCGCGTTGTTCGCAGTGGGCGGAAGCGAAGTCGCTTGCAGCGTCTCCGCGGGCGCGGCGCTGGTGGTGGCGCTCGCGGTGGTCGGCGCGACCGAGACGATCTTCGGCGAGCTGGTGCCCTGCGCCTGCTCCGGCGCGGGCTGCGCGGCTGGCTCCGCGGGCGACGTCGCGGCGGCAGCTTCAGCGGGCTGCGCTGCGGCCGCCTCGTCGCTCTTCACCTCGGCCTTGTGTGAGCTGCACGCGGCGAACACGGCGAGAATCGTCACCCCAAAAATACGTCGCATGATTTCTGCCTCCTGAATTTTCGATCGCGCCCCGAACACGCGCAGGCAGCGAATGCTCGCATGCCGCGCGGGATTGAGCGACTTTTATGCTCGCGCGTGCTTTGCCAGAGCGCTCGCGCGATCGATAGAGGAAGATCCCGGTCGCGCGCGCGGAGAACTCCCGGCGGCCTGCCCTTCCTCTAGAAGCGTTCCCTTGCTGCCGTGTTTCTTCGATCGGCCCCGCCGCGCGCCTCAGCGGTGGCGGATGCGGATGGTCCAGCCCAGCTTGATCAAGCCGCGCAGCACGCGCGGCACCCGCCGGAACAGGTGGATGCTGGGCGGCCGCTTCTCGTTGAGCTCGATGGGGATCTCGCGCACCACGCGCCCCATGCGGCTGGCGCGGATGACCAGCTCGCTGGCGAAGAGATCGCGATCGATCATGCAGGCCTTCGTTACATCAATGAGGCGCTCGCGCTTGAACGCCTTGAGGCCGTGCGTGTCGGTGCCCTTGAAGCCGGTGGCGAGGCGCAAGAGCAGCGTCATCACCCGGGTGGCGACGCGGCGGAGCAGCGGCCGCGCGTCGTTCGAGCCGGCCATCGCCTTGCTGCCCACCACCATGTCGGCGCCCTGCTCGAGCACCGGCATCGCGCGCAGATAGAAGTTGGTGTCGCAGAGATCGATCTCGTCGCAGATGACGATCTTCCCGCGCGCTTCCAAGATGCCGCGCTTGAGCGCCTTGCCGTAGTTCGGCTCGTCATCATTGAGTGCGCGGACCTTCGGCAGCTCCTTCTCGAGCTCGGCGAGGATCTGCTGCGTGCCGTCTTTCGAGCCGTTCTGCGAGAGGAGCAGCTCGTAGCTCCAGCCGAGCTGGTCGAGCTTCTGCGCCAGCTCGGTCGCGGCCGGACGGACGATCTTCGCCTCGTTGTAGACGGGGATGACGATGCTGTAGTCGGGCGTGCTGTCGCTGCTCATGGGGTTCCTGCGCGAGCTGCGCGCGCGGCGGCGCGACCGGTGAGCAAGGCATCTTCCATCGAGCTGTACTCCCAGCGGCCGTAGCGGCCCGCGACCTGGACGCCGTGGGCGGCGAAGTGATCGAGGATGCACGCGCGCGCGGCCGCGTGATTCAGATCGAAGAGAACATACGCGGTCGGGATGGTTCGCGCGCGGGCCAAACGGACCCGCTGTGGATCGATCAGCCCGCAGCGGGCGAGCCCCGCGATCGAATCGGCGATGCGCTGCTCGGTCTCCGCCGCGGTGGGCGCGCCCTGGTGCGCGAACTCCACCGCGAAGCTGCGGCAGCCCTCGGGCGCGAGCCGCGGGTTGACCTGCGACGGCGAGCCGACCCGATAGAAGGAGAACTGCCGCTCGGGAAAGTAGGCCCAGTGGAAGTCTTCGCCGCCGATGTCGTCCGCGCCGATCTCGACGACGGTCACGCTCACCGCGCGCAGCTTCGCGGTCGCCTCGCGCACGGCGGCGGGCGGGTTTGCGATCATCTTCGCGGCGGCATGCAGCGGCAGCGTCAGCACCATCTGATCGTACGAGATGGCCTCGCCGCTCTCGAGCTTCACGATTTTCTTCTCGAGATCGATGCGATCGATCGGCGCGCTGGTGCGCACCGAGCCGGGCAGCGCGCGCACGTCCGCTTCGATCCCGCGCACCAGCGACTCGATGCCGCCTTCGCGCGGATACCAGAAGGTCGCGTTGTAGCCCGCGCCGTCGGCGGCGAGGCCGAGCGCGCCGCGCAGCACTTCGGAAAAGTTCGGGCGCGGGATGAAGCGGCCGCCCCACTCGGGCGAGAGCTGCTCGACCGGCACGGTGAAGAGCTTCTCGTTGTACGGGCGGAGAAAATACTCCTCGAAGCCTTTGCCGAGATGGCGGCGGATGAAGTCGGCCGCGTTGGCGAGCGGCCGCTCGCGCAGCGCGCGGCCCGCCTCGCCCGTCGTCGCGTCGACGAAGCCTTCGATGCACGCCGCGATCGTCTTCGCGGGCAGCCCGTGCAGGTGGTGCTGGTACGGAAAGCGAGTCCAGGTTTGCTCGCTGAAGATCATCGCGCGGCGTTCAACGGTGATCAGATTGCCCGCCAACCAGCGGTGCTCGATCAAATTTCTCATCTCCGGATCGCGGGCGTGAAGCCAGTGTCCGGTCCAGTCGAATTCGAAGCCGTCGATCGATTCGGTGCGGCACAAACCGCCGAGCCGCGAATCGCGCTCGATCAATGTGAATGCGGTCGCGAGCTCTCTCGCGCACGCGAGCCCCGCGAGTCCGCCGCCGATCACGATGGTGTGTTCAGGGTTCAAAGTGGTGGACGAGTAACACGAAGCGCGGATGATTTTTCGTGCGCACCGCTGTCGCCGTTTCTTGACGCTCATGATCCGCGTCGGTATCGTGCACGCGTTGTTGGTGTTCGTTTTTTCCATCTTTTTCCGAGGAGGGTAGCAATGGCCGCAAAGAAAGCTGCGAAGAAGGCTCCTGCAAAGAAGGTTGCTGCGAAGAAGGCCCCGGCCAAGAAGGCCCCGGCGAAGAAGGCTGCAAAGAAGAAGTAGCCCGCGCGTCGGGCGGCCTCCCCCAAGGGGGTCGCCCCGCAGGTCCTCGAGCCAGTCCGGTCGAGGGCCAAAGCGCGAGAAGGAGCGCGATGAGCAGCCGCAGAGTTCCGCAGGCGCCCGCGCAAGAAGCAGCCGAGCAGCACCTCCCGAACCCACCACCCCGATCGACGAGCCGCGAGCCCCACGCGAGAGTTTCTTCTGCGCGCGAAGCGATGCTCGCCGAGGTGCGCGCGCTCGCGGGCGCGACGTTGCAGAAGCTCTGGCTCGCGACGCCGCAGCTGCTCGCGCTGCAGCTGCGCGTGCCGGGAAGGACGGTGATCGTCGCGGTCGACGCGGAGCGCGCGCTGGCGCTGCTGGCGGACGAGCGGCCCGCGTCGCCCGAGAGCGCGCTCAAGGCGCAGGCCACGCTGCGCGCCGCGATGGCGGGCGCGCAGCTGCGCCGGGCCGAGCTGGTGCTGGCGGCCGACGCGCCCGAGTCGGCGCGGCAGTCGTCGCTGCGCCTCTCGTTCGACACGCCGTCGGGTCCGCGCGCGCTGCTCGCCGATCCGCGCGCGCACGCGCTCTGCCTCGCCGCGCCGTCGTCGAACGATCCCTCGCGCGAGCAGATCGTGTGGAGCGCGCCGGGCGCGGTCGCGGCATTTCGTCCCGGCTCGCAGGTCGCGCCGTTTCGCCTCGCGCCCGAGGAGCCGCGCGAATCGGATGCCGCGCCCGCGGGCGGCGCGCGCGCGCTCGCCAGCCAGGCGCTCGAGGAGAACCGCGCCGATCGATTCGCCGAGGAGAAACAGCAGCTGGTGCGCTCGCTGCGAGCGCGGCTGCAGAAGATCGCGCGCACGCGGCAAGCGGTGGAGCGCGACGCGGCCCAGGCGGCGGTCGCCATCGACGCGCGAAGATTTGCCGAGCTGCTGCTGCCGCACCAGTCGCGCATCCCGCGCGGCGCGAAGGAAGCGGTGGTGCCCGACTGGTCGCAGCTCGACGAATCGGGCGCGCCCGCGCAGATCACCATCGCGCTCGATCCCGCTCTGGGCGCGGCCGAGAACGCATCCCGCATGTTGAAGAAGGCGCATCGCTACAGCGCCGCGCAGCCGCGCATCGCCGCGCGCCGGGCCGAGGTTGCGGGCGCGCAAGAAGCGCTCGAGGCGCTGCTGGCGAGCGCGGAGGCGGCGGGAGATCTGGCGGCGCTGCGCGCTCTCTCGAGCCGCTCGCGCGCCGCCGACAAGCCCACCCGCGCGCAGCCGCTGCCCTCGCGCGGCGCGCCGGTGGAGCGGCTGCCCTATCGCGCGTTTCGCACCTCGAGCGGCGCGCGGGTCCTCGTCGGCCGCAGCGCGAAGGACAACGACACGCTCACCTTGAAGTGGGCGCGCGGCGAGGACCTCTGGCTGCACGCGCGCGGCGTGCAGGGCTCGCACGTGATCCTGCTCGCGCCCGGCCCCGCGCCCGACGCGGACGCGCTGCTCGAGGCGGCGATGCTCGCCGCGCACTTCTCGACCGCGCGCGGCGCCGACGGCGCGGAGGTCAGCTGGACGCGGCGCAAGCACGTGCGCAAAGGCCGCGGCCAGGCGCCCGGCGCGGTCACGTTCTCTCAGGAGAAGACGCTGCGCGTGCGGCTCGACGAGGCGCGGCTGCAGGCGCTGCTCGCCCGCGAGGAGTGACGCGCTTCCCTCGGAAAAAAACATCTCCTGCGGCCGCTGTCGCCGGGCCGTCAGCAGCGCCGCGTGACGGCGCAGAGCGCGCTCGCTAAAGATCGCGCTTTCGTCACGCGTCCATCCACGAGGTCCGCCCCGGTGCGCAGCCCGCTTCAGATCGTGATCTTCCTCGCCATCGCGCTCTCGATCATCTTCGGCCTCCACTACTACTTGTGGGCGCGGCTGGTGCGCGACGCCGCGCTGGGCGCGGGCTGGAGCCGCGCGCTGACCGCGCTGCTGGTCGGCCTCGCCATCTCGCTGCCGCTGGCGATGATCTTCGCGCGCCTGCATCCGAGCGCAGCGACGCGGCCGCTCGCGTTCCTCGCCTTCTCCTGGATGGGCATCGGCTTCATCGCCGCCACGCTCGTCTTTGCCACCGACCTCGGCCAGTTCCTCTTGAGCCACGGCCTGATGCTCGGCGCGCGCGCGGCCGGCAACGCCGAGCTGCCCGCCGATCCGAGCCGCCGCATCCTCATCGCGCGCATGGTCGCCGGCGGCGTCGCGCTCGGTGTGGCGGGCCTCTCCGCGCTCGGCTTTCGCGAGGCGCTCGGCGCGGTCGGCGTGGTCGAGCTCGACGTGAAGCTGAAGAACCTGCCGCCCGAGCTGGCCGGCTTCCGCCTGGTGCAGATCTCCGACGTGCACATCGGGCCGCTGCTCCACAAGGCGTGGGTCGAGGGGATCGTCGCGCGCATCCAGACGCTCAAGCCGGACGCGATCGCCATCACCGGCGACCTGGTCGACGGCAGCGTCGACGACTTGCGAGAGCACGCCGCGCCGCTCGCGCAGCTGACCTCGGCGCCGCGCGGCGTCTTCTTCGTCACCGGCAACCACGAGTACTACTCGGGCGCCGACGCGTGGATTTCGCACTTGAAGACGCTCGGCGTGCAGCCGCTGCGCAACCAGCGCAAGCAGCTCGCGCCCGGTCTGTGGATCGCGGGCATCGACGATCTCACCGCGCGAGGCGGCGATCACGGGCCCGACCTCTCGCGCGCGCTCGCGGGCCGAGACCCGGCGCAACCGGTGATCCTGCTCGCGCACCAGCCCAAGCAGTTCCTCGAGGCGGCCGAAAAGAAGGTCGACCTGACGCTGAGCGGCCACACGCACGGCGGGCAGATCTGGCCGTTCGTGTGGCTGGTCTCGCTGGTGCAACCGTACGTCGCCGGTCTGCACCGCAAGAGCGACAGCCAGCTCTACGTCAGCCGCGGCACCGGCTTCTGGGGTCCGCCGCTGCGCGTCGGCGCTCCGCCGGAGATCACTCTGCTGCGCCTGCAGCCGGCCTGAGCGATCTTCACCAGACGACTTCGGGCTCGCGCGAGGCGAACCAAGGCAGCGCCGCGCGCGGCAGGTGCAGCGAGCGGAAGAAGAACTCGCTCGCGCCGAGCGCCACCTGGAACATGCGGCGGTCGACCGGCTGCTCGAGCACCGCGCCCATCGCGGCGGCGAAGCGCTGCGCGGTGGCGAAGATCTGCACGATCTCGTCGGCGGCGCAGCGCAGCTCGGCCTTGCCCTTGACCATCGGCGTGCCGAAGCGGTGCGCGAGGTAGCGCGAGAAGAGCGGCGCGAGCAGCTCGTCTTGCGGCGCGAGCCACGCCTCGAACGCCGGCTCCCACTGCGCCAGGTGCCGCTCGAGATCTCCGGCGCGCGCGACGATCGGCTGCGCGTCGATCGCATAGATGAAGCGCTGGTACTTCACGAACGACGCGGCGAGCAGGTCGGTCCCGTGCGCGCCGATGCAGGCCCAGAAGAAGCGCAGGAACGGACCGGTCTCGACGGCGTGATCGAGCTCGAGCGCGCACTGGCCATCGGCGCCAGGCGAGAGGCGCGCGATCGCGTCGAGCAGCACCGCCAGCGTGTGCCACGCGGGCCGATCGCTGCGGCCCAGCTGCGCGATCGACTCGGCGCGGATCGAGTCGAGCGAGGCGATCTCGATCACCTGCTTGCCGATGCGCCCGATGATCGTCTCGCTCGCATGCGAGACGCGCAGGTCCATCATCGGCTCTTCGAAGAGGCCCTCCTGGCGGTGCAGCGAGAGCGGCGCGTCGCTCTCGTCGAGCTGCGCGAGCACCTCGGGGCAGACCGGGTCGAACCACATCTCGATCGCGGCGTCCTTGCGATGGAAGCTGAAGGCGGGAAAGTCGACGCAGAGATCGGGCAGCGCTTCGACGCCGCTCTGCGCGTGCACGCGGCAAGCACCGGCCGGCTCGAGGAAGCGGCACGCGTCGCCCTCGCCGACGCCGTCGAGCTTGAGCGAGTGGAGGATGGTCTCGCCGTTGGCCCCTTTCTCCTTCGCGTCGACCACCAGCTTGATCCCGCGCGTCAGCTCCACGCGCTCGGCGGGCGGCAGGTGCTCGTGCAGGCGGAGAAAGTCTTCCAGACGGAACGGGATGTCCCAGCCGCTGCAGCAGCATCCCTTCTGGTTGCAGCGAAAGCGCCGCATCGGCTCCGAGAGCACCACGCCGCTGGGCGCAGCGCCGCCTTGCGCGCTCTTTCTCGGCGGGCTCACCACTTTCAGCGAGAGCCGCTTCTCGTCGGGCGAAGTCATCGGGCTCCAATCGTCGCATATATTGATGCCATGCCTGACGAGGTCGACGACCTGATCCTCAAGATGCAGCACCTCGAAGCGCAGGCGCGCGCGGCCGTCTCGGCGCGTACGCAGGGAGATCGCGCGTCCAAGCTCAAGACGCGCGCGCAGCAGATGGCCGCGCTCGCGCAGGACGAGCTAGCGGCGGCAGAGAAAGATCTGGCCGAGGGCGAGGCAAAGCAGCAGCGGGCGCGCGCGCCGGGCACCTCGCCGCTCGAGGCCTCGGACCTGTTGTTGAGCGGCCGCGCGCTGGCGCAGGACGCGAAGACGCGCGTCATCAAGTCGCGCGCGAAGCTGAACTTTGCGCTCGACCAGATGGACGAGGCCGAGCGGCAGTCGTGGAACTCGATGCAGGCCGAGGCGGCTGCGGAGACGCACGCGCAGCTGGCGGAGAGCGGCGCGGACAGCTCGCGGGCGCCCGCCGCTGGCGAGACCAGCGCCGGAGCTTCCGTCGCCGCCGCGCCCGCGCCGAAACCGGCGCCGTCGTTCGAGGCGCCCTTTGACTCCACCATCAACTCGGGACGGGGCAGCGGCGGACAGGGCTCCGCCACTTGAGCGAAACATCGCGCGCCAAGGAGATCGTGCGCGGCGCGCTGGTCACCGCGGCAGCGCTGGGCACCATCGCGCTGCTCACCCGGCTGCCTCTGTTGCGCTGGCTGGTACACGGCGCCGAGCAGGCGCGCGGCGCCGGTCTGCTCGGTGCGCTCGGGGGCGCGGCCGCGCTCATCACCGCGACGCTCCTGATGGCGCCGGTGGTGCCGCTCATCATGCTGGCGGGGTGGATCTGGAGCGGCTGGGGTCTGCTCATCGCGCTGCCCGCCGCCGCGCTCAGCGCGGCGATCAGCTTCTCCATCTCGCGCAACCTCGCACGCGGCGCCGCGATGCGGCTGATCGAGCGCTCCCCGCGCGCGGTGCAGGTCTTCGCGCTCGCCGAGCGCGGCGGCCCGTTCACCGTCGCGCTCATCCGCCTCACCCCGATCGTCCCGTTCACGCCAGGCAACGCCGCGCTTGGCCTCACCCGGCTGAAGCTGCGCGACCTGGTGGTCGGCACCCTGCTCGGCCTGCTGCCCGGCTCTCTCCTCTACGTCACCGCTGGCGCGCTCTTGCCGAGCGCAGAGTCGATCCTGCGCGGAGACGCACTCCAAGTGCTGCTCGCGCGCCGCTGGCTGCTCGCCGGTCTGCTGCTCGCGCTCGCCCTGCTCGGCGGTGTCACCACGCTGCTCGTGCGCCGCCTGCGCGCGCGCCCCCAGCGCTGACGTCTGCTCACTGTGCTGCTGGCAGCGAGATGGCGAACTCGGCTCCACCCAGTTCTCCCGCCGAGGCGCTCAGCTCTCCGCCGCTGGCGCGGACGATCGCGCGCGCAATGCAGAGGCCCAACCCATCCGCATCAAGGCCGCTCGCGGCCCCGCCCGCAGTCTGGAGCACCGTGCGATTGTCGCTGACAGCCATGCGCACTGCGCCGCCCTGCTGCTTGATCACCACCCGCAGGTGACCCTGCGCCGAGGGTGTCGCCTCGACGGCATTCAACAGGAGCGTCACCAGCACCTGGTGGAGCCGGCATTCGTCCGCGACGACCGCGGGCACTGGCTCGAGCTCGAGCTCCACCCGCACCCGACCTGCCAGCCGGCTCCCCACGGTCTCCAGCGCCCGCTTGACCAGCTTCGCCGGCGCGACCCGCTGCGGCGCCGCCGTCTTGCTGTGGACAAGCTCGATCACACTGCGAGATGAAGCGAGCGCGCGATCGATCGCCTCCCGCGCTTCATCCGCCGCGCTCGCGAGCGCGCGGCTCTCCGAGCTGGAGAGCGAGCCGCTCAAATAGACGAGGTTCGCGTGCGCGACCGCCAGCGCATTGCGCATCTCGTGGGCGACGCTCGCGACCAGCCGGCCCGCATTGGCGAAGCGCTGCAGCTCGGCCGCCTCATTGATGGAAGGCCCGCTCCACCCAGCAGCCTCGAGCTCGCTGTTTTTGTCATCAGCCAGACTCGCCTTCTTCGCGCAGGCGCCTTCAGGCGCGTTGTTGCGATTGACCGCGTTCACGCGCGGCTCCGCTTGCGGGCGAGCATCAGCCACTTCATCTGCAGCTGAATGGTGCTCCAGAGCTCATCGATGCTGGCCCCGTCGAGGATGGGGGCGTCGTCCTTGCCGATGAGCACACGCCCTTCGACCGAGCCGCGTTCGTTCCTGGAGATCAGCACCGCGATCCGGCGGCCGGCGGCTTCAATATGTCGGATAGCGAGGAGATGTGTAGGCAGCATAAGCCCGGATCAACAGCAATCCACAAGCCAGACTGGCAGGCTCGATTTCTGGCCTCCCGGGCTCGATTTCTGGCCTCGCAATCAATCCAGCGGAACAACTCATTATTCGTTCAATGCATATAACTCCCTACCCACGGCGAGGTTGACAGAATACAAGCCTCTGAGACGGTGCGTCATCGGGCTCGATTCCTGGCCCCGGTTGCGGCACTTCTAGGAAAACCAGCGCAACTCATTGATTATCAGCGGCTCTTTGGAGGCTGTGGATCTGGCCTGCAAAGGCCAGAAACCGAGCCACTTCGCTGGCATTCGCGTTGCTCTATGCCTGCGATATGCAACTATCTCGATTTGTACTCCGGTATGAAGATATCAAGCCGGGTGAGCACATTCTCTACTCGGTGCTCCACGATCGTTACATCGGGATCGACGACGCAACCCGGAGCGCGGTCGCCTCTTGGAGCAATGGTGCGATTCCGCTCTCCACCGAGGAGCGCGAGATAGCGACTGTGCTCGAAGAGGAGGGCTTTCTTGTCGCCGACCGCAGCGACGATGATGCGAGTCTGACTCGATATCTGGATCGCGCGCGAGAAGGCATTCCGCGGACCATGATGGTCACGCTGATGCCGACCCTGGCCTGCAATCTGGCCTGCGACTACTGCTTCCAAAAAGACTCTCCCGCCTTCAACAAGATGTCCCGGCACACCGAAGACGCAACCGTCGATTGGATTCTTCGCACGATTGAATCACGCAAGCTCACCACGCTGCATGTCCATTACTTCGGCGGCGAGCCGCTCACTCGCAAGGACTACTGTCTGCGGACAGCCGAACTGTTCCGCGCCGCCATGGCCGCACGGGGCGGCAAGTTCGAATGGAGCATGACGACCAATGGCGTCCTGATGGACCTGCCCTTCGTCCAGAAGATGCGCAAGCTGGGCGACGGTGGAATCAAGATCACGTTTGACGGAGACAAGGAGACACACGATGAAGCCCGCGTCTATCGAGACGGGCGCGGCTCGTTCGATACCATCTTTGACAACGTGGTGACTTGCGCGCCGCACGTCCGCATTCGCATCGGCGGAAACTTTCTCCCCGGTCAGGCTGCATCCTACGAGCGCCTGCTCGAGCGGCTGGAAGCGGCCGGCCTGTCGGGCGTCCTCGATGCGGTGAAGTTCAAGCCAATCGTCGATGTCTCGCGCGGCGGCGGCGGCGCTTGCACCAGTTGCGACCATGGCAGTCCGGCCAGCGAAGTGCAGACGCTCGTGCAACTCAATCGCTCGATCAACAAGAAGCGTCTGGGCACACATGCCGGTGAGTCTCTCGAAGGGATGCTCGGTCCTTGCGAGCTGCATTGGAAGAACAACTACACGATTGATCCGGACGGCAAGGTCTATAAGTGCCCCGCTGTCGCCGGGCGGCCCGAAATGGCCGTCGCGGACGTAAACCGAAGCACTCGCCCGCTCGACGCCGGGCCGGGCAGTCCGCCGCCGAGCAGTGAAGAGCTCGCCGCGCCGCTGCTCGCGCTGCGTCCGTGGGAGAAGTGCGGCGATTGCCCCTATATGCCTGTCTGCGTGGGCGGCTGCCTCGGCTCGAAATGGCTGAAGACCGGCCGGACCGACGAGGTCCATTGCCAGAAAGAGGCTTACGAGATCTCGTTTCGGGAGAGTGTGAAGCGCCGCTATCTCGCTGAATTTGAACCCCGCAGCGGAGCACAGGACGCCGCTGCGTAACACCGCCGTGCAGTGCTTCATTGCATTTCCACCGATGTGGTTATTCCCACCTGCGGTCTTCACCGACCGCAATACCCGCGAGGCAATCATGAAGATCAAGAAGAGCGTCCGTGCGTCCACCCGCAAGGCTCTCCCCTGCACCTGGATTGTCTACTAAGCGGCTAGAAACAGCTCGTTGTTGAATCGAGAAGGGACGCATGGGACACTCCTCCCGTGCGTCCCTTGTTTATTGGCTTCCTCCTCGTCACGATGGCGTGCGGCGCTCCGACTGCGCCGAGGGACTTTGTCCTGCGAGTCGCAGTCGCGTCGCCATTCTCGGCTGGCAAGGAGATCGCTAGGAACGGTATTTCCACTATTTATGAAGAGTGGATATACGAGCCACTCGTTCGCTTTTCCGCGACTGGCGAGCTCGTCCCGGCGCTCGCGGATCGTTTTGAAGAGGAGCCCGACGGCCGATTCCGCATCCACATACGCAACGACGCAACATTCAGTGACGGATCACGAGTCACGCCTCAAGACTTGATTACTGCCCTGGCCGACAACGGCTTGACCCCGGCGATCGCAGGAAGCGATGTTCTCGTTGCATCTGCTTTGCCGGGAATTCCGATTGAATCGCTGTTGCCGTTTGTTGTCGTGACCAAAGAGAGCAATGGAGTACGGATAGGGACTGGGCCATATCAGATCGTTGAGCGGGAGAGCGATCACCTGGTGCTGAAGCGCCGGGTTGCAGTGCGGGGAAAGATCAACTCCATTCGTATGACAAGCTATGCGGGCGCGCGCGAGGCCATGGCGCATGTCCTGCGCGGCGACGAAAACTCCCTGCTTCAAATTGAAGCGCGCAATGTCGAATTTGTGCAAGGTGTCAAGCGACTGCGCGTCATTCGCGGGACGGCTCCAAACGTCATTGTCGTCGCAATGAATCAAAAGCGCTTGAGCCAGGGTGAGCGCATCGCGCTCGTTAATTCTATTCCGGTCGATGAGATCTCCAGCACTGTTTTTGGCAAGGACTGTGTTCCGTGGGCACATTCGACGAAAGCAGCGAGTGCGCTCCCAACACGCCCTCTGCAGATCACGACTGCGGCCGCAGATGCTGAGTTGCCCAAGGTGTCTTTGGCACTGCGAAGAAGTTTGGGCGCAATGGGCGGTGAGCTAAAGCGTGTAAGTTTGGAAGAAGAAGCCGTGGCTTTCAAGACGGGCGACTTTGATCTGGCCGTTGTGAATATGCTGATCTGGCCCCCCCGCATTGCGACACTGATGCTGCACAGCGGGTCTCCCAGCGGGATCTTTGGCTACTCGAATCCTGCCGTCGACCGCGCGCTCGAGAGCGGCGACTGGCCGGCGACGCTCTCGGCGCTCGCGAAGGATCCGCCGGTGGTCTTTGTCTGCACGCGCGACCGGGTCGCGGTGGTCGATTCGCGAATCAAGAATCCTCGGCTGGGTCCATGGGGACTGTTCGAGACCTTGCCTGAATGGGACGTGGGGGAGTGATGCCAGACGAGACGATGGAGCCGGTGCAAACGCAGCGCACGGAGGTTCCCAAGGACTCCGCGCAAGCGAGCCGGCGTTGGCTGGCGACGCAGCTCGCGCTGATGGTCGCGACGGCGGGATTGATACCCATCGTATTGGTCGGCGGATTTGCGCTGCACACGATGCGATCGCGGGCGCGCGCTGACGCGCAGAGCACGCTGCAGGCGGTTGCGCAGCAGGCGGCGGAGCGCATTCGCACCTATCAAAACCAGCAGCGCGAGATGCTGCGCGCGATCGCGGCGAACCTCGGGACCGATCCGCTCGCGGGGCGTCGGCTCGAGGAGGTGACGCTCGACGCGCCCAGCTTCCAGCAGCTGGTGCTGCTCGACGGAAAGAGCCCGCACGAGCTGTTCCTCCAGCACATTCCCGCGACGCAGCTGAAGCTCGCGCTGGGCGGCGCGGAGGTAGCGAGTGAGATCTATCACGCGCGGGATCTCACCCCGGCGATGGACGTCTGCGTGCCTGCGCGCGCGCAGCCGGGACACACCGTCTGCGCGACGCTCGATCTGCTCGAGCTGCAGCGGCTGGTGCAGCGCATTCGCATCGGCGAGTCGGGCCAGGCAGTGGCGCTCGATCCGGCGGGCCATGTGATCGCCGCGGGCGCGGGCGAGCTGCGCGCGGCGGCGCTGACGGGCGAGCCCATCCCTGAGTCGCCCTCGGCGGCCCAGCTCGCCCGCGGCGTGCCCGGTCCGACTGAGTTCATCAACGGCCTCGGCGTCGCGGTGCTGGGCGGCTGGGCGCAGCTGCCGGGCCAGGATTGGATCATCGTGGTCGAGCAGCCGGTGAGCGAGGCATTTGCCGCGGCGGATCAAGCGGCGCGCGCGATGGTCATTGCGCTCCTGATTGCACTCGTGCTCTCGCTCAGCGTTGGATATCAATATTCGCAGCGTGTGTTGGCCGCGCTCGAGGTCGAGGAGCGCTGGCGCACCGCGGGCCGCATCGCCGCCGGCATCTCGCACGATCTCGGGCACCGGCTGGCGATCCTGCGCCAGACCGCCTCCCTGGCGGAGGCGGCCGACCCCGCTTATCTGCCGATCATCCGCGACAACCTCAAATCGGAGGTGGCGACGCTCCGCCGCTTTGTCACCGACTTCGCCGATCTCTCGCGCGAAGTGAAACAGACCGAGTTTGTCGCGCTGGATCTCAATGCCTTCGCGGAGAGCGTCTACAAGAGCGCGCTGCCCTATGCGCAGCAGCTCGGCGTGAAGCTCGAGCTGGAGCCGCTGCAGGCAGCGCCATGGGTATTGGCCGATCGATATCTCTTTGAGCGCGCGGTGCTGAATCTCCTGACCAATGCGCTGGAGGCGTCGCCGAGCGGCTCGACGGTGACGCTGCGGGTCCGCACCGGGCGCGACAAGGAGGCTCGCATCGAGGTGCAGGATCGCGGGCCGGGCATATCGCCGGAGCGGCTGCCGGAGATCTTCAGCGCGTTCCTCTCGACGAAGCGGACGGGAGCGCACGTCGGCTTGGGGCTCGCCAATGTGCATCGCATCGTCCGCGCGCACCGCGGCGTCGCGGCGGTGAAGAGCGAGCTCGGACGCGGCGCGACCTTCAGCGTGGCGCTGCCGATGATCAGCAAGCCTTCTTGATGGAGCCACAAACGACAACTCCCCTCGGCCCGCTGCTTCGGGCGCGAGGGGAGCGGTCGTTTCTCCAACGGCTGATTACTGGCGCTGCGGCGGCTGCGGCCGCTGCATCTGCTTGCGCGCAAGCGACGCGGCCGGCAGCTCCGAAGCGGGCGTGCCGCGCACCAGCGCATTGCCCATCTCGCGTCCGGGCGGCGCCGTTCCCGGGCCGGTCGAGAACTTGGCGGTGACGACCTCGACGTCGTCGTAGGTGACCGCCTGCTGGAACGGCGTGGTGGTCTGGTCGACCGTCGCGCTGCCGTTCTTGAGCAGCTCGGCGTCGATGGTCACGAAGAACCAGTAAGACTTGGTGGCCGTGTCCTGCGTCAGCAGCGCGCCGGGCAGCGTGACGCTGGTGCCGGACGTGAACATGTTGCCGAGGAACGAGTAAGTGGTCGTCCCGTTCTGGTCGATCGCGAGCTGGTAGATGCCGACGAAGTAGTTGTTCGGCGTCGGACCGGTCGCGGGCGCAGACCAGGAGATGGTCGGGGCGACCGTCGTGTTGTGCTGGTCGGTGAACGCGTCATTGCCATTGATCTTCACGTCGGTGACCGGCTGGACGGTGGGCGCGAAGCCGGTGCTCCAATCGAATCCGTTGGCCGGCCGGTAGAACTGGCTGAGCGCCTGGAACGTGGCCGCATGGCTCGCCGTCGGCACCGCCAGGTCGACGTTGAATCCGTAGATCACATTGACGATCGTGTCCCAGCTGGCCGGGAACGGATCGCGCCAGCTGACGGTGCCGAGCGCGATGTCCGCGCCCGCATTGGCCACCGTCGCGTCGAAGAGCGGCATGCTCGTGGTGAACCATCCGTAGGACTGGAAGTCCTTCTCCGCGAGCACGGACACTTCGATATTCGCGTTGGTGGCGGCGGGATTCACGCCCGACTGCTGCGCGGCAAAGGCGCTGCCATTCAGCAGCATGGTGCTCACGGACGTAGCCGGGAAGCCACCGTCCATGCCGCCGCTGATGCTCGTCACGCCGCCATCGATCATATCGATGCCATCATTGATATAGACCTTGTCGGCCGCGAGATAGGCATTGCCCGCGTCACTGCTCTGCGCGTGCAATTGATAGAGATAGTAGACATCGCCTTGGGTCGAATCGACCAGGTGATAGTCGCTATAAACGCCGTTGATGCTCTCGATGCCCGTAAAGGTGGTCGCGCCCGCGTCGATCGCGCTCAAGCCGCTGGTCAGGCTGCTGTCGAGATCGTTTTCGACGTCGGACAGGAAGTTGTCGGCGCCCAGGCTCACGCTCATCAGCGCGTCGGTCGGGCCGGCGTCGGTGGCGATCCATGGGGTGAGGTTGGTGAGCGCGTAGCTCATCGCGCTCTCGCTGCCGACGTCGGTGACCGCCTGCACGTCGGAGCGGCCCGCCGCCGTGTAGCTCAGGTCGAGGGCGCGCGCGGTGTTGCCATAGAAGGCGAGCGTGGACGCGCTTGGGTTCGGCAGCAGGTAGTAGAGCTTGCCTGCCGGGACGCCGCTGATGACCGTCTGGTCCGAGGTGGAGAACGAGGCATAGCTGGTGTAGCTGCCTCCGTCGAAGATGAACGCGCCCGATTGAATCGACGGGTTGTACGGCAGCGTCGGCGTGGCGTTGAGGTCGCTCACGTAGGTTGCGTTGGCGGCCACGTCGAGGCCGATCGCCTGGGTCTCGACGATGTTCGAGCCGGTGCTGGAGAGCCCGCCGTCGAGCGGCAGCGACACCACCTGATAGGAATAGCTATTGCCGGTGGTAATGGGCGATATCGAGCCGTCGTCGACATATTCGGCGGTCAGCGTATTGCCCAGCTTGGTGGCCGAGCCCGAGCCCGCGTCGGCGTTGGGCACGCGATAGACATCGTAAGAAGCGACGTTGGCGATCGAGCTCCACGTCAGCAGCACGCGGGTATCGGAGGCGCCGGCAATCACGTCGCCGGGCGCCTGCAACACGGTGACGAGGTTCGACGGCTCGCCCGCGCCCTGGCTGTTGATCGCGATCACTTCATACGAGTGCTCGACGCCGGGCAGCGCGCTGGCGAGCAGGTCGTTGAAGGCCGCGGCGGAGAGGCAAGTCGCCGACGCGAGCTCATGAAAGGGAGCGGCCTCGTCGGAGCGGAGCACCTCATATCGCTCGTTGCCGGTGGCGCCGGCGAGCGACCAGGTCAGGTGCACGCCGGTGAGATCGGCGGTGTAGGCGAGGACCGCCGCGCCCGGCACCGCGCTGGCGCTGCCGGAAGGCGTGCAGGCGCTGCCGCCGTCGCGCGGACCGGCGTCGCCGCTGCCGCCATCGCGTGGGCCGGCGTCGTCGGGACCGCCGTCGGTGACGGCGTTGTTGCTGCTGCATCCAGCCGCGAGCATCGCGGCGCAAATCGAACCCAAGAGACCCGAGCGAAATTGGGACATGGAACGCTCTCCAAAGAATTTCATATTCAAGAATGGGCTGTGCATGGCGGCGCGGTTGTATCGACCGGGCTACGGGTGCGGAGGCGTCCAGCTCAGGTTGGTCTGGCCATCGCCCCAAGCGGTGTTGTTCACCAGATTCGCCGCGTTCACCGAGCCGATGCCGGTGGCGAAATCCCAGCCGGTATGCGCGCTGAATGCCGGGGCATATCCCTCGAGCGAGGTGGAGAGCGCGCCCTCGGTGCCGCCCGGCATATAGCAGCTAAAGGGGCCGGTGCAGGCCACGTCGATATCGCCGAGCGTCACGTCATTGAAGCTGCAGCTCGGGTCGATGGCGTTGCCGTTGGTGGCGTTGCAGCCGCTGTTGCCGGTGGTGCCATATTCGGCGGCGGCGATTTGATAATAGATGGGGTTCGGATTGCCCTGGCGACCGCCCCACTTCTGATCGACCAGCGCCTGGATGCCGGCCATGATCGGCGAGGCGAACGAGGTGCCGCCCGCGCCCGGCCAGGTGCTCGGCGCGCCGCTGCAGTTCTGCTGCGGGTTCTCCGAATCGCAATAGACGAGGTAATGGTTCCAATCGCCGCTGGAGGCGAAGAGCGCCACGTCTGGAACGTCGCGCACGCCGTCGTTCGGGTTGCCAAGCACCGACTGCCACGCCGGCTTGGCATATCCGAGGCAACCGCCGCTGACCACGCCCGCGATGTCCGGGACGCCGGTGGCGCAACCGCTCTGCCCGCCGCCGCCCGCGCCGATCTCCAGCTGCTTGCCACCGCCGCTGTTGCAGTAGCCGGTGGTGCCGACGGGCGACTGGAACGAGTGGTAGCTCGTCAGCAGCTCGCTGGCGCACGAGCCATTCCAGGGGATCTCGGGGATGTACGAGAGCGCCGAGCCGAAGTTCGCGGTGTTCTGCGCGGCCCAGTAGGTGCTGGTCTTGCGCTGGTAGGTGTCGGCGAAGTCGGTGCCGCCAACGGCGACATTGTACGGCGTCGAGGAGAGGCCGCTGACAGCGATGCCGCCCGTCGCGGCGTTCTCGCCGCCCGAGTCGCAGCCGGCCGCGCCGCTGTCGCCGGTGGAGACGAAGATGGAGATGCCCTCGGCGGTGGCCTGCTGGTAGATGGCCTTCACGCCCGCGTTGTCGGCGGCGCCGTTGCCCGCCTCGCAGCCGCCGTAGCTGATGCTCACCACCGACGGCGGCGTCGCGTTCGAGTTGACCACGTTCTGCAGCGCGATCATCACGCCGAACGTCATCGTGTTCGCGCAGGCGACCAGCTCGATGGTCGCGGCCGGCGCGGACGCGCTCGCCCACTCGGCGTCGAGGATCGCCTCGCTCGCCGCGCCGCTGGTGTCGACGCCGGGCGGCAGGCAGTTGTTCGGCCCGCTCGCCGGCGGCGGGTGGATCTGCGTGAACGTGCCGGCGGTGTAGCCGGAGAGGCCGAAGGTGCGGCGGAAGGTGTTCCAGTCGTCGGTCGGGGTGACGCCGGGGCCCGCGTCGACCGGCGGCGAGAAGACGTCGGTGTCCTCGAGCACGGCGAGGGTGACCCCTTCGCCGGTGACGCCCGCGTCGAAGAGCGGGTTCAGGTTGTAGATGGTCGCGAGATCCTCGGGGACCACCAGGTTCAGGCCGCTGCCGGCGTTGTAATCGGGGTGCGAGCGCCTGGCGACATGCGACTGCGGGCGGAAGTCGTGCATCGACATCACGCCGACGATCACCGGCGCGAGCGCGGCGGGGATCTGCGGATCGCTCACGTTCGCGACGTGGCGCTCGCCCTTGACGTTGAGCGCGTGCAGCTCGGTGTGGAACGTCTCGCGCAGCTGCGCGGCGGTCCCGGAGAAGTCGATCACGTTGCGCGCGGGCGAGATGTTGTTGAGCTGCAGTCCGTGCGAGGTGAGCCAGTGCGCGACCTGGTCGACGTCCTCGTCGGCGGGCCCGAACTGCTCGCCGATCTGCGCCGGGGTCAGCCAGTTGTGGAAATCGGGCGAGCCCGGCTTGGTCTGCCGCTCGATCAGCTGCTCGAAGGCCTGCTCGACCTGCGGCGCGCGCTGCAGCTGCAGCAGCATGTGCTCGGCGACGAACGAGTCATCGACGCGGCCCAGGTCGTAAGCGGGGTTGAGCGCCTCGGGGCGGACGTTGCCGCTCAGCTTCACCAGCTGCGCCTCATCGACGCTCCCGGTGATGACCGGCAGCGAGCGGCTGATCGGCTTCGCCGAGGGAGCGCAGCAGAGCTGCCCGGCAGCGAGCGCCAGGGCAAGGAGGGCCTTCCGACCAGCGACCGTTGGATCACTCATGTGTTCGCCTCAACTTGAATTGTCGATTCGCGCGAACGTCGTACACGCCCGCGGATCGGGATGGCCAGCGAAATCGATTTGCAATGAATGAACAGCAAAGCAGCGAACAGAGGCGCGCGTGCGCGCTAGTCGTCGCTGATCCCCTTGTCGATCCCGTACATCTTCAGCTTCACCTTCAGCGTCGAATATCCGATCCCGAGCTTCTCCGCGCAGTCGCGCTTCTGCCACTCGCACGACGCGAGCGCCTTGCGCAGGTAGCCCTTCTCGAAGGCCTGCATCGCCTCCAGCAGGGTCGGCTCGCGCGCCGCCTCGGTGGTCAGCGTCGCCACCGTCATCTCCAGCGGCAGGTCGCTCTCCTCGATCATCGTGCCGGGCGCGAGCAGCACCGCGCGCTCGATGGTGTTCTCCAGCTCGCGCACGTTGCCCGGCCAGTTGTACTGCTCGAGCATCTGCGCGGCCCCCTCGCCGAGCGAGTTGGCGGTGCGGCCGTAGTGCGCGCAGAAGCGGCTGAGGAAGTGCTGCGCCAGCTCGCGCACGTCCTCGCGGCGCTCGCGCAGCGGCGGCATCTCGATCGGAACGACCTTCAGGCGCCAGTAGAGATCCTCGCGGAAGCGGCCGTCGGCCACCTCCTTGGGCAGGTTGCGGTTGGTCGCGCAGATGACGCGCAGGTCGACCGGGATGGGCCGCTCGCCGCCGACCCGCTCGATCTCCCTCTCTTGGAGCGCGCGCAGGAGCTTCGCCTGCAGGTCGAGCTTGAGCTCGGCCAGCTCGTCGAGGAAGAGCGTGCCGCCCGCCGACATCTCGAAGCGGCCGTACTGCAGCTTGGTCGCGCCGGTGAAGGCGCCGCGCTCGTGGCCGAACAGCGTGCTCTCGACCAGGCCCGCCTCGATGTTGGCGAGGTTCACCGCCACGAACGGGCCCGCGCGCCGCTCGCTGCGCTCGTGCAGATAGCGCGCGAGCACCTCCTTGCCGGTGCCGCTCTCGCCGGTGATGAGCACGGTGACGGGCGAGTCGGCGACCTTGTCGGCGACGTCGAGCACCCCCTTCATCTTCGCCGAGCGGCCCTTGATGAGCGGCCGGTTCGACTTCTCGACCTCACCGCGCAGGAACGCGAGCTCCTTGCGATCTCGGAGCTGATCGAGCGTCTTCTGCAGACGCGCCGAGAGCTCCGGCGGCGAGAAGTCCTTGGTGATGTAGTCGAGCGCGCCGAGCTTCATCGCCTGGACGGCGATCTCCACGTCCTTGAGCACCGAGAGCATGATCACGCCCACGTCGGTGTGCTTCTCGCGGATCTGCTTGAGCACGTCGACGCCGCTCATGCCCGGCATCTGCACGTCGAGCAGCACGATGTCGACGGCCTGATCGCGCAGGACCTTGAGCGCCTCTTCGCCCGACGGCACCGGGATGGCCCGCATGCCGGCGTGCTTGATGATCGCTTCGGTGGTCTGGCGAATGCTTCGATCGTCGTCGACGATCAGTACGTTTGCGGAACGCGCCATGTTTCCCCCTCATAGCGCCGCCAGCGCAGCGGCACCTAGAACTTCGAACGGCCCTCAGGCCGACTCGGCCGACTCGGCCTTGCGGACGATCGGCGGAACCGGCGCGGGAGGCAAGGCGCCCCGCGGCGACTCCGACGGGCGCGCCGCGAGCCGCTGCTTGTAGGCCTCGCGCGCCGCCAGCTGCTCCTCTGGCGTCAGCTCGGCGCGGTGCATGTCGCAGATGAAGCCCGCGCGCGGCCCGCGCGAGCGGTTGGTGCAACCCTCGACGCGGCAGATCATGTCGAGCGTGCGCGTGCTCTTCACCTTCTTCGGCGGCAGGCGCACCACCCGATCGGCCGAGACCTTGGTGGGCAGCTTTCCCTCGGAGGCGAGCCGCTTGTTGCGCTCGACGATGCTCTTCATCTCCGAGACGGAGAGCTTGCTCGCGTGCTCGCGGCAGAACCAGCGGTTGCGCGGGCCCGCGCCCGGATTTCCGCAGCCCGCGACCGGGCAGAGCCGCCCGCCGCGCCGCAGATCGGCCTTGCCACCCGAGTGTCCCGCGCCCCGTCCCGCGCTCGACTTGAACTCCGCCTTGAGCGCCTTGAGCGCCTCGGCGACCCGCCGCTCGACCTCGGCCGAGATGACCTCGGTGAGCTCTTCGGAGATGCGATCGACCACAGAGCGCAGCGACAGTTGCTTGTTCTTCAGCGACATGAACGGTGACCTTTATTGCGCGCGAATGCGCAGCGAGTTCGAAGCGCGCGCTCTCTACCGCGCGGCGAGCGTCCAGCCCAAGCAAAAACGCGCGTGCGACGGCCGACGCATGGCGCCCCGCAGCGCGCGCTGCTTATCGTACCCGCCATGCCTCAGACCCTCCGCGCCGCCGCGCTGCTCGCGCTCTTGCTCGCCGCCGCTTGCCACCACAAGTCGGTGCCGCCGCCCGTCCCCGAGCTCGACTGCGACGCCGGCAGCGCGGGCTGGCCGCAGTGGGCGCTCTCGTCGCAGCACACCGGCACCACCTGCGCATCGGGGCAGCCGCTCTCGGCGATCCTCTTCTCCGACGTCGTCGACGAGAACGTGCACCAGGAGACGACCGAGGCGAACGGCGATCTGCTGGTGCACTACCAAGAGCCGCTGCTCGCCGGCGGCGACCTCTACATGGAGCACAAGGCCGGGCAGTACGTGGCCTGCACGCCGCCCGGCTCGGGTGGCGCCGGCTGCGGCCCGCAGGCCTGGGGCTGGCAGACCTGGAGCGAGCGGGCCTACGAGTGGGACGCGGGCAGCTCGCCCGACGCCGGTCCGGTGCTGACGAAGAGCTGGGAGTTCGCGAGCGATTGGGTGCCGCCGCCGAACGGCCCGCAGCTGTCGGGCTGGGAGCCGGTGTTCCACGCGGCCGTCTCGGGCAGCTCGCTCTATGTGCCCGGCGCGCGCGGCACGGTGCACATCGTCGATCGCGCGACCGGCGCAGAGACCGGCCTCATCACGCCGTTCGACACCGACTACGCCTATGTGGTCAGCCCGCTGGTCGTCGACGCGAGCGGCGCGCTCTACTACACGACCCTCTCGCTCGATCCGAATGACCCGTGGGAGCAGCAGGGCCTCTCGCAGGTCACCGAGGGGACCCTGGTGCGCGTCTCCGCGGCGGGCCTGCTGCAGACGGTCTCGTTCAGCGACCTCCTCCCCGCGCCTGCGCCGACCGATCTCTGCGAAGAGTCGTTCGGCGGCGCGACGCCCTTCCCGCTCCCGCCGCCCAATGTGAACGGGATCCCCGCGACGCCGCCGAGCACCGAGTGCGGCGCGCAGCGGCCGCAGATCAACGCCGCGCCCGCCATCGGCGCGGACGGCACGATCTTCCTCGTCTCTCGCGCGCACCGCACCGAGCGGGACAACTTCCTCGTCGCGCTCAACCCCGACCTGACGCTCAAGTGGGCGAGCTCGTTCAAGCACCTGCTCCACGACGGCTGCGGCGTGCTCGACCCGATGGACGGCACCGACGAGCACTGCAGCACCACTGCGCTCCCCGGCGTCGATCCCGAGACCAACGACGCGCCGACGCCGCGGGTGAACGACCAGTCGACCGCCTCGCCGGTCGCGCTGCCCGACGGCAGCGTGATCTACGGCGCGCTCACGCTCTACAACCAGTTCCGCGGCCACCTCTTGAAGTTCAGCGCAGCCGGCGCGTTCGTCACCTCGTACGACTTCGGCTGGGACGTAACGCCCGCGGTCTTCCCGCACGGCAGCACCTACTCGATCGTCACCAAGGACAACCGCTACGAGACCGGCCCGTACACGCTCACGCAGCTCAACGCGCAGCTGCAGCCGGAGTGGATGTTCGCGTCGTTCGAGACCGCTTCGTGCGGCCGCAACGCGGACGGCGTCGTCCAGTGCGTCGACGACCACCCGGGCGGGTTCGAGTGGTGCGTGAACTCGGTGGCCATCGACAAGAGCGGCGTCGTCTACGCCAACAGCGAGGACGGCAACCTCTACGCCATCGAGCCGGGCGGCACGATGCGCGATCGGATCTTCCTGAACCTGGCCATCGGCGCGGCCTACACGCCGCTCGCCGTCGACGACAGCGGCCGCATCTACACGCAGAACGACGGCAGCCTGTTCGTGGTCGGCAAGCCCTAGCGCGCGTCGCGGCGCGCGCCGGCGAGCTGCCCGCAGGCGCCGCCGATCTCCTGGCCGTGAGGCAGGCGCAAGAGCGCGCGCACGCCCGCGTCGGCGAGCCGCTTCTGGAACGCGCGGCACGCCTCCAGCGACGGCGCGCGCTGCGAGGCGATCGGCCCGGGGTTGAGCGGGATCAAGTTCACCCGCACATCGAGTCCCCGGCAGAACGCGGCCAGCCGGTCGGCCTCCTCGAGGCTGTCGTTCGCGCCCGCGATCAGCGTCCACTGCAAAAGCACCGTGCGCGGCGCCCGCGCGATCGCCGCGCGCAGCTGATCGAGCGAGAACTTTCGCGCGATCGGCAGCAGCGCCACCCGCGCCGTCTCCTCGAGCGCATGCAGGCTGACCGCGAGGTTCGCCTTGGTGCGCGCATACAGCTCGTCCATCCGCGGCAGGATCCCCACCGTGCTGACCGTGATGCGCCGCTCGGGCACCGCGAATCCATTGGGCGCCCGCAGCACCTCGATCGCGCGCAGCACCTGCTCGAGGTTGTCGAGCGGCTCGCCCATCCCCATGAAGACGACGTTGCTCGGCGCGAGCGCGTCAAGATCGCGCTCATCCGCGCCAGGAGCGGACGAGCGCGCTTTCAGGTGCCTCGCCGCGATGGCGAACTGCGCGACGATCTCCCACGCCGCCAGGTTGCGCACGAAGCCCAGGCGGCCGGTCTCGCAGAAGACGCAGCCGCGCGCGCAGCCGACCTGGCTGGAGACGCAGACGGTGTAGCGATCACGCTTGCGCCCGGCGAAGCCGCCCGTCTCGTCGGCGCCCTCCTCGCTCGCCCGCTGCGCGATCAGCACCGTCTCGACGATCGCGCCGTCCTCAAGGCGGATGGCGAACCGCACCGTGCCGTCGGGATCCTCGATCGCCTCCGCCAGCGGCAGAGTCTCCGCGAACGTTTGCGCTGCCGCCTCGAGCAGCGCGCGCGCCGGCAGCTCGCCCGGCCGCAGCTCGCGCCCCGCCATCCGCGCCAGCATCGCCTTGGCGAACGCGCGCGCCCCGCCTGCCGCTGCGCCGCGCTCCTGCGCGAACGCGGCCAGCGCGCTCTCCGTCATCCCGAGCAGGTGATCCACGCCCCGCTTCTAGCGCGGTTGCGCGAGCGGCGGCAGCCCCATCAGGGCGCGCACTTTCGGATCCCAGATGCGCCGATCGATCTCGGCGCGCTCCTCGGGCGAGTAGTTGAAGGTGATCGGCGCCTGCTTCGCCTGCTCGGATTCATCGAGTGCGCGCAGCCGCTCGGCGTCGCGCTCGCTCACCAGCACGGCGACGACGCGGTCGTGGCGGACGATCCGCACGCGCGCCGCGCCGCGATCGACCCAATTGACGTAGCGGTTGAAGTGCTGCCGCGCTTCGGTCGCCGTCGCGTTCATCGTATCCATCGCAACCCCCTCAAGAGTGGATACGCGAAGAGTACCGATCGGGTCCGACAGCGGCGTCGAAGAGCGCGAACAGGGGCGTCGGGGCCTCTGAAAAAGGGCGGTACAAATGTACCGATCGGTACATTCGGTACAATTGTACCGAGCTTTTTGAGCGCCCCCTGCCGCCCCTCGCGCCCCGCAAATCCGCTCGCGGCTGGGTTAGCGCCGCAGCGCCGGGTACGCGCGCGACTCGCTCCACATCGGCACGCCGGTCGGCCGTTTCTCCCAGTAGTTCACCACCAGCGTCAGGCGCAGGCGGCCAGGCGGGCCGGGCACTTTGCGGCCGGGCGGGCGGCCGCGCGCGTCGAGCACGCCGTGGAAGAGATCGCCGGGGAAGATCGCGTATCGGTTTCTCTTGGGCGCGATCGCGATCATCTCGCTGGCCTGCGCTGGGCGCGGCTCTCCGCGCGGACCGGGCCGCTGATCGGTGATGGCGAGCTGGCCGCCCCGCACCGAGTTGAAGAAGAAGACGCTGGAGAGCGCGGGGTGGCGGAAGCTCGACTTCGCTTTGACATCTTGATCGAAGTGGAAGCCGACCGGGATCTGGTTGGTGTGCGCGCGGCCGATCCACCACTCGCAGCCGACGATTCGCGGACCGGGCGCGGCGATGCGCCGCAGCTCGAGAACCAGCTCTTCGAGCGCGTGCGCGGGAGCTGCGCCTTCGGGCAGCCAGAAGGTGGTCCAGTAGCTCTCGCGGATCTGCTGCCGGCCCAGCCGGGTGAGCAGCGCGCGGGCGCGGCGGACGCGGTTTTCCGGCGCGGCGAGGTCGACGGTGCGCGCCAGCGGCGAGCTCATTTACGGATCCCGCTCTGATCGCGCTTGTGATCGGCCGAAGGCGTATGGCAAATGGGCGGCGTGACGAACCCCGCGGATTGGTCGGTCGAAAAAGCGCTGCAGCTCTACAACATTCCCGGCTGGGGCGCGGGCTTCTTCTCTGCGAACGCGAAGGGACATTTGATCGTCCATCCGCACGGCCAGCCGGGCCCGCAGATCGACCTGATGGATGTCATCGACGACATCCGCGAGCGCAAGCTCGGCTTCCCTTGCATCGTGCGCTTCCAGGACATCCTGCGCGCGCGGGTGAAGCAGCTCAATGAGGCGTTCCGCGCGGCCATCGCGCAGCACGGCTTCAAGGGCAACTACCAGGGCGTCTATCCAGTCAAAGTGAACCAGATGCGCGAGGTGGTCGAGGAGCTCGTCGACGCCGGCGCGCCGTACCACATGGGTCTGGAAGCGGGCAGCAAGGGCGAGCTGCTCATCGTGCTCGCGCTCAACAGCGACCCGGAAGCGCTGACCATCTGCAACGGCTACAAGGACGAGGAGTATCTGCGGCTGGCGCTGCTGGGCCGCAAGCTCGGCCGCAAGGTCATCGTCGTCATCGAGAAGCTCTCCGAGTTGCCGCACCTCATCCGCCTCTCGGAAGAGATGAACGTGGTGCCGCTCATCGGCCTGCGCAGCAAGCTGTCGACGAAGGGCACCGGCAAGTGGGAGTCGTCGTCGGGCGACTTCGCCAAGTTCGGCCTGACCACGCCCGAGCTGATCGAGGCGGTGAAGATCCTCCGCGCGAAGAACCTCGAGGGCCAGGCCAAGCTCTTCCACTTCCACGTCGGCAGCCAGCTCACCGACATCCGCACGGTGAAGGACGTGGTCAACGAGGGCGCGCGCTTCTACGCCAAGCTGCGCAAGATGGGGCTGGGGCTCGAGTACTTCGATGTCGGCGGCGGCCTCGGCGTCGACTACGTGGGCGCGAGATCGTCGAAGTACGTCAGCAGCATGAACTACTCGCTCGACGAGTATGCGGCCGACATCATCTATTCGCTCCAGCAGATCTGCGTGAACGAGGGCGTGCCGGAGCCGCACGTGGTGAGCGAGTCAGGGCGCGCGCTGACGGCGCACCACTCGTGCATCCTGATGAACGTCTTCGGGCACATGGAGTTCGGCGAGAACGGCGAGCACGACGGCATCGTCGCCAACGGCAACGTCTCGCAGCCGCCGCCGGTCGCTGGCGCTCCGCTGCTCTCCGAGACGCCGATCGTCCGCGAGATGCGCGAGATCGTCGCGGGGATGACGACGAAGAACTCGGGCGAGAGCTACCACGACGCGGTCGACAAGAAGGAGCAGGCGCTGACCATGTTCAAGCTCGGCATCCTCGGCATCGAGGACCGCGCGCTGGTCGAGAGCCTCTTCTGGAAGCTGTGCCGCCGGCTGGTCGAGATGAACAAGAAGCGCAAGCGCGTGCCCGAGGAGACGCGCGAGCTCGGCGACAAGCTGGCCGATCAGTACATGGCGAACTTCTCGCTCTTCCAGAGCGCGCCGGATCACTGGGCTATCGATCAGCTGTTCCCCATCGCGCCGGTGCACCGGCTCGACGAGGTGCCGACGCGCGACTCGACCATCGTCGACATCACCTGCGACTCGGACGGGAAGATCGACAGCTTCATCGAGAACGAGCTGATCGACGAGACCATCCTGCTGCACGCGCTCAAGCCGAACGAGCCTTACTACCTGGGCATGTTCATGACCGGCGCGTACCAGGACATCATGGGCGACATGCACAACCTGTTCGGCCGGGTGAACGAGGTGCATGTCTTCGTCGACGACGACGATCCCGAGGACTACTACATCGAGGAAGTGATCCCGGGCGACACGGTGGAGCGCGTGCTCCAGCGCGTGCAGTACGAGCCGAGCGACCTCACCCGGCGCGTGAAGTCGGCGCTCGAGCAGCGCATCCGCGAGGGCGCGGTGAAGCCGAAAGAGGGCGTCTCCCTCACCGACTTCTACGAGCAGGCGATGCGCGGCTACACGTACCTCGGCTCGTAGCGCGCCGCGCGCTAGCCGCGCAGCCCGAGCGCGTTGAGCTTGCGCAGCAGGCTCGACTTGGCGATCCCCAGCTCCTGCGCCATCGCGCGGCGGCGGCCGTTGTGCCGCGCGTACGAGGCGCGGATGGCCTGCGCTTCCATCTCGTCGAGCGAACGGATCGGCGGCGCGGGCTCGGCGACGTAGCCGGCGCGCGGGTCGAGCGGGCTCGTCTCCGCGCAGATCGGCAGCGACGCGTCGAGCGCGTGCGAGGCCGAGTGCGTGGCTGCGTGCGGAACCGCGGGCGCGCAGAGCGCGGTCTCGAGCCGCAGATCGCTCGCGCGCAGGAGTGGACCTTCGCGCAAGAGCAGGCCGAGCCGCAGCGCGTGGATCAGCTCGCGCGCGTTGCCTGGCCAGCCGTGCGCGAGCAGCGCGGCCTTCGCGCCCTCGGACAGGCGCGCGCCGTCGCCCTCGCGGGCGAGCGTCTTCTCGGCGATGGCGAGCACGTCGCGCGGGCGGGCGCGCAGCGGCGGCAGGACGATCTCGACGCCCTGCAGGCGGTAGTAGAGATCCTCGCGGAAGCGGCCCGCTTGGACCAGCGCGCGCAGATCGCGGTGGGTCGCGCAGACGACGCGCACGTCGACCTTGCGGGGGCGCGCCGCGCCGACCGGCTTCACCTCGTCCGACTCGAGCGCGCGCAAGAGCTTCACTTGCAGCGCTGGCGGCAGCTCGCCCAGCTCGTCGAGAAAGAGCGTGCCGCCGTCGGCCGCGCCGAACGCGCCGGGGCTGCTCGCGACCGCACCGGTGAAGGCCCCGCGCTCGTGGCCGAACAGCTCGGCCTCGGCGAGCTCGGCGGAGATGGCGCCGCAGTTGATCGGCACGAACGGCCCCGACGCGCGCGGCGAGAGCGCGTGCAGCGCGCGGGCGGCGACCTCTTTTCCGGTGCCGGTCTCCCCGCGCAGGATCACCGCAAGCCGCGCGGCCGCGGCCCGGCGGATCATCGCGACGACCGGGGCCATGATCGGATCGCGCGCGACCATCCCGGGGAGCGCGTCGAGCGCGGACGCGACGCCCGCCCGCTCGACGCGCAGCTCCTGCGCGCCCACCGAGATGCGCGCGCCCGGCCCCAGCTCCACCTCGAACACGCGCGCGCCGTCGACGCGCGTGCCGTTCTTCGAGCCGAGATCGCGCAGCCAGACGCTGCCGTCCTCGCGCACGTGCAGACGGCAGTGGAAGCGCGAGACCAGCCGGTCGGCGAGCACGATCGAGTTGTCCGGATGCGAGCCGAGCGAGATCAGTCCTTCCACGAGCGGCATCCGCTGCGGCGCGCGCCCCGGCTCCTGCCACGCCAGAGCGAGCGCCTCGGCGGTGGCGGTGCGCACGGCGCCCCCTCCATCGGCCGTGACTGGAGCGGCCGCGCGCGCGGACAGGCCGGCGGCGCGGGCAGGCGCTTCTGCGAACGGGAATGGCGGCGGCGACGGCTCCCTCGACGTCTCTTCGAGCATCTTGTTCGTCTCCCTGGCGCGAAGAAGCCGCGCACAGCAGGAAGACGAGGGGCCGCGAAAAACTCCTTCAGCCGCGCGCTACGTCGATCGACCGAGGAGCCGCGCGAGCAGGCCCTGCGCGCGTGCGTTCTGCAGCGCGCGCAGGCGCTCGAGAAGGACCGGGTCGACGGCCATGGGACCTGCCTCTAGTGTGCGGGCGGCGCCTTGAAGTCCGGCGGGGGCGCGGCGTCGCCGCCGAAGAAGAACTTCTCCGCCTGATCGAAGAGCGTCTTGTTCGCGTCGGCGCTCCCGCCCTGCAGGCGGTACTCGTTCATGATCATCTTGAAGTGCTCGGTCCACATCTTCCACGCCTCCTGCGAGACGTGATCGTAGATGCGCTGGCCCAGCGCGTTCGGCCAGGGCTTGAACTGCATCCCCGGGAGCTCCTTCTTCAGCTTTTCGCAAAACACCGTGCGTGCCATGTCGATGCCTCCGTGGCGCACCTTGTAGCAGCGCGCGGCGATTTCTCCACCATCGCCCGCGCGGGGCGGCTCATGGATAGGGCTGGTGCGGGCCGGTGCCAGCGCCGCCGTCGAGCAGGCCCGCGCCGGGCCGTCGCAGCAGAGCCGCGCTGCTGGCCGACGGGAGCGATCCGGTGAGCGGCTGCACCCGCGCACCCGCGAGCTCGATCGAGCTGAAGCCGCGCCAGGAGACGCCCGCGGGCAGGCCGTCGATCGAGAGCACGCTCCCCTCCGCCAGCAGCACCGCCGCGCCGCCGACGAGCCGCCGGCTGAACGCAGCGCCTCCGAGGAAGACCAGCTCCACGCCCGCGAAGCGCGCCGCAGGCGGATAGCTGCCCGGCTCGAGCTGCGAGCGCTGCGCGCCGCTGCAGTGGATGGAGATCGGCCGCGCGGAAAGAGCGGGCCCGGCGAAGAGAGGCGCGGGTTCGGTCCAGAGCGGCGCGCCGCCGGGTCCGGCCTGCGAGCCGCGCCAGGTGAGGCCGGGGGTGGGCAGCGTGAGCTGGAGCGCGCCGCCGCTCTGCTCGATCAGGCAGGCGTGCACCACGAATCGGTGGGGAAGCAAGGGGGCGAGCCGCGAGGCAGCGCTAGAGGGATCGGGCAAGTCGGCCATCGTGGGCTCCGGGTCAGCGAGTGATGACGAACCAGGCGCGCGCCTCGCCCGCCGGTTGCGCCCGCTGCGCCTCGCGGTTCGCGCGCGCAAACGAGAGACCGCGGGCGAGCGCGGGATAGAAGGTGGCGGCCCAGCGCGCGGCGGCGGCGTCGTCGAGATCGCCCGAGGCGGCGGCGATCTCGAGCGCGCCTGCCCGCGCGAACGCCAGCGAAAGGCCGCTCTCGGCGGGAGCTGCGCGGCAGGCGGAGAGGACCACGCGCGCGCCGGGCGCGAGCTGGGACGCGGCGATCTCTCGCGCGCTCAGCCGGCCCAGCTCGCCCGAGAGCTGCAGCGCGCCGCCGCCCGCGCTGGCGGCGAGCCCGTGCACCGAGGCGTGGAGAAACGAGAGCGAAGGCATCCGCTCGAGCAGCGCCGCTGGCGTCAGCCCTGGCCCGCTCAGCTCGAGCAACTCCGCGCCCAGCGCGGCCGCGAGCACCGGCCGCTCCTGCGCCGAGGCGGGCAACGAGGGCAGCGCCGGGCCCGCCTCGCTCGAGGGAGCCGCGCCGTCGGCGAGCAGCGCGGTCCCGGCGCGCGGCGGCCAGGACGGCTCGGTCGCGAGCAGCCGCGCGACCGTGGTGGCCATGCCGAGCGCCGCCGCGCCGAGCGGCGCTGGCAGCGGGAGCGCGGTGAGATCGATCGAGTCGAGCGGCGCCTCCGCCCAGAGCCAGAGCTCGTCCGCATGCGCGCAGGCATCGGGAAGTTGTGCGAAGAGCGCGCTGGCGAGGCGGCGCGCGGCGGCCGCGCGCCCGTCGGGGTCGGCCGCGCTGCGCAGGGCAGCCAGCTGCGAGTCGAGCTGCGCGCGCGGGAGCGCAGAGAGCGCCTGCGCCTCCGCGAGGCCGGGCGCAAACGAGAGGCGCACCAGCGCCGCCTCGGCGGGCAGCAGCGCCACCAGGCAGCGGGCGGGCCGCTGGGCGCGCGCGTCTGCCTCGAGGGCGCCAGCGAGCGCCGCGGCCAGCGCCGTGCTCGGTTGCACCGCGGCCGCGCCCAGAGCGGCCGAGCGGTAGATCACCGAGCGCAGCTCATCGAACGGCGCGAGCAGCTCGGCCGCCGGCCGGTGCTCGCGCGCGCCCAGCTGCGCGAGCTCGAGCGCCGCGGCCGTGCCAGGCTGGAGAAGCGCGAGCTGCGACTGCAGATCTCCGCTCGAGCGGGCCGCGCGGCTCGCGCCCGCCACCGACGCTTGCAGCTCGCCGCGCGCCTCTTGCGCGCCCGCCTCGCCGCGCACCGTGAGCAGCGACCGGGCGTGCAGCAGGTGCAGCTGCGCCACCTCGGCGCCCCACGCGAGGCCTGCGCCGTTCGCTTCCAGCGCCGAGAGCGCCTGCGCGGAGTCCGCGAGCGCGCCCGCGCTGTCGCCCTGCTCTGCCTCGAGCTGCGCGAGCGCCGCGCGCAGGCGGCCGGCCATCTGCGGCGCTCCGGCGGCGAGCTGCCGATCGAGCTCCGCGCGCAGCAGCGACGACGCCGCGCGGCTGCGGCCGAGCGCGGTCTGGTCGAGCGCCTGCTGCGAGATCAGCTCGGAGGCAAGCTGCGGCGAGGTGTCCGGACCGAGGCGGGCGAGCGCCGCGCGGTGCAGCTCGAGCTCCGCGCGCAGCAGATGCCGCGCCGAGGCCACGCCCGCCGCGGCTGCTGCCGCCGAGGCAGACGCGGTGCGGCCGCGCTCATCCGGCGCCGCCCCGAGCGTGCGCAGCGCGGCGAGCGCCGCCTGCCCCGCCTCGGCGAGCCGCCCCTCTTCGAGGAAGAGGTGCGCCTGCTTCTGCTCCAGCTCGCCCGTCTGCAGCCGCGCGCCCGCCTCGCGAAAGAGCCGCTCCGCCCGCGCCTGCAGCCGGTGCGCCGAGGAGAAATCGCCGTCGCGCCCCGCCGCCTCGGCCAGCTCGTCGGCGGCGATGCCTTCGCTGATCGGATCGCAGCCCCGCGTCTCGCAGAGGTGGAGCGCGCGCTGCGAGAGCTCCTGGGCGGGCCGCTCCTCGCCGCGCCAGACATCGCGGAAGGCGAGCAGCTGCAGCGCCGGGACGAGCAGCAGCGGATCGTTGGCGGCGTCGGCCACCAGCGCCTGCGCGGCCGCCTGCGCCGCCGCGTCATCGGGCGGCGCCCCGCGCAGCGACTGGTAGCGCGCGAAGAGCGCCGCGTGGGCCGCGAGCTGCGCGGGGCTCTCGCGGCGGGCGAGCGCCTCCAAGCGAGCGAGCCGCGCGGGCTCGCCGCCGGGCAGCGCAGCCAGAAGCGCGTGGGCCTCGTCGAGCTGCGCCGGCGTCGCGGCCGCGAGCAGCTGCGCGAACGCATTTCTCCTGCGATCGATCCCGGCGTCGCTCGCCTCGCGCTCCTCTGCGCGCAGCCGCTCCGCTCGCACGCGCGCCTCCACGCCCCACGGCGAGCGGCTCTCGTCGCGCGCGAACGCCTCGAACGCCTCGATGGCCGGCGGCGCGAGCCCGAGCGTCTCGAGGAGCAGCGCGCGGTTGAAGCGCGCCGCCCGGTGCAGAGGCGACTTCTCCAGCGCCGCCGCGCAGAGCTCGAGCGCGCCCAGCGCATCTCCCTGCGCAAAGAGCAGCGCCGCCCGATCGCTGGCGACGTCGGCGTCCGCGCCCGCCGCGGGCAAGAGCGCATCGGCCCGCGCGAGATCGCCAGGCCCGCCGCGCAGCAGGTAGAGCGCCGCCAGCTCGCGCGCGGCCGCCGGCCGCCCCGACTCGTTGGCCTCGAGCAGACGCCGCAACGCCCGATCGAAGCGCGCGCCCTCAGCCGGCGCGCCCCGGTGCGGCTGGTACGGCGCGTACGGCAGCCCGCTCAGCGCCATCTCGAGCGGCCGCGAGCCGCCCTGCAGCTGCTCGAGCGGCTCGGCCGGATCGCCCGCGCGCAGGGCGAGCGCGAGCGACGCGGCCGCCGCGAGCGCGGCGCTGGCGGCCGCGGCCCGCCGGGCCCAGCGAGGTGCGCGCGGCCGCGCGGGGAGCGGGCCTGCGCGATTCGCAGAGGCGCGATCGGCCGGCGAGCCCGCGGCGGGATCACCGGTCGCGGCGCGCGCGAGCGCCACTGGGGCGGCCGCGCGCGGCGAAGTGGGCGCGAGCCGATCGAGCAGCGCCGACTCCTCCGCGCTCTCCGCCGCCGCGAGCAGGCCCAGCGCCGCCAGCGTGTGCCGGCACGCCGCGCAGCCCTGCGCGTGCCCTTCGACGCGCGCGCGCAGCGCGGCCAGCTCGCCCTCCGCGCCGCCGCCCAGGTAGCGCTCGAGCATGGGCAGATCGGGGCAGCCGCCGGTCATCGCTCCTCCTCCTGCTGGGACGAGCGGGCGCCCGTTTCTCCTTCACCGAGCTCCGCCTCGATGCGCAGGCGCGCGCGCCGCAGCAGCGTCTCCACGCCTTTGGCCGACAGGCCGCTGCCCATCGCGGCGATCTCGGCCGGGTTCATTCCGTCGGCGAAGTGGGCGCGCAGGACCATCAGGTCGCGGGCGAGGTTCGGCCCGTCGGCCGCCGCGAGGAGCGCGCGGGCAAAGCGGGCCCGGCCTTGCTGCAGGAGCGCCGCGTCGTCGGGGCCGCTCGCGCTCGAGGCGAGCCCGTGCGCTGCCTCTTCTTCGACTTCGCTGCGCGCCCGCGCGCCCCGCGAGCGGCCGTGATCGATCGCCGCCCGCAGCGCCATCTGCGCGAGGAACGCGCCCAGCGCGCCCGGCCGCTCCGCGCGCACCGAGCGCAGCACCGAGCCCTTCTGCGCCAGCAGCCGCGCGTAGATCTCCTGCTTGAGGTCCGCGAGCTCGTCCGGCCGCACGCCCGCGCGCACGAGAACCAGGAGGATGCGTCGCTCGTGGCGCGCGACCAGCTCGGACCAGGCCTGCGAATCGCCGTCGGCGCAGCGCAACGCCAGCGCGCGCTCGCCCGGCTCCACCGCAGTGTGCTCGCCCCCGATCGAACGCACCCGGCCATTTTGATTGCCGTTGCAACTTTGTCCAGACTTCTCGTGCGGCCGGTTCGCCAGTAGGGTCTGGCGCCCATGCCGGCACTCCCGATCGACCTCGACGTGCTCGCGCTCTTCAACCACCCGGGCCACCGCGCGCTCGACGCGGTGATGCTCACGCTCTCCAATCGCCTGCTGCTGCTGCCGGTGGTGATCGCGCTCGGCCTCTACCTCTGCTTCCGCGCGCCGCAGAAGTGGGCCGCCGCGCTGGTGCTGCTCGCCGCCGTGGGCGCGAGCGATCTGGTCGCCGCGCGGGTGCTGAAGCCATGGGCGATGCGCGTGCGCCCGTGCAACGAAACGCCGCCGCGGAGCGAGACCCTCGAGGCCTGCCAGAAGGGCCTGAGCTTTCCCTCAAACCACGCCGCCAACGCCGCCGCCGCGGCCACCGTCGCCTCCTGGGCGCTGCCGCGGCTCTCGCCCGGCTTTGCCCTGATCGCGCTGCTGGTCGGCCTCTCGCGCATCTACCTCGGCCAGCACTGGCCCACCGACGTGCTCGGCGGCTGGGCGCTCGGGTCCCTGCTCGCGACGGCGCTCATTCAAATCTACCGGCTCCGATACTTCGTGAAGATCCGCGGAAGCCAGATCCGCCGATAGCCGCTCGATAGTTCCCAGATAGTTCCCAGATATCTCATCTGCAGCTCATCGATATCCACGCATCTCACGAGGAGACGATATGTCCGCGCTGACCGACTCGCCCGCCTGGAGCGCTCTCGCCCGCCACCAGCTTGAGTTGGAGCCGGTGCACCTGCGCGAGCTGTTCGCCGGCGATCCGAAGAGGTTCGACCGTTTCTCGCTGCAGCTGGGCGATCTACTGGTCGATTACTCGAAGAACCGCATCACCGGCGAGACGCTGCAGCTGCTCTTCGCGCTGGCGCGGCAGGCGGGCGTCGAGCGCTATCGCGATGCGATGTTCGCCGGGGAGAAGATCAACGGCACCGAGAAGCGCGCGGTGCTGCACACGGCGCTGCGCAACCGCAGCAACCGGCCGGTCTTCGTCGACGGAAAAGACGTGATGCCGGAGGTGAACGCGGTGCTCGCCAAGATGCGCGGCTTCACCGGGAGCGTGCGCAGCGGCGCCTGGCGAGGCCACACCGGCGAGAAGATCAGCGACGTGATCAACATCGGCATCGGCGGCAGCGACCTGGGGCCGGCGATGGCGAGCGCGGCGCTCAAGCCCTACTGGCAAGACGGGCTGCGCGCGCAGTTCGTCAGCAACGTCGACGGCACGCACCTCGCCGAGGCGCTCAAGAGCGTGCGCGCGGAGAGCACGCTGTTCGTCATCTGCAGCAAGACCTTCACCACACAGGAGACGCTGCTCAACGCGAAGTCCGCGCGCGCCTGGCTGGTCAACGCGCTCGGCGAGGCGGCGGTGCCCAGGCATTTCGTCGCGGTATCGACCGCCGCAAAGGAGGTTTCGGCCTTCGGCATCGATACCGACAATATGTTCCCCTTCTGGGATTGGGTCGGCGGCCGATATTCGCTCTGGTCTTCGATTGGAATGACCATCGCGCTGCTGATCGGCATGGATCGATTCGAAGAGTTTCTCGCTGGCGCGCACGAGATGGACGAGCATTTCCGCAGCGCGCCGCTCGAGCAGAACCTGCCCGCCATCCTCGGCCTGCTCGGCGTCTGGTATGCGAACTTCTTCGGCGCGCAGACGCACGCGATCCTGCCTTATGACCAGTATCTGAATCGATTCCCCGCCTACTTCCAGCAAGGCGATATGGAGTCGAATGGCAAGCGGGTCGATCGCGAGGGAAATGAGATCCGCGATTATACGACCGGACCTATCGTGTGGGGCGAGCCGGGGACCAATGGACAGCACGCCTTCTATCAACTGATCCACCAGGGCACGCGGCTGATTCCCTGCGACTTCCTCGCGCCGGTGACCACGCACAATCCGGTGCCCGGCCACCATCCGGTGCTGTTGGCGAACTTCTTCGCGCAGACGGAGGCGCTGATGAAGGGCAAGACCTCTGCCGAAGCGCGCGCGGAGCTTCAGGCGCAGAAGATGCCCGCCGCCGAGCTGGAGGCGCTGGTGCCGCACAAGACGTTCCCCGGCAACCGCCCCTCGACGAGCATCCTTTTCCAGCGGCTCGATCCGCGCACGCTGGGCCGGTTGATTGCCCTGTACGAGCACAAGATCTTCACGCAGGGCGCGATCTGGAACATCTACAGCTTCGACCAGTGGGGCGTGGAGCTGGGCAAGCAGCTGGCGAAGAAGATCGAGCCAGAGCTGGCTGCGCCCGGTGAGATCACCTCGCACGACGCGTCGACCAATGCGCTGATCAACCATTACAAGCGTTCGCGCGGCGCCTGATCTCGGCGGCTATCGCTGATATCGCCAATATCAGCGGGTATCTTGGATATCGGCCGGCGTCGATAGTCGCGAATATCAACGGATATCCAAGCGACCCAATGAAAAAGGCCGCCCGCGGGCTTCGCGGACGGCCTTTTTCCTGTCAGCGCGCGGCCGCTACTGCGGCTGCGACGAGGCCGGCGGCGCCTGCACCGGCGCGGGCGGCGGCGCGGTCGGCGCCGAGTCGTCCGGCATCTCGAAGACGAACTCGACGCGGCGGTTCTTCTGCCGGTTCTCCTCGGTGTCGTTGGGGACCAGCGGCCGCATATAGCCGTAGCCCTTCGAATCGAGTCGCGACGGATCGACACCGAGCCGGATCATCTCGCGCACCACCGCGGCGGCGCGGCGGCTGGAGAGGTCGATGTTGTACTGGTAGCGGCCCTTCTTGTCGGTGTGTCCCTCGACGCGGCAGTGCATCTGCGCCGGCATCTTGTTGAACTCGTCGACCATCTCCTTGACGATGTGCAGCGACTCCGGGCGGATCACGTCGAGGTCGAACTCGAACTCGATCGGCTTGATCACCACGTGGCGCTTGAGCGGCACGGCGGGCGGCGGCGGGGGCGCGATGATGCGCGCCGGACCGTTGGCGCAGAGCGGAGCCACCGGCACCGGGCAGCCGGTCGGCGCAGGCCCGGCCGTGTAGGGGCAGAGATCGCAGGCGTCGTCGACGCCGTCGTGATCGGCGTCGGTGCCGCGCTTCAAGACGGTCTGGTTGCCGGCTGGGTCGTGCAGCACGCAGGTCTCGGCCGGGCGCGGACGGCCGCTGCCGAACATCACGCCGAAGACCACGCGCGCGTCGGGGGTTCCCGGCGCGGCGAGGATGCCCGCGCCGCCGGAGAGATTGAACGTCCAGTTGTCGCCCAGGCGGTAGCGCGCGCCGAGCATCGCCTCGAGCGGGTTGCCGTGCAGGCCCTCGTTCGCGGTGGCGAGGGCAACGCCGCCGGTCAGCTCGGCGATCAGCTCCCAATCGCGGCTGAGGATGCGCCCGACCGCGGCGTCGATGCCGAGCTCGTTGCCGACGGTGGCGCCGACGATCGCGGTGGTGTTCGGGCCGCGCCACTTGAAGATCAGATCGCCCGCGAAGAACCACTCTTCGCCGCGGTACGAGACGCCCGCCTCGGGGAAGAGGCGCACCGACGACTCGCTGACGAAGTCGGTCTGGCGCGAGACGGGAATGACCAGCGTGGGCGTCAAGGTCAGGCCGATGCCGCTGCGCGCCTGGCTGAGGATCTGGATCTTCGGACGGATCCAGAGGTCGCCGGCGGCCTGCGCGGGCAGGTCGGGAAAGCGGGCGTCGTTGCCATTTTGATAGAGCACGAACGGCGCGCCGAGATCGATCTCGAGCCGCTCGAGCAGGCCGATCGCCACCGACGTGTCGAGCGTCAGGTTGTTCTGCACCGTCGAGGCGTCGCGCGAACCGTCGATGCGGAACACGAGCGGATTGTGCGTGTAATCGAGGTCGAGGCCGACAACGTAATCACCGGGCGCGAGCAGCTCTCCCGCCGCGGCGGAGAACCCGGCATAGGGCGTCCCCGACGGTTGGAATCGCTGGATATTGCCGCCGTCCGCGCGCGCGGCCGAAGCGCACACGAGGAGAGCGACAAGAATCAAGGCAAGGCTCGGCTTGTGATTCTGCACGCGGGCGCAATCGATGGTTCGCAACGGTTCCTCGCGTCTGGCAACGAGATGTTCGCGGCCTCACATGTGACTTTGCGTGGCTCGGAGTCAAGCAGGAAGCATGCGGCTTCTTCAATCGGGTCGGTAGATTTCCTGAAACTACCCCAGGAGTAATCCCGTTCCCATTTTCTGGCCGTCGGGCGGGAGAGGAAATGCCCGGGCAGAGATCATTCGAGATAGACGCTGATTCCCGCTTCCAAGGTCTGCTCCATCGCGCCTTCGACCCGGCGGCGCATGGCGAAATGGATGCCGATGCGGTCGGTGATCACGCTCGCGCCCCAGGTGATCCAGCCGAGGTGGTTGGTGATGTCCCAGCGATATCCCGCGCGCAGCGCGAAGGTGCGGTCGAACACATATTCGCCGCCGAACGCGAGCAGGTGCTTGAGATTGGAAAAGTCATTCATGTTCATCTTGTAGTCGACCGACAAATGCCAATCGAGGTCGGTGCCATACGAGAAGCCGGCGCCGCTGGTGAGCGGAAAGAGCGGCACCTTGTCGAAGGTGAAGCTGAAGTTCTGCAGCACGAGGCCAAAGTTCCAGCTCCCCGCGTGGGCCATGAAGCCGAAGTCTTCGGTGAAGGTGCGGACCTGCACGCCATCGGGCTCGTTGAAATGGATGAGGTGCGTGGTGCCGCCGGCGAGGAATGCGCCGCTGCCGTAAGCGTAGGAGAGGCCGCCCAGCCAGCCTTCGCTGCGGCCGCCCGGCTGGCCCGCGCCCCAGCGCTCGAACATCAGGCCCGAGCCGATGCCGAGCGTGGTCGAGTCGGCGACGCTGAAGATGACGCCCTCGGCGGGAAACTTCTTGTCGTCCATTCCGTCGAGCTCGAAATGGTACGTGTGGTTGAGGCCGACGCCAGCGGGGTTGACGGTCATCGCGTCGTTGCCGCTCGCGAACGAGATCATCGAGCCGCCCATGCCGGTGGCGCGCGGCAGATCCACTTGCGTCGGCCAGGGCGCGCCCGGATCGGTCGAGTCGCCCGCGCGCGCGGGAGCGGCCGCGAGCGCGCCGAGAGCGGCGGCGAGGCCGGCGAGCGCGAGACGCGCAGGTCGATGAGAGAGGCGGCGGCGCATGGTCGGGACGAGGGACTCTAGCCTGAACCCACGAGGGCCCGAAGCTATTCACCGCCGATTTGCCGCGCGCGCGATTCATCGCGCGTTGGCAGGAGTGGTGTCCCGCCCGGCCACAACGCTGCTAAAGAGAGCGCTCGATTCTTCGGAGGCTGCGTGAACCATCCGCTGCGCAAAGTCGTCATCCCCGCCGCCGGCCTGGGCACGCGCTTCTTGCCCGCCACCAAGTCGGTGCCCAAGGAGATGCTGCCGATCGTCGACACGCCCACCATCCAGCTGATCGTCGACGAGGCGCTGGCCGCGGGCGCGAGCGAGGTGGTGCTGGTCAACGGGCGCGGCAAGGGGGCCATCGAGGATCACTTCGATCGCTCCTACGAGCTCGAGGACACGCTGCAGCGCAAGGGCAAGAGCGAGCTGTTCGAGCTGGTGCGCAAGATCAGCGACTCGGTGCGCCTCATCAGCGTGCGGCAGAAGGAGCCGATGGGGCTGGGCCACGCGGTGCTCGCCGCGCGCCACGCCGTGGGCGAAGAGTGGTTCGGCGTGATGCTCGGCGACGATCTCATCGACGCGCAGGGCGGCGAGGCGGGCATCGCGCAGCTGGTCCGCGTCGCGCGCGAGACGGGCAAGGCCGCGGTCGCGCTGATGCCGGTCGCCGCAGATCAGGCGCACCTCTACGGTGTGGCGGCCGGTCCGCTCCTGCAAGGCCCCGCGGGCAAGCTGGGCGCGGGCGGGCACATCCTCGTCGAGCAGATGGTGGAGAAGCCGAAGCCGGGGACCGCGCCCTCGAACCTGGCGGTGATCGGCCGCTACGTGCTGCCGCCCGGCATCTTCCCGATCCTCGCCGGGACGAAGAGCGGCGCAGGCGGCGAGATCCAGCTGACCGACGCGCTGGCCGTGCTGGCCAGGCGCGGCGAGCTGGTGGGCGTGCGCTTTGCCGGCGTGCGCCACGACGCGGGCGACCGGCTCGGCTACCTGCAGGCGAACATCGCCTATGCGCTGCAGCGGCCGGAGCTGCGCGAGGGGCTGCTCCGCTGGCTGCGCGAGGTGGTCCGATGATGCGTGGGATCGCAATGATTGGGACCGCAACGAAAATGCTTCGTACCCCAACGATCGCCGCCAGCGCGCTCTTCTTGCTCCTCGGCGCGGGGGCCGCGGTGGCCTACATTCCCTCGGCGGCGTCGCTGTTGCGGCGCGCGGCGGCGCGGGTGACCGAGGGCGCGCGGGCGCGCGACGTCACGCTCTCCGGCACGCTGCAGCTGGGCGACAAGGCGCAGCCGGCCACGCTTAAGCTGCACTTCCCGCTCGGCTGCACGCTGGAGGCGGCGGGCAAGAGCGCTTCCTCGCTGCGCGCGCAGGATGGCGCTGGGGCGCAGCTGACCGACAATGGCCTGGGCCCCGACGCGGCCGAGCTGCTGCGGCTCGCCTGCCCGCTCATCGCCTACCGAAACCAGACGCCGCCGCAGGCCGAGCAGTCGCTGCGCGCGTTCGCCTCCTCGGTGGGCGTCGCGCCGGGGCTCGCGCCCACCTCGCTCGCGCGGCTCTACGACCGCGTGGCCATCGTGCTCGGCGCCTCGGCGCGGCAGCTCGATCGGCCGCAGCTGTGGCTCTACAAGGACAGCGCGGCGCCCGCGCGCCTGCTCGCGCTCACCAACGGTTCGCTCGACGATCTGCGCCTGCTCCAGTACGGAAATCCGGCCGCCGGCGACTGGCTGCCGCGGGTGGTCGAGCTCTGGCGCGGCCCGGCGCTGCGCGCGCGCTTCGAGGCGCTCGAGAGCCGCGGCTTGCAGAACGCCGACGACGATGAAGCTCCCGCGCCCGACGATTCCAAAGAGTAGGCCGTGAAGCGCGTCGAGGTGGCGCTGGGCGTGCCCGCGGGCGGCGGCGTCTTCACCTACCGCGCGCCGCCCGAGCTGGCCCACGGCTGCATCGCCGGCCGCCGCGTGCAGGTCCCGTTTGGACGCCGCTCGCTCACCGGCGTGGTGCTCGGCGAGGCGCCCGACCGCGCCCAGAGCGGTCCGCCGCGCGGAGGCGAGAAGGTCCGCGAGGCGGAGAAGCTGCGCGACATCGAGCGGCTGCTCGACGACGGGCCGCTGCTCTCGCCCGACGTGCTCGAGCTCTGCCGCTGGGCCTCGATGCACTACCTCTATCCGCTCGGGCCCGCGGTGAAGGCCGCGCTGCCGCCGGGCATCGACCTGCGCGAGCGGATCTCGGCGGCGCTCACCGAGCGCGGGCAGGCGCTGCTGGCGGGCGGGCGCGAGCCGGAAGACTCGGCGGAGCAGCAGGGCGAGCTGGCGGGCTTCGACGCGATCGACAAGCGCCCGCCCGCTCCAGCGCCGAGCCTCTCCAGCCGGCTCGAGGCCCGCGCGCGCACGCTGCAGCTCTTGCGCAAGATCGAGCGCGGCGACGACCTGCCGGCAGCCCAGCTGCGTGCGCTCGCCCGCCGCGAGCTGGTCTCGCTGACGGCGCGGGAGAGCCGCGCCCGCGTCGCCGAGCCGCGCGTCGAGATGGTGGCGGCCGCGCCGGATGCGGCCGCGCGCATCGGCGAGTGCGCGCGCGCGCCTCGGCAGAAGGAGGCGCTCGACTACCTGCTCGCGCGCGGAAAAGCGGTGCCCGTCGACGAGGTGTCGGCCGCGTTCCCAGCCGCGCGCACGGCGCTCAAGAAGCTCGCGCAGCGCTCGCTGGTGCTCTTCAGCAGCGAGCGCCCCGGCGCCCACGCGCTCCCCGACGCGCCTTGGGGCCAGAGCGATCATCCGCCCACGCCCGCGCAAGCCGCCGCCATCGCCGTGCTCGAGCGTGCGCTCGCGGCGCAGAGCTACTCCCCCTTCCTGCTCCACGGCGTCACCGGCAGCGGCAAGACGCAGGTCTATCTCGAGGCGATCGCGCGGGCCCGCGCTGGGGGCGGCGGAGCGCTCGTCCTCGTCCCGGAGATCGCGCTCACCCCGCAGCTCGCCGGCCGCTTCCGCGCGCGCTTCGGCGACGACGTGGCGGTGCTGCACTCGGGCCTGACCGATCGCGAGCGGCTCGCCGAGTGGCTGCGGGTGCAGTCGGGCGGCGCGGGCATCGTGGTGGGTGCGCGCTCGGCCGTGTTCGCGCCGGTGGTGGACCTGCGCATCATCATCGTCGATGAGGAGCACGAGCCTTCCTACAAGCAGGAGGAGCGGCTGCGCTACCACGCGCGCGATCTCGCGCTCGTCCGCGCCCAGCGTGCCTCGGCGGTGATCGTGCTCGGCTCGGCGACGCCGTCTCTGGAGAGCCTGCGCCGCGTGCGCGAGGGCAAGCTGCCGCTCTTGTCGCTGCCGGAGCGGGTCGATTCGCGCGCGATGCCGCTCGCCACCATCGTCGATCGCAAGCCGTCGGCGCTGCGCAAAGAGGGCCCGCAGCTGATCGGGCCGGAGCTGCGCACAGCGCTGCTCGAGACGCTGGCGCGCCAGGAGCAGGCGATCCTCTATCTGAACCGCCGCGGCCACGCGCGCACGCTGCTCTGCACCGCCTGCGGCTCGACGGTGAGCTGCCCGAACTGCGCGGTCGCGCTGGTGCTGCACCAGTCGGGCGGGACCAAGCTGGTCTGCCACTTCTGCGGCCACCAGGAGCCGCCGCGGGTGAGCTGCACCGCCTGCGGCGGCACCGAGCTGCTCCCTTTTTCCGGCGGCACCGAGCGGCTCGAGGAGGAGCTGCAGACGCTCGCGCCCGCGGCCCGCGTGGCCCGGCTCGATCGCGACGCCGCCGGGAGCGCCGGGGCCGCCGCCGCCCTGCTCTCCCGATTCGCGCGCCGAGAGCTCGACGTGATGGTCGGCACGCAGATGGTCGCCAAAGGGCACGACTTCCCCGGCGTCACGCTGGTGGGCGTGCTCGACGCCGACGGTCCGATGGGCATGCCCGACTTCCGCGCCGCCGAGCGCTGCGTGCAGCTGCTCGCGCAGGTGGCCGGGCGCGCGGGCCGCGGCACGCTGCCGGGCCGGGTGATCCTGCAGGCGGTCAAGCCGTCCGACCCGGCGCTGCTCGCGGCCGCGCGCCACGACTGGATGGGCTTCGCGAGCGATGAGCTCGAGCGGCGCCGCGCGCTCAACCTGCCGCCCTTCACCCGGCTCTGCGCGCTGCTCGCGCAGGGCAACGTCGAGTCTCGCGTGCGCGGCGCCGCCGAGCGGCTTGCCGAGCGGGCCCGCGCGCTCAGCCAGAGCGGCTCGCGCTTCGAGGTGCTGGGACCCGCGCCCGCGCCGCTCTCGCGGTTGCGCGGCAAGCATCGCTACCAGCTGCTCTTGCGCGCGCCCGAGCACGGCCCGATCCGCGAAGCCGCGCGGACGCTCTTGCAGCGGCACGACGTCGAGGGGGTCGAGGTCAGCGCGGATGTCGATCCGATCGCGCTCCTGTAGAGAGCGGGCTTTGGCCTTCGGGCAGCCACGAACCCTCGCGCCGCCCCACGCATCGACGTATAATCAAGGGCTGTTCACACAGGAGTGGAAGATGGCGCTGCGCGAAATCCTCATCTGGCCGGACCCGCGGTTGAAGCTCAAGGCGAAGCCGGTCGGCAAGATCGACGACACGATCCGCAAGCTCTGCGACGACATGGCGGAGACCATGTATTCCGCCAACGGCGTCGGCCTCGCCGCCCCGCAGCTCGGCATCGCGCTCAACATCATCTCGATGGACGTCGACCAGCGCTCCTCCAGCGACGAGGACGGCGAGCCGGTCGAGGCGAAGAAGCCGGGCGAGGGTCTCTTCTGGCTGATCAACCCGGAGATCAAGCTGGCCGAGGGCGAGTTCACCTACACCGAGGGCTGCCTCTCCATCCCCGACGAGTACGAGGACGTCACCCGCTTCGGGCACATCGTCTTCGAGTACACCGGCATCGACGGCAAGCGCGTCACCCGCGAGGCGACCAACAACCTGCTCGCGGTCTGCGTGCAGCACGAGATGGACCACCTGCAGGGCAAGCTCTTCGTCGACCACATCTCTTCGCTCAAGCGCGAGATCATCAAGCGGCGGATGAAGAAGCTGAAAGTCAGCCGGCAGCAGGAAGCCGCCGGCGAAGCGACGGCGCTGTAAGCCGCGCCTGGCGCGGTCGGGAGCGTTCGTGGCGCAGAGCGAGACCGAGCGCAGCTGCCTCGTCCGGCTGGTCGAGATGGAGCAGCGCCTCTCGCGCATGTCGGGCGAGCTGCCGCCCGACGCGCGGCCGCTCGGACAGCGCGCCCACGACGAAGTGCAGCTCTGGCAGTCGCGCCTCGCGCAGGGCAGCGTCGATCTCGAGGCGCTCTCGTCGGCGATGCGCGAGATCTCCGCGCTGATGGAGGCGCTGGCAGCGCGCTTGGTGCTCGCGCCCTGGACGCCGCGCGGCCGCGCCAGGCCGAGCTGAGCGAAACGCGCAGGGCGTGACGACGCTCACGCCCGCGGCCCGGGCGATTGTGTACATTCGCACAGAGGCTTCTTGCCGAAGCCTGCCGGCTCGCACTCGGGAGACGACATGGCCCGCCTCGCTGCAGCTCCCCGATCGCGCGCGACCGCGCCTGGCCTGCTCACGCGGCGCTCGGCGCTTTTTCTGCCCGCGCTCGCAGCGCTGCTGGCGGCGCTCCCCGCCCGCGCGCAGGACGCCGACGCGCCGCCGCCTCCTCCGCCGTTGGTCACCGGAGGCTTTGGCATCCCCAACCCGAGCAGCCTGTTCGGCAACCAGGCCGGCATCTACGGCGGCATCGGCTTCGGCCAGCTCGGCAGCGGCGACTGGTGGCTGCAGGCGACGGCCGACGTGAGCTTCTCCATCGGGCCCGTCTCGCTCGGCCTGGCGCTGCCGATCGATCTGCTGGTGTGGAACGACGACAGCTCCGGCTGCGCGTCGGCTCCGGTCGGGCCCTGCTCGCGCAGCGACAAGGCCTACGGCGGCATCCTGCGCCGCCGCGATTGGGACGAGCTCTCCGACTACGCGCGGCTGATTCGATATGTCCAATATGGCCACAAGCGCGACGCCGGCTTCTATGGCCTGTTCGGCCAGGAGTGGGATTCGTCGATCGGCCACGGGACGATTGTCAGCCATTACAACAACTCATTGCAGCTCGATCACCCCAAGGCGGGCCTGGCCTTCGATTACAACGGTCAATATTGGGGTATCGAGACGCTCACCGATGAGTTGACCGGCCCGGATCTGATCGCCGCGCGCGCCTATGTGCGGCCGTTCGGCGGGACGCCGGTCTTGCGCGGCTGGGCCATCGGCGCGACATTCGCCGCGGATATCCACGCCCCGCGCGCGCTGGTGATGCAGAGCGGTCCCAATGGCCTGCAGCTGGCGCAGGATTCGACGGGCAGCCCGATCGTCGCCTGGGAGCAGGTGGCGGCGGTCTGGGGAATGGACACCGAATATGAGCTGCTATCCAACTCCTTCATCCATCTGATTCCCTATCTCGACTTGAATCGCATCGCCGGCGCGGGCAATGGCGCGCACCTGGGAATCATGACGCAGATATTGCTCCCGATACCGATCCTCGACGTGCGGCTCGACGCGAAGCTCGAATATCGCTGGATGCAGTCGGGATATATCCCCGAATACTTCGATCAGGTCTACGATCTGGGCCGCGTGCAATATGCGCGCATTGGTCCCTCGGGCCTCTACTATGAGCCGAAGGCGCAGGCGGCGCGCGAGATGCGCAACGACCCGAACATCGGCAACCAAGGCTATTACGGCGAATTGGGCTTCAACTTCGCCGGCTGGGTGCAGGTGGGCGGCTCGCTCGCCGATTCGCAGAGCGACGACGGCGGCTCGCTCGGCCTCTATGTGACGCTGCCCAAGATCAAGTTCCTCAAGGTGCAGGGCTACTATCTGCGCAAGAACTTCGCCGGGCTCGCCGACGCGTTCACGCTCGACGAGCGCTCGCTCCTGGGCGGCTCGGTGGCCTATGCGATCTATGGCCCGCTCTATCTTCGGCTCGATTATCAGCGGACGTGGGCGCTCAATCCGAACGACCAGCACATCGAGGCGGTGAGCACCTACAACATCGGCGTCGCCACTTCGTTCAGCTTCTAAGCGCCGCTCGTGGACATCGGGCCGGGATCTCCTTATCTTCCCGCCCCCTATGTCGACCCAGACAGCTCCGAAGACCGCTGCAGAGATCCGCTCCGCTTTCCTCCGCTTCTTTGAAGAGCGCGGCCACAAGCGCGTCGCCTCGTCGTCGCTGATCCCGCAGAACGACCCGACGCTGCTCTTCACCAACGCGGGCATGAACCAGTTCAAGGACGTCTTCACCGGCCGCGAGACGCGCGACTACACGCGCGCTTGCTCGTCGCAGAAGTGCGTGCGCGCGGGCGGCAAGCACAACGACCTGGAGAACGTCGGCTTCACCGCGCGCCACCACACGTTCTTCGAGATGCTCGGCAACTTCTCGTTCGGCGACTACTTCAAGAAGGACGCGATCGCCTACGCCTGGGACTTCCTCACCAAGACGATCGAGCTGAACGCGGACCGGCTCTGCGTCACCGTCTTCGGCGGCGATGCGGAAGAGGGCCTCAGCGCCGACACCGAGGCGGAGGAGCTGTGGAAGGCCGCCGGCGTGCGTCCGGAGCGCATCTTCCGCTTGGGCAAGAAGGACAACTTCTGGGCGATGGGCCCGACCGGTCCGTGCGGCCCCTGCAGCGAGCTGCACCTCTTCCGCTTGAAGGGCGACTTCACCCGCGACCAGATCGACGCGCACGCCAGGCGCTTCTACGGCGGCGACGAGAGCGAGCACGGCTCGGACGCGTGGATGGAGATCTGGAACCTGGTGTTCATGCAGTTCGAGCGCAAGGTCGCGGACGGGCCGCTCATCCCGCTGCCCAAGCCGTCGATCGACACCGGCGCGGGCCTCGAGCGCGTCGCCGCGGCGGTGCAGGACGTGCCGTCGAACTACGACACCGATCTGCTCCAGCCCTTGATCCAGAAGGCCGCCCAGCTCTCGGGCGTCACCTACAACGCGAGCGAAGCCGTGAATGCGCAGGGCCCGAGCGCCTCGATGCGCGTGATCGCCGACCACTCGCGCGCGGCCAGCTTCCTCATCGCCGACGGCGTGCTCCCTTCGAACGACGGCCGCGGCTACGTGCTGCGCCGGATCATGCGCCGCGCGGTCCGCCACGCGCAGCGGCTGGCGCCCAAAGAAAACTCGCTCTACGCGCAGGTCTGCGCGGTGGTCATCGAAACCATGAGCGAGGCGTACCCCGAGCTGCGCGACTCGCGCGTGCGCATCCTCGAGACGGTGCAGCACGAGACGGAGCTGTTCTTGCGCACGCTCGATCGCGGCACGGCCATCCTCAACGAGGCGATCGAAAAAGGCGGCGCGAGCAAGCTGGTGGCGGGCGACGTCGCGTTCCTGCTGCACGACACGTACGGCTTCCCGCTGGACCTCACGCAGCTGATCGCGGCCGAGCGCGGCTTCGCCGTCGACAGCGCCGGCTTCGAATCGCTGATGGAGCAGCAGCGCGCCCGCTCGACGTTCGTGGGCTCGGGCGAGGCGGCGATCGGCGATCTCTACAAGAGCTTGGCGGGCGAGCTGCCGGCGGTCGAGTTCTTGGGCTACGCGCGGGTCGAGGCGGACAACGCCATCCCGCCGGGCGGAAAGATCCTCGCGCTCCTCCGCAACGGAAAGCGCGTCTCGCAGCTCGACGCAGGGCAAGAGGGCGAGATCGTCCTCGACCGAACCCCTTTCTACGGAGAGAGCGGCGGCCAGCAGGGCGACGTCGGCCAGATCGTCGGCCAGAGCGGCCGCGCCCAGGTGACCGACGCGCAGAAGCCGGTGCCCACGCTGATCGTGCACGCGGTGAAGATGGAGAGCGGCTCGCTGAAGATGGGCGACGAGATCCAGTCGCACGTCGACGGCGCGCGCCGCCGCGGCCTGCGCCGCCACCACTCGGCGACGCACCTGTTGCACCGGGCGCTGCGCGAGCTCTTGGGCGAGGGCGTCAAGCAGGCCGGCTCGGTGGTCGCGCCCGACTACCTGCGCTTCGACTACACCGCCTACCAGCCGCTCAGCGACGAGCAGCGCGAGCAGATCGAGGCGCGCGTGAACCAGCTGGTGGTCGACAACTACGAGGCGGAGACCCAGGTGATGGACGCGGAGTCCGCGATGAAGTCGGGCGCGATCGCGTTCTTCGGCGACAAGTACGCGCAGCTGGGCAACGTGCGCGTGCTGCGCATCGGGCCGTCGATGGAGCTCTGCGGCGGCACGCACGTGGCGCGCTCGGGCGACATCGGGCTGTTCAAGATCCAGAGCGAAGGCGCCATCGCGGCGGGCGTGCGGCGCATCATCGCGGTGACCGGCCCGGACGCGCTCGCGCAGATCCACGGCGAGGAGCGCGAGCTGGCGAAGGCGGCAGCGAGCTTGCGCGGCTCGCCCAAGGACGTGGCGGTCAAGACCGAGCAGATGCTCTCGCGGCTGAAGGAAGTCGAGCGCGAACTCGACACGCTGCAGAAGAAGAACGCGGCGGCGCAGAGCGCGAATCTCGCGAGCACGGCGCGCGAGGTGAACGGCGTGAAGGTGATCGCCGCGCGCCACGACGGCGACAACGATTCGATGCGCCAGCTGGCCGACAAGCTGCGCGACCAGCTCCAGAGCGGCATCGTGGTGCTCGCAGGAGAGAACGGCGGCAAGGCGAGCCTGCTCGTGGGCGTGACGGCGGATCTCACCAAGAAGTATCGCGCCGGCGATCTGGTGAAGGAGCTCTCGAAGATCCTCGGCGGCAAGGGCGGCGGCAAGCCCGAGCTGGCGCAAGCGGGCGGCGGAGATCCCGCGCGCATCGCCGAGGCGCTGCAGCGCGCGTACGAGATCGTCTAGTCCCGGCGGAGTGCGCAAATGGGTCGCAATCGGATCGCATCGACGCTGGGCGGAAAGGTCTCCGGGCTGCGCCAGGAGCGGACGAGCGCGTCGCCGCGCTTTCGCGACGGCCGCTTTCGCAACACCGCCAACGTCGCGCCCGGGCTGAAGGGGAACCCGCTGCCACTCTTGGGCGAGTACTTCTTCGGCAGCGAGGAGCGCATCCCCGAGCGGCCACTGCCGCTCTTCGATCCCAAGCCGGCCTGGCAGACGAAGGTGCAGACCGGCCTGCGCGTGACCTGGCTGGGGCACAGCTCGGTGCTGCTCGAGATGGACGGCAAGCGCGTGCTCACCGATCCGGTGTTCGGCGCGCGCGCCTCGCCCATCGCGTTCGCCGGGCCGAAGCGGTTCCACCCGCCGCCAGCGCGGGTCTCCGAGCTGCCCGACCTCGACGCGGTGCTGGTCTCGCACGACCACTACGACCACCTCTGCCGCGAGACGATCCTGCAGCTGTGCGAGCCGCGCTTTCGCGAGGTGCCGATCATCACCTCGCTCGGCGTGGGCGCGCACCTGGAGGCGTGGGGCGTCGAGCCCGCGCGCATCACCGAGCTCGACTGGTGGCAGGAGCACGTGCTGCCGGGCGGAACCTTGAGCTTCACCGCCGCGCCCTCGCAGCACTTCTCCGGCCGCGGCCTCCACGATCGCAACCAGACGCTCTGGTCGTCGTGGGCCATCCGCACCGACAAGCACCGCGTCTTCTTCAGCGGCGACACCGGGCTCACCGACGAGTTCAAGGAGATCGGCGCGCGGCTGGGCCCGTTCGATCTGGCGATGTTCGAGATCGGCGCGTGGCACCCGAAGTGGGGCGACATCCATCTGGGCCCGGAGAACGCGCTCAAGGCGCACGCGTTGCTGGGCAGCGGCGCGCTGCTGCCGGTGCACTGGGGCACGTTCAGCCTCGCGCTGCACGCCTGGAACGAACCGGCCGAGACGCTCTGGCGGCTCGCCGAGGAGCAGCGCGTGCGCATCCTCACGCCGCAGCTGGGCGCGCCGTTCGAGCCGGGGCAGATCGACGTGCCCCAGCCGTGGTGGCGGGAGATCGCCGCGAAGTAGGCGCGCACGCTGCGTCGTCCCGGCGGCAGACCCATTGCGAGCCATCGCGGCCTCTTGCGCGCTTGCTCCAGGATCCAACTCTCCCGGCGGCTCCTGGGTGCGATCGGCCCCCAAGTGGTTTTGAAAACCGCTTCCTGCGGAGCGGCCTTCGAGGTGGGCGGCGACCGCTCCGGCCACCTCTGGCGCAGCATCTCGTCGTCGTGCCGGGCGACGCTGGCGCGTCCGGTGAGAAGACCGCGCGGGTCGCGGCTTGTTCAACGCGATAGGGCGGCGAGCTCGACGCCCCAAGCGCGCAGCAGCGCCTCGGCGCGCGCGCGCTCCGGCCCGTGGACGCGCACGCGCTTGTGCCGGCTCTGCCCGCCCGCGATCAGCTCGACGTCCCGTTTGGCCACGCCGAAAGACTCCGCGAGGAACGCGAGCAGCTCGGCGTTGGCCGCGCCCTCCACCGGCCGCGCGGCGAGCCGCAGCTTGAGTGCCTCGCCGTGCAGGCCAGCCGGCTCGCTGCGCTTCGCGCCGGGCTGCGCGTGCACGGTCAGCACCAGGTCGCTCTGTTCCCAGCGGGCGGCGGGCATCGCGCGAGATTAGCCCTCGCGCGGCCTCGAGAGGAGAAAGCGTCTGAGACTTGTCGGGGAAGAGACGTCGGAGACCTGCTTGCGGCTGCGGCCATGCGGGCCCAAGCGCAGCGCGATCTGGACCCCCTGCGGCTCGATTCGAGCCGCGCCCGGAGCCACTTCGAGCCCCCGAAGACGAGCGCGCGGCCTTGCCCAGAGCGGCCGCGCGCGTCGACGCCTCGGCACGGCCGCTGCAATCGGGTCCGTCGCGCCGCGCTGACGCGGCTTTGCCTGGAGCCTCTTTCGTGCACGAACTGGATCTCTTCGACGCCCTCCCGCGCGCGCCGCGCGACCTCGCTTCCCGGCTCGCGCTGCTCGACTCGCCCGACCCGCTCTTCGATGCGTTCGCCCGCGAGCCGCCGCAGCGGCCGTCTGCGCTCTGCGCCCCGCGCGGCGGTCGACAGCCCAAATCGCACCCGGGCCCGCCGCCCGCGCCGCGCGATGGCCTCGAACGCCCCTCGAAGTTTCCCCGCGATGCTCCCGCCCTCGCCCAGTGCGGTTTTCCCGGCCGCATTCTTCCGCGGCGGCCAACCCGCGCTGCGGTGCTCGGCCTGCTGATCGCCGTTGGCGCGCTCGCCTCCGCGTGCGGTCGCGCTGCGGGAGCAGCCGACGCGCCGGTGCTGGGCGACGCGATCCTGGTCCAGCTGCGCGACGGCGCACCCCCGCCCGCCTGGAGCGCGCCGGAGACCTACGCATCGCTCGCCGACGCGCGCGACGGCGCTGGGAGCGGCCGCGCGCAATCGCTGGTCCCGCTCGCCGCGCTCGGCCCCGACGACGAGGCGCAGCTCCTGCGCATCCCTGTGCCAGCGGGCGAGACGCCCGCGGCCTTCGCAGCCGAGCTCGCGCGCGATCCCGCCGTGCGATTCGCCGAGCCGATCTCGCTGCAGCAGCCGCTGTCCAGCGCGCGCGCGCCAGACGATCCGCGCTTCAAGGATCAGTGGGGCCTCGCGGAGATCAGCGCGCCGCAAGCCTGGACGCAGAGCGTGGGCGACCGCTCGGTGATCGCGGCGGTGGTCGACGACGGCGTCGCGCTCGACCACCCCGACCTCGCGGCGAACCTCTGGACCAACCCCGGCGAAGTGGCGGGCAACGGCGTGGACGACGACGGCGACGGGATCGTCGACGACGTGCACGGCGCGAGCTTCCTCGGCGGCCAGGCGAGCGGCGATCCGGCTCCTGCGGCGAGCGAGGCATCGGGGGGCGATGCGGCCAGCCGCTGGCACGGCACGCACGTGGCCGGGATCATCGGCGCGGTGGGCGACAACCGGACCGGCGTCGCCGGCGTCAACTGGCGCACCTCGCTGATGGCGGTGCGCGCGCTCGGCCCCGCGGGCGGCCGCAGCGACGATCTCGCCCAGGCGATCGACTACGCCTCCGCGCACGGCGCGCGCGTGATCAACGCCAGCTGGGGCACCGGCCGCCAGAGCGCGGTGCTCGAGCAGGCCATCGAGCGCGCGGCCGCGCGGGGCGCGCTCTTTGTCGCCGCGGCTGGCAACGACGGCGCCGCCGCGCCCGTCTTCCCCGCGAGCCTCGCGCTGCCCTCGATGCTCTCGGTGGCCGCGCTCGACGTGAACGGCGCGCTCGCCAGCTTCTCCAACCGCGGCGCGATGCTGGCCGCGCCTGGAGTGGGCATCCTCTCCACCACCTCACCCGGCAGCTACGAGCGCTGCGACGGCAGCAGCATGGCGGCTGCGCACGTCTCCGGCCTCGCCGCGCTGCTCTTCGCGGCCCACCCCGGCGCCACCGCAGCGCAGGTGCGCGCGGCGATCCTCTCCTCGGCCATCGCGGCGGGCTCGGTGGAGAGCGGCCGCATCGACGCGGCCCGCGCGCTCGCCGCGCTCGAGGGCGCAACCAGCACTGGCGGCGCCCGGCTCTCGCGCGCTTCTTTGCAGTTCGAGATCGCCGCTGGCGGCGCGCCCCGCTCGCAGAGCGTCTCGCTGCGCAGCCAGAGCGGCGCTCCGCTCGCGCTCAACGTGAGCAGCAGCGCACCCTGGCTGCGCGCCGCGCACGATCGCTACCAGACCCCCGCGCGCGTCTCGGTGCGCGTCGACGCGAGCGGGCTGGCGCCTGGCGATCACGCGGCGGTCCTCTCGTTCGTCGACGACAGCGGCGAAGGGATCGACCTCCACGTCTCGCTCCATGTCTCGCTTCAGAGCGGCGACGAATCGCTGCCGTCCGTGCGGGGCGCGGGCTGCGCGATGCAAAGCGACGGCGTGCTCCACGTCGCGCGAGGCGCGCTCTGCACCCTGTTCGCACCCGGCCTTGCCAACGGCACGAGCGTGCCCGAACTGCGCTGGACGCTGCCCGACGGCGCGCAGCGGCCGGGCGCGCGCCTGACCGCGGCCTTCCCCCGGCGGGGCGAATGGGAGCTGCGCGTCGGCGAGAGCGGCATGGAGACCGCGCTGCGCGTGCGGGTCGAGTAAAGCGCGCAGCCGCGCCCAGAGAGGTCCGCAGCGATCTTCGCGCAAATCGATTCGTCCGCCGAGCGCGCCACATGCCATGGTTGCCGCTCAATGGCCGCTCGGCAGCTCTGGGTTTTTCTCGCTCCGCAAGATGTCCCCGCGCTGGTCGCGCGCATCGCCGCGCGCGAGCCGGGCCTCATCGCCTCCGAGGGCCGCTATCTGCGCGGCGACGTGCGCGCGCTGCTCGGCGACCCCGCGAAGCTCGAGCGGCGCGAGGCGCTCCCCAACGAGCGGCGCCTCTATCTGTTCCACCAGAAGCACAGCCAGGATCTGCTGGCGCACGAGCAGCCGCACGGACCGTTCGCGGGATGGTCGCAGATCGACGAGGAGCGCAGCGACTGCCTGGTGCTGCGCGTGCCGATTCCCGACGGGCAGCGCGGCCCCATCGCCGAGCCGTCGCGGCTCTACGCGCACACCAGCTTCTGGCGCGGCGGCGACAAGATCCGCAAGCGGCCGCCGTTCGCGCTCTGGGCGAATCAGACGCTGCGCTGGCTGCTCGGCGAGCTGCCGCCCAGCTCGGTGAAGTTCATGCGGCTGGGAGCGAACGCGCAGCAGCAGGCGCTCGCGGGGACGCTGCGGCTCACTTACCTCTTGCGGACGATCGCGCCGCAGCCCGCGGCTTCGCTGCCCGCCGCTTCAGCACCGTCTTTGCCGGCGCGGGAGACTTCTTCGGCGAGCTCTTCATCGAACTCTTCGGGGAGCTCTTCGGCGCCGCTCTTCGCGCCGGAGATTTCGCTGCCGGCGGGCGTGCTGGTGGAGGGCTCTTCCGACGACGAGGAGTAGCCGCGGGTTGGCAGCGCGGGCAGAAGAACGTGCTGCGCCCGCCCTGCACGATCCGCTCGATCGGCGTCTGGCAAGTGGGGCACGGCGCACCCGCGTGGCCGTAGACGAGGAAGAAGTTCGCGCCGCCCTCTTCGACGTACGCGATCGGGTCGTCGCCCTTCTCGTGCGCGAGCGTGAAGCGCAGCGACGCGTCGATGGCGCGGGCGAGCCTCTCCACCTCTTCGCGCGAGAGGCTCTGCGCCGGCCGCTCCGGGTGGAGGAGCGCGCGAAAGAGGCTCTCCGAGACCTGGATGTTGCCCAGGCCCGCGAGCGTCTGCTGGTCCATCAACGCCTCCTTGATGGAGCGGCTGGTGCGCGCGAGGGTCGCGGCGAAGGCGCGCACGTCGATGCCGCTGAGCGGATCGGGTCCCAGCGAGGCGAGCGTAGGCAGCCGGCGCAGCTCCTCGGTGCTGCCCGCCAGCAGCCGGCCGAACAGGCGCGGGTCGCGGTAGTCGAGGACGACGCCGCCTTCGAACTCGAGGCTCGCGCGCGTGTGCGAAGCGGGCGCGTCGTTGCGGCCGCGGCGCAGCCACTTGCCGGTCATGCCCAGGTGCGAGAGCAGCCCGGCCCCGCGATCGAACGAGAGCAGCATCCACTTGCCGAGCCGCTCGATGGAGAGCAGCCGGTGGCCGACCAGCGGCGCGAGCGGCTGCGCGTCGGGCCCGCCGCGGACCACGCGCGTCTTCTCCGCGCGCGCGCCGGTGAGGCGGCGGCCCTGGGCCCACTCGCGGAGCTGGCGCGCGGCGGTCTCGACTTCGGGAAGCTCAGGCATCGCGTCCTCCTCTCGTGTTGGCGCGGGCGGCGATCTTACATTTTACCAATTTTGCAAATTCACAAATTTCGCAAATGCCGCCGATCCGGTCGCGCGCGCCAGCCTCAGGCGCGCAAGGCGCGGCGCAGGACAGCGAGCAGCACGCGCGCTTCGCTGGCCGGCAGCGGCGCGCGGCCCCAGCGAGCGGCGGCGCAGCGGGCGACCAGCCGCTCGAGGGCGGGGCCGATCGACGGGCTCTGCGCGCTCGCCCGCCGCGCCGCCTCGCGGGGGGTGAGCGAGCCAGGCAGCTCGACGCCCGCGCGCGACAGCTGCGCCCGGGCCTGCCGCCACAGCTCGCGGGCCCGCTGCTGATCGGCGGCGAGCGATCGCTCCCGGCCGCTCCCAGCGCGGGCGCGCGCACGCAGGGCGCGGACAGCGAGGGCCGACAGCACCAGCGCGCCGAGCAGCGCGAGCCGCCGGGGCAGCCGCGCGAACGAGGAGCTGCCCGGCTTGCCCGCCAGCGATCGGCCGACGGCCGAGAGCGCTTGCGCGGCCGACTGCAGCGCGCGCACCTGCTCGACCAGATCGAACTCGACGATGCTCGCCCGCCAGCGGGCCTCGAGCCCGTCCCAGCGCAGCACGGCGGCGGCCCACAGACCCTCCTGGTGGCTGCCCCGCTCGGCCGGCGGCGTCGGGTCCCAGAGCACCCAGCCGCGTCCGCGCTCCCAGACCTCGACCCAGCTGTGCGCGTCGCCCGCGCGCACCGCGACGTAGCCGGCCGAGGTGGGGACACCGCCGTAGAAGCCGGTCACGTTGCGCGCGGGCACGCCGCCTGCGCGCAGCAGCAGCACCATCGCGGAGGAGAACAGCTCGCAGTGGCCGGCGCGGCGGCGGAAGAGAAAATCGGCGATCGGATCGGGCGAGCTGTCGTCGAGCTCGCGCGTGTAGCGGAAGCCCTGGCCGAGATACGCCTGCACCGCTTCGGCGGCGGCCCGCGAATCCTTGCCTTTGACAAGCTTTTCCCCGAGCGCGCGCACGCGCGGGTCGAGGCCCTGCGGCGCCTCGGTGTCGAGCTGCACCGAGGGCGGCAGCGGCGCGCCGCTGGAGGAGCCCGGCTCCTCGTCGTCGCCGCGCAGCGCCCGCAGCGTGGTCACCTGGTAGCCGAGGTCGCCCACCTCGACCGGCTGCACCAGCAGATCGCCGGCCACGTTGCGCAGCGCCTGCCGCGTCGAGGGGCGCGCCGACATCGGCTCGGGGAAGCTCACGCTGGCGATCTGCCCCTCGGGGACGATGAGCACGCCTTCGTTGAACGGCGCGAGCAGCTCGATCTCGGTGGTCTGGTGCACCCGGCGCGCGCCGCTGCGGTGGGGCGCATCGGGCCGGTGGACGAGATCGGTCGAGACCGGCCCGGGGCGCGCGCGCCAGCCACGGCCGGTCCACACCTCGAGCGCGCGAGCGCGCCAGTGCTGCGAGAGCTGCGCGACGTCGCCGGGCTCCGCCTGCGGCAGGCGCGCCCGCAGCGCGATGCGCGGATCGTCGGCGATGGTGCCGTGGCCGCCCAGCTCGATCGTGTCGGTGAGCCCGGCCACCGCCTGCGGCCGCGCCAGCCGGTGCAGCCCGCCCAGCGTGACGCGCGGGAAGACGAAGAAGAGCCCCGCCGCGCCGGCGAGCGCGAGCAGCGAGAGCCCGGCCAGCGCGGCAAAGAGCGGCGGGGAGATGAGCCGGCGGCTCTGCAGCAGCGCGGGCGCGCTCTCCGCGCGGCTCGCCTCGATCTGCCAGCGCAGGTGCGTGAGCGCGAGCGCCCAGGTGCCCGCCACGGCGTACAGCGCGAACGCGAGACCAAAGAGCAGCTCCGCGGAGAGTGCCGCGCCCACGCAGAGCAGGAGCAGCGAGAGCAACAGCAAGAGCAGCTCGTCGCGCTCGGTCTGGCGGTTGAGCAGGCGGTGCGCGCAGAGCAGCAGCGCAAAGCGCGCCGACGCGATCACCACGTCGAGCTGGCCCTGCAGCACCTGCATCGACAACAGCGCGAGACAGACGAGCAGCAGCGCCGTCCAGGCCGCCGGGTATCGGCGCAGGAAACCGGCGCTCACCCAGCCCTTCGCGCGCAGCGGCCCGAGCAGCTGGCCGAGCAGCAGCGCCGAGAGGAAAACAGCGACGAGCCCCCAGCCGAGCTCGCCGGAGGCGGCGGCCGCGAGAAAGGCGGCGAAGACCGTCAGCGTGCCGGCGAGTTGCTGCGCTTGCAGCAGCGTGGGCGCGAGCAGCCGCGAGCGGGCGAGCGCGCTCACCGCTCCTCCGCCGGCGGCGTGGAGCGGATGGGCGCCGCAGCGATGGGCTGGGAACTCATTGGTGTCGCAATGATTGGTACCGCAATGACCGGAAAGCCGGCGGGCAGCTCGGGCGCGCGCGCGGCAGCATCGGGTGAAAAGAGCGCCAGCGCGGTGAGGCCGGCCCGCGCGTGGGCGGCGCCGGCGCCGGCGGGGACCGTCTCGCCAGGCAGCGCCAGCGCGACCTCGCTGCCTTCGTCGAGCGCGCGCAAGAAGAGCGCCGCCGCGTTCTCGAGGAGGCGCTCGAGCCGCTCGCCCGAGAGCCCGCGCGCATCGCACGAGATACAGACCCGCCTGCGCCGCTCCTCCTCGCGCTCGATGGCGAGCAGCTTCCCCGCCCGCGCGCTCGAGCGCCAGTGGATCGCGCGCGCGTCCTCGCCGGGCCGGTGATCGCGCAGGCCGTGCAGCTCGAAGCCCAGCCCCGCGCGGGCCTGCGGGCGCTCGCCCTCGCCGCCCTGTTTCTGCGGCGGTAGCGGCGGCGGCTCGACCGCGCGGGGAAAGACCACCAGCTGCGCGGGCGCATCATACGGACGCGACTTCTCGAAGAGGCCGAACGGCGAGCGCGTCGCCACCTCGAGCTGCACGAAGCGATGCAGCCCGCGCCGCTCGGGCGTGAAGCGGTACGAGGTCTCCTCGCGCGCGCCGGGCGGCAGCATGAGGAGGAACGTCGCGCCCGCCACGTCGCCCTTCGCCTCGCGCAGCTCGAGCGAGAAGCTGGGCGCGCGCACCTTGCGGTTGTGCACCGAGAGACCGATCAGCGCGGGCCGGCCCACCGCGGCCTCGAGCGGCAAGTGCCGCGTCACCCGCACGTCGCGCAGCGCGTTCTCCGAGAGCACGCCGGAGACGATGATGCTCGCGAGCAGAAGGCCCAGCACCAGGAAGAGCAGGTTGTTGCCGGTGTTGATCGCGGCGAACCCGATGCCGACGGTGAGGCCGCAGTACCAGCGGCCCAGGCGGGTGAAGGTGAGCCGGCGGCGCCAGGGGGGCGTGGGGGCGAGCGTGCGCAAGGCCGCGCCAGGAGCGGTCGCGCGCGCTGTCGAGATCGCCGGGGCTGCCATCGCTGGCTACTCGGGCGCCGCGATCTGCTCGGCCAGCTCGCGCATCACCCGCTCGGCCGAGAGGCGATCGGAGGCGCCGCCCTGCCCGTTGCCCGAGAGGACCAGCCGGTGCGCGAGCACCGCGACGCACAGCTCCTTCACGTCGTCCGGCTCGACGTAGTTGCGCCCGGCAAAGAGCGCGCGCGCCTGCGCCGTGCGCAAGAGCGCGAGCGCCCCGCGCGGAGACGCGCCCAGCGAGACCAGCGCCGACCTGCGCGTCGCCTCGACCAGCGCCAGCACGTAGTCAGCGATCTCGGGCGCGACCGCGACGCGCGGCACCGCGAGCTGGAGCCGCTGCACCGTCGCCGCGTCGGCCACCGGCTGGAGGGCCGCCAGCGCATCCTGCGTGCCGCCGCCCAGCAGCAGCGCGCGCTCGACCTCCGCCGGCGGGTAGCCCACCGAGAGCCGCATCGCGAAGCGATCGAGCTGCGACTCGGGGAGCGGATAGGTGCCGGCGTGCTCGTGCGGGTTCTGCGTCGCCAGCACGAGGAACGGCTCGGGCAGCGGCCGCGCCACGCCGTCGATGGAGATCTGCCCCTCGGCCATCGCCTCGAGCAGGCAGCTCTGCGTGCGCGGCGTGGTCCGGTTGATCTCGTCGGCGAGCACGAGGTTCGCAAAGAGCGGGCCCGGCTTGAAGGTGAACGCGCCTTCGCGCTGGTCGAACACCGAGACGCCGGTGATGTCGCCCGGCAGCAGATCGCTGGTGAACTGGATGCGCGCGAACGAGAGGTCGAGCGAGCGGGCGAGCGCGTGCGCGAGCGTCGTCTTGCCCACGCCCGGCACGTCCTCGAGCAAGAGGTGCCCGCGCGCCGCCAGCGCGCAGAGGGCGAGCTCGATGAGCGCGTCCTTCCCGCGCAGCGCCCGCGCGACGTTGGCGCGCAGCGCGGAGAAGAGCGTGCGCGCCTCGGCCGCGGGCAGCGGCGAGAGCGGTGCGGCGGCGGGACTCTTCAGGGCATGCAGCGCGGGCGCGTCGATCACGCGGGCGAGTGTAGGGACGCGCGCGCCGCGAGGCAAAGAGGACTTGTTGCTTCGCATCGCGAACCAACCGCGTTCGCCTCACCCTCGATTCTCGATGGTTCTTGCTCGCCTCCTGAGGCGGTCTCGCGCGCAATGGGCGGACCTGCACCGCGCCTCTGTGCCATAAGCTCGCTGCCGTGACCGCCCCCTCCGTGACCGTCTCGCCGCAAGGCGCCAACCGCGCCCGCACCGGCCATCCCTGGATCTTCCGCGCCGACCTCATCTCGTCGCCGCCCGCGCTGCAGTCGGGAGACGAGGTGCGCATCTGCGACGCGCGCGGCAACTTCATCGGCCGCGGCTTCTTCGCGGCGCAGTCGCCGATCGCGCTGCGCGTGCTCTCGCGCAAGGACGAGCCGCTCGACGAGGCGCTGCTGCGCGCGCGGCTGTCGGCCGCCTACGAGCGCCGCCGCGCGATCTTCCCCAAGGCCGACGCGATGCGCGTCTGCAACGGCGAGGCGGATCTGCTGCCGGGCTACTTCGTCGATCTCTACGGCAAGGTCGCCTCGGTGCAGCACCTCGCCGAGTGGGCCGACGCGCGCGCGCCGCTGCTCGCCAAGATGGTCGCGGAGATCACCGGCGCCACCGCGGTGATCGCGCGCGACGACGGCTCGGCGCGCGAGTGGGAGAAGCTGCCGCGCAAGAAGGGCGCGCTGGTCGGCGAGGCGCCCGGCGAGGTCCGCTACCACGAGGGAGAAGTCGAGCTGGCGGTCGACCTGCTCGCCGATCACAAGACGGGCGGCTACCTCGACCAGCGCGAGAACCACCTGCTCGCCGGCCAGATGGGGCGCGGCCGCGCGCTCGATGCGTTCAGCTACCACGGCGGATTCGCGCTGCAGCTGGCGAAGAGCTGCACCTCGGTGCTGGCGATCGATCAGGACGCGGGCGCGGTCGAGCGCATCCGCGAGAACGCCAGGCGCAACGGCTTCACCAACGTGGAGGCGCGCGCCGCCAACGCCATCGAGCAGCTGCGCGCCCTCGACAAGGAGGGCCAGCGCTACGACGTGGTGGTGCTCGATCCGCCCGCGTTCGCCAAGCGGCGCGACGGCCTCGAGGCCGCGGTGCGCGCGTACAAGGAGATCAACTACCGCGGCGCGCGCCTGCTCGCCCCGGGAGGCCTGTTCATCACCTGCTCCTGCAGCGGCAAGGTCACGCCCACGCTCTTCGACGAGATCGTCGGCTGGGCCGCGCAGGAGGCCAAGCGGCCGCTGCAGCTGCTCGAGCGGCGCGGCGCCTCGCGCGACCACCCCTCGCTGGTGGGCGTGCCCGAGACCGAATATCTGAAGACCTGGTTCCTGCGCGCGCCGTAGACGAAGCGCGGAGTCGCTAGCTCTGCGGCGCGCCGCTGTCCTGCGCGGTGGCCGCGGCAGGCGACGAGGGGACCTTCTTCTCCGCGCGCTGCTTGATCGCCGCCTCGCGGAACGCATCGAAGACGCGCGAGGGCGGCGTCCAGCCCCACTGCGCCTCGAGCTGCGAGATCTGCTCGACCTCGCCGCGGATGCGCAGCCACTCCGCCTCGGGCAATCGGCAGAACGCCTCGACCGCGCGCGGGTCGAGCTGCGTGCCGGCGACGCGGCGGATCTCGGCGACCGCCGCCTCGTGCGGCTGCGCCTTGCGGTACGGCCGATCGCTGGTGATCGCGTCGTAGGTGTCGGCGACCGCGAACAGCCGCGCGCCGAGGACGATCTCCTCGCCCTTCAGCTTGGACGGATAGCCGCCGCCGTCGTAGCGCTCCTGGTGCTGCAGGACGATCTGGCTCGCGCCGCGGAGGAACTCGATGCGCTGGAGCAGCGCCCAGCCGAGCCGCGGGTGCTCGCGCATCTCGACCCACTCCTCCGGATCGAGCGGGCCCGGCTTGAGCAGCACCGCGTCGCGCACGCCGATCTTGCCGATGTCGTGCAGCAGCGAGCCCATCTCGATGGTGCGCAGCTCGGCCGCGTCGGTGACGCCCAGCTCCTGCGCGATCCGGCAGGTGAAGCGCGAGACGCGCCGCGAGTGCCACTGCGTCTCGGTGTCGCGGTAGTCGAGCACCGCGACCATGCCATCGAGCAGGTTCGAGGTGCGCTCCTGCACCTGCCGCTCGAGGCCGCGGTTGAGCTCGGCCAGCTCGCTGTTCTGCTTCTGCACCAGCTCGGCGAGCTGCCGGTTGCGCGCGCGCAGCGCGAACGTATCGAACGCCTGCCGCACGCACGCGAGCAGCTCGGTCCGGTTCCACGGCTTGCTGAGGATGCGGAAGATCTCGCCGTTGTTGACCGCGTCGACCGCCGCGCTGAAGTCGTGCGCGGCGGTGATGAGGATGCGCACGCTGTCGGGCTGCATCAGCTTGGCGCGCGAGAGGAACTCCGCGCCCGTCATGCCCGGCATCATGTAGTCGACCGAGATGACGTTGAACGCCTGCGTCTTGAGCGCCTCGAGCGCGACCAGCGGATCGCTGCAGGCGGTGACCGCGAAGCCCGCCGCCTCGAAGGTCCTCTGCAGCGCGTGCAGGATGGGCGCTTCATCGTCCACGACGAGAAGGCGCTCGATTTCCGTGGGCAGGGTCTGGGTCAAAGTTCGACTACTGTTGCGCTCCCGTCCCGTTCGCGCAAGTTGCCGTGGGGAGAATGTCTTGAGCCAGACCATGGATTCGCTGTTGTGCAGCGTCGAAGAGCTGCACGCGCTGCTCGCCCGCGATGCGACCCGCGCACCCTTCGTGTCTTCCGGACACGAACCCCCGGCTGTGCGCGTGCTCGATCTGCGCTGGGCGCCGTCGGGCCCCTCGGCGCGCGAGCGCTATCTCGCAGGCCACATCCCGGGCGCGCTCTTCGCCGATCTCGATCGCGACCTCTCCAACGCGCAGCCGCGCGGGCCCGGCGGACGGCATCCGATGGTCTCGCCCGAGCAGCTGGCCGCGGCGCTTTCGCGCTGGGGCATCGGCGAAGAGACGCAGGTGATCTTCTACGACGACGGCAGCGGCGCCATCGCCGCACGCGGCTGGTTCCAGCTGCGGCTGCACGGGCACGCGAAGGTGCGGCTGCTCGACGGCGGGCTGTGGGCCTGGAAGGAAGCGGGCCTGCCGCTCGAGACCACCGAGGCGCACGCGGCCGCGGCCCCCCGGCGTACGCTCACGCGCGACGAGTCGCGGCTGGTCGATCGCAAGCGCATCGAGAGGTTCGTGTCCGAACGACACGAAGGTCAGCCAGGCACCGGCCCGATCCTCCTCGATGCCCGCGCGCCCGAGCGCTACCGGGGCGACGTCGAGCCGATCGATCCGATCGCCGGCCATATCCCCGGCGCGAAGAACCTGCCGTTCGCGAGCTTCCTGCGCGGCGGCGGCGCGCCCGGCGGCGACCCCCGCTGGCGCTCGCCCGGCGAGCTGCGCGCCCTTCTCGACGCGCGCGGTCTGCGCGGCCGCGAACTGATCGCCTCTTGCGGCAGCGGAGTCACCGCCTGCCACATCCTCGCCGCGCTCGAGCAGGCCGGGTACCCAGAGGCAAAGCTCTACGGCGGCTCCTACAGCGACTGGGTCAGCGTCCCCGGCGCGCCGGTCGAAAAGGGAGACTTGACGTGATCGCCGCGCTCGCCAGTCTCTCGATGAAGCCGCTCGGGCTCGCGCTGGTCGCGGCTCTCCTCGCCGCCGGCCCCAGCGCGAGCGACGCCACCGCCACCACGCTCTCGCACGCCGAGAAGGTCACCGCCGCGCGCATCACCAGCGAGGCGATCTCGGCGCGGATGCGCTTTCTCTCCGACGATCTCTTCGAAGGCCGCGAGCCGGGCACGCGCGGCGACGCGCTGGCGGCGAAGTATCTCGCCACCGAGCTGGAGGCGATGGGCATCGCGCCCGGCGCGCCCGCGCCCGCAGGCGAGGAGCGCTCGTTCTTCCAGCCGGTGCCCATCGTCGAGCTGACCGCGAAGGTGCCCGAGGCCGTCTCGTTCGCGCCCGCCTCGGGCGCGCCGCTCTCGCTCTCGACCCGCAACGGCGACAAGGCCGAGCTGGTGCTGACGCCCGACGCGCACATCGATCTGGCCAAGGTGGAGAACGCCGAGCTGGTCTTCGTCGGCTACGGCATCACCGCGCCGAACTACCATTGGGACGACTACAAGGACGTCGACGTCAAAGGAAAGATCGTCGTCATCCTGAACTTCAACCCGCCCTTCGCGGGGTCGGTCGGCGACAAGCGCGTGCGCCTCTGGTACGGCCGCTGGGACTACAAGTACATGAACGCGGCGGCGCACGGCGCGCTCGGCGCGCTGATCATCCACACCAACGAGTCGGCCGGATATCCCTGGCGCGTGCTGTCCGCGGCGGCCGGGCCCACCGCGGTGCGGCTCGATCTGCCCCCGGCCGGCAACGAGCCGCGGCTGCAGTTTCGCGGCTGGCTCGAGGGGAGCGCGGCCGGCAAGCTGCTCGCCGCCGCCGGCCAGAGCTTGGAGAAGCTGAGCGCCGCGGCGGACACGAAAGATTTCCACGCGCTCCCGCTCGGCCTGCGCACCAGCTTCTCGATGCCGATCGCGCGGCGCACGTTCCAGAGCACCAACGTGATCGGGCTGCTCGAAGGCAGCGAGCCCAAGCTCGCCAAGGAGGCGGTGGTCTACACCGCGCACCACGATCACCTCGGGATGGTCGCGCCGGTCGCGCCCGCCACCGATGGCATCTACAACGGCGCGCTCGACAACGCGTCGGGCTGCGCCTCGCTGCTCGCCATCGCGCGCGCGGCCGCCTCGAACACCCCGCGCCGCTCGATGCTGTTCGTCTTCACCACCGGCGAAGAAGAGGGCCTGCTCGGCGCGCGCTGGTTCGCGCAGCACCCGACCTTCCCCGCCGGCCGGCTGGCGGCCGACATCAACCTCGACGTGATCAACGTCTGGGGCCGCACCAACGACCTCACCGTGCTCGGCCTGGGCAAATCGTCGCTCGACGACATCGTGCGCGCGGTGGCGCAGGCACAGGGCCGCTCCGTTCACGCGGACGCCTCGCCGGACAAGGGCGAGTTCTACCGCAGCGACCAGTTCGCGCTCGCCGCCGCCGGCGTCCCGGTCGCCGCGGTGGTCGGCGGCCCCTCGTACAAGGACCGGCCCGAGGGCTGGGGCCAGGCGCAGATCGACGCCTGGGTGCAGCGCGACTACCACCAGGTCTCCGACGAGTTCCGCGGCGACTGGGACTTCTCGGGCGCGCTGCAGGACGCGCAGCTGCAGCTGATCGTCGGCCTGCGCGCGGCGAACGCGCCCGAGCTGCAGCGATGGACCCCGGGCGACGAGTTCGAGGCGGCGCGCAAGGCGGCGGCGAGATAGGCCCGCGCCGCGAACTGCGATTGATTCACGACGGGCACACCAAACAGCTGGCGCCAGAAACATTAATAACCAATTAGATATATATCCAATTGGTTATTCAAGATGTGACGCGCTCAGTAGACCGTGGTGAACGACTCCGAGGTGCAGCTCAACGAGGAGCAGGCCCCTGCGTCGGTTGGCCAGTATCCGGGGGTGCACGTGCACATACAGACTCCGCCCGAGCCGTTGGGTGACCCAGTGGACGAGCAGCCCGACACACCGCTGCCGCTGGGCGGCACCCCTTTGACGACGCAGCTGGTGCAGGAGTCACCGCACGAGGTGATGCCAAAGGGGACGCAGTTGGGACTGCTGCTGGTGCCGCCGCAGTTGTGGTAGCCGCTGTTGCACGCGTACTGGCAAGCGGCGCTCACGCAAGTTCCGGTGCTGTTCGCGGGCGCGCTGGTGACGCAGTTGGCGCAGCTCGGGCCGCAGGCGGTCGCGGTATCCGCCGCGCACGCGCCGCCGGCGCACTGATTGTACCCAGCGTTGCAGGTGATGCTGCAGCTGTGCACGCAGTTGGCGCTGGTGGCGAGGCAGTTGGCGGTCCCGTTGGGATCAGTCGGGCAGGCCGTGGGGGAAAGGCAGGTCAGATCGGGATGGACCCGATTGGCCGGCAGGGACTCGATGGAGCAGTCGAGCGACTCAAGCGGGCCGCAGGCGGTCGCGGTCGTATCGCAGCCGATGACGTCGCAGACACAAGATCCAGAGCCGCCGCCCGAACCGCCGCTGCTGCCGCCGGTTCCGCCGGCCCCGCCCAGCTCGGGCCGGATGTCGGGCCGCGCGCGAAACGGCTTGAACGTGAGCGCGAAGGCGAGCGCGCTGAAGAGCAGCACGGCCACCGCTGTCGCCAACCTTGGACGCTTGGGTCTCCAGGGGGTCTTCACGCGCGCCCCCTAGTGAAACGCGAGCGCGCAGGTGAGCTGCACGCAGACGGTCGCGTTGCTGATCGGCCCGCCGGAGAAGGTGGGCTGGAGCACGTCGTAGGCGCTGACCGCGGTGCTGCCGGTGGTGCCGGTGCTCGCCTGCCCGGTCGACCAGCTCACCGAGTTGAAGAGCGCGCCGGCAGAGGGTGTCAAACGCGAGATGGTGTACGTCACGGCCGTGCCGGGCGCAGCGGGGGCCGAGGCAAACATCGCGGTCGCCTGGCAGCTGGTCGCGCCGGGCGGGACCATCAAGGTCGGCACGTTGGTCGAGGTGCTCGGACCGGCGATGAAGAAGCAGAGATTGCGCGTGTTGGTCGGCGTGCCGGTGCCGGTGCCGCCGTGGGCGACCGAGAGCTGGTTGATCCAGCTGTCGAGGTACCCGTTCGAGTCGGCGTAGGGCACGGCGTTGTGCGCGGCTGCGGTGCCGGGCGCGCTGCTGCCGACCGGATCGCTGCCGCCGAACTCGTGCGTGCTCGCGTGCGCGACCGGCGTGTACTGCGCGACGCCGCCGGTGGTGGTCTCGCCCGGCAGCCAACTCGGGTCGAGCTTGCCGGTGCCAGCCGCGCCGAGGGGCAGCTTGTTCGCGCTGGCCGTGGTCGAGGCGGGCAGCCAGCTCAAGTCGAGCGCGCCGCCCGAGGAGACGGGCACCGCGCCGCTCGCCGCGGTCGAAGAGGTGGGCAGCCAGCTCAAGTCGAGCGTGCCGCTGCTGCTCGCGGGCACCTTGTTCGCGGCGCCGGTGGCCGAGGTGGGCAGCCAGTTGAAGTCGAGCTGGCCCGCGCCGTTCGCCTGCGGGACGCCGTTCGCCACCGCGCTGGTGCTGGTGAGCGGGTCGCTGCCGCCCGCGAGGTGCGTCACCGCGTGCGCGAGCGGCGTGCGGCGGTCCGAGAGGCGCGGGTCGCTGCCGGTGACCACGCCGCTCGAGCCGCCGTCGGGGATGTTCAGCGTGACCACGCCGGGCATGCCGCTCGAGGCCATCGGCAGCCAGCCGGGATCGATGGTGCCCGCGTCGTTGGCGCGCACCAGCTCATTGCTCATCGAGAGGCTCGAGCCGATCTGGTCGGTGCCGCCGAACGCGTGCGTCTGCGCGTGCTGCGTCGGGTTCGCCACCGCGGCATAGGGCACCGGCAACAGCGGCGTGCGCGGCGTCATCTCCACGTCGCCCAGCACGGTGATGCCGAGCCAGAGCGGGCTGCCGTCCCAGTCGGGGAACACCGTGCCGCCCGACTCCGCGTCGCCCAGCACCACCGAGAACCAGCCGTCCTGGGGCGCGACGCTCTGCACTTCGCTCCAGATCACCGCGCCGCCGGTGGGCGCCTTGTAGAGCGAGAAGGTGAGGCTCGTCTGCACGGTGATCGCGTTGCCGCTGCCGTCGGTGAGCCGGCCATGAAACGGGATCGGCGTGTTCGCGCTGAGCGGCGCGGCCTGCGCCTCGGCCGCGTCCTGCTTGGGCCCGGCCAGCTTCGATTGAGCGACGGCGCCAGCGGCGAGTCCGGCCACAGCGAGCACGGCGGGGAGGGTCCAGGTGGAGCGCATTGCCATCACCTCGTCTCGCCAGCGCGCGCGGGGCGCACGGCGTTTAGATGAAAGTGGGACGAGCCCGCCGTGCCCTCGAGAGGGCCGACCGAGCCGTTCAATCGGTGCGTCGGAGACTTCATGGTGGCGGCGATGCCGAACGCGCCGCCCTCGAGCCGGTGGCTCTGGGCGAGCACGCCGCCGTCGCTGCCTGCGTCGGGTGGGCCTGCGTCGGGAGTTCCGGCGTCGTCGGGCGTTCCTCCGCCATCTCCGGGGCCGGCGTCGGGCGCGCCGGCATCCGAGCCGCCGTCGTAGAGGCCACCGTCGGCGCCCGCGCCGGAGCCCGCGTCGCCGCCATCGGCCTGCCCGGCGTCCGCGCCTGCGTCGGGATAGAGCACCGAGAGCTTGATGCAGAGGCCGTCAGCGCACGCCTCGTCGCTCTTGCACTGGGCCGAGGTGTCGCACGAGGCGTCGATGGCGGGCGTGCAGGCGGCGCTCCACGCGCAGAGCAGCGCGGCCGCGCCCGGCGCGCACGCGCGCACGCGAGTCCGCGCGTTGCGTAAGAACCTTCCCGGCTGCTGAGTGGGCATCCCCCCCGCTCCTTCGGGCGACCTGCTACATGCAGATCCGCAAGATCAGTTCATACAACACACCAAGGCCCCAAAGGAAGCCCTCCACGGGGACGCGCTCGTCGTTGCCGTGGAACAGCTCGGTGAAAGCGGGCCCGTCCTCGGGCAGGCGCAGCGGGACGAAACCGTAGAAGGTGCAGCCGAGCTGCTGGAATGCGTACGCGTCGGTGAAGCCGGTGATCATGTACGGCACCACGCGCGCGTCGGGATCGATCTGGCCGATCGTCTCGGCGATGGCGGTGAAGAGCGGCGTGTCGGCCGGCATCTCGACCGCGGGCTGCTCTTGGAAGACGTCGAGCTCGATGTCCTGGCCGACCACCGCCTGGATCTCGCGGAGGAACTCCTCGCGGGTCTGGCCGGGGAGCATGCGGCCGTCGACCACGCACTCGGCCATCGAGGGGTGCACGTTGGTCTTCGTGCCCGCGCGCAGCATGGTCGGCGAAGCGGTGTTCGAGAGCAGCGCCGCGATGGTGCGCGTGTGCGGCGTGTCGCCCGCGAGCTCGAGCAGGCGCGGCCCCACCGTCCGGGTGGCGAAGAGCGGGAAGACCGCCTTCATCGCGCCGTGCGCGCCGCGAGACAGGCCGCGCATCATCGCCTCCAGCGCCGCGGTCGGGTGCGGCGGGAGCCGGGCCTGGCCCAGCTTGGCGACCGCCTGCGCCAGCCGGGGCACCGCGCCGTCGCGCCGCGGGATCGAGCCGTGCCCGGGCACGCCGCGCGCGCGCATGGTGAACCAGCAGACGCCCTTCTGCGCGACCATCACCGGATAGAACGTGCGGCCGCCCAGGTGCAGCGAGAAGCCGCCCACTTCGCCCAGGCCGTACTGCGCGCGGATCAGCTCGGGGTGGTGCTCGACCAGCCAGAGCGCGCCGTCGGACGAGCCGGCCTCCTCGTCGGCCGAGCCGCAGAAGATGACGTCGCGGCGCAGCTTCACGCCCGAGCGCTTGAGCTCGCGCAGGATGGCGAGGCAGAGCGCGGCCATGTTCTTCATGTCGACCGCGCCGCGGCCGTAGAGCCAGCCGTCTCGGATCTGCCCGGCGAACGGCGGCACGCTCCAAAGAGACGGCTCGCACGGCACCACGTCGAGGTGCGCGTTGAGCAGCAGCGGCGGCAGCGAGCCGTCTCCTTTGAGCCGCGCGATCACGTTGGCCCGCGACGGCGTGCGCGCGTAGAGCTGCGCGTCGATCCCCTCTTCGCCGAGCGCGCGCGCGCAGAGCTGCGCCGCCGCTGTCTCGTTGCCCGGTGGGTTGGTGGTGTCGATGCGCAGCAGCTCCTGGAAGAGCGCGAGCGCCTCCCGCTCGGTCCGCTCGCGATTCCAGGTGGGCCGATTCGAATCCCCGGCCGGCGCGCTCATCCGCGCTGGGCCACGTCGCGCGCGATTCCGGTGGCGAGCGCGAGGATGGTGACCTGCGGGTTGACCCCCAGCGCGTTGGGGAAGAGCGAGCCGTCGGCGACGTAGAGATTTTGCACGTCCCAAGTTTCGCCGGTCGGCTTGCAGACGCCACGCTTTTTATCGGCCGACATGCGGCAGGTGCTCTGCGGGTGGCTGCCGTAGGGCGCGAAGTCGGTGAGCGGTGTGTCGTCCGGGAGCGCGGCCAGCGCGGCCTCGAGCGTCGTCACCTGATCGCAGCCGGCGTTCAGCCGCGGCCAGGCAGAGGTCGCGCCCGCGGCAAAAAAGATCCGCGCCGTCTCCCGCGCGCCGAGGACGAAGCGCTGGCGGTCGGCCTCGCTCAGCTCGTAGTGCAGCGATGGCAGCTCGCCATCGCCGGCGAACTTCACCGAGCCTCGACCCTCGTCGCGCACCATCAGGCCCGCGGTGGCGAAATGCTTGAGGCGGCCCATCGACATCTGCCCGAGCGGGATGGCGGACCAGAACAGCTCGGGCGTGGCGGTGAACGTCTCGAGCAGCATGTTCTCCAGGTGCACGTAGTAGCCCTGGGTGACGCCGTTCCAGTAGCGGATCTCCTCGGGGAAGAGCGCGCCGGTGGCCTGGCCCGGGTGCACGTGCAGGTTCTCGCCGAGCTGGCCGCTCGAGTTGGCCAGCCGGTTTCGCTGCAGCAGCATGGGCGAGCCGAGCGCGCCGCCGCAGAGGAAGACCCGCTCCGCGTCGAGGGTGAAGCTGCCCTTGCTCTCGCGGGTGTCGCGATCGAGCACCGCGCAGACCACCCCCTTGGCGACGCCGTTCTCGACGAGGAGATCGCGCGCGGCCAGCTCGCTGTAGACGCGCGCGCCCCGCTCGATGGACTGCGGCAGCAGGTTCTTGTCGGTCGAGCCCTTGCCGCCGGTCGGGCAGCCGAGCTGGCAGACGCCGCAGCCCACGCAGCCGGGCGCGTTGCGCGAGATGAAGTCGCCGCGCAAGCCCAGCCTGTCCGCGCCGCGCTTGAAGACGAGCGAGTTGTTCTTCGCCAGCTCGGGCGGCGTCTTGGCGATCTCCAGCTCGCTCTCGATCTGCTCGAAGAGCGGCTTCATCCGCGCCGGCGTCCAGGGCGAGCCAAAGTCGCGCGTCCACTCGTCGAGCACCTCGTCGGGCGCGCGGAAGCAGATGGCGCTGTTGACGAAGGTGCTGCCGCCGACCGCGCGGCCGGCGGTCATCGGCATCATCAGCGTGCCGCGGGCGATGAGCGCCCCGCGGCCGACGTAGAGGTTCGAGTAGGCCCAGCTCGGCTTGGTGACCAGGTCGGCGAGACCAAACGAGCGGCCCTCTTCGATGACCGCGACGGACATGCCCCGCTTGCTGAGCTCCGATGCGACCGCCGAGCCGCCGGCGCCCGAGCCGATGATCGCCGCGTCGACGCGGATGCGCCCGCCGAGCGGAACCTGCGTGGAGTCGAACAGCCCGCCTTGCGCGCCCATCGCTACCCCTCCGCGCCCGACGGCGTGCAGCCGAGCCGCCACTCGCTGGCAAGCTTGCCCGCGTCCGACTCGAACCAGCACGCCGCGATCTGGAAGCGCAGCGAGAGCATCAGCTGGCTCATCAAATAGGGCCGGCGCTCGAACTGGCGCACCGCCGCCTTGCGCGTCTCGAGCGGCAGCTCGGAGAAGCGCGAGAGATAGCCGGGCATCGTCGCGTACTCGAGCGCGCGCAGACCGGTGCGAACGCCCATCCGCGTGGTCGGGTGCATGCCGTCGAGCGCGCCATCGAGGTGCGTGAGCAGGTCCACCTGGTGCGCCGCCGGCAGCCCCGGTTCGTCGAAGAGGACGGCGGCGAGCGCGAGCGCCGACGCGCCCTCCGCGGGCGTGAGCCACTTGCGCCCGCGCAGGTTGGGCCAGGGCGCAAAGAGCACCGCGCCCGTGCCGGCCGCCGCCAGCGCGAGCACGCTGCCTCCGCCGAGCAGCAGCTTGCGCCGCGAGAAGCGCGCAGGCCTCCGCTCCGCAGTGGCCGCGGCCAGCGCGCGATTCGGGTCTGTCGGGTTTGGAGACATTTCGACCTGCGATTCGGCTGGATGACGGACGGCCCGCGCCGCCGCTCGAGCACTGATGAAAGATCGCGCGCGGAGATTCGTCGGCTATCCGGCGCGTACTTTTCCGGGCACGTCCGCCTCGATGAAGACGCGGAGCAGATCGGCGTCGACCTCGCCGCGCCTCGCCTCATCGTTGAGGATGTCGTAGGCCTTGTCCCTGGGGACCGCTTTCTTGTAGGGCCGGTCGCTCGCGGTGAGCGCGTCGTAGATGTCCGCGATGGTCATCATCCGCGTCTCGGGAGCGATCTCCGGCTCGCCCAGCGCGCGCGGGTAGCCGCGGCCGGAGAGCTTCTCGTGGTGGCCGTAGGCCAGCTCGGGTACGCGCTTCAACGTGCGGGTCCAGGGGATCTGCGCGAGGAAGCGATAGGTGTGCGTGACGTGGCTTTCGATCTCGCGCCGCTCGAGCTCGGTGAGCGACCCCTTGCGCACCGAGAGCTTGAGCACCTCGTTGTCGGAGAGGTACGGCCGCCGCGCGCCGCTGTATGGGCTCTCGAACGACTCCTGCGCAAGCACGCCGAGCCGCTCGAACGAGCCCTCCGGCAGGAGCGACGGGCGGTTGCAGGAGAGGATGAACTCGAAGGCGCCTCGCAGCTCGTCGAGGCGCGCCTTGAGCTGCTCGTCGACCTCGGCGCAGACGAGCGCGTGCTCGCCCGGCCGCTCGGCGAGCAGCGCGACCTTCCTGCGCTCGGCGGACAGCTGCGCCTCGAGGAGGATCGAGTCGAAGCGGCTGAGCAGCAGGTCGAACTCTTGCGGCTCGAGCTTGTTCGCCTTGACCAGCACGTTCTCGCGCACGCCGACCTTGCCGAAGTCGTGCAGGAGCGCCGCGTAGCGCAGCTCCTGGCGCGCCTGCGATGTGAGCGTGAAGCCCTTCCAGCGGCCCGCGCTCTCGCCGCCGCGGGGCACCAGGTCCGCGAGCCCGATGCTGAGCGTGGCGACGCGCTCGGAGTGGCCGGCGGTGGTCGGATCGCGCGCTTCGATGGCGACCACGCTCGCGCGCACGAAGCCCTCGAAGAGCTGCTCGATCTCCTGGTGCAGGAGCGCGTTGTTCACCGCCGCCGCCGCCTGGCCCCCCAGCGTGGTGAGCAGGTCCTCGTCCTCGGAGTTGAACGGCTTGCCGCCCGCCTTGTTGAGCGCCTGCAGCACGCCGACCACCTCGCCCTCGAGCGAGAGCATCGGCACACAGAGGATCGAGTTGGTGCGGTAGCCGGTCTTCGCGTCGACCTCGCGGTTGAAGCGCGCGTCGCTGTACGCGTCGGCGATGTTCACCGGCACGCCGCTCATCGCCACCGCGCCGGCGATGCCCTTGGCGAGCGGGATGCGGATCTCCGTCATCCCCGCGCCCTGCGTGACCTTGCTCCAGAGCTGCTCGCGCTCGCGGTCGACGAGAAACAGCGTGCAGCGATCGGCCTCGACCACCTTGCGCGCGCTGTTGACGATGAGCGGCAGCAGCCGGTCGAGGTCGCGCTCGGCCACCAGCGCCCGCGCCGCGACCAGGATTCCATTCAGCTTGTGGAGTCGCGTCTCGAGCGGGTTCACGCCGCGGATGCTAGCACTTCCGCTCGCGCGCCTGATCGGGGGTACCCCCGCTCGCGCGTCCCGATTTGTCTGGCCGGCGGCGTTTATCCCTTGATCGGCGTCGAGAGGCCGAGCAGCTGCCGCGCCTCCTCCGCGCGCTCGGGCACGACATACAAGCGGGCGAGCGTCGCCGGCTCGGCATATCGCGCATAGAGCGGCGTGTAATCCGCGATGGGCACGTCTCCGTGCGGGCTCTTCACCCAGAGCGTCGCGGCGCGGCCATAGGTCGATAGGACGCCGCGCGAGGAAGTAATGAAGCAATCGATGCCCTCGTCGTCGAGCCGCTTCGACATCGCCGAGACGTGGCTCGCGTCGGCCGTGCGGGCCGCCTCGAACGGCCCCTCCTCGACGAGCAGCTTGAACCCTTGCCGGCGCACGATCCGTTTTGCCCATGGATTGCTGCTCGCCCGCAGCGCCGCGATCAGCGTGACGTCGTCGTGCTCGAGATAGGCGTCGATATCCGAGGGCAACGAATATTCGCCGTCGCTCGTCTCGCAATATCGCTGCAACAGCTGCTCATATCCCACCGACGCGTAGTGGAAATAGACGCTCATGAACATGTGGTAGCGCGAGAGGAGGAAGTCTTCGAAGGCGAATACCGCGCGCGGGAACAGCGCCAGGTGCACCGCGCCGTCCTTCTCGACCGCGGTGAGGTTCTCGACGATCCAGGGCGCGTCGAACTTGCCGTAGCTGACGCCGGTGAAGAACGAGTCGCGCTGGAGATAGTCCATCCGATCGGCGTCGAGCTCGCCGCTGACGACCTGGCGCAGGATGGGCAGGAGATCGCGCCCGCCGCTGCGGAACGGCGCGGCGCCCGGCGGCGCGCGGCCCGCCACCAGCGCGGCCACGTGCATCGGCGAGATGCCGCGCGGCGCGAACCGCTTTTCGATCTCCGCGGTCAGCCCCGAGTCGAGCAGCAGCTTGAGCGTGTAGTCCTCGTGATCGGCCTGGCGGCCGGCCCGCGCGCGGTGCGGACTCTGCACCCAGTCGGGCAGCGCGAGCATCGAGGCGGGCGGCATGATCCGCTCGGTCGCGTGCGAGAGCGGCGCGTGCCCGAGGTCGTGGAAGAGCACCGCCAGCCGCAGCGTCTGGCGGAAGCGCGCGCGGTCGTCGGCGTCGAGCTCCACCTTGTTCGCCAGCGCGTCGAACACGCGCGTCGCCACCGACATCGCGCCCAGGCCGTGCGAATAGCGCGTGTGCGTGGCGCCGGGAAAGGCGAGGTCGGCGAAGCCGAGCTGCTTGACGTTGCGCAGCCGCTGGTATTGCGGGCTGTCGATCAGCGCCCGCTCGTCCGGCGTGACCTCGATGACGCCGTGGATCGGGTCGCGGATATGCATGGTTCCCTTGATATCAACCGATATGTTCGAATGCGATTAGAAGGCGAAGGAAAATGCGAGCGGCGAGTTCTTCGGATCGAGCACAAACGCGGTCGCCTCGATGAGGAAGTCGTACCAGAAGTGCACCGCGATCGACGGCGCCAGCGAGTAATGGTGCTCCATATATGTCCAGCCGAGATAGGCGCCGACCAGGGTAATGAACGGCACTCCCTTGGTCAGGTAATCGACGCGTTGATCGGGCGAGAGGAAGAGCGCGTTGGTGGCGTGGAAGAGGCCGAAGATGAGCGAGCCGGCGATCCATCCGGGGATCTCGCCGTAGCGGCGCGCGAGCGACGACTGCACCACGCCGCGGAACGCGAGCTCCTCGGCGACCGCGACCTGGGAGAAGAGGCCGACGCCGATCAGCGTGGCGCCCGGATAGGCGAGCGCGGGGTTGACGTTGTTGCCGAACAGCCGCGGACGCTGGCCGTACGTCTGCGTGGAGAGGCCGCCGTCGACGAACTGCTCGAAGAGGATGCCCAGGCCGACCGTGCCGAGGATGCCGAGATAGACGTCGGGCTGGCGGAGCACGTCGAGCCGGAACGGCGCGGAGAAGTCCTCGCCGATCGTCTCCTCGGGCGTGTACGGCAGGCGCCTCGCGCGTGCGGCGCGGATGCTGGTGTCGAGCGCGGCGGCGGTGAAGAGATCGGCGAACCCGAGCAGCGGGACCTCCGCGCTCGCCGACGTGATGCCGTTGAGCCGCGCCATCGTCAGGCCGGTGCCCAGCTCGACGACGCCTGCGTTGAAGAGCCACTCCGCCTCGGTGTCGCGCCCGCCGCACCAGGCGCCCACGCCGGGAAAGAGCAGCCCCCAGCGGCCGTCGCAGCGGCCTTGCTTGAAGCCCTTCAGGTCGTCGAGCTCGCGCTGCGAAGGCGGCTCGTCGGCCGACAGGCGCGCGCTCGGCAACCCCGGAAGTCCGCGCTGGGCGCGGTCGAGCGCGATCGTGCCGGCATCGGGCGCCACGCTCATTGCAACGGCGGACGCTGGCGCCGACTCGCTCCCGCCATCCACCTGCGCGCGCGCGGCCGAGAGCGGGCCGAGCAGCACCAGACCGAACAGAGCGATGCGTGCGACTCGAGAGGCAACGAAGCAAGCCATGGGCAGAAACGACTATGCCAGCAGCGAGTCATTCTCCCGCGCCAACTTTTTCCCCTGTTGCAGGTCTGAGGCGCGGCCGGAGTCGAGCCGAGGCGAGGCTCGTCGGGCTTTGCCCGAGGAGGGGAACCGCCGAGGTTCCCTCCAACGATGCCGCGCGCAGACGGAAGAGCTCCCCTTGCGGGAGCTCTGTAGCCATTACGCCTGCGCTTCCAGGTCGTTGACCTTGCGCTCATCGAGCGCCGCGTACTTGTCGCGCGGGTACGTCCCGAACACGTGATCCCAGAACGGCGTGGTGATCCCGTAGCGCTGGTTGGGCGTCGAGAAGTGGTGCACCAGATGGTAGCGGCGCATCCACTTGCCCCAGCGGCTCTGCGGCGCGCCGTGGTGGACCCAGTAGTGGAGCAGGTCGTACGTCACGTAGCCGGCCATGATCCCGGCGAAGAGCGCCGCGTTGTAGTGCGGGCCCGCGATGAAGCGGATGGGGAACCAGAGCGCAGCGGCGATCACGAGCGTCGCGGTCGGCGGCATCACCAGCCGGTCGCCGTCCCACGGGTAGTCGTGGTGGATGCCGTGGATGAGCCAGCTGGTGTCGACCTGGAACTCGCTCGCGGGGTTCGGATGAAAATGGAAGAGGTAGCGGTGCAGCATGTACTCGAGAAACGTCCAGACCAGCAGGCCCAGCGCGAAGACGCCGGCGACCCCCGCGATCGACGTGCTCGAATCGCGCAGCGCGCGCGTCACCAAGTAGAGCGCGACCGGGACCCAGATCGCCACCACGTGCCACGGACGCACCCGGGAGAAGTAGTTCTCCACCCAGTCGATCGTGAACATGCGCGGGCTGCCGCGGCGGGGACGGTCGAGCGTGGGGTGCGGAGCGAGGTAGAACATGGGTTCTCCTTCACGACGCGCCTCGTCTAACGGATCGGGAGCGGTGAAGCAAGCGAGGTGCAGTGCGTGGATGAGCCCGTATTTGTTCCTGCGACCACCAAGCTGGCCGCTTCCGTCGTGCTGGTCCGGCGCCTCTCTGGCGCGTCGGCGTCCCCCGGCGGCCTCGAGGTCTTCTGGGTGCGGCGAGGGGCCGCGCTGAAGTTCGCTGGCGGCTTCTATGCGTTCGCCGGCGGCCGGGTCGACGCGACCGACGCGGCGCTGTTCGAGTCGCACGCGCAGCAGCGGCCGCGCACGCCCGACGAGTCCGCCAGCATCGCCGCCGCCGCGCGCGAGCTGTTCGAGGAGACCGGCGTGCTCGCGGTGCCGGGCGCTTCGCGCATTCCTCGCGAGGAGCGCGATCGCGTGCGGGCCGCGCTGGTGGCCCGCCCCAGCGCGTCGGACGCGGGCAAGCGCGAGTCGAGCGCGCACCTCTTCGGCGGCATGCTCGTCGCGCACGCGCTGCGCATCGACGCCGATCTGTTCCACCCGGCCGGCCGCTGGATCACGCCGCCCGCCGTGCCGACCCGCTTCGACACGCGCTTCTATCTGGTCGAGCTGCCCAAGGGCGAAGAGGCGGTGGTCTGGCCCGGCGAGCTGGCCGACGGCGAGTGGATCGCGCCGCACGAAGCGCTCGCCCGATGGGACCAGGCGACCGCTCTGCTCCACCCGCCCGCGTGGCACATCTTGAAGTCGCTCGCGCGCTGCGCGCACCTCTCCGGCGACCCGCGCGACGCGCTGGCGATGCTCGACGATCCCGCGCGCGCGCCCTGGGCGCTGCCCATCCGCGACTTCGTGGTCGAGCGGATGGAGTTCCAGCGCGGGGTCGTGCTGGTGCCTCTGCACACGCCGACCTTGCCGCCGGCGACGCACACCAACTGCCTCTTGCTCGGCGACGACGAGCTCCTGGTGGTCGACCCCGGCTCGCCGTGGGCTCCGGCGCAGGCGGAGCTCTCTCTCTCCCTCGATCGCCTCGAGCAGCTCGGCCGCAACGCCAAGGGCATCCTGCTCACGCACTACCACTTCGATCACGTCGCCGGCGCGATGGCGCTCTCGAAGGAGCGCGGGCTTCCCATCTTCGCGCACGCCGAGACCGCCGCGCGCCTCGAGGGGGAAGTGCGCATCGACCGGCGGATCGCGGACGGAGAGGAGCTGCCGTTCGGGCCCCGCGGCTGGCGCGCGCTGCACCTGCCCGGCCACACGCGCGGCCACCTCTGCCTGCTGGAGAACCAGAGCGGCACGGTGGCCGCGGGCGATCTGGTGGCGGGCCAGAGCACGGTGGTGATCGATCCGCCCGAGGGCGACATGGGGGACTACCTGCGCTCGCTCGCGCAGTTGATCGATCAGGCCCCGCAGACGATCTACCCGGCGCACGGCCAGGTGATCGCAGGCGGCGAGGCGCTCCTGCGCGGCACCCTCGCGCACCGGCTCGAGCGCGAGGCCAAGGTGCTGGCGGCGCTGCGCGCGGCGAAGAGCTGGGCGCTGCCCGAGGAGCTGGTCCCCGCGGCCTATCCGGAGATCGCGCCCGCGCTCTATCCGCTCGCCGAGCGCAGCCTGCTCGCGCACCTGCTCAAGCTGGCGCAGGACGGCGCCGCCCGCCAGGACGGGAGCGGCCGCTTCAAGATGGTTTGAACCGCAACTGTTGGTACTGCAATGATTGGCACTGCAACGATTGGTGCCGCAATCATCGGCGGGCAAAAAAACGGGCGCCCCGCTCTCGCGAAGGCGCCCGCTTTGTCTGGCTTGCTGCGAGCCCGCCGGAAAGCGCGGGGCGCGCGCGAGCTACTGCATCTTGTAGGTGAGTCCCAGCGCGAAGATGTTCGCGTTGGTGTCGTAGGTGGCCGGGAACGCGGTGGTGCCCGTGGTGGTCACCTCGTCGAACCAGGCGTGCTCGAACGCGGCCGACACCGAGAGCTGGTGGATGATCTGGTAGGTGGCGCCCACCGACCACGACCAGCGCGACGACTCGGGCAGCGAGGCGTCGAGCGTCGAGGTGGGCTGCGGCGACACATCGCGGGTGGCGCCCGTGCGCACGGTCAGGTCGGTGAGGAACGGCAGCTTGTACTCGCCGCCGAGCCGGTAGGTCATCGCGTTGGTGTAGTCGCGCGGGACCACCACCGTCAGGCCCTTGCTGCCGATGAACGTGTCGTCGCGATAGACGATGTACCGCCAGAACGTCACCGCGAAGTTCACGGTGAGGCCGGGGAGCACGTCGTAGGAGACGCCTGCCTTGAGCTCGTTCGGCAGCACCAGCTTGTGCGTCGCCGACTGATCGATGAGGCCCTGCGTCTGGAACGCGGTCGGCACGCCCTCGAAGTGCGCGTTGCCGGAGAGATCGAGCACCGACTGGTGGCGATACTGGATGCCGATGCGGAACGGAATGGCCAGCACCGGCTTCGCCTCGAGCGCGGCGTTCCAGCCGAGGCCCGAGCCGGAGGTCGCGAGCTGCACGTCGCCCTCGCTGCTGCCGAAGTCGAGCCCCTGCTGGAGCTTCTCGGTCGCGTAGTAGACCGTGCCGCCGATCGACAGCTTGATCTGCGGGATCGGCTGGACCGCGCCGACGAGATCGTAGCTGTAGACGCGGCGGTCGACGTGGATGACGTCCGAGTTGCCGGCCCAGGTGTACGGCCAGTAGACGAGTCCGCCGTACGGCACGCCGAACGCGAAGCCCACCGCGAGCGGCACGTCGAACAGCTTCATGCCGTAGGCGATGTTCAAGTTCGCCGGGAAGGCGGCCTTGGGGACCATGGCCTGCGACGCGGTCTGGCCCGCAGCGCCAGTCGGGTTGGTCCAGGTCGACGCGAAGTCGATCAGGGCGCCCGAGGCGGAGATGCCCAGGCCCTCCTGGCCGGCCAGCGCGGCGCCGTTGGTGTACGCGGCTTCGGGCCCGGTCTGATCGGCGACGGCCGATCCGGCCATGCCTTCATCGCGAGCGTTGGTGTTGGGCACCGCGTAGCCAGCTGCGAAGGAGGCTGCGGGGAGCAGGAGAGCGGCGGCAAAAATCAGGGAGCGCATGTTGGTGTCCTCGCGCTACTGCGGAATCGGATAGGCCACCACGGAGGGCGGCAAGTTGGTGGGATTGGCGAGGAAGGCAGCCGCCTCGCTCTGGGCGACGCCGGTCAGGACGGCGACGTCGGCGTCCTGCGTGAAGCTGACGCTCGCGCCGCTGACGGTCTCGCTGACGCCCCAGTCGGTGATGAAGGCGTGCGGCACCGAGTAGGGCGAGGCGGCGGTCGACTGCGTGCAGCTGCCCGCGCCCGCGGCGAGGTCGTTGAAGATGGTCACGTTGCCGTTCGGGTCGGCCGGGTCCTGCAGCTTGGCCAGATCGAGGATGCCGATGTTCCCGTAGAGCTCAAGGTTGAACGGGTTCGGCACCGTGTTGTCGCACGCGGCCATCTGCCCGAGCACGCTCTTGGCCGCCTGCATCTCCGGCTGGCCCGCCGCGGCCGTCGCGAAGACGTCGGGCAGCGTCGGGTGCGTGGCGTCGCCGAGGATGTGGCCGGCCGCATTGATCGGATCGGCCGGGTCGAGGACCCACTTGGCGAGGATGAGGAACTCGAGGTAGCCGGCCGTCCCGGGCGTGACGCCGACGCTCGCGAGCAGCCCGCCGATGCTGCTGGCGAACGCGGGCGCGTTGGTGATGATGTCGACCAGCGTGCCACCGCCGACGTTGAGCGCGCCGCGGCTGATGCGCGGGTTGGCTGCCAGATTGAGCGAGCCGAGGATCGCGCCGAGCGACTGGCCTTCCCAGTAGATCTGCGCGGGGTCGACGATGAAGCCTTCGCCGGCGAGGTGGTTGAAGAGCGCCAGGTCCGCGCTGGGCAGCGCCGGAACGGCGGTGGACGCGGGCGGGCGGGCGAGCGCGAGGATGAGCGCCGACTGGTCGATCACATCCTCGCGGATGGTGTCGCGCGTGCGGAAGAAGTTCGCGCTCACGAAGTACTGCGAGGAGATCGGCGTGGTGCCGTCGGCCGGTTCATCCGGGTGCGTCGCGGTCCAGCTCTCCCAGGCGCCCAGGCAGTCGATCGAATCGCAGAGCGTGGGCTCCTTGACCGGGCCGTTGCTGCAGATGCCCGGCGCGACCGAGTCGCCCTGGCCCGCCGCGCCCGGGATGGCGACGCAGGTGCCGGCCGAGCCATCGCTGTTCTGCGCGCACTGGACGTCCTGCCCGACCGCGCACCAGCTGCGCTCACCGTGCTTGGCCATGTCGATGGCGGCCACGATGAAGCCCTGCTTGGCGAGCGAGTCGGCGACCGTCAGCATCTGCGCGCGAGCGCCGCCGAGGCCGTGGTGGAAGACGACCAGCGGCGGGCACGTCGCGCCCTGCGGCGCGTGGTAGGCGGCCGGGCACGCGGGCGCGTTCGCGTAGTTCGGGACCACGATGAGCGCCTTCACTTCCTTGAGGTTCGGGTTGCTCGCGAGCGTCGGATCGAACGCGCCGGTCGTGTCGGAGAGGATCTCCGGGATGGTGATCTTCGCGTCGATGACCTCGGAGATGTTGCTGCTCGGGACCACCGTCGGGTCGACGCCGTACTTGGTGAACGCGTCCGCGGCCGTGTGCGAGATGATGCTGGTCGGGTCGACGACCATCGCCTCGGTCAGCGTGGGCGAGGCGTACGGCAGCGCGGCGAACTGGATGAGGCCGGCCGGCCGCTGCGAGGCCGCCGGCACGCCCGAGAGGACGTCGGCAAAGTTGCCGCTGCCGGTGATGCTCTGCGTGCGGAAGGTGTAGGCCATCGACAGGTCCGAGCGCGGGATGTTCTTGTCGGTCTGGAGCTGCGCGATCGCCGGGTTCAGCAGCGTGCGGATCGACTCGATCTGCGTCGCCTGCGCGTCCGAGACGCCCTGCACCAGCGAGTGGCCCGACGCGGCGACCGGGTGGTCCGCCTCGAAGAGCAGCAGCTGCGCGAGCGTGCTGCGCGAGAGGCCGGCCTGGTTGAGATCCTTGACGCCGTTGCTGATGAGCACCGCGTACTCGGTGTTCTCCTTGAGCGGCGGGAGCATCGCGCCCGACGCGAGCGGGATGGCCGGCTGCAGGCCGATCGCCGTGGAGACCGCGACGTTCTGCCCGCCGACGGAGACCGCCTGCGTGAGCGCCGCCGGCTCGCTCTGGTAGACGCCGCCCGCCTCGGTGCCGTCGGGCACGCGCACGGGCGCCGCCGGGTTGCTCAGGTCGTAGACGAAGACGGTCTCGTTGGTGACCGAGCTGGCAAGGATCGGCGCGCTGGTCGTCGAGAGCACCGTGCCGGTGGTCGAGAAGCCGTCGAGGGTGGCGAGGCCCGCCGCCAGCGGCCCGAACGCCGGGTTGTTCACCACGGTCTTGCCGCCGGTGGCCGGGTCGAGGAGGAAGTCGCTCGGCAGCGGGATGAGGCCGCGGTTCGGATCGGCCTGCACATAGGCCGAGCTGGTCGCGGCGATCTGGAACGTGCCCATCACCGCCAGGTCGGTCGAGGGGAAGTAGTTGGAGACCTCGACGAACGGCGTGATGTACGAGAGGCGCAGCTGCTCGAGCTGCGCGCCCTCGGCCGCCTTCTGCTGCAGGTCGCCGGGCAGCAGCGTCTCGTTCTCCGGCAGCGTCAGCTGCACGCCGCGGGTGAGCAGGAAGAAGGTCGGCGTCGGGTTGATGCCCACGCCGTCGGTGGTCTTGACGCCGTTCGGGCCGCCGCGGACCGCGACCGCGTAGTGCACGCCGGCCTTCCACGGGCCGCCGACCAGCGGCGCGGGCGGCGTCTGAGTGTAGTCGTACGCGCTCTTGATGGTCAGCGTGCCGGTGCTCTTGTCGTACGAGACCGGGCCGTAGGTGATGGCCGCGCCGGGCAGCTCGAGGACCTTGAGCGTGTCGGGCGTGATGGTCGAGACGTCGAGGTCCGCCGTGGTGGTGGTGATCGCGCCGGTGGTCGGGTCGATGTTCTGCGTGATGAAGTTGATGGTGATGTCGACTTCCTGATCGTTCGGGAAGCCGCCCTGGTTCGCCCAGGCGGTGAGCAGATCCTTCTGGGCCGAGGCCGGGAAGGCCGCGATCGTGGTCGGCAGCAGCGCGAGATCGTTCGGCTGCGGAACCTGAGAAGCGGTGGGGTCGAACGCGGCGTACGTGACGCTCGCAGGTGCGGCGTCTTGCGGCACGGACGGCGCGCAGGCCAGCGCCAGGGCGGCGGCGGCAGCGAGCGGGAGTTGGCGGCGAAGCAGCATGGCTGCCTCCTGAAATCGAGAGGGGTGAGAGCGGCGACTGACCAGCGGGTTCAAATCGGAGTGCGCATAGAGACCTCGGGATCAGATGCAGTCAAGACGCGTCGCAGCATCCGCGGCGAAGATTTTTCACTCGCGCGCTCGTGGCAGGATGCGCGCGTTCGCAGCGGGAACGAGGTGGGCAACGTGGCTGAGCTCGAAAGCGTCGATCGATCGTGGTTCGTGCGCGGCGCCGAGGGAGATCCGCGGCTGGGCTCGCGCGTGCAAGCGGGTCCGGTGCGGCCGCTCGCGGACGGCGAGCGGGCGAGCGCGACGGTGGCGCTGCTCGGCATCGCCGACGATCGCGGCGTGGTCAACGGCGGCGGGCGCGCGGGCGCATCGCAAGGTCCGCGAGAGATCCGCCGCTGGCTCTACAAGATGACCACCGGCGGCCAGGGCGAGCTGGAAGGTCTGCGCCTGTTCGATCTGGGAGACGCGACGCCGGGCGAAGGCGGCGCGAGATCGATCGAAGAGGTGCACGCGCTCGCGGAAGAGTCGATCCGGGCCGCGCTGGAAGCGGGCGCGCGCGTTGTCCTGCTCGGCGGCGGACACGACGGCGCCTACGCGAGCCACTCGGGCCTCTTGCGCGCGCTGCCGGGCGACGCGAGGGTCGGCGCGATCAACGTCGACGCGCACTGCGACGTGCGCCCGCTGCGCCCCGAGAGCGACTGCGCGCCCGGCGAGCGCATCACCAGCGGGACGCCGTTTCGCCGGCTGAAGGAGCGCTGGGGCGAGCGCTACTCGCTGGTCGAGTTCGGCATCCAGATGCAGCACAACGCGCGCGCGCAGGTGGAGTGGGCGCGCGCGCAGGGCTGGCCGGTGCTCGAGCTGCGGCGGCTGCGCGAGGACGGCTGCGAGAAGCGCTTTGCGCGCCAGCTCGCAAGCGCCTCGGCCGCGGCCAGCGTGGTCGCGGTGAGCTTCGATCTCGACGCGGTGCAAGCCGCGAGCGCGCCCGGCGTCTCCGCGCCCTGCCCCGACGGATTCTCTGCGGCGGAGCTCTACGCCTTTGCCCGCGCGGCCGGGAGCGATCCGGCGGTGCGGCTGCTCGACGTGATGGAGTGCTCGCCGCCGCTCGACGAGGGCGGCCGCACGGCGCGGCTGGCGGCGGGCGCGATCTGGAGCTTCCTCGCCGCGGCCTGCGAAGGGCGCTGACGCGCCGCTAGCCGAGGCCGGGCAGGTCGAGCTGCTTCTCGCTGAAGAGCGCGTGCGCTTCCAGGCCCCGCTTGCGCAGCTCGGCGGCGAGCTCGGCGGCGTAGCCGTGCACGGTGAGGATCCGCTCGGTGCCCGCGCCCTCGCAGAGCGCGCACAGCTCGTCGAAGCCGGCGTGATCGGAGAGCGGCAGGACCAGATCGACCGCGGCCCGCTCGGCCGCGTTCTCCTCGAGCGCGCGGCCGGAGAGCAGCACCGCGCGATGCGCGCCGATGGGGCCCCGGCGCCCCACGCGCGCGCTGTACGGAATGATCACCACTTCGCCCGGCGCGGCCGGCCCCTCGAACGGCTCCATGTCCTGGAAGTGCACGCCGAGCTTCTCGTAGACCTGCGCGGCGCGGTGGATCGACGGGTGCAGCCGCAGCTTGTGCCCCTGCTCGCCGAGGAAGAGCGCCGCCTCCTGCGCGCCGCCGAGCGCAGCCGCCAGCACCACCGGCGTCAGCCCGTCGTCGAGCGTGGAGCGGACGAACTTGCCCAGCTGCTCGAGCACCTCGGCGCGCGGCGGGAACACGTAGCGCGGATGTCCGTAGGTCGCGCGCAGCACCAGCACGTCGGCAGAGATCTTCGCCCGCATCTCGGCGGTGCGCGCCGCGCGCAGACCGGAGCCGCCGAGATCGCCGGAGTAGACGATCACCTTGCCGTCCTGCTCGATGCGCAGGAAGGCCGAGCCGCGGATGTGCCCGGCCGGCTGCAGCGTCAGCTTGTACGCGCCCAGCGTGAACGGACTGCCGAAGTTGGCCGGCAGCGGCGCGGTCTCTTCCAGCGCGCGCGGCATCGCCGACTCGAGCAGCGCGAGCGTGCCGGCGCTGGCGATGATCCGCTCCGGCAGCTGCGCGCGGGTCAGCCGCGCGTGGGCGAGGAAGCCGAGCGGCGGGCGGCCGCGTGTCTCCAAATGCAGCGAGCCGCCGCGCAGCGCGAGGCCGAACGGCGTGCGCTCGACCTCGAGCGGCGCCAGCTGCGCGGTGGGGTCTGTCGGCACGCCGAGCAACTTAAGCCCGCTCGGGCTGGGGGCGAAAAATTCTCCCGCATCCGGGTGCGCGCCACCTGCGCCGCGCACTCCACCCGATGTCTCGCGGCGCAGTCAGGATCGCGGCGAGCCGCCCTGGGCGCTGGTTTGCGCATCTTGCGCGACCACCCGCGCGGCCGCGTCGTCGCGCCTCTGCTGCGCGCCCCGCTGGTGCGTGCGCAGCGCCGCGCCCAGCTCGCCGACGATCACGCCGGCCACGATGAGCCCGCCGCCGAGCAGCTCGCGCCGCTCCAGCCGCTCGTGGATCAGCACCGCTGCAAAGAGCGCGGCGAAGACCGGCTCGAGCGCGGAGAGCAGCGCCATCCGCACCGGCGAGACCACCCGCTGCGCCCAGGTCTGCACCAGGAAGGCGATCAGCGTGGCGAAGACGGCGAGGTAGACGATGGCGGCGGCGAGCCGCGGATCGCGCGGCAGCTGCGTCGGCTCGATGAGCGGACCCACCAGCGCCGCGGCAAGGCCGACCATCACCAGCTGGATGAGCGTGAGCGGCAGGATCGGGTTGCGTGGCGCGGCCCGGCCGAGCGCGATGATCTGCCCGGCGAAGACGAGCGCGCAGCCGACCGTGAGCAGGTCTCCCAAGAGCGTGCTGCCGCCCGGCGCGCCGACCACGGGGCCCGCGAGCAGCGCCATGCCGAAGAACGCAAGCCCGAGCGCGAGCAGCGCCGGCAACGCGGGCTTCTTGCGGAAGAAGAGGAACTCGAGCACCGGCACGAAGACGACGAGCAGGCCGGTGAAGAAGCCGCTGCGCGACGCGCTGGTGCGCGAGAGCCCCTCGGTCTGCAAGAGGAACCCGAGCGCGAGCAGGCCGCCCACCAGCGCGCCGTCGCGCAGGAGCGTGCGCATCGCGCCGGGCGCCGCCAGCTCCGGCTTGCCCAGCACCTTGCGGCGCACCAGCATGAACAGGCCCAGCAGCGACGACGCGATCGCCATGCGCACCGCGAGCACCGCCAGCGGCGAAGCGGCGAGCGAGGGATCGCCGCCCGCGCCGAGCAGGAAGAAGCGCAGCACCGCGAAGGAGCTGCCCCACACGGCCATCGTCAAGGTGAGGATCAGGTCGGCCATCGGCTCACGAGCGCAGGTGCAGCCCGCTTCATCCGGCGCGAACGGGCAGGCGGGCAGCGGCGTGGCGCCAGAGCCCGCGCAGTGCGCGGACCAGAGGGAGAACCGCCAGCCAAAGACGCGCCCGCGCGCCGCCCAGCCGCCAGCGGCCCAGCGCACGTCCGCCGCAGCGCAGCTCGACCGCGCGGCCGATGACACACCGGCTCTGCACCTCACCCGGCGCAGGCATGGATTGAACGGCAGATGATTTGAGTCCCAATGATTTGTACACCAATGATTGGCACTCAAACCATCCGTCCGCGCTCCAGAGCGCATCGCCCTGCAGCTCCAGCTGGCCGGGCCGCGCGCGCACCACCCGGTGGACGATCAGCCGCCCCGCGCAGAGGGCCGCGACCAGCTCGCCCGCGCGGGGCGTGCTCGCGAGCGGCGCCAGCGTGAGCACGTCCCCGTCGCGCACCAGGGGCGCCATGCTGGAGCCGCGGGCGCGCAGCGCGACAAGGCGCCCCGCGGCGAGCAGCTCGGCGGCCAGCGTGGGTCCGACGTCGCCGCTCTCATCGCGCACGCGCGTCATCGTCAACCACCGACGACGCGCAGCGGGAGCCGGCGGGGAGCATCGAGTCCGCAGGAGATCACCGACGGCGCGACGTCATCGAGGTGCGGCCGCGGAAACGGCCCCACCGGCGCCTGGCCCTCCGGGATCGCCAGGCGCTTCTTGATGGCACCCCAGAACGCCTTGGTCTGCTGGCAGACCTGGAGCGAGTGGCCTTCAAGTTTGCCCGTCTCGTTGAGCGAGAGCGCGGGGCACTTCGCGCAGACGTGCTGGTACTCGCAGCCGCTGCACTCGGCAAACTTCTGCAGCGTGAGCGCGCGCAGGGCGCGCACGGGCGGGCTGTCGAGCCAAAGCTCGCTGAACCGCTTCTGGCGCAGGTTTCCCAGCGGCAGCGTCGGGATCTGCACGCAGGCGAGCACGTCGCCGTTCGGCTGGACCGCCGCGCTGGTGCGCCCCGCGCCGCAGGGATGCGACGCGGCGATCTGTGCGTCGCTGGGACGCGCCGCGAGCATGCGGCCGAGCTCCGCCACCTCCTCGGCGTCGCCCGCTTGCGCAACCTCGCCGAAGTGCTTGTGCAGCTGCTCCAGGCTGACGCGCTGGTCATCCAGCACCTTGCCGTCGTCGCGGACATGAAGCAGCGCATCGGAGCCGAACTTCACCCGCGGACGCGAAGAGAAGAGTTGCGACAGCTCGGCCATCTCGTCGACGTTGCATCGCACGACGTTGCTCTTCACCAGCACCGGAATGCCCACGTCGTCGAGCAGCTCCACCGCGCGCACCGCGCGTTCGAACGCTCCCTTGCGCCCGACGAAGCCATCGTGCGTCGCCGCGTGCGAACCGTGGATGGAGATCTCGACCGCCATCACCCGCAGCTCCTTGAGCCGCGCCGCGACAGCGGGGGTGATGGGGCCGCCGTTGGAGAAGAGCGTGATCGCGAACGCGCGCTTTCGCGCCCCCTCGAGCAGCGCGAAGATGTCTTTGCGCAAGAGCGCTTCGCCGCCGGTGAACGTCAGGTGCAACGTGCCCAGCTGCACCAGCTCGTCCATCAGCGCGAAGAGCTCGTCGGCCGAGAGATCTTCGCTCTCGTGCCTGGCCTGGTAGCAGTGCTCGCAGGCGAGCTGGCAGCGGTGCGTGACGGTGAGCAGCACCGCCGCCGGAATGAAGGTCTTGCTCGCGCGGTCGCTGGCTCGGCTCATGCGGCCCTCGGTCGAAGAGAGAGCGCCAGGGAGACGGCGCGGCGATCGTTGGGGAGCGCGAGCATGAAGACGGGCACGCGACGCGCGATCTGGTCGATCGATTCGAGTACGGCTTGGTTGATCTCTCGCGCCGTCGCTGGCTGGAAAAGTCGCGCGAGCAGCGAACGTGCAGCCCTGGCGAGAGGGAGCTGAACCACCTCGCCCGCGGATGCTGAACCGGCCTGCGAGAGGATCGCGATGGCGAGAAGAGGGAGCCCGGCACGCGGCGCCAGCCCGTCTCCCAGACGTCTGGGAAGAGGATGACCGAACAGGTGTGCCGCGACGGCGGCCTGCTCGCGAGCCTGCGGCGCGCCGAGACGAACCGCGGCGACCTCGTCGGCGATCACGTGCAATCCTTCCTCGGCGAGACGGCGAGCGAGCGTCGTCTTGCCCATTCCCTCAGCGCCGAGAAACAGCAGGGCCCCATCGTCCACCTCGATGCTCGCGCCGTGGAGCAACAGTCCGCGCCGCGGCGCGAGCCAGAGCCCAAGCACGAGCCGGACTGCCATCAGCAACGAGCGCACTCCACCACCGCTCGCGCGCAAACGGGCCGTGGTGTCGCTCACGCGTCCGGTGATCAGGTCGCTGCGGATCTGGTAACCGTCGCGCGATCGAATGATGTCGACATGGTCCTTCAGTTCCAGCGGAGCGTGGGGATCCAACGTGAGCTCGATCTCGAGCGAAGGTGCGTCGGGTGCACCACTCTCGACGGTGTACGGCCCGAGAGCGCGCGCGAAGGCCGCGCACTCGTCCTCGGGCCCATCCGCACGGAGGCTGAGCCGCAGACCCGCCAGCTCGACCTCCGCGCCGATCAAGAGGAGCCCACCGACTTGCAGGAAGTGTGCAGGTTCTTCACACAAGCAAGCGTGCGCCGCTCGAACAGCTGCTGCGTCTCGAGAAGCGGCCGCAGGTACGGCCGCCTCTTCTTGCGCTCCACGGGAATGTTCTTCTCTTTCTCTTCCATATCGATTGGCTCCAAATCGGGAGGCGAACCTCAGCGCTCGACCAGCAGGGTGTCGGCCTCGCCGTTCGTCTTTGACAGGATAACCAGATCGCGGCCCACCAGCGCGGTCACATGGCCCGCGCCAACCGCCTGGCCGGGCACGCCGGAGAACCCGGACGGTCCGTTCGCGATGTGCTGTCCGCGGCCGACCGGCGTGCAGCTGCTGCCGGGCACCGCGCACGAGGGCGGCGTCGCCGGGATGAGCGGGAGCGGCGGAGTCTGGCCCGCCGCGAGCTGGGTGGTGGTCTCGCTCGAGCCGAACCAGACGTAGACCGGAGCGGAGCTGGTCACCAACTCGCAGCCGGAGACCTCGGCCTTGTTGTCGCCGTCGAGATCAGGGAGCAGCTCGGCGCAGTGGGCCGGGTTGTTGCCGTCGAGCGCGGCGCTGAACTCGATCGGGCGGGCCGTCGCGGGAGAGGCGAGATCGTCGCCGTCGTACAGGAAGAAGCTTCCGTAGTCGTGCGAGAGGCGGCCGATGACCACGTCGTTGTTCGAGTCGCCGACCGCGTCGCGGCCACCGGCCATCACGTACCCGAAGAGGTCCGCGGCGGGCACGCCCGCCGGATCGGGCAGGCTGGTGCCCGCGCTCCACCCGAAAGAGGCTCCCACGTCGCCGACCAGGTTGCCGGTCGAAATGTTGAAGACGCGAATCTCGTGCGCGTTGCTCACCGGATCGACGATCGACGCAAGCACGCCGCCGACCGGGGTCGAGCCGTAGGAGAACGGCGCCGCCTCGACGACGCAGTCGTCGGTCGTCGACGCGCCGCTCGCGATGGTGTCGGGGAGAACGATGGTGGTGGCCGCGGCCGAGAGGATGCCGGACGAGCCGTTGATCGACCAGTCATCGCCGCGGTGGAGGATCGCGATCACGTTCCCGCTGCTGCCGTCCTGCTCCCAGAAACTGGTGATGGCGAGGTCGTCGCCGCTGCCGGAGGTGGCGCAGTGCGCGCCGGTGCAGGTGCTGCCGGACAGCTGCTTGACCGCGCGGATGGTGCCACCGACGAACTTGCCCGACGCGCTCGGGCCCGACTCGTCGAGGATGATCGGCGTCGGGGGAGAAGCGGCCTTCGAGCCATTCGTGATCCAGGCCTTGATGCTGGCGCCCGTCCAGATCAGCACATGGCCGATGGCGGTGTAGTCGCTTTCGCCGATCGCGATGTCCATCAGGCCGTCGCCGTCGAAATCGCCCACGTCAAACGCCTGTCCGAAGCCGAGCGTCTCCGTGCCAGTGGTCTTGCCCGAGAGCACCAACGGCGCCGCGCTGTTCGACACCCCTCCGGCCCCGCCGAAGTAGATGACGATGCGGCCATCGGACGTGTGCGCGCTGGGGTAGGCGAGGATGACATCGTCGTAGCCGTCGCCGTTGAGGTCGGCGGTGCGCATCTGCTCGTCGCCTGCAGCGCTCGGGGCGCTGCCGCTGTCATCGACGATGGAGATGACGCTGCCGACCGGATCGCTGCTCACTTGCACAATGTTGCCCGCCGCGATGTCTCCGAGGTTGCCCGCGCGATCGACTGCGCGCACGCCGAGGAAGAGGTTCGGATTGCCCGCCGGCAGCACGACCTGGAAGGTCGTCGGCACGCCAGTGGGGAAGGGCCCGGCGAGGTTTGCGGAGATGAGCGTGCCGCTCGACCAGCTGGTGGCGAGCGCCGCCGCGGAGCTGGTCGCGTAGCGGACCTCCCAGCTGACGGGCGCGCCGCTCGCGGCGTTCGACTGGTCGTCGTCCGGCACAGTCGGGATGGTCACATTCGCGACCCCGATCGCCTGCTTCATCGAGACCGTCGGGGTCACCGCGGACGGCTCGGCGACGTCGATGTTCACCGACTCGGAAGCGGTGGTGGAGACATTGCCGCTGGTCGCTGTCAGCACTGCGTTGAGGGTGTGAGCGAGCGCCTGCGCATAGTCGACATTCAGCAGCAGCTGGCCGTTGCCCGAGGTCGCCGAGCAGTTGTTGCTGCTGAGCGCGTCGATGGTTTGCTGCGTGCTCGCGGCGCTGATCGCGCAGCTCACGAACTGAAATTCAGTCGACGCGTTCTGGTTCACTGTCAGCACCAACGTTCCGCCGCTGGGCGCAAGCACCTTGAGCTGCACCGCCGGCGTGGAGGGCGTCGAGGTCAGGCCCAGCTGCGTGGTGCTGGTCGAGGTGCTCGACGTGGCGTTGGTGACCGTCTGCCCGTTTCCAACGAAATTGCTGTTCGCCGCTGGCAGCACCCAGGAGACCGTCGGCTTCTGCACGTCGCACTGGAAGGCTTGCGGGCTGGGAAGAATCGCGGTGTTGCCGAGGCCGTCGGAGACCTCGGCGCAAAGCTTGCCGCTGTTGCCGTCCGCGATGGTGAACGCGTGGGTCAGTGTGGCGCTGCCGCTCGCGACCGTGCCGGTGGTGACGCCCGAGCCAGGGACGGTGGAGCTGCAGGCTCCGTTGGCCGCCACCAGCCAGGCGGAGACGTTCTGTCCGTCGGGGACGCTGGTCGTGGAGAAGGTGAGCGTCGGCGTGCAGCTGGTGCTGCTCGAGGTGTCGCCCGGCGTGTTGAAGCCGAACCACAGCGTGCCGTTGGGCACCGGCGACGGCGTGCTCAGTGCGAGCGTCGGACCCGCATAGGTCTGCAGCACGCTGACCGCCGCCGAGGTGCCCGCATTGCCCGCCTTGTCGGTCGCCTTGGCGACGAGCGAGTGAGGCGTGATCGACTGCGGCACCGCGATCGAGATGGTGAGCGAGCTGCCGCCGTTGGCCACGCCGTTGCCGATCGCGGTTCCGTCCGAATAGATGGTGACGGTCTGGCCGCTCTCCAGGGGGCCCGACGGATCGATCGACACCACCGCATTGACGGTCGGCTCGCTGATGGTCACCAGCGACGAGGTGGACTGGCCATCGACCTGTGAGATGGTCAGCGCGGGCGGGACGCTGTCGACGGTCAGCGTCAGCGTCGCCGAGGTGGCGACGTTGCCATAGGGATCCGCGACCTGCGCCGCCAGCACCGCCGCCGGGTTGTTGGCGATGGGCAGCTCGACCGACGAAACTTGCTGGCCGGTGGTGTTGGTCGGGTTGGTCTCGCCGCGCCCGAGCATCGTGCCGATGGCCGAACCACCTTCCAGAAAGGTGATCTGGGAGTGGAGGTTCGTGTTCGCCAGCGAGTTATCGGGAGCGTTGGTGTTGGCGGCGAAATCGTAGACGAGCGGATCAGTGTCCGGGCAGGTGCCGTTCGCGCAGCGCACGTCGTTGGACGCGTTGAGGCTGCTGGTCCCCTGGCTCGGGCTGCTCATTTGGATGGTCGGCGTGGGCGCGATGACGAACGGCACGCTCGAGGTTCCCAGCGTGGTCGCCGCGACGCCGGCCACCGAGGCCGCCGGCGTCGAATCGACGTTCCCTGCGTCGTCGGAGACTTTCGCGTAGAACGTGTACGACTCGTAGCCGCCGGTGTTGATCGACGCGGTGGGCACCGCGACGGTGGTCGCAGTCGAGCCGTCGCCGTTCTGCGCGACGACAGCCGAGCCAAGCACCGATGAGGACGCCGTCGAGAGAATCTGTACGGTCTGTCCGGCCACGAAGGAGTTGGTACCGAAGACGACCTTGAAATTCACGGTGCCGTTCGTCGCGTCGAGCTCGGCCTGGTTGAGCGCGCCGTCCGGACCGCTGCTGACGGTCGCGCCCTCGGTGTCGGCGGGCGTCGCGATCGAGACCACCGTGGGCGGCGTATCGCGCGCGGTCAGCGTCTTGCCTGCCGAGACATCGACGCCTTCATCGGTGACCTCGGCGTAGACGGTCTGCGGCCCGTTCGGGATGGTGACGGTGAAGACCGCGAACCCCGACGCGATGACCGTATTCCCGCTGATCACCGTGAGCGGACCGGTGCCCGGCGTCGAGCACTGGCTCGCGTTCGGGCTGCTCACGTTGGCGGTCGAGCAGAGCCGCACCGGCGAGTTGGTCGCGGCGTTCGAGTCGACCTCGACCGAGATCTGCACGCCGGGCAAGCTGTGATCCTTGTCCTGCGCGTAGCCGAACTTGGTGCCCATCGAGAGAGTGACGGTGTTCGAGGAGCACCGCGCAGTGAACGTCACGCTCGCCGTGCTCGCATTCCCATCCGCGTCCGTCGCGGTCGCGCTGAGCGTGTTGCTGTCCGCCGCGAGCTGCACGTTGGTCCAGGTGAAGACGCCGCTGGCGTAACTCGGCGTCTGCGCGACCTCTTGCGTGCCGCCCGAGTTGGTCAGCGAGAGCGCCATGCCCGAAGCCGCGACGGTGTCGCTGCTGACCTGCAGCTGCACCTGGTTCAGCACAGGCGCGGCCGACGGCGAACCGCAGGTGATCTGCGACGAGCTGGGCGTGAAGGCCTGGCCGCTGGTCGGCGAGACGAACGCGAGCGACGGCGACAATCGATCGACGTTGACGGTGATGCTGTCGGCGACGCCCTTGGCGCCAGCGGCGGTCTGCGCCTGCGCCTTGAGCGTGCAGCTGCCGCTCTGGCCGGCGCCGAGCAGCGGGACCTGGAAGCTGGCCGCGCCGGAGGTGAAGGTGGCCGAGCCGGTGAAAGTGACGGTGCTGCCGCACGTCGCGGTGAGCGAGACGGTGCCGCCCTGCCCCGCGCTGTTCGAGGAGACCTGCACGGTGGCGGTGCCGTTGCCGCTGAACGAGGCGTTGTTGAGCGTCGCGCCGTCGGCCGGCGAGACGAAGGCGACGCTGGGGCCGTTCGCGGCGTAGCTGAGCGCGTTGGGCAGCGAGGCGCCGCTGGGCGTGCCGTTGCAGACCGCGCTCACGGTGTAGCTGCCGTCCGCCGGCAGCGTGACGCCGGGGAACGTCACTGTGCGCGCGGTCCCGTCGCCCGTGCCGTTGTCGTCGATGCTCTGCGACGCGCCGCCTTGCAGCGCCACCGTCAGCGTGACCTTGCCGGTCGCGGTGGTGGAGACGCTCATGTCGTGCTGGAAGCCCGGGGTCGAGCTGTCACTGTCGTCGGCGCCGGTCCAGGCGGTCCCGTCGGCCGGCACCACCACGTCGCAGAGCGCGTGGCCGGTGTTGACCGTGACGTTGATCGCGGCGGTGGTCGCCACCGCGTTGGGGACCGGGTCGGTCACCGAGGCGGTGAGCGTGTCGGGCCCCTCCGGCAGCGCGACGTTGCTGAAGGTGGCGACGTTGTGGCCGCCGACCACGGCGGTGTTCGCGGTGAGCGGCGAGCGGGCCCCGGCCGCGTCGGAGACGAAGAGTTGCACCGCGCTGGGCACGGGCCGGTTGTCGACCTGCACCGTCACGCTGGCGCTCGCCGAGGTGAGCGTCGCGTTGGCCGCGGGTGAGGTGATGACGATGTTCGGCGTGCCGGTCAGCAGCGTGATTCCGGTGGAGGCGCTGCCGCTGTTGAGCGCTGCATCGGTGACGGTGAGGTGCAGCGTGTTGAGGCCGGGGTTGAGCGGCACGCCAGAGACGCTGATCGCGTTCGCCTGCACGCTGCCGGTCGCGACCACGGTGCCACCGTTGTCGAGCGTGAAGATCTGTCCCTCGTTCGGGCAGCTGGTGGTCGCCTGCACGGTGATGCTCGAGCTGTTGGTGGCGATGGTCGACGGTTCGGTGATGAAGACCTGCGGCGCGGTCGCGTCGACGGTGAACGTCGAGGGCGAGGAGACCACCGAGCCGGCCACCGAGGTGGAGCTGGCGGTGCAGCGGAAGAGCGCGCCCGAGCACGACTGGACCGGCAGCGTGAGCGGGACGCTGGCGTTGCCGCTCGCGTCGATGGTTCCGCTCGCGCTCAGGTTGCTGCCGCAGTTGATCGACACGCTGGAGCCTTCGAGGCCGGCGCTCTGCACGACGAAGATGACCTGGGCGCTGCCGCCGCCCTCGGGGGTGACCTGCGAGAGTCCGATGGTCGAGCCGCTCGCGGGCGCCGAGATGACGAGCGCGCTGCCCGAGGAGACGACGGTGAAGTCGACCTCCGCGCTCGTGGAGGTATTGCCGCTGGCGCGGATCGCCTTGGCCACGAGCTTGTGGGGGCCTGGGGCGAGCGCGACGTCGGCGCTGAAGATGTCGGTGGTGGCATCGGGCGCGACCAGGACTTCCTGCTCGTCGGGGGTGCCCTGATCGAACTCCAGCGCGGCGGTGCCGCCGGTGTCGAGCGAGCCGACCTCGCCGCGGATGCGCGCGGTGAACTCGACGCCGTCGCCGACGTTGTTCTGCGCGGTCAAGAGCGAGCCCGAGGTGGGCGAGAGCACGACCACCGACGGGTCGGTGCCGTCGCTGGTGTAGGCCGCGTGGCGGGAAGCGCCCTCGGTGCCGGGCGCGCCGACGAAGGCCTGCACGTCGAGCGCGCCGTCGGGCAGCGTCACGTCGAACGTCGCCGCGCCGCCGGAGATGCTGCTCGAAGTGCTGATGACCGGGACGCCCGCGTGGAGGATCGCGAGGTGCGCGGGCGCGCCGTCGGCGCAGTCGGTCTTGACCGAGATGGCCGCCTGCACGCCGGCGGTGCTCGGATCCGCGTCCGCGTAGGCGCCGTTGTTGCCGGCGAGGTTGAAGCTCGAGCCGGAGGGCGGCGAAAGCTCGACGCGGCAGCGCGACGACGCGAGCGTCACCTCGACCACGTCGTACGCTACGCCGGGCGCGACCACCGCGAGCAGATTCGAGCCGGGGATCAGGTCGGCGTTGAAGCTGACGCTGCCGTCGAGGTTCGGCGACTGCAGCTGCGTGCGCGCGCTGTCGTCGTTCTCCAGCAGCCCGACCTGCACGCCCGGCGCGAGCCCGCGGCAGACCGCTTCCACCACGACCGACACGAGACCGGTGTCGCCCGGGTCGCCGCCGAACACGGTGGCGTTGGCGGGCGTGGTGATCCGGCAGCCGCTCTCGAACGAATCGACGGAGTAGGTGGTGGTGGCGACCGCGGTCTTGTCGTGGCGGTGGTCGACCACCGAGACGGTCAGGCGGCTGGCGCCGTCGGCGAGCGTGACGCTGGGGAAGTGGATGTGGCCGCCGTGCGCGACCGCGTGCACCGGCGCGCCGCCGCCCACCGCGGTGGCGTCGCTGCCGTCGATCGCGCTGGTGGTCGCGTCGACCGCGACCTGCAGCCCGGGCGTGTTCGGATCGAGATCGAGCGCCGCGCCCAGCGTGGAGCCCGGCACAGGCGAGACGATCGCGAGATCGGGCGAGCCTGCGCACGACGCGAGCGCGAGGGAAGCTGCGGCAGCGAGCGCGGCGGCGAGCGGGAGGCGAGCGGCGGTGCGGTTCATCGATGGCTCCTCAATCTTCATTTGCTTCGACAGCGATCAAACGAAATGCGTGCGCCTCTTGCGAAAGCGGCGCGGCGCTAGAGCTGGATCAGTTTCTTGCGCCACAGCTCAGCGACGAACTCGGTCGCGTCGCGGGCGGCGGTCTCGGCGTCGACTTCAAACTCTTCGGCGAGCGCGCGGCCGATCTCCACCACGCTGCGCGAGCCGTCGCACAGCTCCCAGACGCGGCTCGCGACCGGGTTGAGATCGTGCTCGGCTCCATCTTGCTGCTCGGGCGGCGCAGCTGGATCGTGACCGCTCGGCGTGAGGATGACCACCTCTCCATCCCAGTTCCGCCACGCGACGTCGGGGTGGCGCCGCGGCTGCGCGGCGAGCAGCTCGGAAGGAGGGGGCAGGGTCTGCAAGCGTTGGCCTTTGCGGGACGACCCGACAAACAAGCGGGAGGTGAAGCGCTCCATTGGAGTAAGGCCGTCGGCGCAGCCGGGTCAAGGAGCGCGGCGGCAGGAAATGCGTCACAAAAGATCAGCTGCTGTGTGCGCTTGTGCGCTCGAAGAGGAAGCGGCCGGCCACTTCGCGGCGGGCGACGTGCCCCTGCTCCTCGAGGACTTCGAGGTTGCCGATCACCTCGCTCAAGATGAGGAAGTGCTGGCTGACCTTCGCGCGCGGGAAGACCTGGGGCGCAAGATCTGCGGCGGTGCTCGGGCCCTCGGCGAGCAGCTCGACGATGCGCTGCTGGCGGCGCGCGTAGAAGCCGAGCAGCCGATCGATGAGCGGCACGTGCTCCGCGAACGGCGCGCCGTGCCCAGGCGCCACCAGCGCGGCCGGGAGCGCGCGCGCCTTGACCGCCGAGCGCAGATACTCGACCAGCGCGCGGTGCTGGGGGACCTTCTCGCCTTCGAGATCGATGAGCGGATTGGGGCTGACCGCCTCGAGCAGGTGGTCGTCGCTGAAGAGCACGCGGTGCTCGCTGTCCCAGAGGCAGGTGAGGCCCGGCGTGTGGCCGGGCAGGTGCAGCGCCTCGGCGGAGAAGCGGGCGAACCGCAGCCGCTCGCCCGGCGCGAGCGGGCGCACTTCGTCGAGCGGGCGCGCCATGCCGGTGAGCTCGCGGTGGTGCTCGACGACCGTGGCGCACAGCTCGGCGCCCGCGCCCAGCTTGTGCAGCCAGTCGAGGTATCGCTGCAGCCGCTCCGGCCCGCGGTCGCGCCAGGTCAGCTTGTCGTGATCGCGCACGTGGCAGAAGACCGGCGCGCCGCTCGCCTCCTGCGCCGCGCGCGCGCAGCCGTAGTGATCGACGTGGCCATGCGAGACAAAGATGCGGCGCAGTTCGCGCAGCGAGCGGCCGATCGCCGAGAAGCCGGCCTCGAGCGACGCGAGCCCTTCGGGCGTCCCGATGCCCGCGTCGAAGAGCGCCAGGCCCCCGCCCTCTTCTTCGATGACGTAGACGTTGGCCGGCCCGCCCGCTTCGATGAACGGGACGGGGATGGGCAACCGCGAAACGCCCATCGCCGCGAGCAGCTCGACGGGGGCAGGCGTGCGCTCGGGGATCATCGCTGCTCCTCTCGAGCACACGCCGGCCGGTGTCGCCCGATCCGCGCGAGGGCCAGCCACGGATCGTGTGGTACACCACTCAATTTGAGTGGTGTACCAATTACTTTAGCTTCTGCGCCGCGTCGCTCAGCTCGGGCATCGCCTTGAAGAGATCGGCGACCAGGCCGTAGTCGGCCACCTGGAAGATGGGCGCCTCCGGATCCTTGTTGATCGCGACGATCACCTTGCTGCCCTTCATGCCGGCGAGGTGCTGGATGGCGCCGGAGATGCCGGCCGCGACGTAGAGCTGCGGCGCGACCACCTTGCCGGTCTGGCCCACTTGCAGATCGTTCGGCTGCCAGCCGGCGTCGCAGACGGCGCGCGAGGCGCCCACCGCGGCGCCGAGCACGTCGGCGAGCTGCTCGATCGGCTTGAAGTCGCCCTTGGTGCCGCGGCCGCCGGAGACGACGACGCGCGCGTCGGTCAGCTCGGGGCGCGCGCTCTTGACCTCGGCGAACTCGACGAACTTCGTCTTCGCCGCGCCCGCGTCGGCCGCGAGAGCCTGCACCGCGCCTGCGCCCGACTTCTCGCCGGGGGCGAACTCGGTCGGGCGGATGGTGACCACCTGGATGGGCGTGGTGATCTCGACGGTGGCGACCGCGTTGCCCGCCCACATGGCGCGCTTGAAGTGCACGGTGCCCTCGCCCGCGAACGCCAGCACGTCGGAGGCGATGCCGGCGCCCAGGCGCGCAGCGATGCGCGGCGCGAGATCCTTGCCCGAGGTGGTGGCGGCCAGCACGATGTGCGTCGCGTTGATGGCCTTCGCCGCCGCGACCGCCAGCTGCGCCGAGGTCTCCGCGACGGCGTGCTCGAGCCCGCCCGCGTCGACGATGTGCACGGTGCCGGCGAACTCGGCCAGCGACTTCGCCGCCTCGCCCACGTTCGCGCCCGAGACGAGCGCGTGCAGCTGCGCGCCGCCCAGCTTCTTCGCCAGCTGCTGCCCGGCGCCGAGCGCGTGGAACGTCGCCTTCTTCAGCTGTCCCTTCGACTGCTCCGCGATGACAAGAACGGTCGCCATGATCAGATCACCTTCGCTTCGGAGTGGAGCTTCTGGACCAGGGTTGCAACGTCGGGGACCTTGATGCCGGCGGCGCGCGCGGGCGGCGGCTCGACCTTGAGCACCTTCACCTTGGGCGTCACGTCGACCCCGAGCGCTGCGGGCTCGAGCTCCTCGACCGGCTTCTTCTTCGCCTTCATGATGTTCGGGAGCGAGGCGTAGCGCGGGACGTTCAGGCGCAGGTCGACCGTGACGATGGCCGGCAGCTTCACCTCGAGCGTCTCCAGGCCGCCGTCGATCTCGCGCACCACCTGAGCGGTGGTCTTGTCCGCGCCCAGCTTGACGCCCGGCTTCTTCGCCTTCTCCTCCGCCGACTCGAGCGACTCGTGCTTGGAGGCGAACGTCGCCTGGCCCCAGCCGAGGTACTCGGCGAGCAGCTGGCCGGTGACGTTGTCGTCGACGTCGACCGCCTGCTTGCCCATCAGCACCAGGTCCGGCTTCTCGCGCTCGACGACCTTCTGCAGCAGGCGCGCGACCGCGTCGGAGTCGACCCAGCCCGCCTGCTTGACGAGGATGCCGCGGTCCGCGCCCATGGCGAGCGCCGAGCGGATTTCGCTCACCGACGCGTCGCTGCCGACGCTGACGGCGACCACTTCGCTCGGCAGGTTCGCGTCGCGCAGGCGCAGGGCCTCCTCGACGGCGATCTCATCGAACGGGTTGGCGCGGTAGTTCACGCCGTCGGTGACGATCCACGTCCCGTCCGGCTTGACCTTGATCTTCGACTCGTAATCTTCGACGCGCTTGATGGTGACGAGGATCTTCACGATTGCCTCCGGTGGACTTCAAGCAAACTGCGAGAACTTGGAGCGCGGCGAGAGCAGCCCGCGCACGAACAGCGTCGCCACTTCGGTGGCGGTCTTCTTCAGGGAACTCTTGCGGCCCGAGAGCAACCACGCCAGCGCCGATTCGTCGAGGGCGCCGAAGAGCGCGCGCTTGACGGTGCCGGGTGAGATCGCCTCGAGGAACTCTCCGCTCGCCTGCCCCTTGCGGACGATCTCCGCGATCAGCTCGAGGTAGGCCGACAGCTTGGCCTTCTCGATCTGCTTGAGCAGCTGCGCACTCTGGCGCAGCTCGACGATGAGCACCGACGCGAGCGCCGGGCTCTTCTCGACCAGCTCGAAATGAAGATGGATGAAGCGGGTGAGCTGCGCCGGGCCGTCGGGCTGGCCGGCGATCTGCGCCTTCGCCTCGTCGAGCAGCTGCGACATCTTCTCGTCGAAGAGGACGAAGAGCAGCTCATCCTTGCTCTTGAAGTAGAGGTAGATGGTGCCGTCGGCGACGCCGGCCTCGCGGGCGATCTGCGCGATGGTGGCGTTGAAGAACCCGTGCCCGGCGAAGACCTTCACCGCCGCCTCGAGGATGCGGGCGCGCTTGTCCTGCTTCTGGAGATCGCGCGCCAGCGTCGTCACGAGAGCAGGCCTCCGAGGGCGGGACAGCGTCGAAATGAATGAGGGCTCATTCATTTGCGGGCGAACCAATAGGAGCGCAGGCGCGGCGCGTCAAGTCGAAAGGGGCCCGCGTTCAAAGGCCGCGCGGCCCGCCGGCGAGCGAGGCGGGGCTGTGCGATGTGCTCTACCCCAGCAGCTGCGCGGCGAGGAGATCCTGCACGTCGAGCAGGCCGACGGGCCGGCCTTTCTCGTCGACCACCGGCACCTGGTCGATCTGCTTCTCGCGCAAGAGCTCCGCCGCGGTGAAGGCGAGATCGTCGGGGTCGACCGTGCAGGCGCCCTTGCCCATCGCGCTGGAGACCGGGCGCGAGAAGTCGACGTCGCCCGACTCGACCAGCCGGCGCAGGTCGCCGTCGGTGAAGATGCCGATCAGCTTGCCGCGCGGGTCGACCACGCTGGTGGCGCCGGGGCGGCCCTCGGTGCGGGTCATCACCGCGACCGCCTCGCGCAAGGGCGCGTCGCCGCGCACCACCGGATTGGCGCGCCCCGAGCGCATCAGCTCGCGCACGCGCAAGAGCCGCTTGCCAAGCTGGCCGCCCGGGTGCAGCTGCGCGAACTGCTCGGCGGAGAAGCCGCGCTGGTTGAGCACGGTCATCGCCAGCGCATCTCCCAGCGCCAAGAGCGCGATGGTCGAGGTCGTCGGCGCCAATCCCAGCGGGCAGGCCTCGGGCGTGGGCGCGATCTCGAGGACGATGTCGGCCGCGCGCGCCAGCTGGCTGTGCGGATCGCTGGTCAGCGCGACGATCGGAGTCGCCATCCGCTTGAGCGCGGGCAAGAGGCGCACCACCTCGTCGGTCTCGCCGCTGTTGGAGAGCGCGAGCACCAGATCGCCAGGCGCCAGCCGGCCCAGGTCGCCGTGCAGCGCTTCGGCCGGGTGCAGATAGAGCGAAGGCGTACCGGTCGACGCGAAGGTCGCGCTGATCTTCTGCGCGATGAAGCCGGGCTTGCCCATGCCGGTGACGACGACGCGGCCGCGGCAGGCGAGCACCATCTGCACCGCCGAGGAGAACGCGCCGTTCAAGCGGCCCTCGAGCGCGGCGATCGCTTCCGCTTCGTTGCGCACCACCGAGCGGGCGTAGTCGAGGCCGTCGGCGTCGCGGCGGAGCGCGCGGATGGCGCGGGCCGCGCTGCCGGCCGTGCTGGCGCCCGCGGCGCGGGCGGGCTTGCTGCTCTTGGCGCGAATGGGAACGACCCGCCGGGGAGGCATGCGGCGCGCTCTACCACGGAAATGATATACGCGCGCCTCGCATGAACCTGCCCGAGCTTCCCAGCGAGAGAGCGCTGCGCGCCCAGATGGTCGAGGTCGGCCGCCGCCTCTACGCGCGCGGCCTGATCAACGGCGGCGAGGGAAACCTCTCGGCGCGACTGGGGCCGCGCCGCCTGCTCTGCACGCCCGCGGGCGTGAACAAGGGGTTCCTCAAAGAGGAGCAGCTGGTCGTCTGCGAGATGGACGGTTCTGCGCAGAGCGAGCTCTTGCGCCCCTCGAGCGAGCTCTTGCTGCACCTCGCTTGCTACCAGGAGCGGGCCGACTGCCTGGCGGTGGTGCACGCGCATCCGCCGCACGCGGTGGCGCTCACGCTCTCGGGAGAGCCGCTGATCGCCTGCATGCCCGAGGCGGTGACCGCGCTCGGCGAGGTGCCCACCGCGGCCTACGCGACGCCGGGCGGCCCCGCGGTGGCCGAGGCGGTGCGGCCGCACCTGGGCGCGCACGACTGCGTCTTGATGGAGCGCCACGGCGCGCTCGCGATGGGCCGCGGCCTGGGCGCGATGTTCGACGCGTGCGACAAGATGGAGATGCTCGAGGGGGTCGCGCGCGTGCAGCTCTTGGCGACGCTGCGCCGCCCGCCCACCGCGCTGCCGCCGGGCGAGGTGCGCGAGCTCGAGGGGCAACGGCTGCGCAGCTTGGAGCGCTTGAGCCGGCGCGTGCGCCGGGCGTGGGAGAGCGAATGATCGGGGGAGAACGAATGCGGGGAGAATTGTCGGGCCGATCGCTCGCGGCCGCGCTGGGCGCGGCCTGCCTGCTCTGCGCGCTCGCGTCGGGCTGCGCGGGCGCGCCGCGCAAGGCCGACACGAGCGTGCGCAGCGAGCACAACTTCTTCATCGATGGACCGGTCGGAAAGCTGCGCGTCTCTGACGGCGGCGACCCGCACAGCGAACGTTTGCCGGTGGTCTTTCTCCACGGCCTGGGCGGCGACCTCGAGACCTGGCGCGCGCAGCTCGACCACCTGCGCGAGACGCGCCGCGCGATCGCGTTCGATGCGCGCGGGCACGGCCAGTCGGCGCGCGCGGCGCCCGGCACGGAAGCGGCGAGCTACACCGTCGAGGGGCTCGCCGACGACATCGACGCGGTGGCCAACGCGCTCGGGCTGCAGAGGTTCGTGCTGGTCGGCCACAGCATCTCCGGCTGCGCGCTGCAGAGCTACGCCGCGCGCTACGGCCGCTCGGTGATGATCCCCGCGTCGGGCGCGAGCCCCGCTCGCCGCAGCGGCAACCCCGCGGGCGTCGTCGCGGTCGACGCGATCGGCGACTTCAGCAGGGCCGGCACGCCCGCCGAGATCGCCGCGTTCATCCAGAGCGACGAAGCGATGCAGGCCGACCCCGCCAAGGAGGCCGCGCTCTTCACTGAGATGCTTGGGCCCCCCGCGCGCGATGCGACCCGGGCGCGCGTGCTGCAGGCGCTCGGCGAGATGGACCCGAAGGCCTTCGCGCCGCTGCGCGCGAGCATGGCCCATTTCACGCCGCCGCTCTCGAGCGACCTGGGCGTGCCGCTGCTCATCGTCGAGGCCGCGGACAACAACTTCCCCGTCCGCTTCTCCTCGCTCTACCCGTCGCAGGCGGCCGTGCAGCTCCCGCACGTATCGCACTGGCTGATGCTCGACGACGCAGCCGCGTTCAACCGCGTGCTCGACGCGTTCCTTGAGCGGCTCGACGCGGCCGCCCACGCACCTTGATCGATCCAGGAGCCCCCATGTTCTCCCTCCCGAAGAACCGCGCCGATCTCTTCCAGTCCGTCTCGACCAACCGGCTCGCGGTGAGCGCGATGCTCTGGAGCCAGCTGCCGCTGGCGGCCTTCGCCGGCCTGCGCATCAAGCGGCTCGACGACAGCGGCGCCGACGTGCACCTGCCCGCCGGATGGAAGACGCAGAACCCGTTCCGCTCGACCTACTTCGCCGCGCAGGCGATGGCCGCGGAGATGTCGACCGGCGCGCCCGCGCTCTACTTCATCGAGAAGAGCGGCAAGAAGATCTCGTCGCTGGTGACGAGCCTTTCGGCGAAGTTCACCAAGAAGGCGACCACCGACGCGCTCTTCACCTTCGAGCAGGGCGCGGAGATGCGCGAGGCGATCGAGCGCGCGGTCGCCACCGGCGAGGCGCAGGTGTTCACCGCGAGGTCGATCGGCAAGCAGAAGAACGGAGAGGTGATCGCGGAGTTCGAGATCACCTGGTCGTTCAAGGTGAAGAGCCGGCAGTAGCCGGCTGGCCAGCGACCTACTCCAGGCGGCGCAGCGCTCCGTCGACGCCGTGGGCGGCGGCGAACTTCGCGTCGGCGGCCTGCGCGGCGGCGAACTTCGCGCGCGCCCCCGCCTTGTCGCCGCGGGCGGCGAGCAGCTTGCCCATCTCGACCAGCGCGCGCGGCTGCTGGGGATCGCCCGCGAGCGCGCGAGAGAGCACCCGCTCGGCCATCTCCAGCTTGCCCAGGCCGGCCATCGCCGCGCCCAGGTCGGCCGCGGTGCGCGGATCGGCGGGGCGCATCGGCATCACGCGGACCATCTTGTCGCGCGCTTGCTGGAAGCGGCCGGCGTCGAGGTCGCCCTCGGCCTGCACCAGGAGCGCGTCGAGGCCGCTCTCCAGCTCGGGCGTGCGCTCGGTCTGCCCCACCGCGTCGGCGATGTTCTGCACCTGCTCGGGCGTGGGCCCTCCCTGCGCCGCGGGCGCGGCTCCCTGGCCCGGCTGCGCGCTCGCGGCCGCCATCGAGGGGTGGCCCGGCTGCAGCTGCGCAGGCTCAGCGCCTCCCGACCGCGCACCCTCTGCTTTGGGGGCGAACAGCTGCTCCGCTTTGGGCAGGCTCTCGCGCACCAGCGCCGCGCGCGGATGCTTGGGCGCCACCTCGAGCAGGCGCCGCCACGCCTTCTTGCCCTCCTCGAGCTTCGCCTTGTCGCCGTTGCTCTGCTCGAGTGTGATCGCGCCGACGAAGAAGAGCGACTCGGGCGCGTCGGGTTGGCGGGCGAGCACGCGCTGGTGTTCGGCGAGGGCGGCGTCAGGCTGGCCGATCAGGTAGAGCGCGTCGGCGCGGCGCGCGCGCACGTCGTTGAGCGAAGCGATCGCCTCGTCGTCGCAGCGCAGCGCCGCCGCCGGATCGGTCGGCTCCAGCTTCTTCGCCGCCGCCGCGATCTGCTCCTGGCCCACGTCCGGCGTGCGCGGCAGGCAAGCGGCCGGGAGCGCCGCCGCCGGCTTGATCCCGCGCGCGCGCAGCGCATCGGCCGCCGCTTGGATGGGCGTCGCCTTCTCGATCGCCTGGCGGAGGATGTCGACCGCGTCGAGGTAGCGACCGTTCTCGTAATAGAGGTTTCCCAGCGCGGTCATCACCTCGTACGGCTTGGGCCGATCGCGCTGCGCGCCGGAGAGCGCGTCGACCGCTGCGAGCAGCTTCTTCGGATCGGACGGGTCGAGCGAAGGCGCCTCGGCGACGGGCAGGGCCGGCGGCGGCGGCGCCTTCGAGCAGGCACCGAGCGCGAGCGCCGCCAGCGCAGGCAAGGCCTGGGCGAGCTGCAGCGCGGAGCGAAACCAGTGCGGCGAGAGCGGAGCGGTTGGGGAGGCCATCGCCAGCGTGCTTAGCGCAGCTGGAGCCGCGGCGCATCCGGCACGTGAGCGCGAGGTTCTTCAAATGTGTTGTACACAATCGATTATCGATGGTGTCCCAACGATTACGGATTGGGCGCCGCCGCCTCGCCCTCGAGCGGAATCTCCAGCTCCTCGCCGGGTCCGTCGAGCCGGCGGCGCAGCGGGCCGATCGGCCAGGCCGCCGCGCGTGCCTCTTCGGGCAACGCGGCCCACAGCGCAGAGACGCTCTGCCTGAGCGCCGGGTGGAGCAGCTCGGGAGCCAGCTCGCGCAGCGGCCCGAGAACGAAGGCGCGCTCGTGCAGGCGCGGGTGCGGCAGCTCGATGGGCGGACCCGCGACCGCGTTTCCGTAGATCAGCAGATCGAGATCGATCTCTCGCGGGCCCCACTTCTCGCGGCGGATGCGGCCGAGCTTCTCCTCGATCTCGTGCAGCCGCTTGAGCGCCGCGCGCGCAGAGAGAAACGAGCCGACCTGCGCGACAGCGTTGAGGTAGCGCGGCTGCGGCGGGCCGACCGCGTCGCTCTCCCAGACGCGCGAGACAGCGCGCAGCGAGAGCCCCTCCACGTGCGCCAGCTCCTCCAGCGCGCGGGAGAGCGTCGACATCCGATCGCCCAGGTTCGCGCCCAGGCCCACGTAGCCTTCGATCACGTCTTCGTCTCGAGCAGCGCCCGCAGCGCGCGGTAGGCCGACGCCAGCGGCGCGATGGGGCAGCTCTCGCCCTTCTGGTGCGCCTGCGCCTGCGCGCCGGGGCCGAAGTTCGCCGCAGGAATGCCCAGCGCCGACAGCCGCGCCACGTCGGTCCAGGCCTGCTTTGCCTCCAACGTGGCGCCCGCGATCTTCTGCAAATTTCGCAAATGGAGATTGTCGATGGCCACCGCGCCCGAGGGCGCGCGATCGGTCACCTGGCACTCGGCGCCGAAGCGCCCGGCGAGCGCGCGCAGGTGGGCCTCGGCCGACTCGATGCTCTCGCCCGGCGCGAATCGGTAATTGAGGTTCAGGTCGCAGCGGGCGGGGACCACGTTGCGGCCGGTGAAGCCCTCGATGCGCGTGCAGCTGAGCACCTCGCGATAGACGAGCGGCGCGGCTCCCTCGAGGCCGGTGGCGAACGAGACCTCCTTGGGCGCGAGCGTCTGCAAGTGCGCGAGCAGCGCGCCCGCCTTGTGCACCGCGTTCTCGCCCTGCCACGGCCGCGCGCTGTGCGCCGAGCGGCCGCGGAAGGTGAACGTCGCGTGCATCGCGCCGCAGCAGCCGAGCTGCAGCGCGAGGTCGGTCGGCTCGAGGCAGAGCGCGAGCGCGGCGCGGTGCAGATCGGGCCGCGCCTCCAGCACCGGCCCCAGGCCGCTCTCGGCGTACGGCCCCTCCTCTCGGTCGTAGAGCACCACCACCGGCGCGTTGGGCAGCGCCGCGCGGCCGCGAGGCCCCAGCCGCTCGAACAGTTCGAGCAGCACCGCGATGCCGCCCTTCATGTCCGAGGCGCCGCGCCCGAAGACGCGCCCGCCCTCGAGCCGCGCGGGAAAGTCACCCTCCTGCAGCGGCACGGTGTCGAGGTGGCCGAAGAAGGCGATGGCCGGCCGCTCCGCTCCCACGCCGCCCAGCACCAGCGAGTTGCCGATGCGCTGCACCTCGCCCGGCCAGGCGGGCTCGCACTCGAGCGCGAGCTGCGCGCAGAGCGCAGCCTCCTCGCCGATCGGGCTGCGCGCCTCGCACAGCTGCAGCGTGCGGCGGGCGAGCGCATCTTCCAGCCCGGCGAGATCGTCCCCGCTTTCGATCATCATTTGTGTGCCACCGATTTTAGAAATCACGCACCCACCGAGAAGTCGCGCAGCGCCGCGTTGAGCGAGGTCTTCTTGTCGGTGCTCTCGCTGCGGTGGCCGATGATGAGCGCGCAGGGGAGCAGATATTCGCCGGCGCGAAACTGCCGCGGCCGCATGCCGGCGACCACCACGCTGCGCGCGGGCACGCGGCCCTTGAGGATGCGCTCCTGCGGGCCGGTGACGTCGAGGATCGGCGTGGACGCGGTGAGCACCACGCCTGCGCCCAGCACCGCGTCCTCCTCGACGAGCACGCCCTCGACCACCACGCAGCGGCTGCCGATGAACGCGCCGTCCTCGATGATCACCGGGCGCGCGCCGGCCGGTTCGAGCACGCCGCCCAGGCCGACGCCGCCGGAGAGGTGGACCCCTCTTCCGACCTGCGCGCACGAGCCCACCGTGGCCCAGGTGTCCACCATGCTGCCCTGGCCGACGCGCGCGCCGATGTTCACGTAGCCGGGCATCACCACCGAGCCGCGCTCGACGTGCGCGCCGTAGCGGACGACGCCGGGCGGGACCACGCGGATCCCTTCGCTGGCGAGGTCGCGCTTGGGCGGGATCTTGTCGAAGAACTCCAGCTCGCCGGCGCGGTAGGTCTCCAGCGGCGCGAGCGGAAAGTAGAGGTTGATCGCGCCCTGGATCCAGCCGTGCACCAGCCAGCGCTCGCCAGCGCCGGTCGCGTGGGAATCGCTCCCGTCCGCTTCTGGAGCGGGCGGGCGGTGTTCGGGGTTCCTCTCGGCAACGCGCAGCGTGCCGCGATCGAGCCGGTAGATCACCTCGCGCACCGCGCGCGCGTGGTGGGAATCGGCGGCGCAGAGCGCGCGATCGGCGAGCGCCTCCTCGACCAGCGCGCGCAGGGTCGCTGCGCTCTCTTCGGGCAACCGGTGCTCGCGGGCGCTGGGATCTTGCACGGCGTCTCCTTCGGTTTTCGAAACGAGATTATCGAAAATTATCGAATCTACTTCTTGGGCTGCAGCCGCTCGAGCAGGCGGGCCTTCGCTTCCGGCCACTCCTCTCGGAGCATCGAGAAATTCGCGGTGTCGCGGATGCCGCCGTCGCTCGCGGAGCTGTGCGCGCGCAGCACGCCGTCGAACTTCGCGCCGAGGCGCTGGATGGCGTTGCGCGAGCGCTGGTTGCGCGCGTCGGTCTTGAGCGTCATGCGGAAGACCTTCCAGCGCTCGAAGGCGTGCTGGAGCATGAGCAGCTTCGCCTCGGTGTTGATCGGCGTGCGCTGCGCGCGGGGCGCAAGCCAGGTCCAGCCGATCTCGGCAGCGTCTGGATTTCGCGCAGCGCGCGGCGAGCCGCCGCGCCAGCTCCAGAACTCGAAGTTCCAGAAGCGGGTCGACCCGACCACCGCGCCGTCGCGGCGATCGACGGTCGCGTACGGCAGCGCCAGGCCGCGCTGGGCGCTGCCGAGCGCCTCCTCGAGCCAGCCCTGCATGCCGGCGCGATCTTGGTAGACGTAGGTGAAGGGGAACGTCTCGGTGTCGCTCTGCGCGGCGGCCAGCAGCGCGTCGAGGTGCTCCGCGCGCAGCGGCTCGAGGCGCACGTGCGCGCCCTCCAGCGCGAGCTCTTCGATGGGCGCGCCGTCGCGCGGAATGTCGATGTTGAAGCGCGGACCCGGGTCGCTCATGAGATCGCCTCGCGCGGGATGGAATCGCGCGCATCCGCGCCAGGCGCGGGCCAGAGCGCGATCGCCTTCGCGCAGTCCTCCAGCGTGGGCACCATCGCGAGGCGCACGAACCCGCGCCCGCTCTCGCCGAAGTGGGTGCCGGGGGCGACCAGGATCCCGCGCCCGGCGAGGTGGGCCGCGTAGGTCTCGCTGCTGTGGCCCGCGGGCACCCGCGCCCAGATGTAGAAGACGCCGCTCGAGGTGCAGTCGAGGCCTTGCGCGCGCAGATGGGCGAGCAGGAGCGCGCGCTTCTTTGCGAAGACCTCGCGGCGCCCGGCCACGTGCGCGTCGTCGCTCCAGGCGGCCTCCGCCGCGCGCTGCACGAACGAGGGCGGCGCGACGCCGAAGTTCGCGCGCGCCTCGGCGAGCTTCTCGATGAGCCACGGCTCGCCCGCGATGAAGCCGCTGCGGTAGCCGGTCATCCCCGAGCGCTTGGAGAGCGACTGGATGGCCACCACGTTCTCGCGGCCGAGCTGCAGGCCCGAGTGCGGCGGGGGCAGCTCCGGCGCGTAGAGATCGACGTACGGCTCGTCGCAGACGGCGAGGAAGCCGTGCTCGCGGGCGAGCGCGAAGAGCTTCTCGTGGTGTTCGCGGGTGGCGAGCGCGCCGGTGGGGTTGTGCGGATAGTTATCAAATACAATCGATGTGCGCCGCCACACCTCGGCGGGGATGGCGTCGAGGTCGGGGAGGAAGTCGCGCCCGGCGGTGAGCGGGAGCGTGCGCGGCTCGCCGCTGGCGAAGAGGATCGCCCGCTCGTAGACCGGATAGGCCGGGTCGGGGAAGAAGCAGATCGGCCGCTCGGCATGCACGGTGATGAGCGGGAGGTGGAAGAGCGCCTCTTTTGCGCCCTGGCAAGGCAGGATCTCCGCGTCCGGATCGAGCGAGAGCGCAAAGCGCCGCTCGAGATACCCGGCGGCGGCGCGGCGGAACGAGGGCAGGCCGCGCACGCTCGGGTACTGCGAGACCTCGGGGATGGCCTGCCGCAGCGCCTCGCGCAGGAACAGCGGCGTCGGCTCGCGCGGATCGCCGATGCCGAAATCGAAGATGGGCCCGCGCGCGCGCGCCTCGTCCCGCGCGCGATTGAGCGCCTCCTGCAGATAGCCGGAGAGCGAGTCGAGCAATGGGCGCAGCGGCGGGCGCATCGTCGGGCTCATCAAAATCTCGGCGGCGCGGCGGCTACTCGCGCGCGCGCACGGGGTTGCTGAGGATGCCGACCCCCTCGACCTCGATCTCGACGAGATCGCCAGCGTGGATCGCGCCCACGCCCGAGGGGGTCCCGGTCGAGACCACGTCGCCCGGCTCGAGCGTCATGCAGGCGCTGATGAACGCGAGCAGCTGCGGGAGCGGGAAGACCTGATCGCTGGTGCGCCCGTCCTGCTTGATCTCGCCGTTCACCCGGCACTGCACGCGCAGGTCGCGCCAGTCGAGGCCGACCCGCACCCACGGCCCCACCGGGCAGAAGGTGTCGTAGCTCTTGGCGCGGGTGAACTGCACCTCGGCGCGCTGGATGTCGCGCGCGGTGACGTCGTTCAGGCAAGTGACTCCGGCGATCGCCTGCTCGCACTCGGCCTCGCTCGCCTCCTGCAAGCGCCGGCCGATCAGCACCGCCAGCTCCGCCTCGTGGTGCACCTCGGCCGAGGCGCGCGGCAGCACGATCGACTGGCCGTGCCCGAGGAGCGCGCTCGCCGGCTTGATGAAGATGAGCGGCTCCTTCGGCACCGCGTTGCCCAGCTCCTTGGCGTGGGCGCCGTAGTTGCGGCCGACCGCGACCACCTTGTGGCCGGTGCCGAACGGGAGCAGCTGCACCTCGGTGATCGGCCGCGCCGCGCCGATGCGCCGCCCGCCGCGCAACATGCTGTCCAGGCCGCTCACTTCTTGAATTTGCAAATTCGGTAATTTCGATAAGTTTGCAAAATCGCTCTCCTCGCCGAGGACCACCCCTTCGAGGATCTCGCCGTCCTGGCCGAGGTAGCGCGCGATGCGCAGCGGCTCGCTCACAGGCCCGCCCGCCGCTCGCTCTGGAAACCGAGCACGTCCTGCATGTCGTAGAGCCCGGGCGGCCGGCCCTTGAGGAAGCGGGCCGCGCGCACCGCGCCGCGCGCGAAGTTCTCGCGGCTGGTCGCGCGGTGGGTCAGCTCGATCCGCTCGCCGTCGCCGAAGAAGTAGACGGTGTGCTCGCCCACCACGTCGCCGCCGCGCAGCGTCTGCACGCCGATGGTGCCGCTCTTGCGCGGGCCGATGTCGCCGTGCCGCTCGTAGACGAAGGTGCTCTCGCGCGTGGGCAGGCCGAGCCCCTGCGCGGCCGCCTCGGCGAAGCGCAGCGCGGTGCCCGAGGGCGCGTCGCGCTTCTGCCGGTGGTGCAGCTCGACCACCTCGCACTCGTACGAGGGGCCGAGCGCCTTCGCGCAGTCGGCGATCAAGCGATAGAGCACGTTCACGCCGATGCTCATGTTGGGCGCCATCAAGATGGGGATGCGCGCGGCGTGCGCGGCGATGCGCCCCTTCTGCTCGGCGGAGAAGCCGGTGGTGCCGACCACCAGCGCGACCCCGTGCGCGGCGCAGACGTCGGCGTGGTGCAGCGAGGCCTCCGCGCTGGTGAAGTCGATCAGCACGTCGGCCGGCGCGCGGGCGAGCGCCTCCTCGAAGGTGGCGGTGATCGGCACCTCGAGCGGTCCGGCGCCGGTGAGCAGGCCCGCGTCGAGCCCGATGTGCGGGCTGCCGGCGCGCTCGGTGGCGCCGACGACGATCAGCTCATCCTCGGCCCGCGCGGCGTTCAAGATGCGCGAGCCCATCCGGCCGCGGACTCCGGCGACGACGACTCGAGTGGGTTGGCTCATGGGAGGCTCCCGTAGGCTTGCATCGCAGCGTCGATCTTCGCCGCCGATTCGGCGCTCGCCGGCACGAGCGGCAGGCGCAGCTCGTTGGCGATGCGCCCCGTCTTCGACAGCGCGTACTTCACCGGCGCGGGGTTGGTCTCGCAGAACATCGCGCGCACCAGCGGCGAGAAGCGCACCTGCGCGCTCTGCGCCTCGGCGAGGTTGCCGTCGAAGAAGGCGTCGACCAGGAGCGCCAGGTCGGCCGGCACGAGGTTGCCCACCACCGAGATGACGCCGTGGCCGCCCAGCGCCAGCGTGGGCAGCGTGAACATGTCGTCGCCGGCGAAGAGCGCGAACGAGGCGGGGCACTTCTCGCGGATCTCCGCGGCGCGCGCGATGTTCCCGCTCGCCTCCTTGATGCCGATGATGCCGGGCACGCTCGACAGCCGCGCGACCAGGTCCGCGCTCATGTCGACCGCGGTGCGCGAGGGGACGTTGTAGAGCATCACCGGCAGGCCGCCCTCGCGCGCGACCGCTTCAAAGTGGCGGAAGAGCCCCTCGGGCGAGGGCTTGTTGTAGTAGGGCGAGACCACCAGCGCGGCGTCCGCGCCCGCCGCCTTCGCGGCCTTCACGTTCTCGATGGTGTTCGCGGTCGAGTTGCTCCCGCAGCCGGCGAGCACGGTGCGGCGCGGGCCGCCGTCGTTCTTCGCGAACGCCTCGGCCTCTTCGACGCAGATGCGGACCGCGCGCCGGAGCTCGTCGAGCGTGAGCGTCGCGCCTTCGCCGGTGGTGCCGCAGGGGACGAGGCCGTCGGTGCCCTGCTCGAGCTGCCAGCGGACGAACGCGCGAAAGGCCGCTTCGTCGACGGCGCCGCTGCGAAAGGGAGTGACGAGTGCGACGAACGAGCCGCGAAGCGCGAGCATCAAGACCTCCGGGCCGCGCACTCTACAGCGGACCGCGACCTTTCGACTTCGACTTTGCAGCCCGCGCAACGCTCAGCGGCTGGCGGCCTTCTTCGCGCGCCGGGCCTTCTTCTTGGGCAGCGCCGCGTCGATGGTCTCGCCCCAGTCGCGGATCGCCTCCTGGACGCCCGAGAAGCCGCGCCCCGCCTGCGTCAGCGTGTACTCGACGCGCACCGGCGGCCCCGGCAGCACGCGACGCTCGACCAGGCCGCGCGCCTCCAGCTCCTTGAGCCGCTGCGAGAGGATCCGGTCGCCGATGGGCGCGAGCCGCTCGGAGAGCTCGCCGAAGCGGTGCGGCCCGGCGGTGAGCGAGGCGATGAGCAGCCCGTTCCAGGGGCGGGAGAGGATCTCCATCGCGGTCTCGAACTTGGGGCAGAGCTTTTGATCGAAACGCCGCTGCATCGCGTGCTCCTCCGGCGATCACCCCGGGCGGGCCCGGTCCTTCACTGCTTGCGGCATCCGATGCCCGAGGCGGAAGGCCGATTCGGGAAGTTACTTCTCATTGTATAGCCGCTATCGAATCGATGCGAAATGCGCCGCGCGACAACGGCGGCGGGCGCCTGTCTTCCCCGCTGCCGTTGGTGATATGTCCGCGCCACTTCGAATGGGCCCGAAGACCCCGACGCCGGGGCCTTGTGGGCTCGAAAGGTCTCCATGCCGATCCTCGTAGCGCTCCTGCTCGCCGCCTCGCCCGCGCCGAAAGCGCCCGCCGCGCAGCCGGCCGCGGCCCCCGCTCCGCTCTCGCTCAGCTCCACCTCGATGACGCTCGACAACGGCCTGACCGTGATCGTCTCGCCCGATCACTCGGTGCCCGGCGTGGCGGTCGACCTCTGGTACCGCGTCGGCAGCCGCAACGAGGAGGCGGGCCGCACCGGCTTCGCCCACCTCTTCGAGCACCTGATGTTCATGGGCGCGCGCCACGTGCCGTACCCCAAGTTCGACACGCTGATGGAGGCGGCGGGCGGCGTGAACAACGCCTCGACCAGCCTCGACCGGACCAACTACTGGGAGATCGGGCCGAGCAACCTGCTCGAGACCTTCTTCTGGATGGAGGCCGACCGGATGGCCTCGCTGGGCGCGGTGATGACGCAGGAGAAGCTGGAGACGCAGCGCAAGGTGGTGCTCAACGAGCGGCGCCAGTCCTACGAGAACCGGCCCTACGGGATGGCCGAGTACGTGGTCTGGGAGAACCTCTTTCCCAGGGGGCACCCGTACAGCTGGGACACCATCGGACGCTCCGAAGATCTCGAGGCGGCGACGCTGGCGGACGTGACGTCGTTCTTCGCCCGCTGGTACGTGCCCAACGACGCGACGCTGGTGGTGGTCGGCGACGCGGAGCCTGCGCAGGTCTTCGCGCTGGCGAAGAAGTACTTCGGCTTCATCCCGAAGAAGGAGCTGCCGCCGATGCCCGCGCCCGCGCCCGTCGCGCTGGCGGCGGAGAAGAAGATCGCGCTCACCGATCAGGTCGAGCTGCCCAAGCTGCTGCTCATCTGGCCGAGCCCCGCCGCCTACGCGCCGGGCGACGCGGACCTCGATCTGCTCTCGACCCTCCTCGCGCGCGGCAAGGCCTCGCGGCTCTACCAGCGGCTGGTGCACCACGATCAGATCGCCACCGAGGTGCAGGCCGCGCAGGAGAGCGGCGACTTGCAGAGCACCTTCCGCATCGAGGTGCTGGCGCAGCCGGGACACACCGCGCAGGAGCTGCAGGCGGCGGTCGATGACGAGCTCAAGAAGCTCGTCGCCGAAGGCCCGACGCAGGGCGAGATCGACTCCGCGCGCGCGCGGATCGTCTCCGACTTCGCCCGCGGGCTGGAGGGTCTGCAGCCGCGCGCAGAGCGGCTCGCCGGCTACTTCGTGCACTACGGTGACGCGAACTCGCTGCAGAGGGATCTCGACCGCTATGCGCACGTCACGCCCGCCACCGCGAAGGCGGTCGCCGCGCAGGTGCTGGTGCCGGGGCGGCTGGTGATCACCGTCGATCCGAAACCGCATGCCGCCGCCGACGCGGTCGGAGGTGCCAAGTGAAGACGCTCCAGATTCGCGCAGCGCTCGTGGTCGCCGCGGCCTCGGCCGCTCTCTCGCTCGGCTGCGCCACCGCGAGTTCGAGCCGCGCGGCTCCAGCGGAGGCGCCGAAAAGTGTGTTGAGTGCCAACGATCCCAAGGCGGCCACGGCGCCGCCGAGCGCGGGTGCAGCGGCTGCGGCGGCACCCGCCGAAGTCCCGCCGCTGCCGGGCGAGGAGATCCTCAACAACGCGCCCGCGCTCGCGCCGCTGGCCGACTTCGCCGCGCCGGTGCCGTCGGTGAAGACGCTCAAGAACGGCCTGCGCATCTACCTGGTGAACAAGCCGGGCGCGGCGATCGAGACGATCGCGCTGGTGCTCAAGCAGGGCGCGACCTCGGATCCGCAAGGGCACGCGGGCCTCGCTTCGCTGGCGGCGACGATGTTGGAGGCGGGCGCGGGCGGCAAGAGCCAGGCGGAGATCGCCGCTGCCGCCGATGCGCTCGGCGCGACGCTGCACACGGCCGCGGCCACCGACGCGACGTTCGTGTCGATCTCCGGGCTGCCGGAGCACCTCGCGCGGATGGTCCCGCTGCTCGCCGATGTCGCGCTCCGGCCGACGCTGGACGCGGGCGAGTGGGCCAAGGTGCAGTCGACCCGCGTTGCCGAGCTGCAGGCCGCGCTCGCCGAGCCGCGCGTCGCGGCCGGGCTCGCGTTCGCCTCGGCGCTCTATGGAAACGCGCCGCTCGGCCACCCTGCGCTCGGCACGCCCGCGTCGGTGCAGGCGACCACGCTCGCCGACGTGAAGGGCTTCCTCGCCAGCCAGTCGCCGAAGGAGAGCGCGCTCATCGTGGTGGGGAGCGCGCCGGACAAGGCGGTGCTCGCGGCGCTGCAGCCGGCGTTCGAGAAGTGGAGCGAGGCGCCGGCCGCGAAGAAGGCGCGCGCCGCTCGCGCCAAGGAGCTGGCCGCGCAGAAGTCGCTCACGCCCGCCAAGGCGCCGCGCTTCGTCTTCGTCGAATTTCCCGGCCGCCCGCAGACGGTGATGCGCGTGGGCCAGGCCGCGGTGCCGCGCAGCTCGCCCGACGTGCTCGCGCTGCGGCTGCTCAACAGCGTGCTCGGCGGCTCGTTCACCAGCCGCCTCAACCAGAACCTGCGCGAGCAGCACGGCTACACCTACGGCGCCGGCAGCAACTTCGCGTTCGGGCGCGGCCCCGGTCCGTTCGCGGCGGCGAGCTCGGTGAAGACCAACGTGACCGGGCTGGCGCTGGCGGAGACGCTCAAGGAGCTCGCGCGCGCCACCGCCGAGCCGCTCAGCGAGGGCGAGCTGCAGAAGGGCAAGGCGCTGCTCGCGTACCAGCTGGTCGAGACGCTGCAGCACGCGGACGGAACGGCGGCGGCGCTGGCAGAGATCTTCATCGACGATCTGCCGAACGACGAGTACGCGACCTTCGTGCCGCGGCTGCGCGCGCTGACCGCGCCGGCGGTGCAGGAGGCGGCCCGGCGCACGCTGCACCCGGAGCAGATGACGGTGGTGCTCGCGGGCGATCGCGCGCAGGTGCTGCCGCAGCTGCAGGAGGCAGGCGTGGTGCTGCCCGCGCCCGAGGAGCGCAACGCGCTCGGCGAGCAGGTCTCCGCCGGCGCGCCGAAGCCGTGAGCGGCCGGCGCGCCGGACAGCGGCTGGGGCTGGGGCTCGCGGTCGCGGGCCTCACCCTCCCCGGCTGCTTCGCGCGGGTGACCGCGGAGGGCTCGTTCCACGACTCGGGCCTCGCCCGCGCCGCCTTCGAGCTCGAGTGCCCGAAGGATCAGATCCAGGTGGTCGTCCTCCACCGCAACGACGGGTTCGGCTGCGCCGGCTCGAGCGTGGGGGTCACCGGCTGCGGCAAGAAGGCGGTCTACGTCTGCAGCCGCGATCAGACCTGGCTTGGCGACACCGCGGCTGCTCGCTGAAGCGCAGACCGCTCTGCGGGGCCCACCCTGCTGCGGCGGGACTTCCCGCCGGGCGCGGTTTTTGAAACTGCTTCTAGATCGTCTCGCCGCGCAGCAGATCTTCCAGCGACTCTCGCGCGCGCACGACCTTCATCCGCGCGCCGTCGACCAGCACCTCGGCGGGCCGCGGGCGCGCGTTGTAGTTGCTCGCCATCGACATGCCGTACGCGCCCGCCGAGCGGATGGCGACCAGATCGCCCGCGCCCAGCGCGGGCAGGAGCCGATCCTGGGCGAAGAGATCGGCGCTCTCGCAGACCGGCCCGACGACATCGATGCGCCGCCGCGCTGGCCGCGCGCGCGAAGGCAGCGAGACCTTCTCGAGCTCGTGGTGCGCCTCGTACAGCGCCGGGCGGATCAGGTCGTTCATCCCCGCGTCGATCACCGCGAAGCGCCGCGCGCCCGCGCCCCGCTTGGTCAGCAGCACGCGCGAGAGCAGCACCGCCGCGTTGGCGACGATGAGGCGCCCCGGCTCGAGGAGCACGCGCACGTCGTGGAGCTCCGGGCCGCGCAGCGCCTGGGCGAGCGCGCGGCCGTACTGCGCGGGCGAGGCCGGCGCGCGGCCGTCGCCGTAAGGCGCGCCGAGGCCGCCGCCCAGGTCGAGGTTCTCGAGCGCGTGGCCCTCGGCGCGCAGCGCGAGCAAGAGCGCGCGCATCTTGGTGGCCGCGTCGATGAACGGCTGGAGCTCGCCGATCTGCGAGCCGATGTGGCAGGCGAGGCCGACCGCGCGCAGGCCGGGCAGGCCCGCGATCAGCCGGTAGGCCGCGCGCGCCCGCGGCGCGGGGACGCCGAACTTGCTCGTCGAGAGCGCGGTGGCGATGTAGCGATGGGTCCTGGCGTCGACGCGGGGGTTCACGCGGACCGCCACTGGCGCGGTCTTGCGCATCGCGCGCGCCACCCGCGAGAGCTGCACCAGCTCCTCTTCGCTCTCGCAGTTGAACTGGAGGATGCCGGCGGTGAGCGCCGCGCGCAGCTCGTCGTCGCGCTTGCCGACGCCGGAGAAGACGATGGTGCGCGGATCGGCCCCGGCCCGCTGGGCGCGCAGGAGCTCGCCGCCGGAGACGATGTCGAAGCCGTACCCTTCGCGGCGCAAGAGCGAGAGCAGCGCGAGATTTCCCGAGGCCTTCACCGCGTAGCAGCAGAGCGGGCCCTCCCCCGCGGGCCCGCCGCCGAGACCCGACACCGCCTCGCGGAAGACGCGCGCGTGCCGGCGCAGCGTCGCGGCCGAGTAGACGTAGACCGGCGTGCCGATCTTCTCCGCGATGCGCGCGAGCGGCACGCCTTCGCAGAACAGCTCGCCCTGCTTGCGCTGGAAGTGATCCACGCGCTTACCGTCCGCCGTCGCTGCAGCCCGCGTCCAGCGCGGCTTTTCTGCGCTCGAGCGGATCGGCCGGGTCGATCGCGTCGGCGGGATCGGCGCGGTCGAACATGTCGGTGGCGAACGGATCGGCGCCGCCGTCGCGCGGCGCGCCCGCGTCGCCGGGTTCGAGCGCGCGCGTCTCCGGCGGCCGCGGCGAGCCCTTCACGCCGCAGATCGCGGTCGCGCAGAAAGCGAGGGCGATCAGCGCGCGGAGCAAGGGGCCTCTAGAACGGCATCGCCACCATGGCGCGCACGGCGTGGGCGATGCTCGCGGACTGCGGGGTCTGATCTCCGCCGCCGTAGCCGTAGCCGGTGTTGCCGAGGCCGCCGAGCGGCAGCAGGATCCCGTACATCACGCCGACGTGCAGCTTGTCCGCGGTGTCGTAGGTGACGCCCACGTCCGCCTCGACGCCGAGCGGCAGCGCGAGGCCCGGCGTGTTCTCCGCGTACCAGGCCTGCGAGTAGATGATGCCGGCCGAGATCTCGAAGCCGGTGTCGTCGCCGCCCGAGCCCTTGCGGCCGGTGGGACGGTAGCGCGCGTTCGGCTTGACGTACCAGCCCGACGTGACCGAGGTGACCAGGTTGCGCCAGAGGATCATGTCCACGTTGAAGGCGCGGTTGAAGAGGAAGTTGTTGATGTGGCCGTGCGTGTTGTTGACCTGGCCGTTGGGCCCGACCACGTAGCTGAAGTGCGGGCCGTCGATGTCGCCCATCCCGGTCGCCTGGAACGGCTGCCCCTGCGCGTTGGTGCCCATGATGCCGCCGGTGCCCGAGCGCCAGGGCCGCGCGCCGAATCCGTAGACGCCCTTGTCGCCCGAGGCGCCGCCCGCGTCGATGCCGATGAGCAGCGCGTCGCCAGGCAGGAACGCCAGCGAGCTCTGCAGCGCCATGCCGACCTGGCCGAAGGTGAGCGGCTGCGAGATGGTCGGATCGGTCGTCGACGCATCGTTGGTGGCGCGGGTGCCGACGTTGCCGAAGGTGGTCGCCACTTCGGTCTCGAAGCGGAACTTGTCCTTGCGGATCGAGATGAACGCGTCGGGCTGGTAGATCTTGGCCGCGCGCTGCACCACGTTGGCGCGCAGCGCGGCGTCGCCGTTGATGTTGTAGCCGGAGATGCCGAGCGTCGAGGAGACCTGGTCCGGCGTGTCCCAGCCCTGGATGCGCAGGTCGACGATGGCGCCGAAGTTGATCACCCAGTTGCCCGCGTCCAGCTTGCGCCGCGCCTCCTCGAGCGTGTCGACGCGCAAGAGCTCGATGGCGAAGCGGTACCCGTCGTCGAGCGTGTCGATGTCGACCGAGCGGCCCAGCTCGCCCTCTTCGCCGGTGGTGCTCGCGCCCTTGTCGAGCATGTCCATCGAGACGGTCAGCTTGAGCCCCTTGAACTCGCGCAGCGAGAAGGCCACGCGGTCGTAGGTGTCGCCGTAGTCCTGGTCGAGGCCGTTGCCGTCGTTGTGCAGGATGCCGAGGCCGAAGTTGTAGCCCATGCGGCCGACGGTGAACTCGCCCACCTGCGTGTTGATGCGGCCCCAGACGCGCTTGACGTTGATCGGCACGCCCGCGCGGCCCGAGGTCAGCGCCGACAGCGGCGTGAACTGATCGAGCACCGGATCGCTCTGCGGATCCGAGCCCATCAGCACGTTGTCGAGGATGTCCGCCGTCATGTGGATCTGGATGTCCTCGCTGATCATGAACGTCGGGTCGAAGCGGAAGCGCATGTTCGCGTCGGAGATCGACTTGTTGTTGCCCGAGTTGATGAACCCTTGCGGGAAGAGCGTGTAGCCGCCCGGGTCGGCGCCGCGGCCGAGGTTCATGTCGTAGAAGAACTCGTAGCGGACGCGGAAGTAGCCGTGCGGCTGGAAGAGGTTCACCGTCTGCTTGAGCTTCTCCACCGCCTCGCTGTCCTGCACGCGCGCGGTCGAGTCGGCCTCGACCCAGGCGGTCTCCTGCTTCACTTCATCCTTGGTCTTCTGCAGCTCCTTGCGGACCTCTTCCATCACCTGCCGGCGGAACTCGTCGGGATCGATGGCGGGCGCGGCCGGCGGCGGTGGCGGAGCGGCGACCGGCGCGGGCGCAGGCGCGGGAGCCGGCGCGGGCGGGGGCACGACCAGCGCGGTCTTGTCGGCGTCGGCCTTCGCGGCTTCGGCCTTGGCGGCGTCGGCCTTCGCCTTGGCGGCCTTCTTCTTCGCGGCGGCCTTGGCCTTCGCGGAGTCCGCAGGCGCGGCGGCGGGCGCGGCGGGCGCCGGAGTCGTGGCGGTCTGTTGGGCGAGCGCGGCTGTCGAGAGGAGCAGGCAGGCGGCGAGGGCGACAGCACGAGACGTCAAAGGGACCTCCCAACAAAATGGAACGCGAGCAGACAAAGCGGCGCCAAGTAGCACGCCCGGCGAGGAGGGGCAACGAAGCAGCCGCGCCCCGCCCTCCAACGCCGTGCTATCGAAGCGCGTTCCGGCTCGAACCTTCTACGCGGGAGTCCCAGGTGGGCGACGAACTCTTTTCGGTGCGCAACAAGCGGGTGCTGGTCACCGGCGGCTCGCGCGGGATCGGCAAGATGATCGCGCAGGCCTTCGTGCGCGCGGGCGCCGACGTGACCCTCTGCGCGCGCAAGCAGGAGGAGCTCGACCAGACGCTCGCGGAGTTTGCGCCCCAAGGCCTCTGCACCGGGCTGCGCGCCGATCTCTCCAGCTACGCGGGCGTCGACGCGTTCGCGGGCGCGTTCGCGGCCAAGGGCGAGACGCTCGATGTGCTGATCAACAACGCCGGCGCCGCCTGGGGCGCGCCGCTCGACGAGTACCCCGAGAGCGGCTTCGATCGCGTCTGGGCGGTCAACGTGAAGGGGCTCTTCCACCTCACGCAAAAGATGCTCCCGCTGTTGCGCGCGCGCGCCACCCGCGAGGAGCCGGCGCGGATCATCAACATCGGCTCCATCGACGGCCTGCGCGTCGCCGACACCGAGAACTACGCCTACGCCGCGAGCAAGGCGGCGGTGCACCAGCTGACCCGCCAGCTCGCGCACCGGCTCGTCGCGGAGAACATCTTGGTCAACGCCATCGCGCCCGGGCTCTTCCCCAGCAAGATGACCGCGTTCCTTTTCCAAGACGAAGAGACGAGCGCGCAGGTGGCCGAGACCATCCCGATGAAGCGCGCGGGCCGGCCCGACGATATGGGCGGGGCGGCGATCTTCCTCGCGTCGCGGGCGAGCGCGTACTTGACGGGCGTGGTGTTGCCCGTCGACGGCGGGATGACGACGCACGGATGAGGATCGCCGCGCGGACGCGATGGGGGCGGCCGTGCTCGGACAGGACCTGTCTGAGCGCGACCACCCCCACCGGAACCCCGCGGCGCGCTAGCCCGCGGTGTTCATGTCGACGATGATCGTCGTCGCCGCGCTGACCTGCGCGGCGGTCAGGCTCTTCAGCACCGAGTCGGCGCTGATGGCCCCGCTGATCGCCGTCTGGTAGTTCGCGAACGCGGTGGCGATGGCCGAGCTGCTGCTGCCCGCCGAGGTCACCGCGCCGTTGAACGTGGTCAGCGCCGAGGCCTGCGCCGAGAGGATGGTCGAGAGCGAGCTTGCGCCTCCGGTCTCGTCCGCCTCCAGCGCGATGGCGAGCTGGGCCTGGATGCTCGTCTGGTAGCTCGACCAGGCCGCGGCGATGGCGACCGCGCTGTTGCCCGCCGAGGTCAGCTGGGTCTGCAGCGTGGCCTGCGCCGAGGCGACGCTCGACTGCACCGTCGAGCTCGCGCCGAGGGCGACGAAGGCCGCCGCGTCCGACGCGCTCACCGCGGCCGCTTCGTTGGCCTCGATGTCCGCGGTCAGCGACGCCTTCACCGCGGCGGAGATGGAGGTCAGCGCGGCGGCCTGGGCCCGAGTGGCCGCGAGCGTGGCCGCGGCGATCTGCTGCGCGGTGAATCCGGCCGAGGTGGCCGCGGCGGTCTCAGCGGCGGCGCGCGCCTGGATGGCGGCGGTGATCTGCGCCTGGCTGGTGGCCGCGTCGAGCGAGGCGTCCTCGGTGACCTGCGCCGACTCTTCCGCCCCGAGCAACGAGGTCAGGTCGGCCTGGCTGCCGCCGAACGAGCTGCTCGCGAGGACGGTGGCGCGGGCGTTCATCTCCGCGACGGCTGCGGCGGCGAAGGCCTGGATGTCGGCCGAGTAGGTCGCGCTGTCGGCGATGGCGGTGCCGCTGGTGGCGCTGACGAGCGCGTCGATCTGCGCGTCGGTGGTGTTGGCGCTCCAGCTGCCGTCGGCGTGGATGGCGATGGCGGTGTCGGCCTGGACCGAGCTCTGGTTGTCGATGGGCGGAGCGGTCACGCTGCCGTTGGAGCTGAGCGAGGCCGCGACGGTGGCCTTGCCGCTGATCGCGCCGGAGAGCCCGCCGTCCGCGCTGGCGCCGCCATCGGTGGCCGCGGAGATCTCGACGACCAGATCGCTGATGGTCGAGCCGTCAAAATAGACCGTGGCGTCGTAGGTGCCATCGCTGTTGACGGACGTCGCGTTGGAGACCGCCGTGAGCGATCCGTTCGACTGGATCTGGAAGACGGTGGCGATGCTGCCGCTCGCGGTCAGCTCGCGGGCGCTGGGCGTGCTCGCCGTGCGGCCCTTGACCACGCCGCTGTTGGTGCCGGTGACGCCGCCGTCGCTCGCCGGGGTGCTGTTGCTGCCGCCGCACGCGATCAGGCTCAGGCCGAGGACTCCGGCCGCTGCGAGTATTCGAACGTTCATGACTGCCTCCCAACGTGGATGGTGGATGCTCAACGAGAGCGGCCAAGGCGGCGCCGGGTGGCGCTCCCGCTGCTCTCCTCACGGTGGCAGGACCGGGCGGCCGCCGAAGCGGACACAGGGGCCGCGCAAAACGTGCGTGTTCGCAGCGATGCTGCGGGGCAAGCCCAGAGCGGGTTTGCGAGATCGTTGGTACACAAACGATTGCGGAGCGCCGCGACGATGATCCCGGCGTCGGTGTCGGCGCGACGGCTGGCGCGGGGATGACCGCCGGCGCTGCGGCGGGCATCTTCATCCACTCGATTCGTCGCGGGGGGTGACCGGGCGGCTCTTCAATCTTTCTTGCCGGCCTCGTTCTAGATTTTTTCCCACCGCGGCCTTCGCCTCGCGGAGCGATGCGTTCGACAGCGCGTGGGCATTCCCCCTTGGCAGCGATACTACTTCTGGCTCGCCACCAGCGCCCGCGCTGCCGCGCGCTCGACCTGCGCGCGCATGCGATCGAACTCCGGATCGTCGCTCTTCATCGACGACAGCTTGGCCTGGTGCTCGGCCAGCTGCTTCTGCGCCGCCGCGAGATCGATCTCGTCGGCCGCCTGCGCCTCTTCGACCAGCACCCGCACGTGATCGCCGCTGACTTCCGCGAAGCCCTCGCCGAGCGCGTAGAGGTGCGACTCGGCGCCGGTCCGCACGAAGAGCGGGCCAGCCTTGAGCAGCGAGAGCAGCGGCGTGTGCCCCGGCAGCACGCCGAACGACCCTTCTGCTCCGGGCAGCCGCACCTCGTCGCACTCGGTGGCGAGCGCGCGCAGCGTGGGCGTGACGATCTCGAGCTGGAGGGCCATGGCGCGTGCTCCTTACTTCGCCAGCTTCTTCGCCTGCTCGATCGCCATTTCGATCGAACCGACCAGATAGAACGCCTGCTCGGGCAGGTTGTCGTGCTTGCCGTCGAGGATCTCCTCGAAGGAGCGGATGGTGTCCTCGAGCTTCACGTACTGGCCCTTGATGCCGGTGAACTGCTCGGCCACCGTGAACGGCTGGGAGAGGAAGCGCTGCAGCTTGCGGGCGCGCGCGACCGACTGCTTGTCCTCGTCGGAGAGCTCGTCCATGCCGAGGATGGCGATGATGTCCTGGAGCTCCTTGTAGCGCTGGAGCACCGCCTGGACGCGGCGCGCGCACTTGTAGTGGCGCTCGCCGACGATGGACGGGTCCAAGATGCGCGAGGTCGAGTCGAGCGGATCGACGGCCGGATAGATGCCGATCTCGGTGAGCGCGCGGGAGAGAACCGTGGTCGCGTCGAGGTGCGCGAACGCGGTCGCCGGCGCCGGGTCGGTCAAGTCGTCGGCGGGGACGTAGATCGCCTGCACCGACGTGATCGCGCCCTTCTTCGTCGAGGTGATGCGCTCTTGCAGACCGCCCATTTCGGTGGCGAGCGTCGGCTGGTAACCGACGGCCGACGGGATGCGGCCGAGGAGCGCGGAGACCTCCGAGCCGGCCTGCGTGAAGCGGAAGATGTTGTCGACGAAGAGCAGCATGTCGCGCCCTTCTTCATCGCGGAAGTGCTCGGCGATGGTGAGCGCGGTGAGCGCGACGCGGGCGCGGGCGCCGGGCGGCTCGTTCATCTGGCCGTACACCAGCACCGCGAGCGACTTCTCCAGCTCGTCGATCTTGATGACGGCGTTCTCGCCGCCTTCCTGGAACTCCATGTAGAGGTCGTTGCCTTCGCGGGTGCGCTCGCCGACGCCGGCGAACACCGAGAAGCCGCCGCGCGCCTTGGCGACGTTGTTGATGAGCTCCATGAGGAGCACGGTCTTGCCGACGCCGGCGCCGCCGAAGAGGCCGATCTTTCCGCCGCGCAGATACGGCGCGAGCAGGTCGATGACCTTGATGCCCGTCTCGAACGGCACCATGCGCACGTCCTGCTCGGTGAAGTCCGGCGGCGCGCGGTGGATCGGCATCTTCTTGGTGGCCTTGATCGGCCCCTTCTCGTCGACCGGCGCGCCGACCACGTTGAGGATGCGGCCGAGCACTTCCTTGCCGACCGGCACCGAGATGGCCGAGCCGGTGTTCTTCACCGTCTGCCCGCGCACGAGGCCTTCGGTCGAGTCCATCGCGATGCAGCGCACGGTGTTCTCGCCGAGGTGCTGCGCGACCTCGACGGTGAGGTTGCCCTCTTCGTCGCTGATGCTCTTGTTGGAGAGCGTCAGCGCGGTGAGGATCTCCGGCAGCGCGCCCGCGGGAAACTCGACGTCGACGACCGGGCCGATGACCTGGGTGATCTTGCCGTCGTTCAGGACTGCGCTCGTGGCTGCCATCGTTGAAGCCCTCACTGAAAAATTCGTGAATCGAAGAGTGTCGTGCTGCGGATCGATTGGGACTGCGAGCTACTTGAGCGCCTCGGCGCCCGAGACGATCTCCATCAGCTCCTTGGTGATCGCCGCCTGCCGCGCGCGGTTGTACTGGAGCGTGAGCCGCCCGATCATTTCCTTGGCGTTCTTGGTCGCCGCGTCCATCGCCGTCATGCGCGCGCCGTGCTCGCTGGCCTCGCTCTCGAGGAGCGCGCGCCAGATCTGCATCGAGAGGTGGCGCGGGACCAGCTGCGAGAGCACCGCCTCGCGCGACGGCTCAAACAGGTGCGGCGCCGGCTGGATCTCGGTGATCGAGGCGGGCTTGGCCTTGCTCGGCGGCGGGACGATCGGCAAGAGCTGCACCACCGAGAGCTTCTGGGTGATGGCCGACTTGAACTCGTTGTAGATGAGGAACGCCTGGTCGATCTCGCCGGCCTCGAACTGCTTGATCAGGTCGCTCGCGATCTCGGTGGCCATCGAGAACTTGAGCTTGCCGAACAGACCCGCGTAGTCGTGGCGGACGTTGAAGCCGCGCTTCTTCGTATAGTCGCGGCCGCGGCGTCCGATGGTGGCGAACTGGATCTTCGAAAGCCGCGAGCTCTCCTCGGTGAGGAAGCGCTGCGCGCGGCGGGTGATGTTCGAGTTGAACGCGCCCGCCGAGCCGCGGTCGGACGTGAGCATCACCACTTCGGCCGTCTTCGCCTGCCGCTGCACGAAGAGCGGGTGGGCCGCGTCGCCCGAGTCGTCGCGCTCGTTGAGCACCTGCGCGAGCATCTCCTCGACCGCCTGGGCGTAGGGCCGCGCGCGCGTGACCGCGTCCTGCGCGCGGCGCAGCTTCGACGCGGCGACCATCTTCATCGCCTTGGTGATCTTCTGCATGCTGCGCACGCTCTTGATGCGCGTGCGGATGGCGCGAAGGGTAGCCACGGTGTCTCCTGACTTCCTTCGTTACTGCTTGGTCGGCTGGAAGGTGTCGCGGAACTCGGTGAGCGCGGCGTCGAGGCCTTGGCGCACGTCGTCGGAGAGGTCCTTCTTGTCCTTGAGCAGCTTCACGGTCGCCGCGTGGCGGGTCTCCATGAACTCGAGGAGCTCCTTGATGTAGCGCTGCACGTCGGCAACCTCGACGTGCATGATCCAGCCCTTGCCCTGCTTGTCGCGCTGGGTGCCGGCGTAGATCTGGATGACCTGCTTCTCGACCGACATCGGCACGTACTGGCCCTGCTTCAAGAGCTCGGTGAGGCGCGCGCCGCGGGCGAGCGTGTCCTGCGTCGCCTTGTCGAGGTCGCTTCCGAACTGCGAGAAGGCCGCGAGCTCGCGGTACTGCGCGAGCTCGAGGCGCAGCGTGCCGGCGATCTTCTTCATCGCCTTCGTTTGAGCCGAGCCGCCGACGCGCGACACCGAGATGCCGACGTTGATGGCGGGCCGCTGGCCGGCGTTGAAGAGGTCGGTCTCGAGGAAGATCTGGCCGTCGGTGATCGAGATGACGTTGGTCGGGATGTACGCGGAGACGTCTCCCGCCTGCGTCTCGATGATCGGCAGCGCCGTCAGCGAGCCCCCGCCGCGCTCCTTGGAGAGCTTCGCGGCGCGCTCGAGCAGGCGGCTGTGGAGGAAGAAGACGTCGCCGGGGTACGCCTCGCGGCCCGGCGGGCGGCGGAGCAAGAGCGAGAGCTGGCGGTAGGCGACGGCCTGCTTGGAGAGGTCGTCGTAGATGATGAGCGCGTGCTGGCCGCTGTCGCGGAAGTACTCGCCCATGGTCACGCCGGTGTACGGCGCGAGGAACTGCAGCGGCGCCGGGTCGGACGCGTTGGCCGCGACGACGGTGGTGTACTCCATCGCGCCGAACGAGTTGAGCTTGTCGACCACGCGGGCCACCGTCGACTGCTTCTGGCCGATCGCGACGTAGATGCAGAAGACGTTGAGGCCCTTCTGGTTGAGGATCGCGTCGATGGCGACGGCGGTCTTGCCCGTCTGGCGATCGCCGATGATCAGCTCGCGCTGGCCGCGGCCGATCGGGATCATCGCGTCGATCGCCTTGATGCCCGTCTGCATCGGCTCCTTCACCGACTCGCGGGCGACGATGCCGGGCGCCTTGATCTCGATCTTGCGGCGCTCCTTGGCCTCGATGGGGCCCTTGCCGTCGATCGGATTGCCGAGCGCGTCGACGACGCGGCCGACCGTGGCCATGCCCACCGGCGCATCGGCGATGCGGCCGGTGCGCTTGACGGTGTCGCCCTCGCGGATGTGGCGCTGATCGCCCATCAGCGCGACGCCGACCGAGTCCTCCTCGAGGTTGAGCACCAGGCCCTGCAAGCCGCCGGGGAACTCGACCAGCTCGCCGGCCATCACGTTGGTGAGGCCGTGGACGCGGGCGATGCCGTCGCCCGTGCTCAGGACGGTGCCGGTCTCGGAGACTTCGACGGCCTTGCCATAGCTCTGGATCTGCTCGCTGAGGATGCGGCTGATCTCGTCGGCTCGGATCTGCATGGGAGTCACTGCTCCGTTGTGTCGCGTGCTGCGTGAGAAAGAAAATCGATTCGTGCTGCCGGCTTTCCGCTTGGAGCGGCGCCGCTTGCGTCGTTCTTTGCGCTACGCGGTCGGCGCCCGCAGCTGCTGGCGCAACGTCTCCAGCTGCGTCTTCACCGAGCCATCAAAGAGGATTCCTCCCACGTCGGCCGAGATGCCGCCGATGAGGGATGCGTCGAGCTTCTGCTCGAGCGAGATCTTCTTGCCGGTCGCCCTCTCCAGCTGCGCGCCGATCTTCTGCAGCTCGCTGTCGCCGAGGGGCGCGGCCGAGCTGACGGTGGCGCGAACGCGGCCGAGCTTCTCATCGACCATCTGCGAGAACGCGCGCGCGATCTGCACCAGACCGTCGAAGCGGTTGCGCTCGACAAGCAGCCGGAGCAGGTCGGCGACCGGCTTGTCCAGCTTGCCCGCGAGCGCCTCGACGATGCCCTTCTGCTGCGCGCGCGGCGCGCCAGGCGCGAGCAGGCCCGCGGCCGGTCCGGAAGCGACGCTCGCGGCGACCATCGAGAGCTGGTCGGCCGTCTTCTCCAAGGACCCTTCGGTGCCCGCCAGCGCGAGCAGCGCGCGGGCGTAGCGGCGGGCGACGTTCGAGTCGATCACGTTTTGCGCTCCGCGAAAAAACGAGGTCCGGAAGAGGGGGTCCGACGAAAAGCCGCGGCTACCTAGCATGTCGAATGTGGCCGGTCAATTGAGCTGGAGCCCGCGGCCGGAGCGGCGTTTTGTCGCTGTGCCGTGCCTCGGCGCACGGCCGCGCGCGGGGGCCGCTGGCCGGTGCGCGCCGCGCGATCGGCCGGCGGACTTTTCTCCGCGCAGCGCTCGGCGCCGAGCGCGCACGCTTGATATAGATCGCCCCGATGCTGCGGCCCCAGTCCAATCGCTTCCTCGGATCGTCGCGCGCCGAGCGCAGCCGCAACATGCGGCGCGAGCGGGTGCGCGCGGTCAGCGGCCTCTTCGATGCGGTGCGCGGCGCGGTGCTGCTGGTCACCGGCGTGGTGGTCGCGCTGGTGCTGCTCTGGGGAATGCCGATCCTCTACGCCGCCTCGAGCTTCCTGGTGCTCGCGCTGCCGCTGCGCTGGCTGACCGGCCGCTCGCAGCCGACCTGGCTGACGATGGGCGAGCTGACGGCGGCGCTCGCCATCGCCGCGATCGGTCTGTTGCGCGCAGCCCAGGGCGCCGAGCCGATCGCGCCGGTGCGCCGGGTCTTCGCGCGCACCATGCTCGGCCTCTGCTGGCTGGGCGCGCTCCTGCTCGCCGCCGCCGATGTCTGGGGCCACAGCTGATGTCCGAGCCGGTGCCCGGCGGCAACGCCTTCGCGCTGACTGGCCTCACCTCGCGCGGCGGCCTGTCGAACTGGGTCTTCTTTTTCTTCCCCGACGAGCTGGTGATGGTCGACGTCGGTCTGGCGCCAGCGGTGCGCGCCGGAGTGCTGGCAGGCGCGCTCGGACAGCTCGGCGGCATAGGTCTCGCGCTGCTCCACGACGAGCAGAAGTTCGGCGAGCGCTTCGCGCTGGAGAAGACGCGCGCCTGTCTCTTCTTCGAGCGGCGCGCGCCGTTCCTGCTCTAGATCGACTCTTCCACCGCGCGCACGGTCTGCTCGATCTCCGCGGCGCCGTGCAGGCTGCACGTGAATGCGCTCTCGAACTGGCTCGGCGGCAGGTAGACCCCGCGCTCGAGCAGGCCGTGGTGCATCCGGCGGAACGCGTCGGTGTTCGCCCGCTTCGCGCTCGGGTAGTCGGTCGCTGGCGCATCGGTGAGGAAGAGCGTCCACATCGAGCCGATCCGGTTGACCTGCGCCGGGACGTTCTTGCGCGCGCAGGCCTCCTCGAGATGCAGCGCCAGCTCCTCGGTGCGCCGCTCGATCCCCTCGATGAAGCCGGGCTGCGAGATGAGATCCATCATCACCGTGCCGGCCGCCATCGCCAGCGGGTTTCCCGAGAGCGTGCCCGCCTGGTAGATCGGCCCGTCCGGCGCGACGTGACCGAGGATGTCCGCGCGGCCGCCATAGGCGCCGACGGGAAGCCCGCCGCCGATCACCTTGCCCAGGCAGGTCAGGTCGGGCGCGATGCCGTACTTGCCCTGCGCGCCGCCGCGCGAGACGCGAAAGCCGGCCATCACCTCGTCGAAGATGAGCAGCGCGCCGGCCTTCTTGGTCTCCTCGCGCAGCGCCTCGAGGAAGCCCGGCTTGGGCAGCAGCACGCCCATGTTGCCGACCACCGGCTCGATGATCGCGCAGGCGGTCTCCTTGCCGAACGGCCCGCGGAAGTAGTCGCGCAGCGCCGCCTCGTCGTTGAAGGGGAGCACGCTGGTGAGCGCGGCCAGCGCGGCCGGGACGCCCGGCGAGTCGGGCAGGCCGAGCGTCTCCACGCCCGAGCCCGCGCGCACCAAGAGCGAGTCGGACGCGCCGTGGTAGCAGCCCTCGAACTTGACGATCCGCTCGCGGCCGGTGAAGCCGCGCGCGACCCGGATGGCCGACGCGGTCGCCTCGGTGCCGCTCGAGCAGAAGCGCATCTTCTCCATCGAGGGGACGAGCGCCTTGACCTTCTCGGCCAGCAGCGACTCGCGCGGGCTGGGCGCGCCGAACGAGGTGCCGAGCGCCGCCGCCTCCGCGATGGCGCGCACGATGGCCGGGTGCGCGTGCCCCGCCAGCAGCGGGCCCCACGAGCAGACCCAGTCGATGAATCGGTTGCCATCGACATCGATGAGGTGCGCTCCCTCGCCGCGCTCGATGAACAGCGGCGCACCGCCGACCGCCTTGAACGCCCGCACCGGGCTGTTCACCCCGCCGGGAAAGTGGGCCTTCGCGCGCGCGTGCTCCGCCTGGCTCTTCGTGGTGTTCATGGCCGCGTGAGATAGCAGATTCCAGGCCAGAAATGGTCCGGCCCGCCCTCGCTCCGTCTGGGGGAGCGAAGAGCGGGCCGGCTGCGCCACCCGAGAGCGCGCGGGCTAATGGCTGCCCAGCTCGCTGACGGCGTTGTCGCCATAAGCCGCGAGCACCAGCTCGTAGCCGTTGCCGCCGCTGTTCTGCCCCTGGGTCGCCTGCTTGACCGTGCCGCCAGGGACCTTCTCCGAGATCCACCACTCGTGCGACGCGCCCATGCCACCGAACACGACATGCCTGGCGGTGAACGAGCCGGCCGGCACGCTGACCGTCTCGGTGCCGACCACCGCGCCTTCGATGCTCTGCTTCGAGAGGTGCTGCGGCGGCGCGTAGTAGGCGTTCTCGGAGACCGCCATCTCCTTGCCCTCGGCGTCGTTGGGGAACTTGCCGCGCAGGCGGAGCATCTTTTGATCCTTCGGCGAGAGCAGCGCCTCGAAGATGGTCGCCTCGCCCTTCTCGCCGATGAACTTCACCTTCCACCACTGGTTGCCGTCGGCGTCGGTGGCGAGGAAGGCCCGCTCGAGCGTCGCGCCCTTGCCGTCGCCGCCGGAGATGTTCCAGCGCGTGTACTGGCCTGGCTTGTAATCGATGGGCGAGATGGCGTAGCCGCCCGAGCCGAACGCCATTCCAAAGATGTACTGCGTGTAGAACGCAGTGGCCTGCGGCGACATCGCCATCCCGCCGCCGTAAGCGCCGCCCGCCGGTGCCCCGCTGGCCGAGGCACCCGAGCCGCCCGCTCCCTCGACCGCGGCCGCGCCCGCGCGGTTGCCCGCGGCCGAACCGACCTGGCTGCCGGCGGAGCTGCCCGCGCTGCTGACCAGGTTGTCGACAAACATGGAGCAACCAGCCGAGCAGACCAGCGAGGCGATGATGCAGATGCGGCGCATGTGTGGTTCCCCTTTGGGGCGCGCGGCGCCCCCGGATTCGGACCGGATTTGATCCGACGAACGGCCGCCGGCTACAAGAAAATAGGGAGCGAGTCAAGCCGGTAAAAGCCCTATATGGAAAGTGGAAGACCAGAGACTGGTCACTGGAGCACCGCTGGCCAGCTCAACTGGTGCATGCATGTACCAGCCACGTGATGCGACGCGTCTCCCTCTAGAGAAGAGTGAGCACGGGTAGGTCTTGGCACACCCTATGCTCTTTCTGCCTTCATCAACCTTAGGAGAACGCCGATGAAGAGCCTGTTCCGCGCCGCTACCCTCGCCTGCCTCCTCTCGCTGGTCACCGCTTGCGGCGGTGCGATGGACGACGCGTCCGGCAGCGCCGATCTCTCCAGCAAGTTCGATCCGGTTGGCGACTACGCGGCGGTGCTCAAGGCGGCAGGCAAGTACACGAAGAACATCGTCGCGGTCTCGCTCAATGGTACGCGCCAGGAAGGGGCCTCGGCGACCAAGAGCAGCTGCAGCTCGTTCGCGTGGGTCTGGACGGTGATGGGCTCGGACGGAATGTTCGTCGACGTGCAGGTCAACGCCAGCGGCGTGAAGGTCCTCGCCCACGAGCACCGGATGCTGTTCGCTGGCGAAGGGACGTTCGACCCGACCACGCTGGTGGTCGACGCGCAGGACGTGCTCTCCATCTCGTCCTCGATGGAGCAGGCGCAGCCGACCAGCATCCAGCTCTCGGCGGGCCTCGCGCAGGAGCTGACCGGCCCGCACTGGGCGGTGACGTATCCGGAGAATGAGTCGATGACCATCGACGCGCTGACCGGGCAGACCAGCAACTAGATCGCCTTGGGTGCTTTGCGCCCGCAGGAAGTGGCGCGAAGGCCGTTCCGGGCTCTCCCGGGGCGGCCTTCGGTGCTTCGGGGATGCGCGGGGCGATCTTCGCGAGCGCAAGACGTGCGCGTCGGCGCTGGGGCGCGCCAAAAATTCGCGGACGGGACGTGCGCTCGCGGGAGCAGCGGCTAGTCGTGCGCGCGGCTGCTGCGCTGCACGCGGGCGAGGCCGCGGTCGAACACTTCGGCGACGTTGCCCGGCTTGACCGAGCGGACCAGATCGAGCCGACGCTGCGCCCGCTCCATCGCGAACTGGACCAGCTCGGGCGACTCGTGGCGGCCGAGCGCGGCGGTGAAGGCCTGGATGGCGCGCGCGTCCTCGCCCAGCTCGGCGAGGCAGTTGCCGCGCTCGAAGAGCGCCTCGGCCTCGACGGCGGTGCGCGGATAGGCGGCGGCGATCTTCTCGTAGGCGGCGGCGGCCTCGGCGGGCCGGCCGTCGAGGTGCAGCGTCGAGGCGGCGAGCAGGCGCGCGCGCGGCGCGAGCGCGGAGTCCGGCCAGCGCGAGGTCAGTTCGGCGACGGCCGCGCGCGCCTCATCGAGGCGGCCCTGGTCGACCAGCGCGCGGGCGATCTTGAGCTCGACTTCATCGGCGTGCGGCCGGTCCGGCGCGGCGGCGACCTGGTCGCGCCAGGCCTCCACCGCGTCGCGCGTGTCGTCGAGGCGCAGGTAGAGATCGCCCAGACGCTCCCGCGCCTCGAGCGCCTCGGGCGCGGTCGGGAAGCGCTGCACCAGCTTGCGATACTCCTGCGCCGCGCAGCTGGCGTCGTCGAGGTGGACCGCGCAGAGGTCGCCCGCGAGCTTGAGCGCGCCGCGGCGGATCTGCTCGGTCGCTTCATCGGCGCGCGACTCGGGGAGCGCGAACAGCAGCGTGCGCGTCTCGAGCAGCGCGGCCCGATAGTGGCCGGCCAGCGCCAGCTCGCGGGCCTCGTCCAGACGCTCCGACTGCGCCCCGCATCCCAGCAGGGAGCAGGCGGCGAGCAGGAGCGCGGGGCGCGCGATGCGGAAGCGTCGGGTCACGGGGCCGAATTGGCTAGCAGATCATCAGCTTGGCGTGCAACGGTGGAAATGTAGGCAAAGTAGGTGTGCCGTCCGATTCCGCTCGGCATGCAGCGCAAACGGCGGAGACGAAAACGGCGCAGACCCGCGCTGGGACTGCGCCGCAGACGATTCGTTCCGCCCCGCTCCAGGGCGGGCACCCCGACGTTTACGCGCCGGTGCCGCCGCCCTCGCCGGGCTCGGCAGCGGCGCCGTTCGGTGCATCGGCCGGTGCCGACTCGGCCCCTTCGGCGCCCTCTTCCGCGGCCGCGGCGGCCGCGTCGGCCTCGCGATCTTCCGGCGCGACCGTCGCGCCGACGACCTTCTCGCCCTCCTGCTGCAGGTCGATCAGCCGCACGCCCTGGGTGTTGCGGCCGATGACGCTGATCTCCGCGATGCGCGTGCGGATGAGCATGCCCTTGTTGGTGATGAGCATCAGCTCGTCGGCGTCGGTGACCTGCGCGACGGCGACGACCGGGCCGTTGCGGTCGCTGGTCTTGATGTCGATGATGCCCTTGCCGCCGCGGTGCGTGCGCCGGTACTCGGCGAGCGCGCTCCGCTTGCCGTAGCCCTTCTCGGTGACCGTGAGCAGCGTGGCGCCCGCGCGGGCCAGCTCGGCCGCGACCACGGTGTCGCCCGCCTCGAGCGTGATGCCCTTGACGCCCGCGGCGGAGCGGCCCATCGCGCGGACCTCCTTCTGCGGGAAGCGGATGGCGATGCCGGAGGCGGTGTTGATGAGCACGTCCTCGTTGCCGACGCCGAAGAGCACGGTGACCAGCGCGTCGTCCTCGCGGATGGAGAGCGCGCGCAGGCCCGACGGGCGCGGCCGCGAGAAGGCGGCGAGCGCGGTGCGCTTGACCACGCCCTTCTTGGTGACGAAGAGCAGGAACGGCCCGCCCGCGGGCGCGGCACCCTCGCTCGCCTGCGCGGGATCGATGCCGCCCGCCTCCGCGTCGACCTGATCGGCCGGGATCTCCGCGGCGGCCTCCAGCGCGGGAGCGCCCTCGTCGGCAGAGAGCTCGCCCGCGTCGGCCTCGTCGTCCGCGCCCGGCCGCCCTTTCAGCTCCTTGACCGGCAGGATGGTGGCGATCTTCTCGCCTTCGGCCAGCTGGACCAGGTTGATGATCGCCTTGCCGCGCGCCTGGCGGCCCGCCTGCGGCAGCTCGTGCACCTTGAGCCAGAAGACGCGGCCCTGGTCGGTGAACAACAACAAGAACGCGTGCGTCGAGGCGACGAAGATCTGCTCGATGAAGTCGTCGTCGGCCGCCTGCGCGCCCGTCTTGCCGCGGCCGCCGCGCTTCTGCGCGCGGTAGAGCGAGACCGGGTTGCGCTTGACGTAGCCGGTGTGGCTGACGGTGACGACCATGTCCTCCTTGGCGATCAGGTCCTCGTCGGAGAGGTCGTCGGCGGAGTTGATGATCTGCGTGCGGCGCTTGTCGGCGAACTCGGTCTGCACCTCGCGCAGCTCGCCCTTGATCACTTCGAGCAAGAGCTTCGGATCGCCGAGGATCGCGCGCAGCCGCATGATGGTCGCCTGCACCTCGGCGAGCTCGTCGATGATCTTCTGCTTCTCGAGGCCGGTCAGGCGCTGGAGCTGCATCTCCAAGATGGCCTTCGCCTGGATCTCGGAGAGGCCGAACATCGACTGCAGCTGGACGCTCGCGATCTCGCGATCGCCCGAGGCGCGGATGACCGCGATGATCTCGTCGATGTGGTCGAGCGCGATCTTGTAACCGAGCAGGATGTGCTCGCGCTCGAGCGCCTTGCGCAACTCGTAGCGCGATCGGCGGGTGACCACGTCGCGGCGGTGCGAGAGGAACGCCTCCAGCATCGACTTGAGCCCGTACGTCTTGGGCTGGCCGCCGTCGATGGAGAGCAGCGTCGCGCCGAAGGTGTCCTGGAAGAGCGACGAGTGCGCGTAGAGGTTGTTCAAGACGACGGCGGTCACCGCGTCGCGCTTGGTCTCGACGACGGCGCGGATGCCCTCGCGCGAGGACTCGTCGCGCAGGTCGCTGATGCCCTCGAGCCGCTTCTCCTTGACCAGCTCGGCGATCGCCTGGACCGCGCGCGCCTTGTTCACCTGGTAGGGGACCTCGAGGACCACGATGGTGTCGCGGCCGGTCTTCTTGTCGGTCTCGACGTCGACCTTCGCGCGCATCTTGAGGATCGCGCGGCCGGTCTCGTAGAGCGCGCGGATCGGGCCGATGCCGAGCAGGAAGCCGCCGGTGGGAAAGTCGGGCCCCTGGATGCCGCCGGGGAGCGTGCCGCCGAGCTTGGGATCGAGCAGCTCGCGCAGATCGGCCTGCGGGTGGTCGGCGAGATAGAGCGAGCTCTCGATCACCTCGCCCAGGTTGTGCGGCGGGATGTTGGTCGCCATGCCGACCGCGATGCCGGCCGAGCCGTTGACGAGCAGGTTCGGGAAGCGCGTCGGCAGGACCAGCGGCTCGGTGGTCGAGTCGTCGAAGTTCGGCCCGAAGTCGACCGTCTCCTTGTCGATGTCGGCGAGCATCAGCTCGGCCAGCTTGGTCAGGCGCGCTTCCGTGTAGCGGTAGGCGGCGGCCGAGTCGCCGTCGATGGAGCCGAAGTTGCCTTGCCCGTCGACGAGCAAAGCGCGCAGGTTCCACTCTTGAGCCAAGCGCACCAGCGCGTCGTAGACCGAGGCGTCGCCGTGCGGGTGGTACTTCTTGAGCACTTCGCCGACGGTGCCGGCGCACTTGGAGTAGCGCCGGTTGTGCAGCATCCCCTGCTCGTACATCGCGTAGAGGATGCGGCGGTGCACCGGCTTCAAGCCATCGCGCACGTCGGGGAGCGCGCGGCCGACGATGACCGACATCGAGTAGTCGAGATACGCCTGCCGCATCTCGTCTTCGATGGCGACGGCGACCGGGGGAATGGAGATCGGAACGACGGGCTCGGCCATGTGCGATCGCCTGTGCGCGGGCCGCGAAGATTCGCGTCACACCGCTGCCAAAATGGGAGCGGTTTTCTACCCTGTCGAGAGAGGGGAAGCCAGCGCTTTTACCGGCCGAGCTTGTCGAGGTAGCGGCGGGCCTCCGCACCCGACTCGCCGTGCGGATCGCACTGCTCGGCCTTCTCGAAGGCGGCGCGCGCGGCCGGCTTGTCGCCGCGCAGCTTGAGCGCGACGCCGCGCCCCAGCCAGGCGGGCGCGTGCCGGCGGTCCATCCGCAGCGCGAGATCGAACGAGGCCAGCGCCAGCTCGAGCTCGCCGTCGGCCAGCTGCGCGCGCCCCTCGAGCACGTGGGCGTCGGCGTTGGAGACGAACTCGACGTCGAGCACCGCCTTGCCGACCACGTGGCCGAGCAAGAGGCGCAGCGGGCCGAACCACCAGAAGCTCGCCACCTCGGCGGCGGCGACGGCGGCGATGGGCAGCTCGGCCAGCTGGCGCCCGCGGAACTTGATGCGCACGCGGGTGTGCTGCCCCTTGGCCATCAAGTCGCGCGCCTGCTCGCTGACCTTGCCGAACGCCTCGCCGAGCCCGCCTTCGAGATCGACGGCGTACTTCTTGGTGGTCTCGGCGGCGCTCTTGGCGAGCGGCGCGGCCTGCGTGCGCGCCTCCTCGAACAGCTCGCCCAGCCGCTTGCCGGCCTTCTCGGCCATCTCGCGCAGCGAGCTCTCGGGGAGCGGACCGCTGGCCTCGGGAGCCGCGCTTGCGCTGGTCTCGCGCGGCTCGCGCGGGCGGGCTTTCGCGGCGGGCTCGCGCGAAGGAGCGGCCTTCGCCTTCGCGGCGGGCTCGGCCGGCGCGCGCCGCGAGCCGATGCTCTTCTTCGTCTTGGAGGACTTCGACGTCTGCGGCGCAGAGACCGTGGCGCGCGCGCCGGGCGCGGGTTTGCGCGCGGCCTTCACCGGCTGGCGGCCGATCGTCTTTTGCGGCGCCTTCTGCGGCCCCTTCGCGGCCGCGCGCGCCTCGTCCGCCCGCTCGGTCTCGCCCGCTGCGCTGCCCGCTGTCCGGCTCTTCTGGCTCGCCATCGAATCCTCCAAGACGCCTCGCCTGACATCTCGCGCAGGCCCTACGCACCAGCCCGGCACTCCTTGCACCCGAGCGGGGCCGCGCGCAAATCAGCCGCGCGCGCGGCCGCCTTTTCCGGTGGTAGAATGCGCCACGATGAGCATGTTCGCCGAGAGCCTCCGCGCGTTTCTCAAGCCGATCGTGCCGCTGCTCGACGATCCCGACGTCTCGGAGATCTTGATCAACGGCCCGCGCGAGACGTGGATCGAGAAGGCCGGCCGGCTCTCGCGCACCGAGGTCGTCTTCACTGAAGAAGGGCTGCTCGCGGCCGCGCGGAACATGGCCCAGTACGTGGGCCGGCCGCTCTCTGAAGAGCGCCCGCGCCTCGACGCGCGGCTCCCCGACGGCAGCCGCATCCACGTCGTGCTCGGGCCCGTCGCGCGCAAGGGCACCACCATCTCCATCCGCAAGTTCTTCGCCGAGCGGCTGAGCATGGAGAAGCTGGTCGAGTTCGGCTCGGTCACGCCCGAGCTCGTCAAGCTCTTGCGCGCGGCGATCGAGCTGCGCTTGAACATCGTGGTCGCCGGCGGCACCGGCTCGGGCAAGACCTCGCTGCTCAATGCGCTCTCGTCGATGATCGCGCCGCACGAGCGGATCCTCACCATCGAAGATTCGGCCGAGCTGCAGCTGCACCAGCCGCACATCGTCACGCTGGAGAGCCGGCCGGCGGACAAGCTGGGCAAGGGCGAGATCAACATCGGCGACCTGCTCCACTCGGCGCTGCGCTTGCGGCCCGACCGCATCGTCGTCGGCGAAGTGCGCGGCGGCGAGTGCTTCTACTTGCTGCAGGCGATGAACACCGGCCACGGCGGCACGCTCACCACCGCGCACGCGAACACGCCGGTCGATACGCTGCGGCGGCTCGAGTCGCTCTGCCTGCTCTCGGGCGTCGACCTGCCGCTGCGGGCGGTGCGCGCGCAGGTCGCGTCGGCGGTGCACCTCATCATCTGCTGCGAGCGGCTCCACGACGGAAAGCGCAAGGTGACCAGCGTCGCCGAGGCGCTGCCGCTCGACGAGGTGGGCGAGTACCGCGTGCAGGATCTCTTCGTCTTCGAGAACGAGGGGCGCGCGCCCGACGGCGCGGTGCTCGGCCGGCACGTCCCCACCGGCGTCTTGCCGACCTTCTTTCCCAAGCTCAAGGCGAACGGCATCGACATCGGCGCGAGCTTCTTCGACCCGGCCGCGCAGGGGCTGCCCTCGCCCGCGATCTTCTCTGCCGGGCTGGGCGCGCGCACCGTCTGGGCGCGGGACGCCAAGAGCGCCCCGCTCGCTCCGGCCGCGCCGCCGGCAGCGCCGGCTCCGGCCCCGGTGGCCGCGCCGAGCGAATCGCCCGCGGCCGCGCCTGGCGCGGGCGAGCGCGCCGTCGACAGCGGCAAGACCGACAGCGCGGTGATCGTCGGCGGCGTGCAGACCATCGCCGCGCCCCACTTTTCGCCGCCTGCCACAGAGGCGCTGACGAGCGCGCCGGATGCCTCGCCCGCGCCGGATGCCTCGCCCGCGTCGAATGCCTCGAATGCCCCGCCGACGAGCATGTCCGCCGCAGCCGCGACCAGCGAGTCCGTCGCGGCGGCGCTGAGCGAGCCGGTCGCGGCAGCGCCGGTCGCGCCTGTCGCGAGCGCGCCTGCGGCCGCCGAGATCGATTCGAACGCAACCAGCGAGTCCGCGCCCGTCGCCAGCGAGGCCGACGTGAGCAAGCCGCTCGCGCCCGCCTCGGCAGGGAAAGTGCGCGCGCCCGGTGCGGTCCGCGCCACCACCGTGCCCACGCCGGTGCCCGCCGCGGCGCCGGAGAAGAAGCGCGCGCCCGCGCCTGGCGCGGGAAATCTGCCCTCGCGGCCCACGTCGATCATCGCGGCGTCGACCTCGACCATCCAGCTCGACCCGGAGCTGGCCGCCGAGGTCGAGGCGCAGCTGCCCTACGAGAGCACGCTGATCACGCGCAACCCGCTGCTCAACCCGCCCGCGCCCGTCGACGACGACGCGACCAACCCGGGCGCCCGACGCCCGACGCGCAAGTAGCGCGCGCTTCCTCGAGAGAAAGGCCGTCCCATGCCCGTGCATCGCGAGCGCGTCGATCCTGTCCGCACGCCCGACGGCAAGCTCCTCGTGCACCGCCGCTGGATCCTCCCCGACGATCTGTCGCGCGAGATCCCGCTGATGCGCCTGTCGCCGCTCTGGCGCGGCCTCAGCGAGCTGGAGCTGCTCAACCCGTCCGAGGAGGTCTCGCTGGAGCGGATGACGCTCCCGCCCGCGCCTGGCGCGGCCGAGATCGCCGAGCAGGATCTGCCCGCCGTCGCCAGCGCGGGCGCGCTCTTGGGCGGCGCGGGCACCGCCACGCTGGTCACGCAGGTGGTCTGGCTCGAGGAGGAGGAGCGCCGGGACCCCTACGCGCAAGAGGGCGAGAGCGACGTGGGCGGCTGGCGCGACTACACGCTCTACTCGGTCGCGCACGACCGATTCGTGCTCCTGCCGCTGGTGCCAGAGGCGCTGGTCTGCGCTGCCTGTGCGAAGGAGAGCGCGCCGCTCGGCGAGGGCGCGGTGGGCGTCTGGCGCTTCGGCGAGGCGGCCATCTTGGATTTGTCGCGGCGCTGCCCGCACTGCCATGCCGCGCTCGACCTCGGCCGCGACCGGGCCCGCTTGCGCAGCGGCGCGGTCTTTCTCCTCGAGGAGAGCTGCGCGCACGCGGCGCTGTCGATCGAGATGCAGAGCGCGCCCGAGGCGGAGGAGCTGCCCGACGCGCACGTGGCGCGGCTGCTCCTCGACGCGTTCGGCGGCACCGACGAGCTGGCCGACGACCTGGTCGCGGCGGCGCAGTAGCGTGCGCTACGGCCCGCCGTCGCGCAGGATCTCGCAAGTGTATCCGGCCGACGGCGCGCAGTTCTGCCCGATCCGGCAGTAGCCGACGTCGCCGAGCCGCGCGTCCTCGGACTTCACGCAGAAGATCTTGTTGGTGCTCTGGCAGTCGTCGGGCACCGCGCCCACCAGGCAGGGCCGGCCGCTGATCGAGCAGGCGTGCGTCGCGCTCTCGCAGACGTCCTGCGGGCAGTCGCTGTCCTGGATGCACGAGCAGAAGGCCTGCACGCCCACTTCGCCGGTGCCCAGGCACTGCGAGGCGCAGCGGTGCGTGTTGGGATCGCACTCCGCGCCGATGAGCGGGCCGTCGCTGGTCTGCACCGCCAGGCAGTCGTCGTTGACCAGGCCCGGCCCGCCGTCGTCGGGGGCGTGTGTCTTCGCCGGATCGCAGCTCGGGTTGCTCGCGGCCGGCGCGCAGGCGGAGAGGCCCGCGTCGGGGTCGCAGTTCTGCGCGGTGACGATGCGCACGTCGTGGCAGTAGTAGCCGTTCGGGCACTCCTGCCCCTGGCTGCAGTCGACGCCGCAGTAGTAGCTCTGCCCGAGCGGCAGGCTGGGATCGATCAAGCAGTAGTTGGCCGGGTTCTGATCGCAGAGCGACGGCGTGCCCGGCTCACCGACGCACGCCTCGCAGAACGGGCCGCGCGTGTCCTTCTGGCAGACCGAGCCGCCGTCGGGCGCGTCGGCGGTGGGCGCGCAGATGTCGCCGTACGCGCAGGTCGCCTGCGTGTCGCAGTGGCCGGAGACGCAGAGGTTGCCGATCGGGCAGGTGTTGTGGGGCGTTCCCTCGGCGCAGGCGGAGCAGACCTGCGAGAGCGGGCAGTCGCCGCTCTGCCGGCAGCCGGGCACGCAGGAGAAGTTGTTGCAGACCTGGCCCAGCGCGCACTGCACGTCGATGGTGCAGGTGCCGTTGGGAATGCACGAGCCCGAAGGCGCGTCGCAGAAGGTGCCGGTGCCGCAGTCGGCGCTCGAGCTGCACAGCAGCCGGTCCTGGCAGAAGCCGGCCTGGTTGCAGAACTGCGCCGCGCCGCAGGCCGAGTCGGCGTTGCACGCGCACGCGCCCGTCGAGGGATCGCAGGAGAAGCCCTCCGCGCACTGGACGGCGGCGGTGCAGAGGTCGATCCCGCTCTTCTTGCAGCCGGCCACGCCGAGCGCGAACACGAGCAGCGCAGCCGCGCCCAGAGCGCTCGCGCGCGATCGCAGCGGCTGTCGGACGAGCGCGCGCATCGGGTCAGGGAGCGGTGTACTGGCTGAAGCCATACGCGTAGGTGATCCAGCCGGTGCCGTCGAGATCGCCGTAGGTCCAGAAGTCGAAGTTGAAGCCGGGCGCGTATGAGCTGGTCACCGTCCACGCGACGGTGGTGCCGCTGGGGATCTGCGCGCTCACCACGCCGGGCATCGCCACGCTGCGCGCGGTGCCGGGCAGCACCACCGTCCAGTCGATGTCGGTGCCATCGACGAGCGTGGCGTCGGCGCGCAGCTGGATCAGGTTCGGCTGCAGGCCGTCGCCGATCTGCCAGGTGAAGGTGCCGTCGAAGGCCGCGCCGCCCTGCACCGGCGACTGCGGCAGCGGGAACGGCAGGTACGGCCCCAGCGTCACGCCCTGCGAGAGGTCGCCGAAGATGCGGCGCAGATAGACGCTCTCGGCGGCGCCGTTGGTGACCTCGTCGATGAAGACGAAGCCCTGCCCCTCGGCGGCCGGCAGCGCGGTGAAGTCGATGCTGGTCGCGGTGGTCTGCGCGCTCGAGAGCGGGATGATTCCGGCCGTGCCGAGATCGAGATCGACCGCCGCCTGGTGGAGCAGCGTGTTGTCCGGCCCCGGGTCGGGCGGCGAGACGAACTGCGCGGTCACCGTCTGATCGAGGTGCGTGTCGAGGATGATGTCCGCGTCGGTCACCGGCGCGTCCGGGTTCGGCTGCACGCCCTCCAGCACGCCGAGGAGGAACGGGTCGAAGGTGGTGAGGTCCGTTCCCACGGTCGACTCGACGCCGAGCTCCGCGTAGAGCGCGAACGGCGAGAGATCCTGCGTGGTGAAGCTGAAGCTCGCGCCGTCGGAGGTGACCACCAGCGGCGAGCCGGGCGAGCTGAACGGTGCGCCCGAGTAGATGCTGCCGGCCGTCTCCCGCACATAGGCGACGACGCGCTGGTTGGCGCCCAGCACCAGCGTGGGCGGGATCTTGAAGTTGTAGACGTGCCCGCTGATCGACGCGGTCTCCGGCGGCGGCGGCTGGCCCCCGTCGCTGGGCGGCGGCGGCGGCGTCACCGGCGCTGGCCCGATCAGGTAGACCGAGAGGTTCTCCACCGCGATGCCCTGCACGGTGATGGTGTTGTAGGTCGGCTTGCTCGCGGTGACGCTCGCGTCGAGCACCAGCCGCGGATCGGAGAAGGTGAGCTGGCCGTTCGAATCGGTGGTGCCGCTGAGCGCGCTGCCGTCGCTGGTGGTCACGTCGACGGTCGCGCTGGCGAGCCCGCTGCCGGTGCGCTGGTCGAGCACGGTGACGTTGAGCGTGCCCTGCAGAACCGCGCCGGAGACGCCGCCGGCGGTGCTGGTCGGGTCGAAGTAGGTGAAGCCCGAGGGCAGCGTGTCGGCGGCGCTGCCGAGCGTGGCGGTCACCGCGACCGCGCCGGGCGAGCCGGGCGGCAGCGTACAGGTCGCCTCGCTCGAGGAGACGAGCTGGACGTTGGCGCACGAAGCGCTCGCGAAGGTGGCGGCGAGGCCGGCGGTGAAGCCGGTGCCGTAGAGCGCGACCTTCTCGCCGCCCGACTGCGCGCCGCTCGAGGGCGAGACTTGCAAGAGCGAGAGCGGGGCGGTGAAGGTGAAGCCGCCCGAGAGCAGCGCGCTGCGGGTCTCGCCGTCCGCGTCGGTGGCGATCACCTCGATGTCGGCGAGGCCGGCCGGGCCCGCGGGCGCGACCGCGGTGAGCGAAGCTCCGCCGGGCGCGACCACCACTGCGGTTGCGTCGAGCGCGCCGATGCGCACTTCGAGCGGCGCGCCTGCGCTCTGGTCGAAGCCCGCGCCGCTGATCGTCACCGCGACCGCAGGCGTGCCGCTGGCGGGCGCTGCCGCGGGCGCGATCGACGCAATCGAGAGAACGGGATCGTAGTGGAACGCGCCCGGGTCGCTCGACGGGATGGCGCTGCTCGCGCTCTCGCTCGCCGACGAGACCGCCACGTCGACGGGGCCGCTCTGCGCGCCAGCCGGGAGATCGAGCGAGAGCTCTTGATCGCTCGCGACGTGCAAGCGCGTGGGCGACACGGCCGCGCCGGCGATCATGACGACCAGATCGCTTGCGGAGAAGCCCGAACCCTCGAGGTGCAGGCAGGCCGCCGGGCAGCTGCCGCCGGCGATCGGGCCGTGCGCGGGCCAGAGCGATTCGAGCGCGAGCGGGCCGGGGAGCGTCGCCGCGGGATCGCCGTAGACCAGGCCGCGCGCGAGCGTCACCGAGGCCGCGCCGCCGTCGGCCGAGAGCGCGCTCGGGTCGCTCACCGAGACGCTCACCGCGCCGGCCGCGTGCGCGGGCGCGACGGCTCCGAGATGCGCGCTGTCGATCCAGTACGAGGCGGCGGTGGTGCCGTCGATGGCGACGCTCGCCTGCGCCCCAAAGCCCTGGCCCGTGAGCGTGAGCTGCGCGCCGCCAGCAGTGCCGACGAGGCGCGGCTGCACGTCTCGCAGCTGCAGCACGTCGCGGTAGGTGAACGCGCCCGGCGCGGTCCCGCGGCCGTCGCGGGTGATGGCCGCCACGTCGGCCGGGCCGGGCGCGCCGGGGGGAGCAAAGCCGGTGGCGGTCTGCGCGTCGACGAGCTGCAGCTGCACCAGCGGCGCGCCGCCGAGGGTGATCACCAGGTCGGAGTCGAAGCCGCTGCCATGCACCGTGACCGGAGTGCCGCCGCGGGTCAGGCCCACCGCGGGATCGATCGAGTCGACGGTCACGTGCGCGAGGTAGCGGAAGCAGCCGGTGCAGACGCCGGCGCCGTTCGGGTTGTCGATCTCCACGTCGGCCGCGCCGGGCGCGCCCGCGGGCGTCGTCGCCTGCAGGCGGTTGTCGTCGATCACGTTGACCGCGGTGGCGAGCGCGCCGCCGATCTTTACCTGCGTAAGCGCGCTCACCGCGCCGCCGCCGGTGGTCGCGAATCCGTCGACGAATCCCGCGCCGGTGATGAGCACGTTGGTGCCGCCGTCGACCGGGCCCTCCGCAGGGAAGAGCTCGCCCACCGAGATGATCACGCCCGCGTCGCCGCCGTCGGGCGCGCCCGCGTCGGGAGAGCCCGCGTCGCTGCCGCCTGCGTCGCTGCCGCCGTCCGCGCCCGCGTCGGGTCCAGCGTCGAGCGCCGGGCTCGAGGAGCGGTGGCACCCGCTCACGGTGAACGCCGCGGCGACGAGCGCCGCAGCCAGGAGCGGGGTCGTGCGCGAAGAGCTCGTCGGCAGGCAGCTCATGGGGTCACGCTCCGCACGGTGAGGTCGTAGCTGTTGGCGACGGTCAGGCTCGCGCCGCTGACGCGCAAGAAGAACGTCCCGCCGCTCGAGGAGGGCGCGGTGACGGTGAGCTGCCCGGCGCCGCTCGCGTCCTGCGCGAGCTGCGTCTGGCCGTCGCTGTCGAAGAGCGTGAGCACCAGCGGCCCGCCCTGCGTCGGGTCGAGCGCGGCGTCGGCCTCGATGCCCGGCGCACCCGCGTCGGCGCTCGGCCGCAGCAAGAACCAGGTCGGCTCGCCCGGGCAGATGGAGAACCCGCCGTACTCGCCCGCGTCGAGCGGAACGGCGCTGGTCGCCTGCCCGTGATCGCCCGCGGGGCTCTGCGCGCAGCTCGTACCGGGGCGCACGATCACCTCGAGGCCGTAGAGCATCGACGCGTCGTTGGTGCGCGCGCGCACGAAGTAGGTCCCGTCGCTGCCCGCGGTGGCCGCGACCGCCAGCTGCTCCTCGTCGAGCACGGTGCCGTCGGGCGCGAGGAGCTCGAGATCGAACGAGCCGAGCGGGTCGGCGTCGGAGACCACCTGCACCTGATCTCCCGAGAGCAGCGCCAGCGAGAACCAGGACTCCTGCGTGGCGCTGCAGAGCGTGAGCTGCGGGTAGCTGCCGGCGGTGATCGGCGCGGCCGTCGCCTGCGTGGTGTTCGGATAGAAGCGGTCGGTCTGGCAGGCGCCGGAGACGCAGTCGCCGGTGCGCGTCTCGCAGCGCTCGTCGCTCGCGCAGCTCTCGTTCGACGTGCACGGCGGCCGCGCGGTGGAGACGCAGGTGCCGGTCGGCGCGTCGCACTCGTCGCCCACCGGGCAGTCGCGGGTGGCGGTGCACTCGGCGGAGCCGGCGCACTCGCCGCTGGCGGTGTCGCAGGTGAGGCCGGGGCCGCAGTCGCTGTCCTGCGCGCACTGCACGCAGCGTCCGCCGATGCAGGAGACCAGCGGCCCGCAGACCTGCGCCTCGGTGGCGGTGGTGCAGCCGGGCACGCAGGCGCCGGTCGCCGTGTTGCAGACCTGGCCGCTCGCGCAGGGGGCGAGCACCGGATCGCAGCCGAGATCCTCCTCGCACACGAACGTCTTCGGGTTGCAGCGCTGGCCCGAGTTGCAGTCCTTGTCGGAGCCGCAGAGGAGCACCGCGCACCCCTCCGCGTTGGCCGGGCCCGGCGCGAGGCACAGCCCCTGTACGCAGTAGTCGCCCAGCGCGCAGTCGCTGTGCTGCGTGCACTCGTTGCCGAAGCAGGGCAGGAGCGTGCAGCGCCGCTGGACCGGATCGCACGCTTCGATGAGCCGGCACTGGCTGGAGCTGGTGCAGCCGGCGCAGACGCCGCCGGTGCAGACGAGCCCGCCGGCCACGCCGCCGTCGCAGTCGGCGCGCGTCTCGCACTCCGGCGTCACCGCGGGCGGCGCGCTCGACTTGTGGCAAGCGGCCGCGCAGAGCAAGAGCGCGAGCGCCGCGCCCAGCCGCGCGCTGGAGGCCGCCCGGCGGGACGGCCGCGCTCGAGATGATTGCGGTACCAATAGTTGCGGTACCAATATTTTCGATGCCAACAATTGCGGCGCCGACCACCGCGGCAACCCGGATTGCAACTCCAACCCTCCTGGCGTCCGGCCGCTCACGGTGTCACCCCGCCGTCGGCGGAGCTCGCGACCACCTGCCCGCTCGGCCAGGCGATGGTCCCCGCGCGCCAGACGTCGCCCGCGTTCAAGAGCTGCGCAGTCAGCTCGCCCACCAACACGCCGAAAGCGAACACGCGCACGCGCGCCTGCGTCGTCGCGGGCGAGAGCCCGTTGGCGTCCTTGTAGACGACCGCGATCTCGAAGGTGCCCGGCTGCGGCGTCTTCCAGTCGATCAGCTCGGGCCCGTAGCCGACCAGCGCGTCGCCCTGGTAGCGCGGGTTGTCGTCGGCGCCGCCCGGGAACCAGGCCGGGTCGGGGTTGGTCCAGCCGCAGTCGCCGGTGCTCCCCAGCTGCGCGCTGGTCGATTGCAAGAGGTGCAGGTCGAGGTCGGGCCGCTGCTCGTCCCAGGTCAGCTCGATCTGCATCTGCACCGGCGGGAGCGCCTGGATCTCCAGCGTCGCCGGCGCGAGCGAGACGAGCCCCGTCGAGTCGGTGACCGCGAGCTGCACGGTGTAGACGCCGGCCACGTCGACGGTGATCTGCGTGGTGACGCTCGCGGGCGCGCCAATGGCAGCGGCGCTGTTCTCCGGCCGGGTCGCGAGCGTCCAGGCGTAGGTGAGCGGCGTATCGCCGTCGGGATCGCTCGAGGCGCTGCCGTCGAGGATGATCGTGCTGCCGAGCGGCGCGGTCATCGAGGTGGCGAGCGGCGAGGCGGGCGGGATCTGCCCGGTGGCGACCGGGATGGGCGCGTGATCGACCTGCGCCGCGAGCGGGATCTGCAGCGACGGCGTGTCCGGATCGCTCGAGTCGATGATCAGATCGGCCGCGGTCGCCTCGGCGCCGGGCAGCGGCGCGTAGACCACCGCGAGCTGCGCGGTCGCGCCGGCCGCGAGCTGCGCGGGCGTGACCGCCGAGCCGACCAGCGAGAAGCCGGCGTCGGCGGGCGAGAGCGCCAGCGAAGCGAGGTAGAGCGCGGCGGGGCCGCCGCTGGTCAGCTCGATCGGGAGCACCTTGCTCTCCCCTTCGCCGACGCGGCCGAAGTCGAGGCTCATGGGCGAGACGCTGAGCGAGCCGGTCTCGCCGCCGGTGCCGCTGAGCGGCACGTCGAACACGGGCGTCGTCGGATCGTTGCTGGCGAGGTGCAGCGTCGCGCTCGCGGCGCCCGCGCTCACCGGCGTAAAGAGCACCGGCAGCGTGAAGCTCGCGCCGCCGGCCAGCTGCGCAGGGGGCGCCGCGCCGAGCGAAAAGAGCGCGGCCTGCGCGCCGTCGATGGTGGCCGAGGTGAGGTCGAGCACCGCCTGCCCGCCGTTCTCGAGCACCAGCGACTGGCTGCCCGGCGTGTGCTGCGCCACCGTGCCGAAGTCGAGCGAGGCCGGCGTCACCAGCAGCTGCGGGTGCGTCTCGGCGAGGTTGGTCTTGCCGCATGCGAGCAGCGCCGCAATCAGCCCGGCCGCGCCCAGCGCGGTCTGCAGCCCCGAGCGGGTCGGCGCCGAGGCCGCCGCGCGCCGCCCGTTCACTGCGCCACTCCCGCATCGGGCAGATCGTAGGTGACGTCGATCTCCGCGCCGCGCGGAGGCAGCGCCGCCTGCGCGAAGACGATGCTGTCGGTGCCGGGATCGAACGTCCAGCCGGAGGTGGCCGAGTTGGGCGGCGTGCAGACGATCGCCGGGTCGGCGTCGCCGCAGTCGTTGACGGTGGTGGTGCAGAAGGTGAGCGCTGCCGGCAGCGTGTCGCAGGTGGCGCGAATGCTCACCTGGATCGTCGCTGGATCGGCCGCGGCGGTGAGGTGGAAGACCCGCTTGAGGCCAGACGCCTGCGCGCCGAGCGCATCGAAGACCGCGTTGAAGTCGGGATCGCACAGGCTGTGGAAGGTGCCGCCCATCTCGGTGGCGAGGTTGATCAGCCGCGGCGCGGCGGCGGCGAAGAAGCTCTGCGACGGGTTGTCGGGATCGGGGATCGAACAGCCGTCGGGCACATCGCCGGCGAGCACCGAGAGCGTGACGATGCCGGTGTCGCCGGGCCCCTTCGCGCTCTTGAACGAGCGGTAGTAGTAGAGGTCCGGCGCGGGCGACCAGGGGTCGTTGTCGTCGGTGACGATGACGAGGAAGAGCGACGCCCCCGCGCGCAGGAAGCCGGCCGGCGGACCCTTGAGCGCCAGGTCCATCTGCTCGAGCACCGCCGAGATGGCCGAGCCGTTGCCGCCCAGCGCAGTCACCGCGGCCGGCAGCTGCTGCGCCTCGCTGCCGGAAAAATAGTGGTCGCTCCCGCCGCCCAGGTAGACGCCGGCAGAGGCCTGCGCGTCGCTCGAGAGCAGGCCCAGGTGGTAGTCGATCTGGTTGTTGTCGAGCCAGGCGAGGAAGCTCCCGAACGAGGCGGCGACGCGGGCCTGGTGCACCGCCATGTAGCGCGAGTCGTCGACGACGAAGACCGCGTCGAGCTGCGCCTGCGTCGACTGCGGGAAGACATCGACGCGCGCGCCGGGCGGGAGCACCTGGGTGAGCCGGTTCTTCTGGCAGCCCGCCTGCGCGAGGAGAGCCGCGCCCAGCGCGGCCCCGAGCACGCGGGCGAGCGCGCGGCGCGTGCGCGCGGTTGCGGCCGGTCTGTGCGAAGGCGAGCGCATCGGAACCGCAGATGGTACGCGGCGCGCGGCCGCGGCGAAAGCGGACGGGCATCGGACAGCCGGTTGCGATCGTTGCAGCCTGTCCATCTCGCGCTGCTCCTCGCCGCGGCCCGCGAGAGGCGCTCGCCCCGCGCTGGCAGACCCGACCCTGCGCGGCCGCGGCCACTTTCTTTCGAAGCGGCCTCCGCCAAGCTATCAATGGTCCGAGATGAACGCCGTCTTCATTCTTCTGCTGCTGGGCGCGCTGATCGCGGGGGCGATTCGGGGAGACGTGCGTCCGGTGGGACAGGGCGCGCTCGAGGGTGCGCAGCAGGCGGTCACCCTGGCGATCGGCCTGGTCGGGGTGCTCTCGCTCTGGCTGGGCCTGCTCAAGATCGCCGAGAAGGCCGGCCTCATCGAGAAGCTCGCCCGCGCGGCGCGGCCCGTCTTCCGCCCGCTCTTCTCCGAGGTGCCCGACGGCCACCCGGCCATCTCGGCGATGCTGCTCAACATCGCGGCCAACGCGCTCGGCCTGGGCAACGCGGCGACCCCGCTCGGCATCAAGGCGATGGAGGAGCTGGAGAAGCTCAATCCCAACCAGGGCCGCGCGACCAACGCGCAGGCGCTCTTTCTCGCCATCAACACCGCCTCGGTGCAGATCGTCCCGACCACGGTGATCGCGCTGCGGGCCGCGGCGCACTCGAGCGATCCAGCGGTGATCCTGCTGCCGACGCTGCTCGCCACCAGCTGCGCGCTCATCGTCGCGGTCACCGCGGCCAAGCTGCTCGAGCGGGTCTGGAAATGATGGCGCAGCTCTCGGCCTGGCTGCTCGCGCTGCTCATCGTCGGCATCCCGGCGTACGGCTACGCGCGCGGCGTGAAGATCTACGAGGCGTTCGTCGAGGGCGCGAAGGAAGGGTTCGGCGTCGCGCTGCGGATCCTGCCGTACCTCGTCGCCATCCTCGCCGCGGTCGGCGCGTTCCGCGGCTCGGGAGCGATGGAGGCGATCTCGCACGCGGTCGCGCCGGTGACGAACTTCTTCGGCGTCCCGCCCGAGGTGCTCCCGCTCGCGCTGGTGCGTCCCTTCTCGGGCAGCGGCGCCACCGGCATCCTCGCCGGCATCTTCAGCGACCCGAACCTGGGCCCCGACTCCTACGCGGGCCGCCTGGGCTCGATGCTGCAGGGCTCCACCGAGACCACCTTCTACGTGCTCTCGGTCTACTGCGGCGCGGTCGGGATCACCAAGTACCGCCACGCGCTCGCCGCGGGCCTGCTCGCCGATCTCACCGGCTTCATCGCCAGCGTCGTCATCGCCCACTGGATCGGCCACTACTTCTGGGGATGAGCGGTGCTAGGTTCGCGCGCGATGCCCTTCCCTTCTCGCGATCGAACCCTGCTGCTCTTCGCCCTCTGCGGAGCTCTTTCGCTCTCTGGCTGCAAGCGCAGCGAGGACCAGGCGGCCAAGGCGCGCATCTTCTCGCCCGAGGAGCCGGTGGGCGCGCAGGCCGAAGCGCAGGAGAAGCTGGACGCGCGCAAGCTGGGCACGGACGGCGCGCTCGCCGAGCGGGTGCTGCGCATGCCGCAGGCGGAGATCGCGCACCGGCTGGGCGCGCACCACGCCTCGAGCCGCACCTCCTTCGATTGGGAGCGCGGCGCGCCCGCGCGCCTGGCGGACGGCGGCACCGACTCGTCGGCGGGCGTCTCGCTCGCCGAGGAGGCCCAGCTCACGCAGAGCGGAAACGGCGACTTCTCGGTGGCGCTGAAGAACGATCACAACCGCGGCTTCGAGCTGGTCTGGGCCGCCGGCGGCGCCTACGAGCGCGGCCTGTTCGGCCCCTTCCACAAGCGGCGCACCGACCGCACCGATCCCACCGTCGCGCGCGAGCAGGCGATGGGCGCGCTGGCGACGTTCGATCGGCTCGCGCGCGGGCTCAAGCTGCGCCTGGTCGGCGAGGCCCGCTCGGGCGGCCGCGCGGCGGTCGAGTACGCGGTCGCGGGCGGCGGCATGCTCCCCAAGGAGGCGGGCCCCGACGATCTCCCCCCGCCGCTCTATCCCGAGCCGCCGGCGGGCCAGGCCGGCAAGGCGCTCGGGCCCGATCCCGACACCGCGCGAAGGCTCGAGCTGCGCGAGAAGGAGCAGCCGCTCTCGCTGGCGGGCAGCCTCTTCGTCGACGCGGAGACGGGCGCGCCGCTCGCCGCCGAGCTGCGCGGGAAGTTTCGCGTCGCCAGCGGGCAGAAAGACGCGGCGCCCGCCGATCTGGCGCTGACCCTCTCGATGAGCACCAGCGACGTCGGCAAGTCGCTCTCGGTGAAGGTGCCCGCGTTCGAGCCCGATCCCTCGGCGCCGCACGGCGTGAAGGATCCGCTCCGCTTCCTCGGCAAGCAGGCGCCCGGCGCGGCCGCGACCCCCTCGAGCGAGGAGCCGGTGGAAGAGGACGACAGCGCCGACGAAGAGGAGCCCGACGCGCCTGCGGCCGCGCCCAAGGCCCCCGCGAAGGCGCCCGCGCGCCGGAACTAGCGCGTGCCGGCCGGAACCAGCCGCGCGTCGGCCTCGGTGCAGCGGGCGCGCGCGGAGGCGGACGCGCAGCTCTCTTCGCAGCTCGACCGGCGCGTGCGGGCGCTCAATGACTCGCCGGAAGATCCGCGCGGCGCCTTCGTGCTGCTCTGGCTGCAGGGGCAGCGGCGCCTCTCACAGAACCTCGCGTACGCCCACGCGCAGCGGCGCGCCAACGAGCTGGGCAAGCCGCTGGTCGTCTACGAGGCGCTCCGCTTCGACCACCCGCACGCGAGCGATCGGTTCCACCGATTCGTGCTCGAGGGGGCGCGCGACAACGCGCGCGAGGCGGCCCGGCGCGGCCTCGCCTATCGCTTCTTCCTGCAGACACCGGACTCCCCGCGCGGCGCGCTGCTCGCGCTGGCGGCGCAGGCCTGCCTCGCGGTCACCGACTGGCTGCCGGCCTTCATCCACCCCTCGCAAACACGCGCGTTCGCCCAGCGGGCGCGGGTGCGCGTCGAGGCGGTCGACGCGGCCGGCGTCGCGCCGCTCTCCATCTCCGACAAGATCGAGATCGGCGCGCGCACGCTGCGGCCCAAGCTGCACCGCGCGCTGCCCGAGCTGCTGCGCGCGATCGTCGAGCCGGACGCGCAGCTCGGCGCGAGGCCGGTCGACTGGGGCTTCGACGCGATCGATCTCGAGAGCGACGCGGCGATCGATCGGGCGATCGCAGCGCTGCCGATCGATCACGCCGTGCGCCCGGTCTCCGAGCTGCGTGGTGGCCGCGCGAGCGCGCAGAGGCGCCTTTCGCGCTTTCTCGACGAAGGCCTCGCCGGCTACGCCGGGCATCGCAACGAGCCTTCGCTCGACCAGCACGCCAGCTGGCTCTCGCCGTTCCTCCACTTCGGCCACCTGGGCGCGCTGGAGATCGCGCTCGCCGCCCGCGCGCACGTCGAGGAAAAACACGGCGCGTCCGCCACCAGCGCGGCTGCGCGCGAGCTGCGGGCCGATCTCGATTCGTTCCTCGAAGAGCTGATCGTCCGCCGCGAGCTGGGCCTGAACTTCTGCGCGCGCGAGCCGCGGCACGAGCAGTACGAGTCGCTCCCCGGCTGGGCCCGCGCGACCCTCGCGCAGCACGCGAGCGATCCGCGGCCGCAGCTGCTCGACGACGAGGCGCTCGAGCGCGCAGAGAGCCCCGACGAGATCTGGAACGCGGCGCAGCGGCAGCTGGTCGCGCAAGGGCGCATCCACGGCTACCTGCGCATGCTCTGGGGCAAGCTGCTCTTGCTCTGGAGCCGCGACGGGAGCGAGGCGCTGCGGCGGATGCGGCTGTTCAACGACAAGTACGCGCTCGATGGGCGCGACGCGAACAGCGACATGAACTTCCTCTGGTGCCTGGGCCTGCACGATCGGCCGTTCCCCGAGCGGGCGATCTACGGAACCGTGCGCTCGATGACCAGCCGCTCGACGCGCAGCAAGTTCGATCTCGACGCCTACCTCGCCCGCTGGGGAAGCGCTGCGCCCTGAGCGATCCTCTCGAAGTAGCGCAGCTCCGGCAGAAAACTGGACAGCGGGATCGGCCGCGCGCAACGCTGGTGGATCGAGAAGCGAGATCAGCGCGTCCGGATCGGTCAATCGGCGGAGAGTCGAAAAATTGATCTCTCTCCGCCCGCCGCTAGGCTGCAGCCCATCGCAAGGAGATGAGCCCGCATGGCAAGCCAAAAGACACCGTCGAGCACCGTGACCACCACCGAGGTGCGGGAACTGCTCCGCACCGCCGCTCTCAACTTGAGCGCGCGCGAGGAGAAGATCGCGCGGATGCGGTCGGGCGCTTCGATCGACAAGACCCTCCCCCTGCCCCGCCGTGGGCAGGCCAATGCCGAGGCGCGCAGCGAGCTGCTCGCGCTGGAGATCGAGCTGGCGCAGAAGCTGGGCGCTCGCGCGGCGGCAGCGGTTTCCCAGCGGCCGGCCCCGGTGGCCGCGACGCGCGCCAAGGAGAAGGACAAGATCGTCCGCGCCCTCCGCCGTCTGAAGTAGCCTTCAAGCGCATTCGCAGCACGCAGCACCCCAGAGGGCCTTTCGGTCCTTGCGCCGCCCGCGTCTCGCGGCGCAGAAACAGCGCGCTCTTCGTCGCAGGCTCGATGAGCGCGCGCCCGTGGCCTGTGGCAGCCACAGCCAGGTCCGGTGGAGCACGATGAAGCGCATTGCCCCGATCGCCGCGCTGGCGCTGCTCTTCGCGCACGCCGCTGGCGCCCAAGCCCAGGCCGCTGCGCAAACCCCAACCGCGAGGCCCGCGGACGCGCCCCGCGCGAACGTGCCCGACCTTCACGACGCCGACGATCCGCTCGTCGACGCGGCCGCGGTGGTGCCCGGCCTGCTGGTGCGGCTCGCTTACGCGACGAGCGAGAACATCACCCACCGGCCGCTCTATCCGGCGGATGCGCGCTGCCTCTTGCGGCGCAGCGTGGCGGCGCGGCTTGCCGAGGTGGCCCGCTCGTTTGAGCCGCGCGGCGTGCGCCTGGTCGCCTGGGACTGCACCCGGCCTGCGTTTGCGCAGCTCGCTCTCTTTCGCGCCTATCCGCACCCCGGCTCGGTCGCCGATCCGAAGAAGGGCAGCCTGCATGAGCGCGGCGTCGCCATCGATCTCGCGCTCGCCGATCGCGACGGCGTGCTCCTGCCGCTGCCCACGCCGTTCGACACGTTCGGACCCCGCGCGCGGGCGAACGACGAGCTGCCGGAGGGTCCGGTGCGCGCGAATCGCGACGCGCTGATCGCCGCGATGTACCGCGCTGGCTTCCGGGTGAACCCGAAGGAGTGGTGGCACTTCTCCCGCCTCTACGGCTACCGCTGGCCGCCCGTCGCGCAGAGCGCGCTGTGGCCCGACCCGCTCGAGAGCGAGGTGCCCGCGGGCGCGAAGAGCGCTCCGGCGAAGGCGGCTGCAGGGGCGAGCGATTCCGGACATTGATGTCTGGAATGAAGATGCGCGATTTTTCGCTCGCGCATGGCGGTTCGCGAATGCCTGCGCGCCCCAACGCCGCGCGCTCGACGTAGAGTGCAAAGCCCATGTGCGGAATCGCTGGCTACCTGCGGCTCGACGGCGCGCCCGCGCAGCCGCAGCTCTTGCGCGAGATGGAGCAGCGGCTCGCGCACCGCGGCCCCGACGGCGCCGGCATCCTCGCGGAGGGCCCGCTCGGGTTCGCGCACCGGCGGCTCTCGATCATCGATCTCGACACCGGCGCGCAGCCGATGGAGCGCGACGATCTGGGCCGCGCGATCGTCTTCAACGGCGAGATCTACAACTACGTCGAGCTGCGCGAAGAGCTGGTGAAGCTGGGCCACCGCTTCCACACCACCAGCGACACCGAGGTGCTGCTGGTCGGGCACGCGGCGTGGGGCGAGGCGCTCTTGCCCAAGCTGCGCGGCATGTTCGCCTTCGCCCTCTGGGAGCGCGGGCCCAAGCGGCTCACGGTCGCGCGCGATCCGCTGGGCAAGAAGCCGCTGCAGATCGCTCTCTTGCCGGGGCGGCTGTTCGCGTTCGCCTCGGAAGCGAAGGCGCTCTTCGCGCTGCCGGAGATCTCGCGCGCGGTCGAGCCGGAGGCGATCGCCGCCTACCTCGACTGGATGTACGTGCCCGAGCAGCTGCAGCTGTTTCGCGACATCGGCCGGCTGCAGGCGGGCGAGCTCTTGGTGATCGAGGAGGGCCGCGCCCGGCGCGGGTTCTACGCCGCCGACTCGAACCCGAGCGTGCCGGCGAACCTCTCCTTCGACGAGGCCTGCGCGCGCGTCGACGCGGCGGTGCGCGAGGCGACCCGCATCCGCCTGCGCGCCGACGTGCCGCTCGGCGTCTTCCTCTCCGGCGGCATCGACTCGACGCTGGTCGCGCTGGCCGCCGCCGCGCAGGTGCCGGGCAAGCTGCGCACATACACGGTCGCCTTTCGCGGCGAGGAGAACGAGGGGCCTTACGCTGCGCAGGTGGCGCGCGCGATCGGCTCCGAGCACACCGAGCTCTCCCTCGAGCTCGACGCGCCCGCGGCGGCGATGGAGATCCTGCGCCACTTCGACGAGCCGTTCGGCGACTCCTCGGCGGTGCCGGTGCTGGCCATGTCGCGCGAGACCAGCCGCGCGGTGAAGGTGGTCCTCTCCGGCGACGGCGGCGACGAGATCTTCGGCGGCTACGGGACGTACCTGCGCCACTTGCGGCAGGCCGGGCAGGCGCATCCAGCCGCGCAGAGCCTGCTGCGCAAGGCGGCGGGCCGCGCGGTCGCCTTTGCGCGCGATCGCGCCAAGGCGCTCCCCGCGCCGCTCAGCGCGCGCATCGCCGCGCTGGTCAAGCCGTGGCGCAACGACCTCGACGCGCAGATCGACGCGGCGGAGATCTCCGACGCGAGCGCGAACGGCCCCGCCGATTCGGCGCTGCAGCAGCTGTTGATGATGCGGATCACCCGCGCTGGCCGCGGCGCCCCACTTTCGCGCGAGCTGCTCGAGCGGATGCTTTCGCGAGTCCCGCGCGCGCTGCCCTCGCTGCGCGCCGCGATGCGCACCGACCGGCTCGTCTACCTGCCCGGCGACATCCTGAAGAAGGTCGACATCTGCGCGATGCGGGCCGCGCTCGAGGTCCGCTCGCCGCTGCTCGACGACGACGTGATCGCGCTCGCCGACGCGCTGCCGCAGGAGTTCCTCGTCGACCGCGTCGCCGGCGCCGCCGAGGAGACCTTCGGCAAGCGGCCGCTCAAGGCGCTGGTCGCCGCGCGGCTGGGGAGCGAGTTCGCCTACCGGCCCAAGCAGGGGTTCGGCGCGCCCATCCAGCGCTGGCTGCGCGACCCGCGCTTCGTGTCGATCGTACACGAAGGGTTCGCCAGCCCCGGCTCGCCGATCGCGCCCTGGTTCGCGCCGGGCGCGCGCGAGCAGATCTGGCGCGACTTCTCCGCCGGCAAGAGCTGGCTCGCCCAAGAAGTGTGGAACCTGATCGCCCTCGACGCCTGGGCCCGCGAGACCAAGCCCAGTTAGCAGGGGCCCGCTCCGCTTTTCTTGACCGGATACAAGCGCGGCGCGCCGCGCGCTACCCCACTCGGCGGGCAAGGACGATCTGCACCGGCGCCTCTTCCCAGCCTGCCTCGACGATCGACGCCTCCGGTTCGGCCGAGGCGAAGACGCGGCGCCCGAGCGCGCGCAGCGTCTGCGGCACCAGCCGGTGCGCGCCGCTGCGCAAGAGCGGCCCCAGCCCTTCGCGGCGCGCGCGCAGATCGCCCTGCGAGTAGAGGCCGTAGCGCTCGGCGATGGAGAAGCGCGGCGAGAAGAGCGCGGCCAGCTCGCCCGGCTCGTACTCGCGGACGTGGAGCGGATCGCGCGGATGCAGGCGCGAGTCGCCGCGGCCGAGCGGCGTCGAGAGCAAGAGCATCCCGCCTGGCGCCAGCGCGCGGTGCAGCTCCTCGATGAACGCCGGCGCGTCGCGCAGCCGCTCGACCGTCTCCAGGCTCACCGCGAAGTCGACCTCGCCCGAGCCGAGCGGCAAGAGGCGTCCGTCGCCGAGGCGGAACGAGACGCCCGCGCGCGCGAACTGCCGCTGCGCCCAGGCGATCGCCTCGGGGTCTTCGTCGACGCCGATCACCTGGCTCGCGCCGCGCTCGGCGAGCAGCCACGCGCCGTAGCCGCTCGCGCAGGAGACGTCGAGCACGCGCTTGCCCTGCGCCCAGCGCGCCGCGAGATCGTAGCAGAGCCACTCGGCCGTCTGCCGCCGCCGGTCGCCCGGCTCGCCCATCGCGGTGGGCCAGAGCTCTCTCGGTGCGTTGGGCCGCATGGCTCTAGCTCTGGCGGCGCGCGCGCGACTTCGCGCGGCGGCCGAGCGGGTCGGTCGGGTCGAGCGGCTTGGAGCGCGGCTGATCGGTGAGGCCATGTCGCGGCAGCGGCGCGCCGCAGCGGGTGCAGGCGGCGATCTTGAAGTTGCGGTGCATCCGCCCGCAGGCGGTGCAGAAGCGCACCGAGTAGAGGTTTCCCAGCACCACCAGCAAAAGCGTGACCGCGATCGCGAGATCGAACGGCACCGTCGCGCGCGCAAACAGGCCCTGGGCGCGGCCGGCCGCGCAGAGCGAGAGCGCGATGATGAAGAGCAGCGCCCGGTAGGCGAGCCGCTTGCTCGCGCCGCGCGCGCGCCCGTAGGCGATCCAGAAGATGGCGGCGATGAGGCCAGTCGCGGCGGCGCCGAGCACCGGGTAGAGGCGGGGATCCACGGGGCGCGTTGTAGCAAGATCGATCGCCCGGCGCAGACGCTTTGGCAGACCACGCGTGCCCGGCGCGGACATTTTGTCTCCGAGAGGCGCGCCGCACCGCGGCCCGCCCTCGGGCCGTCCCGCGAGTGCTGGAGCCATTTCGTCGAGGCGCGCAGCCAATGCGTTGCTGGGCACTGCAGTTGCTCGCTGCAGCGGGCAGGAGGATTTTCCGCATGGCCCGCACCCCGCTCGCTGCCTTCGCCGCCGCCCTCGCGCTCGCGCAACCGCTCTGCAAGCAGCAGCGCCCGTCCTCGCCGGGCGGTCGCTAGAAGGCGCGCGATCTACCCGCGCCGCAGTCGCGCGGCGCAGAAGGCGATCAGCGCGTCGGCCATCCGCTCGGCGGCGCGGCCGTCCCAAAACTCGGGCGCGCGGATCTTTTGTTCGGCAGCGCCGCTCTGGGCGCGGCTCTTCGCGTCTTTCGACGTCTCCAGGAGCGCGCGCACGGCGGGCCCGATGGCGGACGGATCGCTGCCGATCAGGCGGTTGGTCCCCTCGCTGATCGTCACTGGCCGCTCGGTGTTGTCGCGCAGCGTGAGGCACGCAACGCCCAGCGCGGTGGTCTCTTCCTGGATGCCACCCGAGTCGGTCAGGACCACGAAGGCCGCGTCCATCAGCGCGAGAAACTCGAGATAGCCGAGCGGCTCGACGAAGCGGAGCGAAGCTCGCCCGGCCGCGCCAGGAGCCGCCGCGCGCGATCCCTCGGCCGCCCCCGCGGCGCCCGCACGCCCGCTGCCGAACCGCGCGCGAAGATCCGCGTCGCCCTCGATGCGCGCGCGGGTGCGCGGGTGGAGCGGGCAGAGAACCGGCATCGTCTTCGCCAGCTCCTCCAGCGCCGCGAGGATCCTTCCCAGCTGCGCCGGCTCGTCGACGTTGCTCGGCCGGTGCAGCGTCACGAGCGCATATCCCCGCGGAGCCAGACCGAGCGCGGCGACCACCCCGCTCTGCTGCGCGCGCGGCAGCGCCGCCCGCAGCGAGTCGATCATCGCGTTGCCGACGAACTGGATCCGCTCGGGCGCGATCCCCTCGGCGAGCAGGTTCGCATCGCCGTCGCGCGAGGGCGTGAAGCAGAGATCGCTCAGCCGGTCGGTGAGGATGCGGTTCACCTCCTCGGGCATGCTCCAGTCGCGCGAGCGCAGACCCGACTCGACGTGCGCCACCGCGATGCCGAGCTTGGCCGCCACCAGCGCGCAGGCGAGCGTCGAGTTCACGTCTCCGGCGACGACGAGCACGTCGGGCTTCTTGTCGACAAGCACCGGCTCGATCGCGAGCATGACTTTCGCGGTCTGCTGCGCGTGCGTGCCCGAGCCGACCGCCAGGTGCACGTCGGGCGCAGGCATGCCCAGGTCTTGGAAGAAGACGTCGCTCATCCGCGCGTCGTAGTGCTGGCCGGTGTGCACCAGCGTCTGGCGGATGCCGGCCTCGGGCTGCGCGCGCGAGCGCTCGGCGAGCGCCTTCAGGATGGGCGCGACCTTCATGAAGTTCGGGCGGGCGCCCACGACGTGCAGGACGTGCATAGAAATCGAGCATAGAACAGATGCGCAGGGGCTCCTCAAAGCGGGTGAAGATAGTGTCCGATGTACACGAAGTCGCCGCGCCCGCTCCTGCCGCCGAGCCGGAGCCGCTGGACGCCCGCCGCGAGACGTTCGATCTGGAGGATCGCCCCGCGCGGGTCGAGTTCGAGGTGGAGACGAACTACGGCGGCTGGATGCTCGCCGACTACGTCGAGCAGAAGCTCAAGCGGCCGCCCGAGCGGCACAAGCTCTTGCGGCTCTTGCGCGGGCGCGCGCTGGTGCACGGCGAGAAGGAGCCGCTGCTCCCCGAGACGCGCATCTGGCCCGGTCTCAAGTTCGCGCTGCGCAAGCGGTTCACCGGAGACGAGATCGAGCCGCCGCCGATCCCGATCGTGTTCGACGACGGCGCGCTGCTGGTGGTCGACAAGCCGGCCGGCCTCGCGCTGCACCCGACCGCGCGCTACTTCCGCTCGACGCTGACGTGGGCGCTCGCCGAGCGGCACCGCAACGCCGCGGGCGAGAAGCCGGACCCGGGCCACCGGCTCGATCGCGAAACCAGCGGGCTGGTCGCCTGCGGCCGCACGCCCGGCGACACGCGCGCGCTCAAGGCGGCCTTCGCCGCGCGCACGGTGGAGAAGGCCTACGTCGCGCTCTGCGAGGGCAGCCCCGCGAGCGACGCGTTCGAGATCGATCGGCCGCTCTCGGTGGGCACCGAGCGGATCAAGGTGAAGGTCCGCGTCGACGAGTCGGGCGCGGCGTCGCTCACCTCGTGCCGCGTGCTCGCGCGCTTTCGCGATGCCAGCGGCGCAAGGCTCTCGCTCATCCGCTGCGAGCCGCGCACCGGCCGCCAGCACCAGCTGCGCGCGCACCTCGCGTCGGTGGGCTGCCCGCTGGTGGGCGACAAGCTCTACGGCCCCGACGAGGGGATCTTCCTCAAGCTGGCCGAGAGCGGCTCGTCTCCCGCGCCGCTGTTCACCTTCGATCCGCTGCTCGACGAGGGCGAGCGCGCGCGGCTGCGGCTGTGGCGGCACGCGCTGCACGCGGCGGAGCTGGCCGTGCCGCACCCGAAGACGGGCGAGCGGATGCGCTTTGCGCTCGAGCTGCCGGCGGACATCGCGGCGCTGATCGCGCAGCTCGAGCGGCTGTAGCGCGCGCTATCGGGGAAGCGCGGCGCGGCGCTGGGCCTCGCGCTGCAGCTCGTATTCGGAGATGCGCGCGTCGATGGGCGCGCGCGCGGCGCGGCCGGCGCGCAGGGACAGCGTGCGCAGCGCGGCCAGCGCGCCGGGGAGGTCGCCCATGCCGCGCAGCCGGTCGGCGTACTCGAGCGCGTAGCCTGCGTTGTCGGGGACCAGCAGCGCCGCGAGCCAGCGCTCGTGCATCCCCTGCGCGCCGTCGCCGCGCGCCTCGAGCAGCTCCGCGCGCCAGCGGTGCACCTCTCCCGCGAACGGGAGGTTGTTCGAGGCGAGCAGCGGGTCATCGAGCAGCGCCTGCGCGCCCGCGAGGTCGTGGCGCGCGATGCGGCCGCGCACCAGCATCTCCACCAGATCGTCGCGGCTCAGCCAGCACGCCTCGCGCACCTCGAGCAGCGGCTGCTCGACCTCGGCGGGCGCGCGCTTCTCGTGCTGGCGCGCCTCGGCGAGCAGCCTCGCCCGCTCGCAGCTTCCGCGCGGCAACCGCTCGGCCACGTCGGCGACGCCCGCGAAGTCGCCGGTCTGTTGGAGGAGCCACGCCAGCTCTGTCTCGAGCGCCGTCTGCGCGTCGCGGGTGCGCTCGCCCGCCGGCCGCGCGAGCTCGTGCTCGAGCAGCGCGCGGGCGAGCGCAAAGCGGTGGTGCACGCGCAGCCGGTACGCCACCTGCGCGCGCAGGAGCGGATCGTCGGGCGTCGCCTCGAGCAGATCGTCGAGCGTCTCAGAAGCGGCGGCGGCCAGATCCATCGGCTCGCCGTAGTCGATCCCGCCCAGCGCCGCGAGGCTCAGCTCCGCCTCGCTGCGCGCCTGCGCCGCCCGGCCCGCGCGCAGGAGGATGGCCGCCGTCACCATGTGCGGCCGCCAGGCCAGCGGCGCGAGCAGCTGCGCGCGGCCGGCCCACGCGAGCGCCTCGGCGGTGCGGCGGGGCGAGCGCTGGTGCAGGCCGATGGCGGGCGCGAGCGAGATGAGCCAGTCGGCCGGGTGGCGCGCGACGGTGGCCTCGGCGTCGGCGAGCAGCGCCTCGGCGCTCGTCTTCTCGTCGCGCGCTTCGAAGACGAGCCGGGCCCCTTCGCGCTCCGCGCTGCGCGAATCGAGCAGCACCGGAAGCGGCGCGAGCAGCAGGAGCAAGAGCGCGGCAGCGGCGATGAACGGCCGCGGCACCCGCTGCCAGCCGCGCATCTGCACGCGCGCGAGGCCCGGAGACGAGACGCGGCCCACCTTCTGCGCCGCGCTCTTGCCTTCGCTCTTTCCCTCCTCGGCATTCGCGCCCGCCAGCCCGCTCGCGCTCGAGCCGCGGGCCAGACGCGCGGCCGCGCTGGACGCGGCCTTGCGCTCATCGGCCAGCGCCGCCCCCAACGCGATGGCGAACGGCAGCGCCACCCCGAGCATCGCCAGGTTGAAGTCGACCAGGTTCTGCAGCGCCAGCGCCAGCGCGCCCGCGAGCACCCCGCGAGAGAGCCCGCTCCGCGCCGCCCGCGCCGCGCGAAACCAGCCGAGCGCGGTGAGCAGCAGCACCGCTAGCGCGAGCGGCAACCCTTCCTCCGCGGCGAGCTGGAGCGGCTCGTTCTCGACGAAGAGGAACGCCATGTCTCCCGGCACGCTGCGGTGGCGCTCGGCGAGGAAGCGCCAGGCGCCGCGGCCCACGCCGAAGAGCGGGTGCTCGAGCGCGACCTTCGCGGCGCCGATGAACGAGCGCAGCTTCACCTCGTTGCTCAGCGGCGCCTGCGAGAGCTGCTGGAAGCGCAGCGTGAGCGGGCTGGTCGAGAGCAGGAGCGCGGCGGCGAACGCGGCGGCGAGCGGAACGAGCAGCCAGAGCGGCTTCCAGCGTCGCCGGCGGCGGCGGCGCGCGCTCTTCTCGGGCGTGCTGCCCGAGCCGCTCCCCGCGCCGTTCGCAGGCCCACCGCGGCCTTCGCTCGAGCGCTCCTGCGCGCGCGCGTCGAGGGCGACCAGCGCCAGCGCGCCCGCAAGCAGGCTCACCGCGGCGCCGCGCGAGAGCGTGAGCAGCGCGCCCGCCGAGCAGGCCGCGGCGCTCGCGATCCAGAGCGGCCGCGTGGTGGCCAGCTGCGGGAGGTTGCCCGGCGTCTCCTCGCGCGGCGGCGAGAGCGCGGCGCCCATCGCCGAAAGCCCGCCCAAGAGCAGCAGCGCGGCGAGGTGGTTGCGGTTGACGAAGGTGCCGGCGAACTGCCCCTCGCCCGCCAGCCGCACCACGCAGATGGCCAGCTGCGCGAGCGCGCCTGCGACGGGTGCGGCGAGCAGCAGCAGCTGGATCCTCGGCGAGCGCGCGGCGAGCAGCGCGGCGGTGAACGCGCAGGCGAGCGCGAGCAGCGGCCCCAGCTGCACCGTGGTCGCGATCAGGTCGAGCGTCAGCGGCGCATAGGCGAGCTGCGGCGCCGGCGGGAAGAAGCGCAAGCTGGCGTTCACCGGCGCGAGCAGGCCGAGCAGGCCCGCCGGCAGCGGCACGCACTGCAGCGCCGCCATCGCGAAGACGAGCAGCGGCGCGAGCGTCACCCGCGGCAGCCGCGGCGTGCGCGAGCGGGTGTGCCCCGCCAGCGCGAGGGCGAGCGCGACGGCCGCCAGCGCGCACGCGCCGCTCTGCGCGAGCGCGGGCACACCGCCGCGATCGAGCGCCGTCAGCGCCGCCACGAAGAAGAGCAGCAGCGCGGCCGCGCGCCCTGCGATCGACTTGTTCAGAATCACGCACCCAAGGCCATCGCACGGACCGTGCGATGCGCGCTACGGGCTTTGCGTCGCCTGCGTCGGATACGAGAGGCCGCAATCGGCCTTGCCCTGGGCGGTCGTCAGCTTGTTGCAGTCGCAGGCGTTGGTGTCGAGCAGGTGCTGGCAGTAGGCCGCGTCGCTCGCGCTCACCGGGAAGGTGTCCTCGTTGCTGCTCGCCTCCTGGTTGCAGGCGGCGCGCGTGCCGTCGTCGGGGAGGCAGTAGCAGATCTGCGAGGCGAGGTGGTCGCAGGCGTTGCTGCAGCCGTGCAGCGCCAGCGCGGACGCGGCGAGCAGCGCGGCGCCCACGAGGCGGCGCAGCGGCGAAGACGGAATGGAGGCGAGGCTCGACATCGCGCGGCGATCTACCACAAGCCTTCGCGGCGCGCTTGCAGAAGCCCCGCCCGCCGGGGTTCCCTGTCATTTATGTCGAGCTCGCCCAGCGCCGCCCCGGCCGCGTCCCCTCCTCGCCCAACGCTGCGCTTCCTCTGGCTGCACGGCTTCGCCAGCTCGCCCCAGTCGAGCAAGGCCCGCTTCATGCGCGCGCGCCTGGCCGAGCGGGGCGCCTGGCTGCAGATCCCCGACCTGAACGAGCCGGAGTTTCGCGCGCTGACGATCTCACGCTCGCTTGCGCAGGTGGACGCGCTCGCCGACGAGCCGCTGCCGGGCGGCGGCCGCGCGCAGCTCGTCCTGTGCGGCTCGTCGCTGGGCGGCTTCACCGCCGCCACCTGGGCCGCCACCAGACCCGGCCGCGTCGCCGCGCTGGTGCTGCTCGCGCCCGCGTTCGATCTGGCCGCGCAGTGGAAGGCCTCGATGAAGCCGGACGCCCTCGCCGCCTGGCGCCGCGACGGCGACTACCCGCTCGAGCACTACGCGCACGGCCGCACCGAGCGGCTCGCGCTCTCGTTCCTCGACGACGCCGAGGCGCACGCGCCCTACCCGCTCTCCGATGCGCCGACGCTGGTGCTGCAGGGAACGCGCGATGAGGTCGTCGCCCCAAGACTTGCGCGTGAGTTCACGGAGCGCATGGAGCGCGCAGGCAAGCCGGTGCGCCTGGTGGAGCTCGACGACGGCCACGAGCTGTCGAAGGATCTGCCCGGCCTCTGGCGCGAGATTCAAGCGCACCTGGGCGGGCTGCTCTAGAACTGTGCCGGTCGCGAACTCGATCGACCGGCACAGTTCGTTGCTACACCAACGATTTGCAACGGCGCGCTTTACGCGCTCGCCCGGCCGACGCCCGAGTAGACGAAGCCCATCTCGCGCAGCCTGGTCTGGTTCCAGATGTTGCGGCCGTCGAAGATCACCGGCCGCGCCATCGCGCTCTTGATCCGGTCGAAGTCGGGCTGGCGGAACTCGTTCCACTCGGTGACGAGGAAGAGCGCCTCGGCCCCTTCCGCGCACTGGTACGGGTTCTCCGCGAAGGTGACGCGCCCCTTGTAGAGCTGCTCCGCGCCCTCGATGGCGACCGGATCGTGCGCGGTGATCTTCGCGCCTTCCGCGAGCAGCTCCTCGATGAGCGCCAGCGCGGGCGCCATGCGCAGGTCGTCGGTCTTCGGCTTGAACGCGAGGCCCCAGATGCCGACCTTCTTGCCGCGCAGGCCGCCGAGCGGCTCGAAGTAGGCGCGCGCCTTCTGCGCGAGCAGCCGCTTCTGCCGATCGTTGACCGCGTCGACCGAGGCGAGCAGCGAGAAGTCGAGGCCGTTCGAGCGCGCGGTGGCGACCAGCGCCTTGACGTCCTTGGGGAAGCAGCTGCCGCCGTAGCCGACGCCGGGGAAGAGGAACGGGTGGCCGATCCGCTTGTCCGAGCCCATCGCCTTGCGGACCTGATCGACGTCCGCGCCGACCTTCTCGCAGAGGTTCGCCATGTCGTTCATGAAGCTGATGCGCGTGGCGAGCATCGCGTTGGCGGCGTACTTGGTCAGCTCGGCCGAGCGGGGGTCCATGAAGTAGATCGGGCTCTCGGTGCGCACGAACGGCGCGTAGAGCTCGCCCATGATCGCGCGCGCCTTCTCCGAGTTGGTCCCGATGACGATGCGGTCGGGGCGCAGGAAGTCGTCGATGGCGGCGCCCTCCTTCAAGAACTCGGGGTTGGAGACGACGTCGAGCACCACCTTGGTGCGCGCGTTGATCTCGGCCTGCATGCGGCTGGCGGTGCCCACCGGGACGGTGCTCTTGTTGACCACCACCGTGTAGCGCTCGGCCGCGTCGGCGACCGCGTGCGCGACCTGGATGGCGATGCGGAGATCGGCGTTGCCGTCGTCGCCCTGCGGAGTTCCGACCGCGATGAAGACCACCTCGGCCGCGCGCACGGCGGTGACGAGATCGGTGGTGAACATCAGCCGCTCGCCCTTGATGTTGCGCTGGAGCAGCTCTTCGAGACCCGGCTCGTAGATCGGCGTCTGGCCGCGGCGGAGGATCTCCACCTTCTTCGCGTCGACGTCGACGCAGGTGACGCTGTGGCCCGACTCGGCAAAGCAGGTGCCGGCGACGAGTCCGACATATCCAGTTCCCACGACGGCGATGCGCACGATGAGCTCCAGCGTCTCGTTGCCCGGCCGCGCTCCGGCGCCCGGGAGTCAAAAGGCGCGGGAACCTATATCCGCACCGGCAGCGCTCGCAAGCGCCGGTTCGGCGCAGCGGCGAGATGTCTCGCCGGGCCGCGCGCCCGCGACGTCATCTCGCGCGGCGCAGCGAACGGAGCGCATGCGCGGCGGCGAAGCGGGCGAGGTCGAGCGGCCGATCGATGAGCAGCGCCTTGAGCGCGAGCTGGTGCGGCCGCGCGAGCGGCGCGCGGGAGAGATCGTAGCCGAACGCCGCGGCGCGCAGAGCCGCGCGGACCGCGAGCGGCAAGCCCGCGCCCTCCAGCAGCGCAGCCAGTCGGGTCGGGTCGATCGGCGCGCCGCAGAGCGAATACGGCGCGCACGGCAGCCCGCGCAGCGAGCGGGGCCCCAGCTGCGCGAGCAGCGCCGCCGCGACGTAGAGCGGCCGGGTCAGCCGCGCATCGTGCGCCATCGCGAGCAGCTTCTCGAGCTCGCAGATCGGCAACAGCCGCGCGAGATCGCAGAGCACCACCAGCGGCGAGGTCAGCTCGTGCACAGCGAGCGAGTAGATGCAGACCAGCGCGGCCGCCTCGGGACCGAGCAGGCGCGGGTCGCCCGGCAAGGGCGCCTCGCCGGTCGGCGGCGCGGGCACGGGCCGGCTCTCTTCGAACAGCCGCGCGGCGTCGAGCCGGTGCCGCTCCGGCTGCGAGAGCGCGAAGTGCAGATCGATCTGCTGTGTGCGATCGCGCGGGTCGAGCAGCGTCAGCTCGTGCCAGTCGGGATCGTCCTCGGCCGTGCCGCGGGTCGTCTCGTGCTGCGCGTAGCCGCGCGCAAACAGCCGGCCGAGCGCCCGCTCGCGCTGCGCCGGTGCGACCAGCAGATCGAGATCGCCGCGCGGGCGCAGCTCGGGCGACGCGTAGAGCGTGCGCGCGCTGGCCGCTCCTTTGATGAGCAGCACCGGGAGCGGCTCCGGACCGTCGGCGAGCGCCTCGAGCGCGCGTCGCAGCGCCTGCTCGCGCTTGCTCTCGAGGCCCAGCTCGGAGATGCGCGCGGCCCGCAGCAGCGCGCGCGCCGGCTCGGGAAGCTCGCCCGGCGCGTGATCGTCTCGGGAGAGATCGGGCAGCCCGTGCGCCTGCGAGAAGTCGCGCAGCGCGCTCTCGTCGGCGGGCGCGCGCTCGAGAGACCGCTCGTGCAAGAGCGGCGCGATGCCGTGCCGCTCGGCCAGCCGCAGCGCTTGCGCCCAGGCCGCGTCGCTCCCCTCGGGCGGCGCCTCGCCGCGGACGAGCGCGAGCAGGAGCGCGTGGGCCGGCAACGGCAGGCTACTCCTCGACCGAGGCGTTCTGGCCTTCGCGATCGACGTAGGCGCCGTAGCGCCCGTAGTAGTCGTAGTAGTAGCCGGCGCGGCGGCGGGAGAGATCGACCGAGTTGAGCACCGCGCCGACCAGCCGCGCGCCCACGTCGGTCAGCGAGCGTCGGGCGCGAGAGAGCGCCTCCTTGCTCGTCTTGCCCGCCTTGCCCAGCAGCACCACGCCGTCGACCAGCGAGGCGAGGATCTGCGCGTCGGTCACCGCCGCGACCGGCGGCGAATCGAAGAGCACGCGATCGAAGCGGCGCCCCAACTCCGCCACCACCTGCTTGAAGCGCTCGGTGTGCAGCAGCTCCGCCGGGTTCGGCGGGATCGGGCCGCACGGCAGCACCCAGAGGTTCGGCACCTCGGTCTGCCGCAGCGCCTCGCCCAGCTTCTTCTCATCGAGCAGCACCGAGGAGAGGCCGAGATCGCTGCCCAGCCCGAACACTTTGTGCAGGCGCGGACGCCGCATGTCGGTATCGACGAGCAGCACCTTCTGCCCGCCTTGCGCGAACGCGATGCCCAGGTCGACCACCGCGGTGGTCTTGCCCTCCTGCGGCCCGCTCGAGGTGACCATCAGCTTCTGCAGCGGCCGATCGGTCGAGAGGAAGAGCAGGTTCGTGCGCACCGTGCGCAAGCACTCCGCCACCGAGCTGTGCGGCTTGCGGTGCACGTAGAGCTCGACCGGCCCCTTGTTGTCCGGCTCGCGCACCTCCGGGATGATGCCCAGGAACGAAGTGCGGGTGACCCGCTCGACGTCCTCCTGCGTCTCGATGGCGTCGTCGAGCTGCTCGAGCACCACCGCGCCGACCACGCCCAGCGCGAGCCCGAGCAAGAGCGAGATGAGCAGCGCGACCTTCAAGTTCGGCGAACTCGCCGTGGTGGGAACCTCGGCGGCGTCGAGCTGGCGGATGTTGTTGGTGTGCAGGGCCGAGGAGAGATCGACCTCCTTCCAGCGGCGCAGCACCAGCTCCATGTTCTTCGAGTTGGCCTCCTGCTCGCGGCGCAGCGGCGCGTACTTGCCCTCCTTGCTGTTGAGCAGGTACGCCTCGTGCTCGGCCCGCTCGAGGAGCTTCTCGAAGCCCTTCTCGGTGTCGACCACGCGCGCCAGCTCGAGCTCGTCGGCGCGGGCGATGCGCTGCTCCTCGTCGGAGATGGCGGACTGCACCTCGTCCAGCCGCTTGCGCAGGCCGGAGACCTTGGGGTGCTCTTCGCCGTAGCGAGTGCGCGCCTCGGCCAGCTCCGCCGACAGCGAGAGCATCTGCACCCGCTGCGCCTGCACCACCGGCGAGGCGACCACGTCGGGCAGCGCGGAGAGCGCGTCGATGGAGCGGGCCACCTCGACCTGGCGCAGCTTGGCCTCCAGCTCCGCGCGCTTCTTGCGCACCTCGGTGAGCCCGTCGGAGACGGCGGCGAGGCGGCGCGCGACGATCGACTGGCTGTCCTCGATGGTGGCGGTGAGGATCTCGTTCTCGCGCTTGAACGCGAAGAGCCGGTTCTCGCTGTCGGTGACCTTCTTCTCGAGCAGGTCGACCTGGTCGTGCAGCTTCTCGCTCGCCTCGTGCGAGAGGCTGGTCTTCTCGTCGAGGTTGTAGGAGATGAACTCGTCGGCCACGGTGTTGGCGATGAGCGCGGCCCGCTTGGGGTCCGGGTCCTCGATGAGCACCTTGACCACGTGGCTGTCGCGCACCGGCTCGACGCGCAGTTCGTTGCGCAGCACCACCGTCGCGTCGGCCGTGCTGCGCGCCTTCTCGCGCTCGGCCGGATCGGCGATCTTGGTGAGGCCGAGGAAGTCGTCGTCGTTGCCGAGCGCGAGCTTGCGCACCACCCGCGCGGCGACCGCCTTCGACTTGAGGAAGAGGAACTCGGTCTCGAAGAAGTCCTTCGTCTGCCAGAACGAGGCGCTGTTGTCGCTGAGCTCCTGCACCTGATCGCCGAGGACTTTCGGCGCCTGCAGCTCGATCACCAGCGAGGTCTGCGCGGTGTAGAGCTTGGTCTCGCGCAGCGTGCGGATCGCGCCGGCGGCGAAGACCACCACCGTGAGCGCCGCGATGATCCAGGCGCGGTGGAGCAGGATCTGCAGCCAGCGGCGGACCTCGGCGCGCAGCTCGTCCCCCTCCGTCCGCGTGGTGGCGGGAGAGTTGGGCGGCTCGGTCTCGAGCGGACGCAGCTGCGGAGTGACAGGAGGCATGGAAACGCTCGAGGCTAAGGCCGAGCGGCCCGCGGCGCAAACCCGCGCCCGGCCGCTTCCAGATGGATCCGCCGCAGACGGGCGGCGCCGTACATCATTCGACGGTGACGCTCTTGGCGAGGTTCCTCGGTTGGTCGACGTCGGTCCCGCGGTGATCCGCCACGTGGTACGCGAACAGCTGCGTCGGCACCACCGAGAGGATCGGCAAGAGCAGCGGGTGGGTCTGCGGGATGGCGATCGAGGCGTCGGCGAGCTGCGGCACCATCGTGTCCCCCTCGCTGTGGATGGCGATCAGCTGCCCGCCGCGCGCCTTCACCTCCTGCATGTTGCCGAGGATCTTCTCGTAGCCGGCGCCGGGATGCTCGCCCGGATCGCGCGGCGCCAGCACCAGCACCGGCATGTTCTCGTCGATGAGCGCGATGGGGCCGTGCTTCATCTCGCCGGCGGCGTATCCCTCGGCGTGGATGTACGAGATCTCCTTGAGCTTGAGCGCCCCCTCGAGCGCGACCGGGTACTGCGGGCCGCGGCCCAAGAAGAGGCAGTCGCGCGCCTGCGACCAGCGCTGCGCCGCTGTCTTCACCGACGGCTCGCAGAGCAGCGTGCGCTCCAAGAGCGACGGCAGCTCGCGCAGGTGGACGAGCAGCTGGCGCGCCGCCGCTTCCGAGAGCGTCTCGCGCAGTCGGCCCAGGCGCACCGCGAGCAGGAAGAAGGCGGCCAGCTGCGTGGTGAATGCCTTGGTCGACGCGACGCCGATCTCCGGGCCCGCGTGCGTGTAGAGCACATCTTCGGACTCGCGCGAGAGGGCCGAGCCGACCACGTTGCAGATGGCGAACCCGCGCGCGCCGCGGCGCCTGGCCTCGCGGAACGAGCCGAGCGTGTCGGCGGTCTCGCCGCTCTGCGAGACGGCGATGCAGAGCATGCTCTTGTCGATGAGCGGGTCGCGGTAGCGGAACTCGCTGCCGAGGTCGACCTCGACCGGCACCCGCGCGATCTCCTCGATCATCCGCTTGCCGACGAGCGAGGCGTGCCAGCTGGTGCCGCAGGCGACGATCTGGATGCGCGAGATCGACTGGGCCGCCACCGCGTCGAGCGAGCAGCCGTCGAGGTGCACGTCGCCCGCCTCCACCGAGGCGCGGCCGCGGATGGTGTCGGTGAGCGCGCGCGCCTGCTCGTGGATCTCCTTGTGCATGAAGTGCTTGTGGCCGCCCTTCTCGGCCATCACCGGCGACCAGTCGACGTGCCGCACCGGCCGCTCGACCGCGCGGCCCGCAGCGTCGGTGAGCGAGACCTTCTCGCGCGTCACCTCGGCGAAGTCTCCCTCCTCGAGAAAGATCACGCTGCGCGTGTGCGAGAGGATGGCTGGCACGTCGGAGGCGACGAAGTTCTCGCCCTGGCCGAGGCCGACCACCAACGGCGAGGCGTTCTTGGCAGCGACCACCGTGCCCGGCGAACGCTCGGAGACCACCGCCAGCGCGTAGGTGCCGCGCACGCGCGCGACCGCGCGGCGCACCGCCGCGATGAGCGCGTGCCCCTCGGCGCTGTCCTTCGCGCCCGCCTTCTGGCCCGCCTTCTCCTCGTCGGCGATGAGGTGCGCGAAGATCTCCGTGTCGGTCTCCGAGGAGAAGACGTGTCCGAGCGCGCCCAGCTCGGCCTTGAGCTCGAGGTTGTTCTCGATGATGCCGTTGTGGACCACCGCGACGCCCGCGTACTGGTGCGGGTGCGCGTTCTCGTCGGACGGCCGCCCGTGCGTCGCCCAGCGGGTGTGGCCGATGCCGCAGGTCCCGCGCGGCTTCTCGAGCTTGAGCTTCTCCTCGAGGTTCTTCAACTTGCCCTTGGCGCGGACGACGACCAGCCCCGCGTCCATCAGCGCGATGCCCGCCGAGTCGTAGCCGCGGTACTCGAGCTTCTTGAGCCCCTCGACGAGAAGGTCCGCGCACTGCTCCTTGCCGACGTATCCAACGATGCCGCACATGGTGCCCTCACTTCGCCTTGTTGGAAGCGGGCGCGCGGCGCGCGACCCAGTCTTCGATGTTCCGCTGCTTGCCCGCGCTCACCGCGAGCGCTCCGGCCGGCACGTCTTCACGCACGGTGGTGCCGGTGCCGACGTAGGCGCCGCGGCCGATCAGCACCGGCGCGACCAGCTGCGTGTCCGAGCCGATGAACGCGCCGTCTTCGATGCGGGTGATGTGCTTGTTCACGCCGTCGTAGTTGCAGGTGATGGTGCCGGCGCCGACGTTGACGCCCGCGCCGATCTCCGCGTCGCCGAGGTACGCGAGGTGGTTCGCCTTCGAGCCGCGCCCGAGCCGCGTCTTCTTCAGCTCGACGAAGTTGCCCACATGCGACTCCTCCTCGAGGAACGCGCCCGGCCGCAGCCGCGCGTAGGGTCCGACCACGCAGCGGGGCCCGACGCTCGCCTGCTCGAGGTGGCTGTAGGGCAGGACCCGCGCCGAAGGGGCGACGGTGCTGTCGATGGCGATGGTGCCCTGGCCGATCTGCGCGCCGCGGCCGATGCGGGTCTTGCCGCGCAGCGAGACGCACGGCTCGAGGATCGCGTCGACCTCGACCTGCGCGTCCGCGTCGACCCAGGTGGCGCGCGGATCGACCACGGTGACGCCGCTCTTCATCAGCGCGTCGAGCTTGCGCGCGTTGAGCTCGCCCGCCGCCCAGGCGAGCTGGGCGCGATCGTTGACGCCGGAGACCTCGCGCGCGTCGGCGAGGATCGCCACCGGCGCGGGCCGCCCGCTCTGGGCGCGCTCGGCCGCGATGCCGACGATGTCGGTCAGGTAGTACTCGCCTTGCGCGTTCTGCGGCGTCAGCCGGGCGAGGGCCTCGAAGAGGAAGCGGTGCTCGGCCACGTAGAGCGACGCGTTGCCCTCGTGGAGCTTGCGCTGCTCGGGGGTCGCGTCCTTCTCTTCGATCACCCGCAGCACCCGCCCCTGCGCGTCGCGGATGATGCGCCCGTAGCCGGTGGGGTCGGGCAGCTCGGTCGAGAGCAGCGAGAGCTCGGCGCCCGAGGACTGCTGCGCCTCGGCCAGCTGGGCGAGCGTCTCTTTGCGCAAGAGCGGCACGTCGCCGGCGAGGATCATCACCCGCGTCCCCGCGGCGGCCCCAGCGGCGGCGAGCGCCTCGCGCGCCGCGAGCACCGCGTGGCCGGTTCCCTTCTGCTCGGTCTGCACCGCGAACGAGAGCGGCGCCTCGGGGAGCGCGCGGCGCAGCTCGGACTCGACGAGCGCCGCGCCGTGGCCGACGACCACCACGATTTTGCGCGCGCCCGCGCCCAGCGCGGCCCGGATGGCGAACACCGCCAGCGGCTGCCCGCAGATCGGGTGCAGCACCTTGGGCAGCTCGGACTTCATCCGCGTGCCCTTGCCTGCGGCGAGCACCACCGCGACCAGCTCTGACTGCATGACCCTCTCCTTCAAGCCGCCCTGCGTTGGTACCGGCAACGACCGCCCGGATTCAAAATGAGCCCCCGCGGCCGCATCGAGCTGCGCGGGGGCGCATTCTGGACCTGCTTGGCCCCTCGGAGAAGGGCCGAGCGCAGGAGTTTGCGAAGATCGTGCCGCGCCGCGGAGGCGAGAGAGGGCGCGCGCTACTTGATCAGCGCCATCGTCTGCTGGTTCATCGCCACCGGCACGCCTGCCTGCCAGAGCTCGCGCAGCTCGAGGAAGTAGCCGCCCTGCTGCGCGGCAATGCGCGAGCGGTAGTAGAGCGGGACGCGCCAGTCGAGCGCGGCCGGCTCGCAGAAGATCTGGCCGGCGAAGCTGACCGTCGCGGTCGGCCGCGGACCGTTGGACATCGCCAGCACGCCCGGCCAGTGCGCGTCGAGCAGCGCGATCAGCGCCGGCGCGTCGAGCGGGCCGTCCTGGCCTTCGAGGCGCACGAAGCCGCGGACGTCGGGTGTCGCCGCCTGCGTGTACGGCGTGCCGTCGATGGGACGGAACTCGAGATGCAGGCCGAACGCGGGACCGTGCGGCGGGCCGATGCGGACGGGCGCGACGGTGCGAAAGTCGGGAGGTGGCGGGGGCGCCTCGAGAGGGAACGCGGGCATCGCAGAGCGGCGGGGCGCGCCCAGCACGGCCGAGCCGATCGCGAGCACCTCGCCTGCTTGGGTCAGCTCGACCGCCAGGTTGGTCTGGCTGTTGCCGCGGCGAAGGAGGCGGGTCGCGAGCTGCACTGGCCCGGGCAGCACCGGCCCGGTGATGTCGCCGAGCAGCGCGCGCAGCGGCCGCCCCGGATCCGCGTTCGCGGTCTCCACCGCGCGGGCGAGCAGCCCGAGCACGAGGCCGCCGAACGCGCCGCGGCCCTGGTCCCACCCGAGCGGGATCTGCGCAGTGAACGACACCTCGCCTCGCGCGGGCGCCGCACCATCCGCGCCGGCTGGCCTCTTCACAAGTGCGCTGGCGACCTCGAAGGCAGAGGGCATTGGATCCTCGCAAACAGGAGTGGCGAAGGATGCGTGACGAAGACAAGAGTTCTGCGGTTTGCGGTGGATTTCCTCTCTCGGTCTTGTCTGGTTGTTAACGAGTCCGGGTCGTACTTCCACTGGATGCCCGAACGACTTCCCACACTGAGAAAGGCGATCGAATGAATGGCTTCTTGAAAGCGGCTGCTGTCGTGTTGTCCGCGCTCGCGCTGGCCTGCAGCAGCGCTGGTTCCAAGGGAGACCCGGGTGCCAACGGCGCCACCGGCCCCACCGGCGCGAGCGGCGCCACCGGTGCGAGCGGGATCAACGGTGCGACCGGCGCCACGGGCGCGACGGGCGCGAGCGGGGCCAACGGATTCAATGCGCTCGTGGTCACCACGCCGTTCGCGGCGGGCGCGGGCGACGACAAGGACAACGCCAACTGCCCGGGCGGCGGCGAGCGGATCGACACCGGCCTCGACAACGGCGCCAACGGCGGGATCGCCAACGACGGCATCCTCGAGCCGGGCGAGATCACCAGCACCGCGTACGTCTGCCAGCAGCCCGCGGGAATGAACATCGGCTCCATCGTCCCGCCGGCGGGCGACCCCGGCACGTTCACCATCACCGCGCTCGGCGGCGACTCTTCGGAAGGCGACGGCGGCATCGGCGGCACGGTGCAGATCTATTTCAACAACGGGACCGCGGGCGGCCACTTGAAGGTGTTCAAGACCGGCGCGGCCGACGCCTCGTTCCAGGTGCCCGCCGAGCCGGACGCCGACCTCGGCTCCGCCCCTGCGGTGGTCGCGGCGAGCACCGTCGTGCGCCAGCAGTCGAGCATCGAGGATGACGCCGGAAGCGGAACCCTCTTCCTGGACGGCGACGGAAATCTGATGATCGTCGGCGGCAGCTCCGACGGCGGCGCCGGCCCGGCGACGGGACTGTCGATCGCGGCGGGCGCCACGCTGACGCTGATCGAAAACGATCCGAACCAGAACTACACCACCTCGTTCACCGTCGCGGGCCCCTGCATCAACGCTGGATCGATCGTGCTCGCGAGCCTGGACGGCGGCCCCGGCCCCGGGGCGCAGCTGCAGATCTCCTGCTTCGCCTACTACGGAGCGGCCGGCTCGCAGATCGCCAACAACGGCGCCGACGGGACCGAAGAGGTCGACGCCGGCTCGAGCGGCGGGATCACGCTGGAGGCAGCGTCCGTCTGGAACCAGGGAGACCTGTACGCCAACGGCGGCGTCGGCAGCGCGGGTGGCAACGGCGGACCGATCGTGATCCAGGCCTCTGCCCTGGCGCGCGGCTTCTCCAGCTGCGACCTCGGATTCGGCATCACGGCGCTGGTCAACACCGGAGCGGTCTTCGCCAACGGAGGGTCCGGCACCGCGGGCGCGGGCGGGCAAGGCGGCCAGGTCACGATCGCCAACCCGTGCGGCAACGTGAACAACGGCGGCGCGGTCCAGGCCAATGGCGGCGATGGCGCGGCGTATGGCGGAAGCTCGGGCACCATCGGCCTCTACGCGGGCGCGCAAGGAGGAGACGACAATGACAACGAAGGGGACGGCGGATTCGCCGGCTCGCTGACCAACTCTGGCGACCTCAGCGCCGCCGGAGGCAACGTCTCCTCCAGCTGCCAGGTCGACGACGACAATGGCAATTGCGGGGCGGGTTGGAGCGCAGGAAACAACGATTGGCCCGCGATTGAACTGAGCGCCTGGAATGGAGCGCTCACCAACAATGCCAATCTCACCGCGACCGGCGGAAGCGCGGCGCACGGCGTGGGCGGCCAGGGCGGCATGATCTCCATCCATGTCCAGGGCACCAGCGGCGGCGTGGAGATCCCGGTGGGGGATATCAGCCTCTCCGGCAATATCAACACCTCCGGCGGCTCGGGCGCCATCCAGAGCTGGGCACCCAACACGCCCAATGGTGGATCGGTGCTGATCTCGCTCGATCGCGGCCAGCAGCCGAACGGCCAGGAGATCATCTTGTATGGATATGCGTCCATTACAACCAACGGCGGCTCCGGCGCGATCAATGGAGGCAGCGCGGGTGAAATCATTCTCGCCAACAGCGGAGAAGGCGCGTTCATCAACGACCTGGCCGATGGGGGCGATAGCGACGCGGGCTCGGATATCGGCGGGAGCGTGGTCAACTATAGCGACCTGTCGGCGAACGGCGGCACTGGCGGCTCGGCGGCCGGCGGCGACGCCAGCCTGATTGGCCTCGCGACCGACTCCCGGGTGGTGCCGGGCAGCGGTCAGTTCGAGCAGGTCCTGAACTTCGGGCAGATCGAGGCGTCGGGCGGCAATGGAGCCGCGGGTGGATCGGCGGCCCAGGTGGTCTTGTATGGACTCACCGGCATCTTGAACACGGGCGCGGTCGCGGCTCGCTCTGGCAACAGCAGCGAGACGTTCGCTATCAACTGCAAGAATGGTTTCTGCAGCCAGACGCCAGGCGGGTTTGAAGAGTTATCGCCCGCGGGCGCGGTCAACAACACGGGCAATGTCGATACCAGCGCCGGGAGCGCCATCGATCGCGGCGCGAGCGGAGCCTTTATCGTGCTCAGCGGCAAGTCCGTCACCGATTCAGGCTCTCTGATCGCCACCGGCGGCAGCGCCAGCGCGTCCGGCGGATTGGGGGGCAGCGGCGGAGGGGTCATCTTGTCGAGCCAGGACGATTCGACTTCGGTGACAGCGGCCGCGCCCGCGGGGATATCGGTCGCTGGAGGAGCCGCTCCCGACGGAACACCGGGCCAGGCGGGATCGGTGCAGATCGACGGCTGGAGCGTCACTTCGCACTGGACGCATTAGTCCGCGCGCCCGGCCCGGAATCGAGCGATAAACGGCCTCGCGGGAGCGCTCTCCCGCGGGGCCGTTTCATTTCCTTTGCAAGCCATTTGATAGACGCCATGAGAGAGCCGACCGCGCCCCGCCGTTTGCAAAATCGCGCTGCCTGGCTGCTCGGCGCGCTCGCCTGCTGGGCGCTGGCGCGGGGCTTGCCGCTCTGGCTGCACGCGGGCGGCATCGGCGGCAACGATGTCCGCATCTATTCCAACTATGCCCGCGATTGGTGGCAGCTCGGCCTGACTCCTTATGCGGGATTCCGCCTCGAATATCCGCCGGGCGCGCTGTTCATTTTCGCGGCTCCTTCTATCGCCGCGCATATCGGCATCGATTACGCCCACGCGTTCGCCGCGGAGATGGCGTTGTTCGATCTCGCTCTCTTTGCGCTGGTCTTCGCCTGCGCGCGCCGGCTCCATCCGGAGTCGCGCAGACGTCCCGCCATCGCGGCGGGCCTGTATCTGCTCGCCAGCGAAGCGCTCTTCCCCGAGCTTTACTCCCGATATGATCTCGCTTCGGCGGCGCTGGTATTATCGGCGCTCTATTTCACCTATCGGCCGCGGCGCGAATGGCTGGGCGCGCTGCTGCTCGGCCTGGGCGGCGCGGTCAAGCTGTGGCCGCTCGCGCTGGTGCCGCTCTGGATGCTCGTCGCGTGGCGGCGCGGGGGAGCCGCGCGGGCGCTGCGCTGCGCGCTCTGCGTCGCCGCCGGACTGGTCGCGCCCGCGCTGCCGTTTCTCTGGAGCGCGCGGCTGCACGTCTTGAACTTCCTGCAGTACCACCTCGATCGCGGCGTCCAGATCGAGTCGGTCTTCGCCACCTGGCTGTTTCTCGCCGGGCAGGCGCGCGATTCGCGGCGCGAGATCACCTTCGGCCACGGCGCGCTCGAGCTGCACGGAGACCTCGCGCACCGGTTCGCCGAGCTCTCGACGCCGCTGCTCCTGCTGCTCGCCCTCCTGCCGCAGCTGCTGGCGCTGCGCGCGCTCCGGCGCGGCGCGCGCCTCGACGAGCGGCTCGGGCTGGCGCTCGCGGTGGGCTGCGCGACGGCGCTCGGGTTCGTCGTGGGCGGAAAGGTCCTCTCGCCGCAGTTCATCCTCTGGATCGCGCCGCTGTTGGCGCTGCTTGCCGACGGTCCGCTGGCGGCGGGCGCGCTGCTCTGCCTGGCGGCGCTGACCACCGCGATCTTTCCCGTGCTCTACGACGGCCTCCAGCACGAGCGCGATCCCCGGCGCCCGTGGGCGGTCGCCGCTCTCTGCGCGCGAAACCTCCTCCTCATCGCCAGCTATCTCTCGCTGCTCTGGCGGATCTCGCGCGCCGCGCGGCAGCCGGACCTGGCGCCAGCGGCGCAAGCGGCGGCAGAGCCTGCGAGCGCGGCCGGGCCGGCCGGCGCGGGCGCGCTGCCAAATGAAGCGGCTGGTGCCGGGGAATCCAGTTAGCCTCCCTCCCCGTGAGCGCGCCGCAGCCCTTCATCGATCTGCACCTGCACGCCGAGGGGGTCCGCGACGCCGATCTCACCACGCTCGCGCTCTTCGGCCTCGCCGCCGCCGTCACCTGCGCGCACGATCCGTCTTCGGCGCGCGCCGAAGAGATCCGCGCCCACTGGGACGAGCTGGCGCAGCGGCAGACGCAGCGCCTCGCGCGCGCGGGGATCCGGCCGCTGGTCGCGCTCGGCATCCACCCCTCGCGCATCCCCTGGCACGGCACCGACGAGCTGCTGCACGCGCTGCCCCGCTACTTCGACGACCCGCGCGTGGTCGCGCTCGGCGAGCTCGGCCTGCAGGAGTGCACCGCGCGCGAAGAGGAGATCCTGGTGCAGCAGCTGGCGCTCTCGCTGCAGCTGCGCCGGCCGGTCATCCTGCACACGCCCAGCAGCGACAAGCTGGCCCACACGCGCCGGCTCCTGACGCTCCTGCGCGAGGCGGAGGTGCCGCCCGAGCGGGTGCTCATCGACCACGTCACCGCCGAGACCTTTCCGCTGGTGCGCGCGCTCGGCTGCTGGGCGGGCCTGACGCTGCAGCCGGACGGCCTGAGCGCGCGCGAAGCGGTGGCGCTGGTGCAGAAGCACGGCAGCGAGAGTGTGGTGCTCACTTCCGACATCGGCGAAGGGGCGAGCGATCTGCTGGCGCTGCCTCGCGCCGCCGAGGCGCTGCGCTCGGCCGGCCTCTCCAAGTCGCTCGCCCGCCGCGCGCTCTACCACGGCCCGCTGACGTTCCTCGGCATCCGCGACGAATAAGGCGATCGTTGGGACACCAAACATTGCAACACCAACGACTCCGTCGAGCTTCGAAGGGAGGGGAGGCTCATCGAACCGGGTTCGATGAGGGGGACCGCTGAGGTTCCCTCCATCGATGCCGCGCGCAGCGGAGGGTTCCCCCTCGCGGGGAACTCGGAGCGAGCACGGATCGAGGATCGATCCGAGCGCGCCGATCCTATGCAGCGATATCGCGGGCGAGCAGCGCCGCGCCGACCACGCCCGCGTCGTCGCCCAGCTGCGGCGAGCCGATGGTGCAGGCCGCGCGCGCCACCTTGCTCGCGTAGAGATCGACCGCCTCGATCACCTGGCGGGTCATCCGCGGCGAGTTCGCCAGCACGCCGCCGCCGAGGAGGATCTTGCTCGGGTTGAGCACCGTGAGCAGATTCGCCAGCGAGAAGCCGACCAGCCGCGCCGCCTCGTCGAGCAGCCGGCGCGAGAGCTCGTCGCCCAGGTGGGCCGCGCGCTCCATCGCCGCCGCGGTGATCTTCTCCGGCTCGCCGTTGACCAGCTCGAGCAGCCGCTTGCCCACCGTGACCGGCAGGCCCGACGCGCGCTGCGCCGCCGCGCCGATGCGCAGATCGTCGCGCGCCCACGCCGCGAGATTCTGCCCGCCCGCGTAGGCCTCCAGGCAGCCTCGCATGCCGCAGCCGCAGAGCCGGCCCGCCTGCGAGGGCTTGCTCGGATCGAACGCGACCGGGTTGACCTTGACGTGGCCGAACTCGCCGGCGACGCCGGTGCCGCCGTGGATGAGCTGGCCGTTCTGCACCATGCCCGAGCCGACGCCGGTGCCGACCAGGACCACCAAGAGATCGTCGACCCCGCGCCCAGCGCCGGCCATCCGCTCGCCCCAGACCGCGGCGGAGAGATCGTTGGCGATGAAGAGCGGGATCTTCGGCGTGCGAGCGGCGAGCAGCTTGCTGATCGGCACGTCGCGCCAGCCGAGGTTCGGGCCGTTGAGCACCATCCCGGTGCCCTTCTGGATCATGCCGGCGATGCCGACCCCCATGCCCTGCGCCTCGGCGAAGGGGATCCCCGCGGCGGCGCAGGCGGTCTTCGAGGCGCGCACGATCGCTTCCGCGACCTGCGGCGGCTCGCGGCTCTGCAGCCGGTGGCGATCGGCGCCGAGGATGCGGCCGTTCTCGTCGACGACCGCGGCGCGCACGTTGGTGCCGCCGAGGTCGACGCCGATGGTGAATCCGTCGCGAGCGCGCATGAGGCATCAATCGTAACCGAGCCAAGCGCCCGTCGCCAGAGGGACGCGGCAAGCGTGGTATTCGGCCCGCGCGGGGCCCACGCTCGCGAAGGAGCCGCAGATGGCCGCAACGATCGACTGTTTGAGCCGCAAGTCGCACGGCGCGCTCGCCGCGCCGGTGGTCGGCACGATGAACTTCGGCAAGCGCACGCCCGAGCCGGAGGCGGCGCGCATCGTCGCCCGCGCGCTCGAGCGGGGCGTGCGCTGGTTCGACACCGCCAATGCATACGGCGAGGGCGAGTCGGAGAAGATCCTCGGCCGCGCATTGAAGGGCCGCCGCGCCGAGGCCTTCATCGCCAGCAAGTGCGGCATCGGCAAGATGGGCGGCCCGATGGAAGGTCTCGCGCCGACGGTGGTCCGGGCCGCGCTGGACGCGACTTTGCGGCGGCTCGAGATCGAGCAGCTCGATCTCTACTACCTGCACACCCCCGATCAGAAGACGCCCATCGCCGACACGATCGCGGTGCTCGACGAGGCGATTCGCGCGGGAAAGATCGCCGCCTGGGCTGTCTCCAACCACGCAGCCTGGCGCATCGGTGAGATCATGCACCTGTGCGCGGAGCGAGGCTGGACGCGGCCGCGCGCGTCCCAGGTGCTCTACAACCTGCTCGTGCGCCAGCTCGACATCGAATACTTCGCCTATGCGCGATATGCCGATCTGCACACGACCATCTACAACCCGCTCGCGGGCGGGCTGCTCGCCGGCAAGGGCATGGGCCGCGTCGAGCCCGGCAGCCGCTTCGACAAGAACGTGCGCTATCAGAAGCGATATCTGACCGATCGAATGCAGGAGCTATCGCAGGCCTATGCGCAGCTCGCGCAAGAGGCGGGAATCGATCGCGTCGCACTGGCCTATGGCTTTGCCGCGCAGCAGCCGGGCGTCGATTCCATCCTGCTCGGGCCGGCCGATGTGGCGCAGCTCGACGCGGGAGTCGACGGCTGCACGCAGCGACTCGACGCCTCGGTGTTGAAGAAGATCGACGAGATATACCGGGACTATCTCGGCACTGACGCTTCCTATGCCCGCTGAATCCATGCTGCTCGATATCGACGCGGCCGCCATCGCGCACTATCGCGCCGAGGGGTGGGCGCGGCTGGGGCCCGTCCTCTCCGAGGAGAAGTTGGCGCTCCTGCGCGAGCGGGCCGACGAGATCATGCTCGGCAAGGTCTCTTATCCGGGCCTCTTCTTCCAGCTCGACGCCGAGACGGGCAACTATGAGGAACTATCCAAAGGAAAAGGGTTTCAAGGCCCTTCGCTCAAGTATCGGAAGATTGAAAAGCTCGAGCACGACCCGCGCTTTCGCGAGCTGATCGAGCTGCCGCGATTTGGCGCCATTGCGCACGAGGTATTGGGCCCGGTCATCACGCTCTATCGGGCGGTACTCTTCAGCAAATCGGCGGCGGGCGGCACACACCTGCCCTGGCACCAGGACTGCGGCACGTTTTGGGGCCTGACCAAGGACCCGCAGCTGCAGATCTGGACCGCGCTCGACGACGCGCCCGAGGATTCTGGCTGCGTCGAGGTGATTCCGCGCAGCCACCTGGGCGGCATCGCCACTCCGCTGGGCGGCGTGATCCCCGACTATGTCTCGGTGCCGGCCAACGCCGAGGGGCGCGCCATCAAAGTGCCGGCGCGCGCGGGCGAGTCGCTGTTGATTCACAACTATTGCTGGCACCGCTCGGGGATCAACGCGACGGGAAAGCCGCGCCGGGCGCTGACCATCTGTTTGATGGATGGAGAGACGAAGTGCCGGCGCAAGAAGGGACCGCGGCAGTTCACGCGGCTATATCAAGCCGATACCCACTGAGCCACTGCGATAAGCCGGGCCAGGCGGCGCGGCTCATCTTGGGTGCATGTTGCTCGCGCTGGATATCAGCGCAGCGCGAGGCGGCTCGGATCGCCGTGCACATCCAAATCGACTCCTGAGGAACTATCCGCCCAGCTCTTCGCGGATCTTCTTCACCGTACCTTCAATCAGCGATTGAATCCGGCCGAGCGCCTCTTCGCTGGTCGCCTCCCAGCGCAGCACCAAGAGAGGCTGCGTGTTGCTCGCGCGAACCAGTCCCCAGGCGCCGTCGATGATCACGCGCACGCCGTCGACTTCAATGGTCTTGCCCGAGGCGCGCAGCCGCTCGGTGGCGAGCTTCACCGCGGCGAACTTCTTCTCTTCGGCGAAGTCGAAGCGAATCTCCGGCGAGGCGAGCGTCTTGGGGACTCCATCGAGCATCAACGACATCTTGCGGCCGTCGCGCGCGATCAATTCGCACAGCCGCGCCGACGAATAGATGCCGTCGTCGAACCCATACCAGCGGTGTCCGAAGAACATATGCCCGCTCATCTCGCCGGCGAGCAGCGCGTGCTCTTCTTTCATCTTCGACTTGATCAGCGAGTGGCCCGCCTTCCACATGATGGGTCGGCCGCCGCGAGCCGCAATGTCGTCATAGAGAGTCTGCGAGCATTTGACTTCGCCGACGATGGCGGCGCCGGGGACCTCTTTCAGGAGATCTCGCGCGAAGAGAATCAGCAGCTGATCGCCCCAGAGGATGGTGCCGTGTTCGTCGACGGCGCCAAGCCGGTCCGCGTCGCCGTCCCAGGCGATGCCGAGATCAGCTTTGTGCTCGCGCACCGCCTTTTGCAGATCGACCAGGTTCTTTTCCACGGTGGGGTCGGGGTGGTGGTTCGGAAAGGTGCCGTCGAGTTCGCAGAACAGCTCGATCACCTCATGTCCGAGCGCGCGCAAGAGCTGCGGCCCGACCAGACCGCCAGTTCCATTGCCGGCGTCGACCACCACTTTGAGCTTCTTCTTCGCCGGCCCCAGACTCTGGGTGATCAGCGAGAGATAGAAAGCGTTGATATCGAACTTCGTCTCCCGCCCGGTGAGCGCCGACGCAGGCGCTTTGAGCTGACCCGCGTGCACGGCCATCGCGCGCTCTTTCAGCTGCTGCACTTCCGGCCCGGCCAGCGTGCTCTTGCCCACGCCGATCTTGAAGCCGTTGTATTCGGGTGGATTGTGCGAGCCGGTGATCATGCAGAGTCCGTCGACCGGCAGCACCTGCGCTGCAAAGTAGGTGAGCGGCGTGGGGACGACGCCGATGTCGAAGACCTCGAGTCCGTAAGTGCGCGCGCCGCGCGAGAAGGCGGCGGCGAGCGAGGTCGAGCTCAGGCGGTGATCGCGGCCCAGCACCAGCGCGCGCGCGCCCGGGTTCTTCTCCAGCAGATAAGCGCCATAGGCGCGGCCGAGCGTCTCGGCGAAGGCAGCGGTCAGCTCGTTCGCGACCAGGCCGCGCACGTCGTATTCGCGAAAGACGTGGGAGGGGAAGTTGATCATGGCAGCTCCGGGGACTTTGGACTTTGGGCTTTGCGGGAAGCCGCAGCAGCAGTGTGTAGAGGGAGGCTCATAGCTTGTCGTGCCGGCCGGCGGACTTGAGGGCTTCGACGATGGCGCGCACGTCCTGCGCGCGGTCGCGCGGGAGCACCAACACCGCGTCGCCGGCGTCGACGACGATCAGATCGCGCAGGCCCACGCCGGCCACGGTGCGGCCGTTCTCGCTCAAGAAGATCGAGCGATCGCAGTCGACCGCGATGGCGTCGCCGCTGAGCAGGTTGCCCCGCGCGTCGAGCGGCTTGACGTCGCTGAGCGCGTCGAAGGAGCCGACGTCGCTCCAGCCAAAGTCGCCCGGCACCAGCGCGATGCGGCCCGCTTTTCCCTCCGGCTCCATCACGCCGTAGTCGATGCTGATCGAGGCGAGGCGCGGGAAGATCTCGGCGAGCGCAGACGCCTCCCCCTCGCGGCCGATCTGCGCGGCGATCGCCTGCAGGCCCGTGTGCAGCGCGGGCAGGTTTCGCTCGATGGCGGCGAGGATCGCGTCGGCGCGGAAGATGAAGATGCCCGCGTTCCAGGCGTACGCCTCGTCGCGCAGATACTTCTCGGCGGTGGGCGCGTCGGGCTTCTCGACGAACGCCTCCACAGCGAAGAGGTTCTCTCCGCGCGCAGCGCCCCGGCGCAGATAGCCGTAGCCAGTCTCGGCGCGCGTCGGCTTGATGCCGAGCGTGACCAGCGTGCCGTCCTGCGCGGCCTGTTCGGCGCGGGCGAGCGCTGCACGAAACGCCTCGGGGCGTGCGATGTGGTGGTCGCTCGGGAGCACCGCGAGCGTCGCGTCCGGATCGGCGTGCAGCGCGTGGATGGCGGCGAGCCCGATGGCGGGCGCGGTGTTGCGCGCGGCCGGCTCGACCAGCACGCGGGCCGGCAGCATCGTCGGCAGCTCGGCCCGCACCAGAGAGGCGTGATCGCGCCCGCAGATCACCCAGGCCCGCTGGGGCGGCGCCAACGGCGAGACGCGCGCGAGCGTCTCGGTGATGAGCGAGCGGTCGGTCGCCAGCGCGAGAAACTGCTTGGGCCTCTTGGTGCGCGAGAGCGGCCAGAAGCGGGTGCCGCTGCCGCCAGCGAGGATGACTGCGTGCAAGCTCACGTGCGCTCCTTACGACGCCTTCGGCGCGGGAACCAGCTCCCACGGCGCGGGCAGGATGGGGCGGCCCTGGGCGACCTCGATCAGCTGGTGGACGATTCGCGCGGTCGCGCCCCAGACCACCGTGCCGGCGACGGTGTACCAGTAGATCTCGTACTGCACCCCCTCCCGCTCGCGAACTTCGATGCGCAGCGCGGCCGGATCGAGAAATCCGGCCAGCGGCAGCTCGTGCAGGCGGACCACCTCGCCCGCGCTGGCGCGCCAGGGATAGCGGCCGGCGCTGTCGGCGCTGGCGAGATCGATGAGCGCCACCACGGGCGAGATGACGAACCGGGTGACGAAGGTGGGGCAGTCGTCGAGCTCACCGATGATCTGCGCGTGGCTTGCGTCGAGGCCGACCTCTTCGCGGGCCTCACGCAGCGCGGCCGCGCGCACGTCGGCGTCGCCCGGATCGATCGAACCGCCGGGGAAGCTGATCTGGCCCGCGTGCGCGCGCAGCGCAGCCGAGCGCTCGGTGAAGAGCAGGTGCAGGCCGTCGGGCCGCGGCAGCACCGGGACCAGCACCGCCGACGGCCGGCCCAGCGCGGGCGCGCGGCGCGGGACAAATCGTCCCACGCGCTCGACGAGCTGCTGCAGATCGATCGTGTCGTGGGCGGCCGCGCTCATCGAGCCGCCGCTTTTACGACGAGTGGTTGCGTGCGAGCCAGAGCCCCACGATGAAGATCGCGAAGGCGACGCGGTAGATGGCGAAGACGAGATAGCCGCGGTCTCGCAGGAACTGAAGCAGCCAGCGGATGACCAGCGTGCCGACGATGGCCGAGGCGAGCATCGCCACCGCGAGCCCCGCTGGCGTCACCAGCGCCGCCTCGTCGCCGCGCCCCTGCAGCGCGTGGATCAGCTTGGGCAGCTTGACGAGCCCCGCGCCGAAGATGATCGGCGCGCTCATCATGAAGCTGAAGCGCGCGATGCTCTCGCGCGTGTAGCCGAAGAAGAGGCCGAGGGAGATGGTCGCGCCGCTGCGCGAGACGCCCGGCACCAGCGCGCACGCCTGCGCCAGCCCGATCGCCGCCGCCTGGCCGAACTTCATCTCGCGCGTGTCGATGCGCTTGCGGCCGACCTTGTCCGCGACCGCGAGCACCACGCCCATCACCGCGAGCGTTGCGGCGATGAGCAGCGGCGAGCGGAACGCGTCCTCCGCCTTGTGCTGCAGGAGCTTGCCGATCACCGCGCCCGGCACCGTCGCGATCAGGATCGCCCAGAAGAGATGCCGCTGGGAATCGACGGAGGGAACCTCAGCGGTTCCCCTCGATGAGCCTGGCTCCGCGAGCCGCCCCTCCGTTTTCACACGGCCCAACCCGGCCCGGATGAGCGCGAGCCAGTCGCGCCAGAAGACCGCGAGCACCGCCACCAGCGTGCCCCAGTGCAGCGCAACGTCGAACGCCAGCCCCGGATCCTGCCAGTTGAGGACCCAGGGCAGCAGCGTCAGGTGCGCGCTCGAGGAGATGGGCAGGAACTCACCGAGCCCCTGCACGATCCCGTAGACGAGCGCCTGGAAGAGGGTGATCGGCATTCAATAACCAGTCGGTGTTATAACCAGTTGGTTACGTGCCCTCTTCCCACGAGGCCAGGTACTTCTCCTGCTGCCTGGTCAGCACGTCGATGGAGACGCCCATCGAGGCCAGCTTGAGCCGGGCGATCTCCGCGTCGATGACCTGCGGCACCGCGTAGACCTTCTTCTCGAGCTTCTTGTGGTTCTTCATCACGTACTCGGCCGAGAGGGCCTGGTTCGCGAAGCTCATGTCCATCACCGACGACGGGTGGCCCTCGGCCGAGGCGAGGTTGATCAGCCGGCCTTCGCCGAGCACGGCGATCCGCTTGCCGTTCTTGAGCGCGTACTCGTCGACGAACTCGCGCACCGAGCTCTTCTTCGCGTTCTTCTCCAGCCAGTCGATGTCGATCTCGACGTTGAAGTGGCCCGAGTTGGCGACGATGGCGCCGTCCTTCATCGCGAGGAAGTGCTCTTTGGCGAGCACGCTGGTGTTGCCGGTCACGGTGCAGAAGAAGTCGCCGATCTTGGCGGCGTCCTTTCCCGGCATGACGCGGAAGCCGTCCATGGTGGCCTCGAGCGCCTTGAGCGGATCGATCTCGGTGACCACCACGTCGGCGCCCATGCCCTTGGCGCGCATCGCGAGCCCGCGGCCGCACCAGCCGTAGCCCAGCACCACGAAGACCTGGCCGGCGATGAGCCGGTTGGTGGCGCGGATCATGCCGTCGATGGTCGATTGTCCCGTGCCGTAACGGTTGTCGAACATGTGCTTGGTGAGCGCGTCGTTCACCGAGACGACCGGGAACGCGAGCTTGCCTGCCTGGGCCATCGCGCGCAGGCGGACCACGCCGGTGGTGGTCTCCTCGGTGCCGCCGATGATGTTCTTCAAGAGCTCGCGGCGCTCGGTGATGATCTGGCTGACCAGGTCGCAGCCGTCGTCCATCGTCATCTGCGGCGCGTGGTCGAGCGCAGCCTTGATGTGGCTGAAGTAGGTGTCGCGGTCCTCGCCCTTGATGGCGTAGGTGGCGATGCCCTGATCGACCAGCGCCGCGGCGACGTCGTCCTGGGTGGAGAGCGGGTTCGAGGCGCAGAGCACGATGTCCGCGCCGCCCGACTTGAGGGTCTGCATCAGCGCCGCCGTCTCGCTCGTGACGTGGAGGCAGGCCGAGACCCGAACCCCTTTCAGCGGCTGCTCCTTGGCGAACCGCTTCTCGATGGAAGCGAGCACCGGCATGGAGCGGCGCGCCCACTCGATGCGGCCGTGCCCCTTCTGGGCCAGCGAGAGATCCTTCACGTGGTGCGCGGTCTTCATCTTGTTGCGGGCGACGGCCATGGAGGGGGTCCTTTTCGTTAAGAGGGGCCGCGAGTACACCAAACCAGCCCTTTGCGCCAGCACCCGGATGACGCAGTCCCGCGGCAGCGTCTCGAATAAATCGCGTCTTGAATTGATCTATAAATCGTTTCATGAATCGTTTCACGATCGCGATTTGCGAGCGCTTTACTTGTGCTCAGAAGATAGCTTCACTTGAGAGTGTCTTGCATTCTGGTTAAATTGTTCTATAGCTGCGTTCATCCGTTTCACTTCATCTTCTCAAGAATGTTCCGACATGTCCCTCTCCAATCTAGCACTCCAGCTGGCAACCCACGGCCCCCAAGGGGCGGCAGCCCTGCGAAAAGCGCTGGGGGTGAGCCCGGCGACGCTCTCGCGGATGGTCGAAAAAGAGGAGGGGGCGATCCTGCGGCTCGGCAAGGCCCGCGCGACCCGCTATGCGCTGCGCCGAAAAAGCCCAGGGCTGCCGGGGACGCTGCCGATCTTCAAAATCGACGAAAACGGCGGCGCGAAAAAAGCCGGAGAGCTCACCCCGGTCACGCCGGGAAGCTGGCTGGAAACCAGCGATGGAAAAGAGCAGCTGTACCGGGGGTTGCCGCCGGCCCTGATGGACATGTCGCCGGCCGGATATCTGGGGAGGCGGTTCGTCGCGCACCACCAAGAACTGGCTCTGCCGTCCGGATTGGCGGACTGGAGTGACGACCACCGGCTGATCGCGCTGGCGCGCCGGGGAGAGGACGTTCCAGGCGACCTGATCGTCGGCGAAGAGTCGCTCGACCGCTTTTTCGCCGCGCCGGTGCGCAGCTCGCGGCGCAGCGACTCTCCCCGCCTGGCAGAGCTCTCCGCGGTGGGCGGCGGCGGCGCCTCGTCGGGCGAGCAGCCGCAGTTCGCCAGCCAGCGCGACGGCCGGCACTTCCTGGTCAAGTTCACCTTCGGCGACGGCTCGCCGTCCGACGCGCGCTGGCGCGACCTGCTCGTCTGCGAAGAGCTCGCGCTCTCGGTCCTCTCCGAGGCGGGCATCGCCGCCGCGCGGGCCAAGGCCTACGACGTGGGCAAGCGCCGCTTCCTCGAGGTGGAGCGCAGCGATCGCGTGGGCGGCAAGGGTCGGCGCGGCCTGCTCACGCTCGGGCCCCTCGACGACGAGCTGTTCGGCGGCCGCGACAGCTGGACCGACGCGGCGGGGCGCCTGCGCGACGCGGGGCTGCTCTCGCCCGAGGACGCGCGCCGCGTGCGCCTGCTCGAGGCTTACGGGATCTGCATCGCCAACGGCGAGCGCCACTTCGGCAACCTGGCCTTCTTCGGCGATGGCCTGCTCGCCGCGCCCGCGCTGGTGCTCGCGCCCGCCTACAACATGTTCCCTGCCGACGCCGCGCCGCGCGCCGGTTTCGTGCCCGCGCTGCCCGAGGGCGCTGCGCTCCCGCAGGCACGTTTGCTGGATGTCTGGGGCGAGGCCGCGCAGCTGGCGGAGAAGTTCTGGGAGCGGGTCAGCGAAGACGAGCGCATCTCCCGCGCCTTCCGCCGCGCCGCGCGCGCCAGATAGTTGCAGCTGCAATCATTGCGTTTACAACCATCTGGTTTCCTCTCTAGAGCTGCCCGCGCTTCTTGTCGGAGTCGAGCCGCTCGTAGAGCGCGGCCAGCTGCGGGTCCTGGCGCTTCTTCGCCGCCTCCGTCGCGCGGTGGCGCATCCCGAGCGCGACCGCGATCAGCGCAACCATCGCCACCAGCAAGAGGAGAGAGACCCAGAACGGCCGCTGCTCGTCCGCGCCGCTCGACGAGTAGGCGCGCAGCAAGCTCGCTGCGAGATAGAGCGCGAGCACCGCCCCAGTCACGCCCGCCCGCCGGCCGAGCGCGCCGATGGTCGAGTGCGCGTTGGTCTTCGCCACCTTCATCGTCGGGTCGGCGAGGATGGCCGCGCGAAACTGGTGCGCCGCCTCCTCGTGCCGCTTCTGCCGCTGCAGCGCGACCCCCAGGTTGTTGAGCGCGACGGCGTCGTTGGGCGTCAGCTCCAGCGCGGCCCGGTAGCGGGCCTCCGCGAGCTTGGGCTCTTTGCGCAAGAGCAGGTCGCCCAGATCGCGGTGCAGGTGGGCCGTCTGCGGCGCCAGCTCGATCGACTTCTCCAGCGCCGCCAGCGCCTCCTTCTCGCGCTTGAGCTTGCCCAGGCTCTTGCCGCGCAGCGAGTGGGCGAGCGCGGAGGCGGGCAGCACCGCCAGCGCCGCCTCGGCTCCGGCGAGCGCGCCCTTCGCGTCACCTTGGTGGAAGAGCGCCGTCGCGCGCAGGCGCAGGAGCCACTCGCTGTCCGGCCCGTGAGAAAGACCCTGCTCGGCCGCCTCCTGCGCGCGCCTCATCTCGTTCTGGCCGATGAGCGCCTGGGCGAGCAGCCCGTAGCCCTCGATCGCGGCCGGCTCGGCAGCGACCGCGCGGCCCGCCTGGCGCACCGCCTCCTCGAACCGCCCCAGCGCGATGGCCGCCGAGGCCCGGCCGCGCGCCAGCTCGGCCGCTGACGACGCGCTGTCGGGCGGCGGCGGCGCGCCCTCGCTCAAGCCAGCCCCATCCCGCGAAGGTGCGCGAGCAGGTCGTCGTAGGTGCCGCCCTCGTTGGCGTAGATGGCGTGGTTTCGCGCCAGCTCGAACCAGGCCCGCGTCGAAGGGCGTGCGTCCCGGAGCGCCCGCTTGAGCAGCTTCTGATCGAGATCGATCTCGCGCTGCGTGGCGACGCTCTCCTCGAGGGCGAGCTCGGCCGCGCTGCGCACGACGCCATCGACATCGGCGCCGGAGAAGCCGGCCGACTGCTTCGCCAGCGCAGCCACGTCGACGTCGCTCGCGCAGGGGCGCTCGGCCAGCTTGAGCTGGAAGATGGTCTTGCGCGCCGTTTCGTCCGGCGGCGAGACGAACACGAGGCGATCGAACCGGCCCGGCCGCCGCAGCGCCGGGTCGACGTCCCAGGGATGGTTCGTCGCGGCGAGGAAGAAGACGCCCGCGTTGTCGCCGGCCATCCCGTCCATCTCGGAGAGCAGCTGGTTGACCAGCGTGCGGCCGGCGCCCTTCAGGTTCGAGCGGCGCTGGCCGAGCGCGTCCACCTCGTCGAGGAAGATGAGCGTCGGCTGGTGGCGCCGCGCGTTCTCGAACAGCTCGTGCAGCTTGCGCTCGCTCTCGCCCAGCCACATGTCGAGCACGTCGGAGAGGCCGATGTTCAGGAAGCGCGCGCCCACTTCGCCGGCCACCGCGCGGGCGAGGAAGGTCTTGCCGCAGCCGGGCGGGCCGTAGAGGAGCAGCCCGCCGCCGGTGCTCTTGCCGAAGCGCCGGACCAGCTCGGGGTTGCGCAGCGGCAGGAGGAACGAGCGGGTGAGCCGCTGCTTCACCTCGTCCATTCCGCCGATGTCCGCAAACGTGACCGGCGGGGCCTGCTCGAGGAGCCGGTCGTCGTCGGTGACGAGGCGCAGGCTGGGGCGCGCGCCAGCCTCGGTGAGCTCTCCTGATTCGCTGGTGCGCACCGGCGCGATCGGCAGCGGCGGCTCGGATGGTGTGTCGGCCGGTGCGGCGGGCGCGGCAGGCGGCGGGCGGCTCAGCGCGGGGGCGGGCTTTGCGATCGAGAGAGTCGGGGCGATCGAGATCGCAGCGGGCGAGAGCGGCGCTGCTGGTGGCGGCTGCGACGAGGCGGCCGCCAGTCGGTACGCAGACGCCCGCGCGCTGTCCCCGCGCAGCTCGGCGGCCTTGGCCGCGCCCGCCAGCGCATCGACCGAGAGCGGCGAGAGCAAGAGACCCGCCTCGAACTGTGCGAGCGCGCCGGCCGCATCGCCGAGCAGGAGCAGCCGCTCGCCCAGCGCGCAGCGCAGCTGCACGGAGTCGTTGGCCTGCAGCGCGGCCTCGAGGGCGCGAACGACCGGGTCGCTCTGCTGGCTCATCCGCGCTCCCAGTTGAACGGCGGGAAGTTGCTGCGGACGCGAACGCTACGCGGCGCCCTTCAACCCGGCGGCCTCGCGCAGCGACGCGGCGCGATCGGTCTTCTCCCAGGTGAACTCCGCCTCGCTGCGGCCGAAGTGGCCGTACGCGGCGGTCGCCTGGTAGATGGGCCGGAGCAGGTTCAGGTCGCGGATGATCGACGCCGGGCGCAGATCGAACGTGCGGCGCACGGCCTCCTCGATGCGCGACTCGTCGACCGCGTTGGTCCCGAACGTCTCGACCAGCACGCTGACCGGCTGCGCGACGCCGATCGCATACGCGACCTGCACTTCGCACCGCTTGGCGAGCCCCGCGGCGACCACGTTCTTCGCCACCCAGCGCGCGGCGTAGGCGGCCGAGCGATCGACCTTGCTCGGATCCTTGCCGCTGAAGGCGCCGCCGCCGTGGCGGCCCATGCCGCCGTAGGTGTCGACGATGATCTTGCGCCCGGTGACGCCCGAGTCGCCCTGCGGACCGCCGATGACGAAGCGGCCGGTCGCGTTGATCCAGCGCTTCATGTCGGGCGCGCGCAGCTCGTGCGGCACGACCTGGTCGATCACCGCCTCGTTGAGGGCCTTGCGCAGCGCCTCGGTCTCGATCGCCTCGTCGTGCTGCGCGGCGAGCACCACCGCGTTCACCCGGTGCGGCCGGCCGTTCTTGTACTCGACCGTGACCTGGCTCTTGCCGTCGGGGCGCAGCCACTTCAAGTCTCCGCGGCGCACGTCGGCGAGCTTCTTGGTCAGCTTGTGCGCCAGCGCGATCGGCAGCGGCATCAACTCCGGCGTCTCGTCGCAGGCGTAGCCGAACATCATTCCCTGATCGCCGGCGCCCTGCTCCTTCTCCTTGCCGTCGTGGTTGGTGTTCACCCCCATCGAGATCTCGGGCGACTGCTCCTCGACCGCGACCATCACGCCGCACGAGCGGGCGTCGAAGCCCATCTTGCCGTCGTTGAAGCCGATCCGCTCGATCGTCTTGCGGACGATCTGCGGATAGTTCACGTGCGCGGCGGTGGTGATCTCGCCCAGCAGCACGACCAGGCCCGTCTTCACGCCCGTCTCGAGCGCGACGCGCGACTTGGGGTCCTGCGCGAGACAGGCGTCGAGAACCGCGTCAGAGACCTGGTCGCAGACCTTGTCCGGGTGGCCTTCAGTGACGGATTCAGACGTGAAGAGCGAGTCGCGCAGCTGCATCGAGGATCCCTGGAAATGGGCCGCATGAGCCCAGTGGCAAAAGAAGCGCGGGAACATCGGCCCGACCGTGGAAAAAGTCAATGCGCCGCGGCGCGGCAGAACGCGTGGACACGCGCCCGGCGAGGCCCGGAAAGGCCGGGCGTGTATATAACCGATCGGTTATTCACGAAGGGCAGCGATTGCTGCGGCGGCCCCGCGAGCGGCAAACTAGAGTCTCGCCAGAGAGCCCACGCCCCGCCGGGAGGTCTCATGCCTGCGCAAGTGAAGATCTACACCACGCGAACCTGCCCCTACTGCCACGCGGCCGAGCGGCTCCTGCGCGACAAGCGCGTCGCCTTCGAGCAGATCGACGTCACCGGCGATCGCGCCACCCGCGACTGGCTCGAGGAGCAGACCGGCCAGGGCACGGTCCCGCAGATCTTCATCAACGGGAAGTCGCTGGGCGGCTACAGCGACCTCTCCGCGCTCGACGGGCGCGGCGAGCTGGACACGCTGCTGGCCGCCGACCCGCCCGCCTCGGCTTGAAGCGCGCAATACCGCGCCGGGCGTGACCGGGCGCACAGCGCGCGCGAGACCGCTTGCCGCAACGTGCGCGCATCTTTCGCGCCGAGCCCGGGCATGAACCTCCGAAACGCATCCCTCGTCCTGCGCGCCGCTGTCGCGGTCGTCCTCATCGCGCTCGAGGAGGCCGCCGCGTCCGAGCGCGCCTAGACCTGCTGGTCGCCCGAGCCGGGCGCAATCACCTGCTGGTACTCGTCGTCGGTGAGCGGCTTGATGCCGTGCAGCTTGCCGCTCGCCAGCTCGAGCTTGCCCACCGACCAGTGGTCGTCGGCGACCAGGTCCGCCGCCGGAAAGCCGTAGAGCACGAACGCGACGCTGGGAAACGCGATGTGCGTGCCGCGGTTGTCGAAGAGGTGGTCGGGCCCTTTCGGCAGCCGCTTGATGTCGCCCAGGCGGTAGCCGATGCCCGAGTCGCAGAAGCCGTCGATGGTGTCCGCGTGCGCGAAGCCCATCGGGTAGTTGTGCATGTGCTCGAACATGTAGCCCTGGTCGGCGGGATTGAACGTCTTGTAGGTGGTGACGACCAGCGTGCGGTCGAGGCCCATCAGCGCCGCGATGGCCGCGCCGTTGCGCAGGTTCATCTCCGAGTGCACCGCCCACGGGTCGACGATGATCTTGCTCCAGAGGTCCGAGCTCTCGTCGCCGTTGGCGTACTTGCCGATGAGATAGGTGCGCCCGCGCTTGGCCTCGACGTACTCGGGGTGCAGCTGGTCGATGGCGCCGCCGCTGATGACGATGAAGCGGACCGCGTCGCGCTGGAGCATCGTGTACGCGTGGTCGAGCCGGCAACGGAACTCGGGCGAGATCACGTCGACCTTGGGGTCGTCGTCGCCGCGCGGGACGTACATGGTGTGGTGGTGATCCTTGCTGCCGGGCGCGGCGACCTCGCTGGTGCCCGGCACCAGCACCATCCAGAACTCGCGCTCCTCGTACTCGTTGGCGAGCTGCTGCTTGAACGACTCGATCGCCTGCGTGTTGTCGATGTCGGCCTCGCCGTTGAGCCACTTCGGCAGCGCGGAGATCGGGTTGCCGTCGAACTGCACGATGCGCGAGTTGGCGAGGTTCGGATCGACGCCCGGCCAGCTCGCCGGCGGGGCCGGCACTTCCTTGGGCGTGTAGACGCGCGGCGGGCCGTCGCTCGAGACGATCGCGTGCGGCGAGACCACCGCGCCGGCAGCGTGCGTCGCGACCGTGACCGTGGCGGTCGCCGAGCGCACGTCGCCGCTGATGGCGACCAGCGAGTAGACCTGCGTGTCCTGCCCGGGCGTGACCGTCGCGTCGGTGCCGTCGAGGCTCTGCGGCGCGCCTTTCGCCGGGTCGGTCAGCTCCACCGAGTCGGCCCCCTCGATCGTCCAGGAGAGCTTCACCGGCGTGTTGATCTCGGCCTGCAGCGAGTCGCTCGCCTCGCCGTCGTCGCCGGCCTGGCCGGTGAACGAGGTGATCTGCGGCGACGGATTCGGATCGGACATCGGGTCCCTCTCTTGCGCACGCCCCCGCAGCTAGCTGGCGAGCTCGGGGAAGCGGCGCTCCATCTCGCTGTGCACGAACTTCTCGATCTCCTCGGTGCTCCCGAAGCTCAGGGCCGCGTCGAGCATCGCCTTCGCGTCGGCCAAGGTCGCGCCGCGCAGCACCCGCTTGACCTTGGGGATGTCGGCCGGGCTCATCGAGAGCGTGTCGAGGCCCAGGCCGAGCAGCACCAGCGCGTAACCGGGGTCCCCCGCCATTTCGCCGCACATCGCGACCTCGATGCCGGCCGCGCGCGCGCCCGACATGCAGGCGTGCAAGAGGCGCAGCACCGCCAGGTGCAGCGGCCGGTAGAGGTGCGCCACGTCGCGGTTCTGCCGGTCGATGGCGAGCGTGTACTGGATGAGATCGTTGGTGCCGACCGAGAAGAAGTCGCACTCGAGCGCGAGCCGGTCGGCGCAGAGCGCGGCGGCGGGCGTCTCGATCATCACGCCGAGCGGGATCTCGTCGGCGACCGCGACCCCCTCGGCGATGAGCTCGGCGCGCGCGGCCGCGAGCTGCGCCTTCGCTTCGCGCAGCTCGGCGATGAAGGTGATCATCGGCAAGAGGATGCGCAAATTGCCGATGGTGGACGCGCGCCAGAGAGCGCGCGCCTGCGTGCGGAAGAGCGCCGGGTGGCGCTGCGTGAGGCGGATGGCGCGCAGGCCGAGCGCCGGGTTCGCCTCGTGCGAGCGGTGGCCGATGGGCAGCTTGTCGCCGCCCAGATCGAGCGTGCGGATGGTCACCGGCCGGTCGCCCATCGCCTGGAGGATCCCCGCGTAGGCCCGGTAGTGCTCCTCTTCCGAGGGCAGCTCCTCGCGGTTCAGATAGAGAAACTCGGTGCGGTAGAGGCCGATGCCTTCGCCGCCGTGCGAGAGCACCGAGGGGACCTCCTCGGGGAACTCGATGTTCGCGCAGAGGCCGACGGTGCGGCCATCGAGCGTGCGGGCCGGCAGATCGCGCTGCTCGAGCAGGAGCGCGCCGCGGCTCTCCGCCCGCATGCGCGCGACCTCGATGCGCGCGAGCTCCTCGTCGGTCGGCGAGATGAGCACCTCGCCGCTGTCGCCGTCGATCGCGACGAGCTCTCCCGCTCTGCACTTCTCGACCGCCTGGGCCGCGCCGACGACGCAGGGCACCTCGAGCGCGCGGGCGAGGATGGTGGTGTGGCTCGTCTTCGAGCCGTACTCGATCACCAGGCCGCGGATGCGCCCGGAGGCGAGCAGCACCGCCGCCTCGGCGGTGGGCAGGTCGTAGGCGACGACGATGGACCCCTCGGGCGGCTGCCCGGTGACCATGCTCTGCGCCTCGCCGGCGAGGTTGTGCACGATGCGATCGCAGACCTCCTCGAAGTCGTTGCGCCGCTCGGCGAAGAAGGCCTCCTGCGCGCTCCCGGGGCCATCGGCCGCGTCGCTGCTCTTCCCTGCGCCGAGCTGCTCGGCGATCTCGCGGAAGGTGCGGCGGACCGCCCATTCGGCGTTGAGCAGCTCCTCCTCGATCAGCTTGGCCGCGCCCGCGGTGAGCGCCGGGTCCATCGCCATCATCTTCTGCGCGTCGAGGATGAGCCCCTGCTCGCCCTCGCCCAGGCTCTCGCGGATGGCCGTCAGCTGCTCGGTCGCCAGCTGCGTCGCGGCGGCGAGGCGCTCCAGCTCGCGCGGGATGCCCTCGGGCTCGAGGTGGTAGCGCGGCACGCGCGCGCGGCGCCTGTCGACGAGATAGGCGTGCCCGAGCGCGACCCCGGGCGATGCTGGAGTGCCGGCAAGGCGGGTCACGAGGGAGAGACGTTACCACGCCGCGGGCGCGCACAAGCGGCCTTGAAGCGCGCGCGGGCAGCCCGAGGCGAGCCGCCCGCGACTTCAGCTTGAGACTGCGAGGGCTTGGCCTACAGCCGCGCCAGCTTGACCTGGAGCCGCTTGAGCTCCTCGTCGACCTTGATGAACTGCAGCTTGCCCTGCTCGCTGGCGAGTTGCGCGGCCAGCTGGGGCGCGGCCGCCTTGAGCTCGGCCTGCGCGGCGGGCGCGGCGAGGAACCACTCCACCGAGCGGATGGCGGCGAGCCGCGCGACCAGGTCCTGATCGGCGCAGCCCTTGAGCAGCGCCGAGACCGACGAGGCCTGGCCGAGCCGGCCCAGCTCGTAGGCGGCGCGTGCCCGCACAAGGCCCGAGGCGTCGGCGAGCTTGCCCGACCAGCAGCCCGCCTGCGCCGCAGCGTCGCCCGCGCTGCAGGCCTGGGCGGCCGCGAGCGGCGCCTCGAGGGCCGCGAACGCATCGCCGACCTTGCCGCACGCGGTCTTCTCGTCGGCCACCGGCGCGCCGGTGATCGCCATCGCGCTCTTCACGCAGTCCGCGGTCGCGCCCTTGCGCTCGGCAGCGGCCATCGCCTCGATGTCCTTCTGCAGCGACGCGTCGCCCAGGAGCGCGGCGCCTTGCGCGAGCGCGAGGCGCGGGCGGACCGCGCCCTTCTGCGCCGTCTTGAGCAGCGTCTTCGCCTGCGCGCGATCGCCGATCCAGACCAGCGCGTTGGCCGAGAAGCTCGCGAGGTCCTCGTCGGCCGGCTCCTCCGCCTTGGGGAGCGCGGCGATCTTGGCGGCCGCCTCCTGCACCCGCATGCGGCCGAGCGCGTCGGCGGCGAACTGGCGCACCACGCCGGTCAGGATGCGCGAGGTGTCGGGGAGCGGATCGGGATCGACGTAGCCGAGCTTCGCCATCAGCGCCGGGATGGCGCCCTTGTCGCCCAGGTCGCCGAGCACGATCTCCGCCTTCGCATAGGTGCCGGCGTTGGAGCGGTTGTTCTCCTTCGCCCACTTCAGCCAGGCCGGATCGGCGTCGGTCAGCAGCTGCATCATCGGCGCCACCGAGGGCTGCCCGATGAGGAAGAGCGCGAACGAGCTCTCCGGCAGGAAGCTCACGCCCTGCTTCTCGAGGACGAGCGCATGCTCGAGCGCGGGGATGGCCGCCGCGTCGCCGATCTGCCCGAGCGCAACCACCGCCTTCTTGATGAGGATGGGCGGCACCGAGGCGTCGTCGACCATCCGCGACAACTCCGCGCCCGCCTCCTTGCAGCGCAAGAGGCCGAGCGACTGCACCGCCGAGAGCCGCACCAGATCGTCCTTGGCGCGCGCGAGCCGCAGCAGCGCCGGGCAGGCCTTGGCGTCGTTGGGCGAGGCGATCAAACCGAGCGCGTCGGCGATCTTCAAGTTCGTGCGGTTCGCGTTGCGCGTGACCTGATCGCTGCCCGCGCCGACGGTGGTGTCGAGTGCGTCGAGGAGCGGCTGCACCTGCTCGGGTCCGCCGAGATCGCCGAGCGCCAGCGCCGCGTCGTCGCGCACCAGCGGGTCCTTGAGCAGCGGCGCGATCTGCGGCGCGGCTTCCTTCGCGCGCATCTTGCGCAGCGCCTGGATCGCCTCCGAGCGCTTGTGCGCGTCGCTCTCCGAGAGCCGGGCCTCCCAGGTCTTCGGATCCTTCGGGTCGGTCGGCGTGCAGCCGAGCGTGGAGAGGATCAGCGCGCCGGAGGCGAGCGCCGCGAGGCGGGGGAGCGAGCGGGAGAGTGTGGCCATGGGCGGCCCTCGATGTGGATCGCGTGGAAAAAGCCGGGCGAAAGAAGCCAACGGCGGCCGAGGTGTCAAGTGCGCCGTTGCGCGCGAGGCGGGCTTGGGGTCCAATCGCACGCCCCATGCCGCTTGCGCCGCCGACCCCGAGGCTGCCCCTCTCCATCTTCCAAGCCCGGCGCGCGCAGGTGCAGACGAAGATGCGCGCGCTCGCTCCTGGCGCGGTCCTGGTGATTCCGGCGACGCCGGTGGCGGTGCGAAACCACGACGTCGATCATCCGTATCGCGCCGACTCCGATCTCTACTGGCTGTCCGGTTTCGAGGAGCCCGAGGCGGTGCTGGTGCTGCGCGCCGAGCCGGCCACGGAGAGCGGAAAAGCGGCGCCCGCGTTCGCGCTCTTCGTCCGGCCCCGCGACGTGGAGAAGGAGACCTGGAACGGCCGCCGAGCGGGAGTGGACGGGGCCTGCGCGCAGTTCGGCGCCGACGCAGCCTTCCCCATCGACGCGCTCGATGCGGAGCTGCCCAAGCTGATCGGCGGCGCGCGCTCGCTCTTCTATCGGGTCGGCGGGACCGCGCCGGAGTTCGACGCGCGCATCGCGCGCACGCTGGCCGGCCTGCGCGCCCGCGCGCGCCTGGGGCCGGGCGCGCCGCTGCGCATCGAGGACCCCTCGCAGGTGCTGCACGAGCTGCGCCTCTTCAAGCAGCCTGAGGAGCTCGCGGCGATGCGGCGCGCGGTCGAGCTGACCCGGCGCGGCTTCCTCGCGGCGATGCAGACGGCGCGGCCGGGCGGCCACGAGTACGAGGCGCAGGCAGCGGTCGAGCGCGAGTTCCGCGCGGGCGGCGGGCGCGGCTGGGGCTACCCGTCCATCGTCGCCGCGGGCGCGAACGGCACGGTGCTCCACTACATCGAGAACGAATCGCGCTTGGGCGGCCGCGATCTGCTGCTGCTCGACGCGGGCGCCGAGGTCGACTTCTACACGGCCGACGTGACGCGCACCTTCCCCGTCTCGGGCCGCTTCAGCGAGCTGCAGCGGCGCGCCTACGAGATCGTCCTCGCGGCCGCCGATCTCTCCATCGCCGAGAGCCGCCCCGGCGCGACGCTCGACGGGCTCCACCAGACCGCCGTGCGGCGCCTCACCGAAGGGATGGTCGAGCTGGGCCTCTTCGCCAGCGAGCGGGCCTCTGGCGCCAGCGTGGAATCGCTTATCAAAGACAACCATTACCGCCGCTACTACATGCACCGCACCAGCCACTGGCTCGGCCTCGATGTGCACGACTGCGGCAGCTACAAAGCCCCCGACGGGAGCGCGCGCCCGCTCGAGCCGGGGATGCTCTTCACCATCGAGCCCGGGCTCTACGTGGCGCCCGGCGACGCGAGCGCGCCCGAGGAGCTGCGCGGCTTGGGCATCCGCATCGAGGACGACCTGCTCGTCACCGAAGGCGGGGTGGAGATGCTCACCGGGGCCATCCCGCGCACGGTGGCCGAGGTGGAAGCGGCGTGCGCGCGGTGACGAGACCGCGCCGCGTAAAATCGGTTGTACAGCAACTGTTGGTACTCAACACATCTGCCAGCCGGCCGCTCAAGCGCGATGCGCTCTCGGCCGCGCAGATCGCGCAGCGCGCGCCGGGCGGTGCGGACGAGCTGGCGCGGCCGCTCCTGGCCTGGTTCTCCGGCGCCCGCCGCGCGCTGCCCTGGCGCGAGGAGCCGCGCGATCCCTACCGGACCTGGCTGTCGGAGGTGATGCTGCAGCAGACGCGCGTGGAGACGATGGTCCCCTACTTCCGCCGCTTCCTCGCGCGGTTTCCCACGCTGCACGCGCTCGCCCGAGCGCCGCTCGACGACGTGCTCGCCCGCTGGAGCGGCCTCGGCTACTACGCGCGCGCGCGCAACCTGCACCGGGCCGCGCAGGAGGCGGTGGCGCGGCACGGCGCGCTGCCCGGCACCTCGGCGCTGCTGCGCGAGCTGCCCGGGTTTGGCCCCTACACCTCGGCGGCGGTGGCGAGCCTCGCGTTCGGTGAGGACGCGGCGCTCGTCGACGGCAACGTCGCCCGCGTGCTCGCGCGCGCGCTGGGCCTCGCGGGAGATGTCGAGCGGGCCAAGGCCCGCGCCTGGGAGATCGCGCCGCGGCTCTTGCCGATTGGACGCACCGGCCCGTTCAACGAGGCGCTGATGGAGCTGGGCGCGCTCGTCTGCACGCCGCGCTCGCCCGGCTGCGCGCGCTGCCCGCTGCAGGCCTCGTGCGTGGCGGCCGCGCGGGGCGACGCCGAGAGCATCCCCGCGCCCAAGCCGAAGAAGGCGCGGCCCCACGTCATCCGCGCGGCGCTGCGGCTCGAGCGCAGCGGCGGGCAGGTGCTGCTGCAGCGGCAGCCGGCGGGCGCGCTCTTCGAGGGGCTGTGGGATCTGCCCGCCGTCGAAGTCGCGCTCGCGGCCGGAGCCCGGGCGGAGGAGGCGGGCGCGATCGAGTCGGCTGCCCGATCGCTCGCGGCCGCTCTGGGCGCGGGTTTGCGGCTCTCGCACCGCGCGCGCGTCGAGCAGACGCTGACCCACCGGGAGATGCGCGTGGAGATCTTTTCCGCCCCCGCGCCCCGCCGCGATCCCGCGCGCGGCCGGCCTGAATTGCGCTGGGCCGCCACCAGCGCGGCCGCGCTCGATTCGATCGGCTTGTCGTCGCTGGCGCGCAAGTCGCTGGCGGCGAGCGAAGCGCTCGAGCCCGATGCGGCAGCGCCCGCGCCTAGAAGGCGAAGACCAGCACCGCGCCCGCCGCCAGCAAGGCCGCGCCGCTGAGCGCGCAGACGGTGGCGAGCTTGCCCTTCGACTGCACGTCGCTCTTGAGACCGGCGTCCTGCGTGGTCAGCGTGCCGGCCTGGTAGCGCTGGTTGAGCGTGTCCGCCGACGACGCGGCGCTGGCGTGGAAGGCGAGCGCGAGCCCGCCCGCGGCGGCCGCGGCGCCTCCCGCGGCGATGCCGGCGATGTGCGGCGCGCGCCAGAAGCCAGGCTTCTTGGACTCCGGCAGCGGCGCGGCCTGGACCGCCGCCGCTGGCGCTGGCGCGGGGACCGACTTGGAGACCGGGTTCGCCGCGACTTCGGGCGAAGGCGCGGCGGTCGCCGCCGGCGCGCTCGAGCTGGCCGCTGGCGCAGTCGGCGCAGCGGCTGCGCCCTTGACCGGCGCGCTCTCGGGCAGCGCCGCCACCGCGCCCGCCTGCGGTCCCTTGACCGCATCCTCCTCGTCCATCCGCGCCTTCATCGCCGCCATGAGGCCTTCGACCTCGCTGCGGTTGGAGGCGTCGGGCCGGCGCGAGAGGTACTGCGAGTAGTAGAAGTAGGCGTGGTGGAAGTCGTTCAGCTGCCGCATCGCCTGCGCGATGTTGAAGAGGATGGCCGGCTCGGGGCGCAGCCGGTAGGCCTCGCGAAACTCGGTGGCCGCCTCGGTGAACTCGCCCAGCGAGTAGTGGGTCTGGCCCAGTTGGAAATGCTCCTTCGCCTCGGCCATCCGCGCCTCGTCCGCGCTGGGCGCCGCGCGCAGCACAGGGGAGACGAGCAGACAGGCCGCAGCGAGGGCGACGGCGCTTGCGCGCGAGCGAAGGTGCATGCGCAGAAGTTAGTTCGCAGCAGGCCGCGCTGACAAGCGAAGCGGCGCCCGCGCCGCCGCAGCTCACCCTTGACATCGGGTGACGGCTCCCCGATTTCTCACCGGCCCCGCATTCCAAGGAGGATCCCGGTTTTGAACGCCCGCGCGCTCGCGACCATCGCCGCCCTCTGTCTGGTCGCTGCGGGCGCGAACGCCGCTGGCCCCTTCGAGCTGCCGCCAGCGCCCGAACCGCCCGCGGCCGACGGGCCGGTGCTGGCGCTGGCCGACGCGCTCGAGCGGGCCCGCAGCGTCTCGCCCGATCTCGCGGTCGCCGCCGAGAAGATCGTCCAGGCCGACGACGCGGTCGCCAAGGCCTTTCGCGCGTTCCGGCCCACGCTGGCGGCGAACGCGAGCTACGCGCGCAACTCGCAGCAGCAGGGCTTCCCGTACATCGACAGCAACGGCCAAGGCGGCTTCCTCTACACGCAGAAGTCCAACGCGCTGAGCGCCTCGATCGACGCGAACTGGCAGTTCTTCAACGCGCGCGCGTTCCCCGCGCTGGCGAACACGCAGGACCAGAAGCGGGTGAGCGAGCTGAACGCGCTGCAGACGCGGCGCGATCTGCTGCTCAACGTCTGCCAGCTCTACCTGGCCGGCGTGCAGCAGATGGCGCTGTTGCGCGCGGCGTTCCGGCAGTCGAAGGCGGCGCGCGAGCAGGCCCAGCAAGCGATCGCGCGCTACGAGGCCGGGCTGCTCCAGCGGGCCTCGGTGATCAAGGCGAAGCTCGATGTGGTCAACGCGGACGAGGAGGCCGAGCGCGAGACCTTCGCGCTGCGCTCCACCAAGAGCTCGCTGGCGACGCTGCTCGATCGGCACGACATCGCCTTCGAGCTGGCCGAGGCGCAGGACCCCGCGCCCGAGGTGAAGGGCGAGGCGCAGGCGCTGTTGCAGCAGGCCTTCGACGCGCGCCCCGAGCTGGCCGCGCAGCTCCTCCAAGAAAAGATCGCCGCCCGCGTGCGCACCGACGCGTGGGCGCAGTTCTTCCCCTCGCTCTCGCTCGACGCGTCGGCGCGCACCAGCAACGCCGACGCCTACCCGGGCTACAGCTCGGCCTCCTGGGCGCTCACGCTCGCCATCTCCATCCCGCTCTACGATGGCGGCTTTCGCTACGTGCAGCTGCGCGACGGCGACTCGCAGGAGCGCGCAGCCCAGGCGCAGACGCGAGCCCAGAAGTTGAAGATCGAAGACGAGCTGCGCCGCGCCCTGCTCGACCTCGAGTCGGCCCGCGCGCTGCGGGCCGAGTCCGAGCAGAGCCTCGCCACCGCGCAGGAGAACGAGCAGCTCACCCGCGCGCAGTTCGAGGCCGGCACCGCCACGCAGATTGAAGTGTCCGACGCCGAGGCGAGCCTGTTCCAGAGCGAGGCCTCGCTGCTGCAACAGAAGCTCAACGTCCAGCTCTCCGCGCTGCAGCTGGCGCGCGCGGTGGGCGCTTTCGATCCGCATTGATGGAATTGGAGACCGCATGCTGCAAGACAAGATTCTCGCGCTGACGCTGGTGGGCTCGACCTGGGTCCTCTATCTGCTCATCGGCCTCTCGGTCATCTCGGTGACGGTGATGCTCGAGCGCGCGATCTACTTCCTGCGCCGGCAGATGAGCGGCCAGTTCGACACGCTGCTTGCGCTCTGCCGCAAGGGCTCGCTCGCCGAGGCGGCCAGGCTGGCGCAGAGCGATTCGATGGAGGCGGAGGTGGTGCGCGTCGCCGCCGAGAGCGCGCCGGGCGGGCTCGAGTCGGTGGAGAAGGCGATCGCCTCGACCATCGATCGCCGCCGGCTGCAGTACGAGCAGTGGCTGTTCGTGCTCGGCACGCTGGGCAACAACGCGCCGTTCATCGGCCTGTTCGGCACCGTGCTCGGCATCATCAAGGCTTTCGCCGATCTCGCGGTCGCGCAGCGCGGCGGCGCGGCGGCGGCGGGCGGCGCGGCGGCCGCCAGCGTGATGACCGGCGTCTCCGAGGCGCTCACCGCCACCGCGGTCGGCCTCTTCGTCGCCATCCCGGCGGTGCTCGCCTACAACATCTTTTTGCGCCTGCTCAAGCGCGTGGTCGGCCGCTCGAACGCGCTCTCCAATGCCATCGCCGCCGGCCTGCACGCAGAGAACGCGCGCGCGGCCGCGTCTGTGAAGGAGTAGCGATGGCGGGCGGAGCCAACGAGCCGGATGACGACGGGATCAACTCGATCAACGTCACCCCGCTGGTCGACATCATGCTGGTGCTGCTCATCATCTTCATGGTGACGGCGACGTACATCGTCCACGAGTCGATCCAGATCGAGCTGCCTCGCGCCGCGCACGGCGGCGAGACCACCGAGCAGACCTTCGCGGTGATGGTCACCAAGGGCGACGAGATCTACTTGAACGGCGCGCTCGTCACCGACACGGGCCTCGTCGCCGAGGTGCAGAAGGCGAAGGCCGCCGGCACCGACGTGCAGGCGGTCATCGGCGGCGACAAGGCAGCCTCGCACGGCGCGGTCACCCACGTGCTCGACGTGCTCAAGGGCGCGGGCGTGACCAAGTTCGCCATCCAGATCGAGAAAGAGTGAGCTGAGTGCCGACCGGGGCCGCGAGCACATCGCCAGGCAGCGCGACCGCTCGCCGGCCGGGCCTGCGCGGGCTGCCCTGGGCGCTGCTGATGCTCAGCGGCTCGCTCGCGCTGCACGCGGGCGCGGCGCTCTGGCTCGCGCACGCCGCCGCCGCGCCGCACCCGCGGCCCCCGCCGCCGCTGCGCGTCTCGGTGGTCGAGGTGGAGAAGCCCAAGCTGCCGCCGCCGGAGCCGCCCAAGCCGCCCGAGCCAAAGAAGATCGAGCCGCCCAAGCCGGCGCCCAAGATCGTCCATGTCAAGGCGCCGCCGGTGCCGCCGCCGCCCACGCCGGCGCCGCCGCCCGTCGCGCCGCCGCCGCCCAACGTCGAGGCCAAGACCACCAACACGCCGCCGGTGATCCTGCCGGGCGTCACGCTGGAGAGCACCACCTCCGGCGGCAGTTTCGCGGTCAACACCGGCAACACGCTCTACGGCAAGCCCGACACCCACGGCCACGACGCATCAGAGGTAAAGGCCTACAAGGCCGAGCGCTACGTCGCGGCGGCCAAGGTGAGCGAGCTGCCGCGCATCCTCAACCGCAATTCGGTCGACATCCGCAAGTACTACCCGGACGAGGCGAAGAAGAAGGAGTTCGAGGGCGACGTGGTGCTCAAGCTGCTCATCGACTCCGACGGGAGCATCGCCAAAGTCACGGTGGTGAGCGACCCCGGCGAGGGGCTGGGCGCGGCCGCGGTCAAGGCGGTCCACGAGTTCCAGTTCGCCGCCGGCACGGTCGACGGAGTGGCGGTGGCGACCACCGTCCCGTTCACGCTGCATTTCACGATAGATAACTGATAGACTATATAACTGAAAAGATATGTAATTTATTGGTTACATATCTGTTTGGTTATTTGCCGACAGCCCTTACGCGGGCGGCAGGACCTGCGCCACCCGCGCGCGCTCCTCGGCGCTGACCGCGCGGGTCTGGTGGAAGAGGTTGAAATCCATCGTCCAGCGGCCCGACTCGTCGGTGCGCAGGATGTCCTGGAACTGCTCGCCCAACCGCAGCTCGCCGACGCTCCAGGCCGCGCGGGCGTTGACGTTCTGCGCGAAGGTGTCGTCGATGCCGGACAGCTGCGCGGAGAACTGCACGCCCGCCGCGGCGAGCTTCGCCAGCGACTGCCCGTAGAGCGGGCTCTCCTTCGTGATGCGGTGGATGGCGAGCCAGGAGAGAGCAAATACGCCCTGCTGGCTGCGCTGCAGCGGCAGATCGTAGATGCGCCGCAGCCGCATCCCCTCTTGCGTGGTCTCCTCGCGGACCATGAGAAAGCGCATGCTCGCCTCGACGATCTGGTTGCGCCGCTCGTTGGCGAGCCGGAACATCAGCGCGGGAACGCCGTCGTGCGGGGCCACCACCAGCACCTGGCTCCAGACCACGCGCGCCGTCGGCCGCGAGAGCTTCGCGAACATCAGGCCGGTGATCATCGCCACGCCGACCAGGCCGCAGAGGACCTCCATCGTCACCACCACGTTGGCGGCGAAGGAGACCGGAACCATCTTGCCGTAGCCGATGGTGGAGAGCGTCTGCACCGAGAAGAAGAAGACGTCGGTGAAGCTGTGCGCGCGCGTGTTCTCGATGCCGCTGCCGCAGAGCAGGTAGAGGCAGGCGAAGAAGACGTTGATGCCCAGGTAGAGGACGAAGACGGTGAGCGAGACCTGCAGCCAGGAGGCGGTGAGCCACTGGTGGTAGAGGTCCTGGCCCGGCCGCGCCGGCATGCCCACGCGGGTGACGATGCTGCGGCCGCGCGAGTCGAACCAGCGCGGGCGCAGCGAGGAGGCGGGCGTCGGGTCGGGCTGGGTCACGAGCTAGCGCGGCCCCTTGCGGGTGCCGGGACCGGAGGTGATCTCCGGAGCGCGGCTCGGGCGGACGGGCACCTCGGCGGGGCCGCCCGCGGCGAAGCCGAGCGGCTCGCCGGGCCGGTTCCACTCGCCGGTGCGGCCGCCGCTCTTGTGCACCAGCCGCAGCGAGATGAGCTCCATCGTCTTGTCGTACCGCTTGACCATGTCGTAGACGGTCAGCGCGGCCGCGCTGGCGGCGGTGAGCGCCTCCATCTCGACGCCGGTGCGATCGATCGCGTGCACGCGCGCCTCGATGCGCACCAGTCCCGCCGCCTCGTCGCAGGCGACGTCCACGTCGATGCCTTGCAGCGCGATGGGGTGGCAGAGCGGCAACAGCTGCGGCGTCATCTTCGCGCCCATGATGCCGGCGATGCGCGCGGCCGCCAGCGCGTCGCCCTTCTCCAGCCGCCCCTCGTTGAGCAGCTTGAGCGCGTGCGGCGCGAGACGCAGCTCCGCCCGCGCCACCGCGGTGCGCACGGTGCGCTCCTTCTCGCTGACATCGATCATCTTCACGAAGGGCCTGTTGCCTTTCTGCCTAGAGTCCGCGGTCGCGCAGCTGATCGTCGTCTTCGCCGTTCAGGTGACCGACCTCGTGAAGGAGGGTGTCGCGCACTTCCCGGTGCAGCTCTTCATCCGAGCGGACCGCACGGGCGAGGTTGCGCCGGTAGAGGATGATGGCCGGCTTTGCGCTCTCGGGCGCGTCCTCCGCGGGAGGCCGGAAGAGGCCGAGGATGCCGGGCGAGAGCGGCGGATCGGTGGCGACCAGATCGGCGACATCGGGGAGATCCTCGACCTCGAAGTCGCTCTGCGCGAGGCCGCTGCGGATGTCGGGCGGGAGCTTGTCGATCTCTTGCTTGACCACCTCGCCGAACTGCGCCGGCGTCACGCCCGAGAGAGACTGGAACGCCTCCGGATCCATCTCGCTCGCCTTGGCGAAGTGGGCCTGCGCGGCGACGTAGTCCTGGTTTCGCTCGGCGATGAGGCCCAGATACTGCTCGGCCCAGGCGTCCGGCTCCTCGGCAGCGAGCTTGGACAGCTCGGCGCGGGCCTGGTCGAAGCGCGACAGCTCGAACAGCGCGACCCCTTTCTCGCGGCGCGCCTCGCGATCCTTGGGATCGAGCTCGGCCGCGCGGGTGGCGGCCACGAGCGCCTGCGCCGGTTTGCCCAGGTCGTCGAGCGCCATCGCCTGCAGCAGCTGCAGCTCCTTCTGCAACTCCTTGTCGTGCAGCTTCTGCGCGCGCGGGAGCGCCCGGTGGACGTAGTCGAGCGCCAGCTCGAGATCGTCGCGGCCGCCGAGCCTGCGCACGTAGAGATCGGCCGCCGAACGCAGCACCTCCGGGTCGTCGGGATCGAGCGCGAGCGCGCGGGCGTAAGCGGTCTTCGCGTCGTCGATCTGGCCCAGCTCGGTGAGCGCGGCGGCGCGGAAGTGGTGCGCGGCGACGCTGCTGCCGTCGAGCCGCGAGGCTTCGCGGGCGCACTCGAGCGCGTCGTCGTAGCGGCCCGCCTCGAAGCGCACGGCCGCCTGCTCGAGCAGCGACGAGATCGGCGGCTCGCGGTCGCCTTGCTGCTCGAGGCAGGGCGCGGCGGGCGGCCGCGGCGCCTTGGCCGGCTCGTGCGAGACCTCGGGCAGGCCGTCGATGTTCTTGGCGGTCATCGCCGCGGTGGCGGGCCCGCTGGGAACCTTGCTCGCCGGGGCCGGCGACGACGGCGCGGACGCAGGCGCACTCGTCGGCTCGGCCTTGCGGTGGCAGGCAGGCAGCGCGAGCACGAGCGCTCCCAGCGCCATCCCCCCGAACGCCGTCGAGGCTCTCGGGGAGGCGCGCGGACGGTCGGCAGGCTGCGCGAGGGAATTCATGGCCAGGGTCGAGTTGTAAGAGGTACCACAGGGGGCGCGCGAGCGAGAGTGTTGCACTCGCCCGCCGGATGACTATGTTCCGCGCGCAGGAAAGTCACGCGCGCGGCTGTTTTTCAAGCCGCGCCGCATCGCACGAGCTGCCAAGGAGAACCGAGATGCCCGCCGATCCCTGGACCACCCCGACCGCGCTGGGCGCGGCTGAGACCACCACCGGCGCCTTCATGGCGAAGGTCTACCGCTGGATGGCCGGCGGCCTCGCGCTGACCGGCGCCGTCGCCTGGTTCATCGCCGGCAACGACGCCGCGATGAGCGCCATCTTCGGCACGCCCGCGCTGATGTGGGGCCTCTTCATCGCGCAGATGATCATGGTCATCGCCTTCACCCGCGTCTCGCGCACCGCCTCGTTCGGCGTGGCCGCGGCGATGTTCCTCGCCTACTGCGCGCTCACCGGCGTCACCTTCGCCGCCATCCTCCGCGTGTATACCGGCGAGTCGATCGCGCAGACCTTCTTCGTCACCGGCGGCGCCTTCCTTGGCCTCTCGGTCTACGGCACGGTCACCAAGCGGGACCTGTCGGCCTGGAGCCAGTTCCTTTTCATGGGGCTGATCGGCATCGTGATCGCGTCGCTGGCGAACCTGTTTTTCCACTCGAGCGCGGTCAGCTTCGTCGTCTCCTGCGCGGGCGTGCTCGTCTTCACCGGCCTCACCGCCTACGACACGCAGAAGCTGCGGGCCTACGCGCAGGTCGGCGACGACCGCCTCGCGCTCAATGGCGCCCTCTCGCTCTACCTGGACTTCATCAACCTCTTCCTGATGATCTTGCGCTTGTTCGGTCGACGCCGCTAGGTTGTCGGCGATTTGAATCCCCTCGGCACGCACCAGCCCGCGAACCCGGCGACGCTCCCAGCGAAATCCTGGGAGCGCGCCGCGTTCTTCGACGTCGACGGCACGCTCGTGTCGACCAACGTCGTCCACGCCTACGCCCACTACGTCTTCAACCGCGGCACGTTCCTCGGCACCGCGCTGCGGGTGGCCAAGGGCCTGGCGATGGCGCCGGCTTGGACCGCCACCAACGCGCTCAACCGCAAGCTGTTCAACGAGCTGTTCTACCGCTCGTACGAGGGGCTCTCAGAGGACCGGCTGATCGAGCAGGCCGACGAGCTGGCCGAGAAGGTGCTCATCCCCGCCGTCTATCCGGGCGCGCTCGACATCATCGGCGAGGCGCGGCGGGCCGGCTGCAAGATCGTCCTCTGCACGGGCGCCATCGACATCACCATGCGGCCGCTGGCGAAGCACCTGGGCGCCGACGATCTCATCGCCAACCAGCTCCAGTTCGTCGAGGGGTTCGCCACCGGAAAAGTGGTGCCGCCCATCGTCGAAGGAGCGCACAAGGCGCGGCGCATCCGCGACTACTGCATCGCGCAGGGCCTCCGGCTCGATCTCTCGCATGCCTACTCGGACAGCCTCTCCGACTACCCGATGCTCGCGGTGGTGGGCCGCCCCTGCGCGGTCAACCCCGACCGGGCGCTGCGCTCGCACGCGCTGGCGTACGAGTGGCCCATCCTCGACTTGAGATGACGCGCACGATGAGGCGGCGCACTGCAGCTTGGGCGCTCGCGTGCTGCGCCGCCTTCGCGTCGACGCTCGCCGGCGCCCAGAACGGCGCGCCGCCTGCTGCGCCTGCGGGCGCGGCGAACGATCCCGCGGGGCCGGTCCGCGGCGCGCCGCCCGATCAGATCGCGCAGATGCAGCGCGAGATCGCCGCGGTGCTCGTGCGCGAACAGATCCCGGGCGCCGCGGTCGCGCTGGTCAACGCCGACGGCGTGCTCTGGGTGGGCGGGTTCGGGTACGCCGACGCACCCAACGGCAAGCAGGCGACGCCGGGCACGCCGTTCGCGGCCCCCGCGCTCTCGCCGCTGATGGTGGGCCTGCTCGCCGCGCGATACGCCGGGCTCAACTCCGCGCCGCTGAAGGAAGGCGGGCCGCCGCGCGCGGTGCTCGACGAGCCGCTCGATCCCAAGCCGCTCGGCCTCGACAATCCGTTCCAGGCGCAGCATCCGCTGACGATGGGCGCGCTGCTCGAGCAGACCGCGGGCCTCGAAGATCTCGCGCCGCTCGAGCTGCTCCATTCGGGCGAGCTCGATCCGCTGCTTGCGCAAGTGCTCTCGCTGCGCGCGCACCCGTCGCGCTGGCCGCCGGGCGAGCGCTTCTCGCCGTCGCGCGTGGGGTTCACCGCCGCCGCCGCGCAGCTCGAGCGCTGGACCCGCCGGCCGTTCTTCGCCATCGCCGACGCCGAGCTGTTCCGTCCGCTCGATCTCAAAGCGTCGACGTTCCGCCCCGACCCGGCCGCGCTCGACGCGCTTTCGCCCGGCCACCGCGAGGGGCGCGCGCTCCCCTGGCGGCCGGCGGTGCACTGGCCCGCGCTCGGCCTCGTCACCTCCGCGCAGGATCTGGCGGCGCTCCTGCGCACGCTCGTCTCCGGCGGGCTCGCGGCGAGCGGCCCCGCGCAGGGCAAGCCGCTCTTCGCCACCGCTGACTTCGCGCGGCTCGTGCAGGGCCGCTCGCTCGGCCTCGCGCAGGTGGCGGCGGCCGGCCTGGGCACGCGCGCCGACGAGTCGCAGGGCCACCGCCGCGTCAGCCAGGGCGGCGCGTTCGACGGCAACGCCTCGGTGCTCGCCTTCTTCCCCGACGAGAAGGCCGGCTACGCGGTGCTGCTCAACAGCGAGAGCCCGGAGGGGCTGGAGGCGATCGCGGCGGCGGCCCAGCGGGTGCTCTTGCGGCCGCGCGTCCAGAGCGCGACGAATGTAGCAAGCGCGCCCGGCCGCGCCCAGAGCGGCTCCGCGGCGATCCCGGCACAGCCCGCCTCGTTGGCGGCAGACGACGCCAAGGCCGTGCGCGGCGTCTGGCGCAAGCTCTCGGTGCGCCTCGAGGCGCTCCGGCTCTTCGACGAGCTGCTCGGCTTCGCCCAGGTGCGCGCCTCGCCCGGCGATGCTTCGATCCTCCGCTTCAGCAGCTCGTTCAGCTCGTCGCAGCCGATCTTTCCGCTCGGCAACGGGCTCTTCTCCACCGATCCGGGCGGCCCGGCCACTTTCGCGCGGGTGCACTCCGCGAGCGGCGAAGAGACGCTCGTCACCCCCGGCGCCACCTACGTGCGCAGCTCTGCGCTGGCCGCGTTCGGCCGCCTCGGGCTGCTGCTGGCCGCGCTGCTCGCGCTCTGCTCCTCGCTCCTGTTCGCGCTGATCTGGGTCCCGCGCGCGACGTTCGGGGCGCTGCGAAACTCGCCCGAGCTGGCCCTGCGCGGGCTGCCCGCGCTCTCGGCGCTGGTGCTGTTCTACCTCGGCGCGCTGCTCGTCTTCTCCCGCGCGCCGCTCGGCTCGCGCAACCTGACCACCCTGCTCGTCTGCGGCCTGACCACGCTCTACCCGGCGCTCGCGTTCGCCTCGCTGCTCGAATCGATCCGGGCGCAGCTCGCCGTCCGGCGCGCCGCCATGCAGGGGCAGCCGGGAGCGTTCCGCTCGCGCGGCGCGCAGCTCGCGCGCGCCCACGCGCTCGCGTGCAGCCTGCTCGCCTGCTGGCTCGCCCTCGAGCTGGCCGTTCACGGACTCGTCGCGCTGCGGACCTGGGCCCTATGAGCCGCCGCCGCAGAATCCAGATCCACCGCATTTGTTGAGGTACAACGGGCGCCCCGCCGCCCGAGGGAAACCGCATGCGCTCGCTCGACCGTCTCCGCCAGAGCTACGACGATGATTCGCAGGTCGTCATCCAGGACAAGCGCTCGCCGCCGCGCATGCTCTTCTCCGATTCGCAGGTCCTCCTCGAGGAGGTCCCGGTCGGCACCCGCGTCATCTTCCCCAACCCGCCGATCGCGCCGCTGACCAACGCGCGCGCCGCCATCCGCTGGGCGATCAACCACCCCGAGGGCTGCGACCCGCTCCACGCGCAGCTGAAGGCCGGGATGAAGCTGCTCATCGCCATCGACGACATCTCGCTGCCGCTGCCGCCGATGCGCACGCCCGACGTGCGCCAGCTGATGCTCGAGATCATCCTCCAGCTCTGCGCCGACTCAGGCGTGGACGACATCCAGCTCTGCATCGCCAACGCATTGCACCGGCGGATGACCGCCGACGAGATGAAGCGGATGGTCGGCGCGAAGATCTTCGATGCCTACTATCCCGATAACTATTTCAATCACGACGCCGAAGAGCCGGGCGGCATCGCGGAATTGGGCGTCACCGAAAAGGGTGAGCGGGTGCGGGTCAACCGCCGCGCCGTCGAGGCCGATCTCGTCATCTATCTGAACGTCAATTTCGTCCCGATGGACGGGGGGCACAAGAGCGTCGGCACGGGCTTGACCGATTACCTGGGGCTTCGCGCGCACCACAACCCGGGTTCCATCCGCGGCAGCAAGAGCTATATGGAGCCGGCCCATTCGAAGCTGCATGAATCGGTCGACCGCATCGGCAAGATCATCGACGACCATTGCAACGTCTTTCATATCGAGACGGCGCTCAACAACCAGATGTTCGATGGCCCTCTGAGCTTTCTCGGCAAGCGCGAAGAGGACTTCACCGACCTCGACCGGGTCGCGCTGGAGGGGTTGCGCTGGACGCTGAAGAAGACGCCGCGTGCGCTGCGCCAGCAGATCTTCAATCGCGTCCCGGCCGGATATGGATTGATCGCCGTCGCCGCCGGCCGCACCGAGCCGACGCACGAGAAGATCCTCGAGGCCTGCCGGCGGCAATCGTTCGTCTCGGTGAAGGGCCAGGCCGACGTGTTGATTTGCGGCATTCCTTATATCTCGCCCTATAACGTCGGCGCGGTGTTGAATCCGCTGCTCGTGCAGGTGATGGCGCAGGGATACTTCTTCAATATGAGCCGCGGAATACCGCTCTTGAAGAAGGGCGGCACGCTGATCATCACGCACCCTTGTATGGACGAGTTCGATCCGGTGCAGCACCCGAGCTATATCGAGTTCTTCCACCGCCTGTTGCCGGAGACGCGCGACGCGATGGAGCTGCACCGCAAGTACGAGAAGGAGTTCGCGCAGAACCCGAGCTATGTGCACCTTTATCGCAAGGGCAACGCCTATCACGGCGCCCACCCGTTCTATATGTGGTACTGGGGCGAGAATGGCCGCCAGCATATCGGCCAGGTGATTGCTGTCGGCACCGAGAATACCCACGTTCCCGCGCTGCTGGGCTGGGAGCGCGCCGATACCTTGGCGGAGGCGATTGATATGGCGCGCGGCAAGCAAGGCCGCGGCGCGGAGATATCGATGATGCACCACCCGCCGCTGGTGATGACCGACGTGCAGGTATCGGCCGAGGAGCAGGAGAAGCTGCTCGCCCCCAGCGCGCCGCCCGCGGAGTCCAAGGGAACCCAGGCCAGGCCGTGAGCGATATCGTGGTGGATTCGACAGCGAATGAATTGAACCTCACCGAGGCCTTCCGCGGCCGCGAGGTGATGATCACCGGCGTCACCGGCTTCCTCGGAAAAGTCGCGCTGGTGATGCTCCTCGATCGATATCCCGAGATCGGCAAGGTGCATGTGCTGGTGCGCCCGCGCTCGGGCGGCACCGCCGACGATCGCTTCTACAACAAGGTGGTCACCGCCGAGCCGTTCCGGCCGCTGCGCGAGAAGTATGGAGATCAATTCGACGCCTTCGTGCGCTCGAAGTGCAATCCGCTCGCGGGAGACGTCACCGATCCGCGCTTTGGATTGGACGAGAAGGTCGTTGCGTCATTGAAGGGCAAGCTCGCCTGCGTGATCAATTCAGCGGGGCTGGTCACCTTCGATCCGTCGCTCGAACTGGCGGTGTCGGTGAATACCGAAGGGGCGATGCACGCGGCCGCGCTCTGCGAGGAGACCGGCGCGACGCTGGTGCACGTCTCGACCTGCTTTGTCGCCGGCGCGCGGCGCGGGCCGGTGTTTGAAGACGAGCCGGTGGTGGGGAGCTTCCCCAAGCGGCACGATGATCACGCGAAGATGGAGAACGCGCAGTTCTCCGTCGCCGCCGAATTGAAGGACGTCGATTCACTGGTGCAGCGGCTGCGCGCGCAGGCGGATGACGCCGCGCTGGCCGCTCAGTTCCGGGCGGCCGCCGTGCGCCGCCTGGAGGGTGAAGGGCGCAATCCCGAAGACGAGAAGGCGCTGCGGCTGGCGATCGGCCGCGAGCGCAAGTTCTGGCTCTCCAAGCAGCTGGTCGACGCTGGCATGGCGCGGGCCCAGACCTGGGGCTGGCCGAATACCTATACGTATACGAAGGCGATGGGCGAACAGGCCATCGCCGAGAGCGGCTGCGATTACTCGCTGGTCCGGCCCGCCATCGTCGAGAGCGCGCTCTCCTTTCCTTTCCCCGGCTGGAACGAAGGATTCACCACCAGCGCGCCTTTGGTATTCATCGCGCTCAAGGGCCACCGCGCCTATCCGACCGGGGATAAACTGGTATTGGACCTGATACCGGTCGATATGGTCGCCGCCGGCATATTGGGCATCGCGGGCGCCGCCTGCGTCAAGCGGGCAGAGCACGTCTATCAACTCTGCTCAGGAGACGTGAACCCGCTCTATGTGCGGCGGGCCATCGAGCTGACCGCCTTATATAAGCGGCGATACTTCAAGAAGGGCGGCGCCGAGAGCCGCTCCTGGATGGACAAATGGTTCGACGAATGGCTCGAGCCTTATTCGGTGCCGGCCGCGGTCTATCAAGCCACCTCGACGCCGCTCTTTCGCAAGTTCGCCGCCGGCGCGCGCGGGCTGATCGCGCACGGTATCGAAGGAAAGCTGTGGGGAATGCCTTGGGTATCGGCGCTCGCCGCCCAGGCCGACCAGGCGATCGAGAGCACCGACAAGCAGCTCGCGCAGCTCGAGGGGATGTGGTCGCTCTTCATTCCCTTTGTCGCCGGCGAGCGATTCGTCTTTCAAAGCACGCACACCCGTGCGCTCTGGGCCTCTCTGTCGCCCGCAGATCGGGAGAAGCTGATCTGGGCGCCGGAGACGATCGACTGGCGCACCTATTGGCTCGACGTGCACATGGCCGGCCTCGAGGAGTGGGTATTCCCCGGCCTCGAGGAGGAGCGCGACAAGCTCAAGCGGGAGGCGCCGCAGAGCAAGGATCTGCTGCAGTTGCTCGCCGCCACCATCGACGCGCACGGGCCGCGCACGGCGCTGCGCTTCTATGCCGGCGAAGACGAAGAGAAGGAGCTCTCGCGCACGCGCGACGACCGCGTGACGTACGCGGAGCTCGGCCGCTTCTCCGACCGCGCCGGCCAGCGCCTGCTCTATGCGGGCGCGCGCGCGGGCGAGCGCGTGCTCCTGATGAGCGAGAACCGGCCCGAGTGGCCGATGGCCTACTTCGGGGCGCTCAAGGCGGGCCTCGCGGTGGCGCCGCTCGATTCGACGCTCTCGCTGAATGAAGTGATGAACTGCGCGAAGGCCGCCTCGGCGAAGCTGCTGCTGGCGAGCCCGCGGGTGATCGAGCGGCTGGGCACCTTGCCGGCGGATATCACCGCGATCGCGCTCCCCGAGCTGCTGCGCGGCATCCCGGGCAATGCCGCGGATATCTCGCTCGATATCCGCGGCGCGAAGATGCCGCCGTTGCGCACCAGCGCGGCGGCCGACGATCTCGCGTCGCTGCTGTTTACCTCCGGCACGACGGGGAGCCCCAAGGGGGTGCTGCTCACGCACCGCAACTTCGCCTCGCTCGCGGGGAAGATCGCCGGCATCTTCGATCTCAACGTCGGCGAAGGCGTGCTCTCGGTGCTCCCGCTGCACCACACCTTCGAGTTCACTTGCGGCCTGTTGGTGCCGCTCTCGCTCGGCGCGGAGATCACCTATCTCGACGAGCTGACCGCCGAGCGGCTGGGCGAGGCGCTGGAGAACGGCCACGTGCACGCGCTGGTGGGCGTGCCGGCGCTCTGGCAGCTGTTGCACCGGCGGCTCACGCAGGAGCTGGCGGCGCAGCCGCGCTTGGTGGAAGCCGCGGTGCAGGCGGCGATGGCGCTGCACGGCGAGCTGCGAAACCGCACCCGGTTCAACCTGGGCAAGCTGCTGTTCTGGCCGATCCACCGCAAGTTCGGCGGGCAGCTGCGGCTGCTGGTCTCCGGCGGCAGCGCGCTGCCCGACGACGTCCACGAGGCCTTCCACCAGCTCGGCTTCGATCTCACCGAGGGCTACGGCCTCACCGAGGCAGCTCCAGTGCTGGCGGTGACCATCCCCGAGAACGCGCGGCGACCCGGCACGGTCGGCCCGGCCTTGCCAGGCGTGGAGATCCGCATCGACGCGCCCGACGCCGAGGGCGTGGGTGAGGTGATCGCGCGCGGCCCCAACGTGATGCAGGGCTATCTGAACGATCCCGAAGCGACCGCGCGCACGCTGATCGACGGGTGGCTGCACACCGGCGATCTCGGCAAGCTCTCCGAGGACGGCGCGCTCACGCTGGTGGGCCGCAAGAAGGACGTCATCCTCGATGCGTCGGGGAAGAACGTCTATCCCGACGAGCTGGAGGAGCTCTACGGCGCGCACGCCGAAGACCCTTCGCTCATCACCGAGCTGTGCGTGGTCGGCCTGCCCGACGGCAAGGGGCACGAGCGAATCGCCTGCCTCTGCGTGGTGCGCGACCCGCGCGGCGAGACGAAGAAGGGCGACGCCGCGCCGCACGCGCCCGCCGCGAACGCGGGCGAGAGCGGCGACGGAGAGACGCGCGAGTCGCTGCGCGCCCGCGCCCAGCGCCACTTTGCCGACGTCTCCAGCTCACTTCCTTTTTGGAAGCGAGTGAAGATCCTCCACTTCTGGGACGGCCCTCTGCCGAAGACCGCCACCCGCAAGATCAAGCGGCCTCAAGTCCTCGAAGAGCTGCTGCGCCTCGAACGCGCGGCGCAGGCAGGCCTCAAGCTCAAGAGCGGCGAGCCGCGCGGCGGCGACGCCTGGCTGTTCGAGCTGCTCGCGGAGTTGGCGCAGAAGCCGCTCGATTCGGTGCGCGCCGACACGCGGCTCGCGGCCGACCTGGGCTTCGACTCGCTGCTGGTCGCCGAGCTCGCGGTCGCGCTGGAGAAGGCCGGCTACACGCCGCCCGACGAGGCGCGGCTCGCGTCGATCGGCACCGCGCGCGATCTGCTGGCGGCGCTGGGCGAGCGCAAGCGCGAAGCCGCGGGAGCGGCGTCCGCGAGCGAACGGCGCGCGGAGGAGCGCAGCGAGCGCGAGAAGAAGAGCGAGGAGATCTCGGTGCCCGCGGGCCTCGCGGCGGCGGCGCGGGCGGCGATCGATCTCGCCCAGAGCGCGCTCTTCAACGGCCTGTTCGACATCGAGATCGTCGGCAGGGCGCTGGTCCCTTCGCACGCGCCATTCCTGGTGGCGGCGAACCACAACAGCCACCTCGACGTCGGCCTGGTGAAGCTCGCGCTCGGCGACGAGGGCGAGAAGCTCGCCTCGCTGGCGGCGCGCGACTACTTCTTCGACAACCCGTGGAAGCGGGCCTGGTTTGGAAACTTCACCAACCTGGTCCCGCTCGATCGCAAGGGCTCGCTCAAGGAGTCTCTGCGCACCGCCGCGCGCACGCTCGAGCTCGGCTACCACCTGCTCATCTTCCCCGAGGGGACGCGCTCGACCGACGGCAAGCTGCAAGAGTTCAAGCCGGCCATCGGCTACCTCTCGCTGACGGCAGGCGCGGACATCCTGCCCGTCTGGATCGACGGCGCGCACGAGGCGATGCCCAAGGGCGCGTTCGCGCCTGACCCGCGCAAGCGCAAGAAGCTGCTGGTGCGCGTGGGCCCTCCGCTGCGCGTCGAAGAGCTGCGGCGGGCGACCCGCGGCCTGTCTCGCTCGGCGGCGCACCGCGAGATCACCCGGCTCGTGCAGCGGGCGGTCGAGGCGCTGCGCGACGGCGCGCCGCCGCCGAAGATCGAGCCGCGCGCGCTCGAGGTGAAGGCGCTGGCGAACGAGTCCGCGGACGCGAAGGGAGACGAGGCGTGAGCAAGAAGATCCTCGTCACCGGCGCCACCGGGTTCTTGGGCGGCGCGCTGCTCCCCAAGCTGATCGAGCGCGGGCACCGGGTGCGCATCGTGGCGCGCGGGGACGCGCCGGAAGCGGACGCGCTCGGCTGCGAGCTCATCCGCGGCGACCTGCGCGATCCGGCGCTCGCCGATCTCGCGCTCGCCGGCGTCGACGCGCTCTACCACCTCGCCGGCCGCGTCTCGCGCGATCCGGCCGACGCGCGGCTGATGTACGAGCTGCACGTCGACGGCACGCGGATGCTGCTCGAGGCGGCGCTGCGCGCGAAGGTCTCGCGCGTCGTGCTCGCGTCTTCCTCGGGGACCATCGGCGTCTCCAAGAGCCGCCGCATCGCCACCGAGGCCGACGACTACCCGATCGAGACGGTGGGGCACTGGCCGTACTACCTCTCGAAGATCTACGAGGAGAAGCTCGCGCTCGAGTTCGTCAAGCGCGGGCTCAACCTCACCGTGCTCAACCCGTCGCTCTTGCTCGGCCCGGGCGACGCGCGCCTCTCGAGCACGCAGGACATCTACCGCTTCCTGCAGCGGCGGATCCCGGCGATGCCGCGCGGTGGGATCTCGTTTGTCGACGTGCGAGACGCGGCCGAGGCCTTCGCCAACGCGCTCGAGCAGGGCGCGGCCGGCGAGCGGCACCTGCTCGGCGCGGTGAACTGGGACTTCACCGAGTTCTTCGCCCGCCTCTCGCGCATCGCCGACGTGCCCGGCCCGCTCCTGCGGCTGCCCAGCCCGATGAAGATCGCCGGCGCGCATCTGCTCGAGAAGTGGGCGCGCGCGCGCGGCCAGGAGCCGGAGATCCCGGCCTCCGACGTGGAGATGGGCGAGTGCTGGTTCTTCATCGACGCGAGCAAGGCGGAGCGCGTGCTCGGCTTTCGCGCCCGCGATCCGCTCGAGACGCTCAGCGAGACGGTGCGCTACGTGCGCGAGAAGTTCCTCCCGAAAAGCTGACAGAAGACTGCCACTCCTCCTCGCCCGCGACGCGAAATCGAGCCCAAGCATGCTGCTCTATCTCTGCCGCCACGCGCAGACCGCGTCGTCGATGGTCGACTCTTTCAATGGCCAGGTGGAGCTGCCGCTCACCGAGCGCGGCCGCGCGCAGGCCGATGCCCTCGGCGCGCGCCTGTCGGGCGTCGCGTTCGAGGCGGTCTACCGCTCGCCGCTCGATCGCACGCGCGAGACGGCCGCGCGCATCGCGCCCGCGCTGGCGGATCAAATGATCGTGCTGCCGGGCCTCATCGAGATCGCCTACGGCGCGTGGGAAGGGCTCTCACCCGAGGAGGCGAAGGCGAAGTGGCCGCGCGAGTACGCGGCCTGGAGCGACGACCCGGAGCGCCACGCGCCGCCCGGTGGCGAGACGGCCGGACAGATCTCCGCGCGCGCGATGGCGGCCCTCGAGGAGATCCGGCGCCGTCACGAGAACAGCCCAAGGCCGGTGCTGGCGGTCTCGCACAAAGCAACGCTGCGCGTGCTCGCCTGCGCCCTGGTCGGCGCGCCGCTCGCCGGCTACCGCAAGCTGCTCGCGCAGGACGAGTGCGCGCTCAATCTCGTCGAGCTGCGAGAGGGCAAGCCGCCCTTCGTGCGGCTGTGGAACGACACCGCGCACCTGGGAAATGATCCGGCCAAGACGACGAAGGCGGGCCACTAGCTCTGGGCCGAGAGCGCCTCGATGTCGCGCTCGGGGATGCCGAGCAGGTAGAGCAGCGCATCGAGCCCGCCCGCGCTGATGGCGGTGTGCGCCGCCTCGCGCAGCTTGGGCTTGGCGTGGAAGGCGATGCCGTGGCCGGCGCGCTGGAGCATGAGCAGGTCGTTGGCGCCGTCGCCGATGGCGATCACCTGGTCGAGCGGAACGCCCTCCTCGCGCGCGAACTTCTCGAGCAGCTCCGCCTTGCGCGCGGCGTTGACGATGGGGCCGACCACCCGGCCGGTCAGCTTGCCGCCTTCGATCTCCAGCACGTTGCTCCACGCGCGATCGATGCCGAGCCGCTTCTGCAGCGCCTCGGCGGCGACCGAGAAGCCGCCGGAGATGATCGCGGTGCGGTAGCCGAGGCGCTGGAGCACGCGCAGCATCGTCTCCGCGCCCTCGGTGAGCGGCAACGTCGCGGCGATCTGCTCGAGCACCTTCGCGTCGAGGCCACGCAAGAGCGCCACCCGCTCGCGCAGCGACTGGTCGTAGTCCATCTCGCCGTGCATCGCCCGCTGCGTGATCGCCGAGACCTGCGCGCCCACGCCGTAGGCGCGGGCCAGCTCGTCGATCACCTCGATGCGGATGAGCGTCGAGTCCATGTCCATCGCCACCAGCCGCTTGCTGCGGCGGAGCAGGTCTTCCTTCTGCAGCGCCACGTCGAAGGCGCCGAGCGAGCCGGCGGCGAGCAGCGCGCGCTTGAGCTCGTTTTCGGCCGAGAGCGGCAGCGAGACCGCGATCTCCAGGCAAGCGAGGCCGCGCTCGCTCAGCCGATGGATGCGCTCGATGTTGGCTCCGTGGTCGGCGAGCAGCTGCGCGACGGTGTGCAGCTGCTGCGCGCCGATGGAGCGGGCGAGCAGCGTCAGCGCGTAGCGCGTGCGCGGAGGCCCGCTCCCGTCGGGCCGGGTCTCGGAGAGCGGCGCGTGATCGAGCGTGAGGTGGAACCTCTCCGCCAGCGCGCCCAGCGCCTGCAGCGCGGCGAGCACCTGCTCTCCCGATGGGAAGACGACGACGAAGCCGAGCACCAACTGCCCCTGCACCACCACCTGCTCGATGTCGCGCAACTGCGCCGCCTGCTGCGCCAGCGCCTCGGTCAGCGCTGCGGTAATGCCGGGCGCGTCGCGGCCGGAGAAGGTCAGGAGCAGCGCGGTGTCGGTCATGCGCGCGAATATAGAACGTCACACTGGCGCGGGCGCGGCGTCTACCTTGAGTTCCCGCCGATGCGGGTGCTATTCCACCGGCCGCTCCTATGACAGGCACCCCCGACATCTCCGTGGTGATTCCGCTCTTCAACGAAGAGCCGAACGTCGCCCCCATGCTCGCCGAGCTGTTCACCGCGCTGCGCGCCCTGGGCCGCACCCACGAAGTGATCTGCGTCGACGACGGCAGCCGCGACGGCACCTTCCAGGAGCTGGCGAAGCTGAGCGCGAGCGAGCCCTGCCTGCGCGTCATCCGCTTCCGCCTGAACTTCGGCCAGACCGCCGCGATGAGCGCCGGCATCGAAGCGGCGCAGGGCAAGATCATCGTCCCGATGGACGGCGACATGCAGAACGATCCGCGCGACATCGGCGCACTGATCGAAAAGCTCGAGAAGGAAGGGTTCGACGTCATCTCCGGCTGGCGCAAGAACCGGATGGACACCGAGTTCGGCCGCAAGTTTCCCTCGCGCGTCGCCAACCGGCTCATCTCGTACATCTCCGGCGTGCGGCTGCACGACTACGGCTGCTCGCTCAAGGCCTACAAGCGCGACGTGCTGCAGGACGTGAAGCTCTACGGCGAGATGCACCGCTTCATCCCCATCTACGCCAGCTGGCAGGGCGCCAAGGTCACCGAGATGGTGGTGAACCACCGCGCCAGGCACGCCGGCAAGAGCAAGTACGGCTTCTCGCGCACGGTGAAGGTCGTGCTCGATCTGATGGTCGTGAAGTTCCTCGCCAGCTACTCCACCAAGCCGATCTACGTCTTCGGCGGGTTCGGTATCGCCAGCTGGGTGGCCGCCTTCGCCGCCTTCTGCTGGATGCTCGTCTACAAGCTGACCGGCATGAAGGACTTCGTGCAGACGCCGCTGCCACTGGTGGTGGTGATGTTTTCGCTGGTCGGCGCCTTGAGCCTCTTGATGGGCCTGCTCGCCGAGCTGGTCATCCGCACCTATTACGAGTCGCAGGGCAAGCGCCCGTACCTCGTCGCCGAGGAGCTGGGCTCGGGCGCGGCGAAGCGGCTGGCGGGCCGCTAAGCCAGACAGCGGCGAGGAGCTTCCTTTCGTGTGCGGCATCGCTGGCGAGATCCGATTCGATGCTGCGCCCGACGCGGACGGCGTGCTGCGTGCGACGCGCGCGCTCGCCCACCGCGGCCCCGACGCCGAGGGCTTCTTCACCGAGGGCGCGGCCGCGCTCGGACACCGGCGCCTGTCGATCCTCGATCTCGCCGGCGGCGTGCAGCCGATGGTGCAGGACGGCGTCGCGCTCGTCTTCAACGGCCAGGCCTACGAGCACGATGCGCTGCGCGCCGAGCTGCGCGCCGCCGGGCACGCGTTCCACACGCGCTCGGACACCGAGGTGGTGCTGCGCGCCTACTTCGAGTGGGGCGAGGAGTTCGCCGGGCGCGTGCAAGGCATGTTCGCCATCGCGCTGTGGGACTCGCGCACGCAGCGGCTGGTGCTCGCCCGCGATCGGATGGGCAAGAAGCCGCTCCACTATTCGCTCCTGAACGGCGCGCAGGGACTTGCGGGCGCGCCGCCCCAGATCGGCGAAGCGGTCGCGGCCAGCCGGCTTGTCTTTGGCTCGGAGGTCAAGGCGCTGCTCGCCCACGGCGCGCTCTCCCGCGAGGTCGATCCGATCGCGCTGGTGCAGTACCTCGCCAACGAGGCGGTGCCAGCGCCGCGCACCATCTTCGCCGGCGCGCGCAAGCTGCCCCCCGGCTGCACCGCGGTGTTCGACGCGCGCGGCTTCCGCGTGCGCCGCTTCTGGGAGCTGCCCGCGCCCGCCTCGGCCCGACCGTCGAGATCGATGGGATCGCAATCATCGGTACCCCAAGCATCTCGCGCGGGTCCGGCGCTGCACGCGAGCGACGCGCACCTGCCCTCGGGCGAGGTGCACGAGGCGGCGCAGGAGCTGCTGCATCTGCTCGACGGCGCGGTGGCGCGGCGGCTCGCGGCCGACGTTCCGGTCGGCGTGTTCCTCTCCGGCGGCGTCGACTCGACCACCATCGCGGCGCTGGCCGCGCGCCACAAGGCGCCGCTCGACACCTTCTCGATCGGCTTCTCCGAGGCCTCATTCGACGAGACGCCGTTCGCGCTGCTCGCCGCCGAGCGGATCGGCTCGCGCCACCAGACGCTCAAGCTCTCCGGCCAGGACTGCCTCGACCTGCTCCCCGACGCGGTCGACACGCTCGACGAGCCGATGGCCGACCCGAGCATCCTCCCCACGCTCCTGCTCTCGCGCTTCACCCGCAAGCACGTGACGGTGGCGCTGGCGGGCGACGGCGGCGACGAGCTGTTCGCCGGCTACGATCCCTTCCTCGCCCACCGGCCCGCGGCGCTGCTCGCGCGACTGCCCGACGCCGCGCTCTCGCTCTTCGAATCGGCCGCGCGGCTGTTGCCGTCGTCGTCGAAGAACATGAGCTTCGACTTTCGCCTGAAGCAGTTCCTCCGCGGCGCGAAGGGCAACCCGAGCCTGCGCCACGCGCAGTGGCTGGCGGCGCTCTTGCCCGGCGAGCTTTCGCAGATCCTCTCTCCCGCGCTGCGCCCGCACGCGACCGAGGCGGTGGCGTTCGCCGCCGTGCTCGAGGACGCTTCTCGCGCGCAGGAGCTGGGCGTGCTGCCCGGCTCCATCGACGAGGCGCTGCGCTTCTACCAGCAGCGCTATCTGGTCGACGACATCCTGGTGAAGGCCGACCGCGCCTCGATGGCCGCCTCGCTCGAGCTGCGCGCGCCGTTCCTCGACACGCGCGTGGTCGAGTTCGCCGCGCGACTGCCGCCGCACACCAAGCTGTCGCTCTCGCGCACCAAGGTGGTGCTCAAGCAAGCCGCGCTCGGCCTGGTGCCGGAGGAGATCTTGAACCGCGCCAAGAAGGGCTTCGGCATTCCGGTGGCCGCCTGGATCCGCGGGCCGCTGCGGCCCCTCTTCGAGGATCTCTTCAGCGAGAAGAACCTCGCGGCGAGCGGCTTCTTCGAGCCGGCGCCAGCGCGCGTGCTGCTCGAGCGCCACCTGCGCGGCGAGGCCGATCTGCGCAAGCCGCTCTGGACGATGGCGATGCTCCTGCTCTGGCAGCGCCGCTGGGGCGCGACGGCGAACGCGAGTTCGCAGCGGCAAGAGCGCGCGCAAGGAGAAGCAGCGTGAGCGCACGGCGGACATTGGTCACCGGCGGCGCCGGCTTCATCGGCAGCCACCTCGGCGCGGCGCTGCAAATGCGCGGCGACGCGCTGTTCATCGTCGACAACTTCGACCCGTTCTACCCAGAGCGGATCAAGCGGCGCGCGCTCAAGCCCTTGCTGGACGCGGGCGCGCGGCTGTTCGAGGTCGACATCCGCGACCAGCCCTCGCTGGAGAAGGCCTTCGCCGAGGCGAAGCCCGACTGCGTGGTCCACCTCGCCGCGCGCGCGGGCGTGCGCCCCTCGCTAGAAGATCCCGCCGGCTACATGGACGTGAACGTGCGCGGCACCGCCTGCGTGCTCGAGGCCGCGCGCAAGGCGGGCGCGCGCAGGTTCGCCCTCGGCTCGAGCTCGTCGGTCTACGGCGCAGCCGCCACGCCGCCGTTCCGCGAGACGGCGCGCATCGACTCGCCGCAGAGCCCCTACGCGGCGAGCAAGGTGGCGAGCGAGGCGCTCGCGCGCACCTGGCACAACCTCTACGGAATGGAGATCGCTTCTTTGCGCTTCTTCACCGTCTACGGACCCCGCCAGCGGCCCGACCTCGCCATCCACAAGTTCGCCCGCCGCATGCTCGCCGGACAGCCGCTGCCGTTCTTCGGCGCTGGCGAGACGCGCCGCGACTACACCTACGTCGACGACATCGTGAAGGGCGTGCTCGCCTCGCTCGAGGTGCCGCTCGGCCACGACGTGTTCAACCTGGGCGGCGCGCGCACCACCACGCTGCGTGAGCTGATCGCGCTGCTCGAGAAGTCGCTCGGCGTGACCGCGCGGCTCGACCGCCAGCCGGAGCAGCCGGGCGACGTGCCGCTCACCTCGGCCGATGTCTCGCACTCGCTGGAGAAGCTCGGCTACTCGCCGAGCACGCCCATCGATCAAGGCATCGCCAAGTTCGCCGACTGGATCCGCGGCGAGGGCAAGGACTGGATCTAGCGCGCGCCGCGGCCCGCGGAGAGCTGCCCGCCGGCCTCGAGCAGCAGCCGCTCCACCAGCGCCGCCAGCTGCTTGCGCTCCGGCGTTCGCAGCCCGCGCAGCAGCGCCGCCGCCTCGGCGCCCGCCGCCTGCTCGAGCCTCTGCGAGAGCTTGCGGCCTTTCGCAGTCACCCGGATGTTCGCGGCCCGGCGGTCGGCGCGCGAGGGGACCCGCTCGACCAGCCCGCGCTGCTGCGCGCGGTCGACCAGGCCGCTCAGGCTCGACTTCTCCAGCTGCAGGTAGCCGCACAGCTCCTGCATCCCCGGTTCCCGGTCGCGCAAGATGCCCAGGAGCCGCACCTGCGCCATCGACAGCCCGTGCCCGTCGGCGAGGCGCGCGAGCTTGTCGTGGAGCAGGAAGGAGAGCTGGAAGAGGCCGTCGACGAGCGTAAGCGATGGAACAGGCATGGCGTTCCGCTTGAAATGGTTCGTCTCACGAACTAAGTAGTTCGCGAAACGAACCGACTGGAGACGCCATGCACGCTGCCGTCGTTCGACGATTTGGGCAAGCCCCGCGATACGAGACCTTCTCGCTCCCGGCGGACGCCGCGGGGACGCGCGTCGAGGTCCTGGCGGCCGCCCTCTCACCGCGCACGCGTTCAGGCGCGTCGGGCGAGCACTACGCCAGCGAGGGGACGCTGCCGCGGGTGCCCGGCATCGATGGGGTCGGACGGCTCCCGAGCGGCGAGCGGGTCTACTTCCTCGCCGCCCACGACGCGCTCGGCGCGATGGCCGAGCAGGCGCTCGCCGATGCCCGGCTGGTGGTCCCGCTGCCCGAGCCGGTGGGCGCGGCGACCATCGCCGCCGGCATGCTGCCGGCCATCTCGTCGTGGGTCGCGCTCACCCAGCGGGCGCCGCTGCAGGCGGGCCAGCGCGTGCTGGTGCTCGGCGCCACCGGGACCTCGGGGCTGCTGGCGGTGCAGATCGCGCGGCGCCTCGGCGCGGGCGAGGTGCTCGCCGCCGGCCGCGACGCTTCTTCGCTGGCGCGCGCGGCCGCGCTGGGCGCGGCCCAGACATTCCAGCTGCGCGACGCGGAGGGCCTGGACGCGCTGGCGGACGCTGCCCGCGAAGTCGACGTGGTGCTCGACTACCTCTGGGGCAGCGCGACCTCGGCGCTCCTGCCCGCGCTCTGCCGGCGCCGGGAGAGCTCGCGGGCGCTGCGCTGGGTCTCGATCGGCTCGGCGGCGGGGGGCGAGCTCGCGCTCTCCTCCACGCTGCTGCGCAAGCGCAACCTGCACCTGCTCGGCAGCGGCCAGGGGGCCTCGAGCACCGCCGAGATGTTCGCCGCCACCGGCGACATCGTGGCCGCGTTCGCCGCCGGCGAGCTGACGGTGGCGGTGCAGACGGCGCCGCTCGCCGAGGTGGAAGCGCGGTGGAATGCGCGCGTGCCCTCGGGCGAGCGGTTGGTGTTCCTCCCGCGCGCTTCCTAGGCGAGCCCGAGCAGCTCGACTTCGAAGACGAGCGTCGCGTTGCCGGGGATCACCCCGCCCGCGCCGCGCGCGCCGTAGCCGAGCTCGGGCGGGATGGTCAGCTTGCGCTTGCCGCCGACCTTCATGGTGATGACGCCCTGGTCCCAGCCCTGGATGACCTGGCCGACGCCCACGTCGAACTCGAACGGCTGGCCGCGATCGACCGACGAATCGAACTTCTTCCCGTTGGTCAGCCAGCCCGTGTAGTGCACGCGCACCGTCTGGCCCGCCTTGGGCGAGGGACCGGTTCCGACCACCAGCTCTTCGATCTGCAGCGCCGCCATCTCTCTGCTCCTCGTCAGTGCAGCTTTGCGAATCTTTTTCGAATTCACAAAGTGCGGGTTATCGAATCGTTGGTGTGCCGATGATTGCGATCGCAACTACTTTGCCGGCGGCGCGTTCTCGTCGGGGTAGGGCGACTCGCCCGGCTCGAGCCGGTACACCTTCACCACGTCGCGCCCGCGGATCTGCTCGACGTGCCAGGGCGTCTTCTTGGCCAGGTTCGCCACCGCGTCCTGGTTGAGGAAGTACCAGCGGCCGGTCTGCACCACCACGTAGCAGACCCGGCCCGCGCGGCAGGCGCGCCCGCGGCGGTTGAGCGTCTGCAGCAGGTCGTCGCGCCCGGCCCAGCCGGAGTAGAGCTTCGCCGGCCAGTCGATCTCGGTGGAGAGCTCGGCGTTCGGCTCGGCGTGCGCGGCGACGTACTGGACCGCCTCGCGGAAGCCGGCGTCGAAGTAGTCGCAGTGCGGGAAGAACCAGTCGACGTTCTGGTCGCCGCCACCGAGCATCGAGATGTAGAGCCGCTCGTGCGGCGCATGTCTGACGGTGGCCATCGCCTCGCCGCCGGCCGAGAGCAGCAGCAGCAAGAAGAGCGCGAGCAGGAACGCGCGCGGCCGGGCGAGCGACGCCGCGCCAGATGCTTGCGGTGCCGATGATTGGGACACCAACGACTTCGCCTCGCGCGCCCGCGCGAACTTCTCGGCGAGCCACACCGCCGCCTGCGCCGCGAGCAAGAGGAACGCCGGCAGCACCGAGACGTAGAAGCGGCCCCACTTCGAACCGGAGAGCGAGTGGATGAAGAACCAGACGCCCATCCAGGAGAAGAGCAGCTTGTGCGCCGGCTGCCGCTGGGAGAGCGCGAGCCCGAGGCCGAAGAGCGCGAGCAGGAGCGTGCCGGGCGCGAGCTTCACCGCGGTGAAGACCACGTAGAACCAAGGCGGCGTGCCGTTCCAGCCGTACTCGACCAGGTTGTGGAAGATGCGGCCCATGAAGAAGAGGCTGCCGTGCACCGTCTGCTGGCCGCTGGTGTAGCTCTTCGCGTAGGCCCAGGTGCTGGGCAGGAACGGCGACCAGTTGATGCAGACCCAGACGAGAAACGCGATGCCGCCCAGCTGCAGCCAGCGCTTCACTGGGACGCGGTAGACCGACTGCTTGCGGATGGAGAAGACGAAGATGGGCGCGAGCAGCACGTGCCAGGCGAAGTACTTGCTCGCCAGCATCCCCGCGAGCGAGAGCGCGCCGAGCAGCTCCCAGCGCAGCTGATCCTTCGCGCGGTCGGGCGCGTCGGGGCCTGCGCTCGCCGCGTCGTCGGCGGCGGCCTTCGACTCGGCGAGGCACCAGCAGAGCAAGAGGATGAACAGGCCGAGCAGCGTGTCTTCCTTGGCGACGCGCTGGTAGCCGATGAACGTGCAGCAGAGCGACGCGAGCGCGGCCGCGAACAGCCCGGCGGCGCGGCCGAAGAGCCGGCGCCCCAGCTGCGCAACGACCAGGATCGACACGCCGCCCGCCACCGCGTTGGGCACGCGCGTGATCGTCTCCGGCGCCCAGGAGAGCTTCTCGCCGACCACCATGCAGAAGGCGATGAGCCACTTCATCAGCATCGGGTGCTCGACGTCGTCGCCGCCGAAGTCGCCGAGCAGGTAGCGCTTGACCGCCAGCCACTTGTGCACCTCGTCGTCGCCGAACCCTTCGGCCGACAGGTGGCTCAAGCGGAACGCGAGCCCGGCGATGAAGAGCGCGAGCAGGAGCAGCTGCTCGAGCCGGGTCCACCGCTGCGTCTTTCCCAAGAGCGCCGCTGGCCCCGGTTGCGCGCGCTCGCTCGCCTCTGACATGGGCGCGCGTTCTAGGGTCGTTCGCGCTGGAAAGGCAAGGCTGCGATCGACGGCCGGTGCTCTTGTCAGGATCAACCGGCGCGCGCGCGACCCACGAGCATCATTTTGCTGATTGCTCGCGACAGCCTGATAGAGTGTGTGACGGTGCAACAACAACGACTTGGATCATCTTCGGCGCCGCTGCTCCTCCGGCTCGCCGCGCTGCTGGTCTGCGCGGCGGTCGCGCTGGTCGCCGTGCGCGCCGTCGCCGCCGACGCCGCGCGCGCGCCACGCCCGGAGCAGGTAAGCGCCGTCGAGCCGAAGGAGCTGCCAAGCGCGCAGAGCCTGAACCTGCGCGAGACCAAGCTCGACGTGCACCGCTTCAAGGTCATCGAGAGCTACTCCGGCCCGCAGAGCTACTACCGGATCGTCGAAGACCCGAACGAGCCGTTCCTGCGCGCGACCTATCGCTATCCGCTCGAGACGGTCACGCTCGGCATCGAGGTCCCCGAGCAGCTGCGCCAGGCGAGCAAGAAGCTGCGCTGGAAGTGGCGCGCGCAGGCGCTGCCCAAGGGCGGCGACGAGTGCCGCGACGGCTACGGCGACTCGGCCGCGGTCATCTACGTCTCCTGGAAGCGCGGCCTGAAGTGGTACTCGCTCAAGTACGTCTGGAGCGCGGTCGGCAAGAAGGGGCAGGTCTGCGATCAGAAGCGCAACCTGTTCGTCGTGCAGGACACCATCATCCGCGAGACGGGCGGCCCCACCGGCGTCTGGGTCACCGAGGAGATCGATCCCTCCGCCGAGTTCCGCGCCCACTTCGAGAACGGCAACCCCAACGCGGACGTGCCCGACTTCGTCGGCGTCGGCGTGATGAGCGACGGCGATCAGACGAAGTCGGTCAGCGCCGCCGACTACACCGGCTTCGCCATCCTCTCCAAGCGCGATCCCTGATTCGCCTCAGGCCTCCGCGCGAGCGGAAAGCCGCGCCAGGCGCGGCCCAGCGCAACCCCGTCGTTTTTTTTGGGATCGGTGACAAGCCGCGGAGTGCCGGTGGGGGCGGCCGCGCGAGTTCCGCAGTCGACTCCTCCGACGTTCTTTTGATCCACTTTCTGCGTCAGAGCGAGGACCTGTCTGAGCGAGGCCGCCCCCACCGGCACTCCGCGGCTCGCTACACCAAGCCCGTGAGCTCAGCGATGCGGCGCATGGTCAGCGGCGCCTGCGGCTCCGCGCGGCAGGAGTCGAAGCACTTGTTGCAGCCGGTCCCGGCGAACGCGCCGGGGACGAACTCGCTGTAGTGCGCGACGGCGGGCAGCTCGGCGCACGGCTGCACCATGCCCTTGGGCGAGACGTGGATCATGATCTTGCCGGCCTCGCAGCCCTTGATCTCGCGCTCTTTGTAGAAGGTCGGCAGCGTGTCGAAGAAGTAGTCCGACGTCATCACGTTGCCCAGCTCGCGCTTGAGCTGCTTGATGCGGTTGCAGACCTTGCGGAACTCCTCCAGCTTCTCCGGCGAGACGAAGTGGTTCTGGTTCCCGTTCTTCATGTCGTTGTAGCCGCTGAAGGCGATGTTGATGCCCCAGCTGTGCGCGAGCCGGATGAGCGGTTCGGCGTCATGCATGTTGTCGACCATCAGCATCGACGCGAAGGTGAAGCAGTTGAGGCCCTCCTTCACCATCTTCGGGACGGTCTTCTCCAGCCGCGCGAAGAGGCCGGGGATGCCGCGCTCCTTGTCCTGGCGCGCGTCGGGATAGTTCATCGAGATGTTGATCTGGTGCACGCCGGCGGCGACGAGCTCCTTGATCTTCGCCTCGGTGAGGAAGCCGCCGTGGGTCAGCACGGTGAGGTAGCGGAAGCCGGGGATGTCGCGAATCTGGGTGATGAGCGGCACCAGGTCGCGGCGCAGCAGCGGCTCGCCGCCGGTGAACACGACCACCAGCGGATCGAAGCGGCGGACCACGTCGACGTAGTCGAGCATCTCGTCGCGGTCGGTGATCTTCCAGTAGTCGCAGAAGTCGCAGCGCGCGTTGCAGCGCTTGGTCACTTCGATCGAGACGCTGAGCGGGCGCTGGTTGAGCTTGACGTCGAGGAACTTGCCGACCGCCTTGAACTTCTGCATCGGCGTGAGTGCGATCTTCATCTTCTCAGACTCCTGCAACCGCCTCGTCTTGGGGCGCTTTTATGCCCGGACCAAAGCGAAAGGGGACGTTCGTTAACACCCTGGGGAGGGTGTTGCAATGCCGCGTCGTCGGACGAGTGGCGTAGCGGATGACTTGGGGTTCGATGCTTTGTGACCGCGCGGGCGCGAAAAAAGCTTCACGCGATCGATGTCGGCCGCGGCGCTACTCGAGCACCGGCTGGCCCTCCGCGGTGGGCCGCGGGCGGGCGTCCATCGCGAGCAGCGCCTCGGCGGAGCGGCGCCAGGCCGCGGGGCGCGAGGCGTCCTCGGCGATGGCGCGCAGGCGAGCGATCTGGCCGGCGGGCAAAGGCTTCGCGCGCCAGCGGGCGCTCGCCATCTCCAGCGTCAGCTCGGTCAGCAGCTTCTCCTCGCCGGCGATGGCCGCGCGCGCTTCAGCCGCGGCGCAGAGCCGCTCGACCGCTTCGGGGCGATCCTCGAAGATCGACTTGAGCCGCGCGGCGAACGGCCCCGCGAGCGGGCGGCCCACCAGCGGCGCGCGCAGCCTGGACGCCGGCAGCACCGGGTCCTGCCACTCGAACTCGAACTCCTCCCAGCGATCGACGCGCGGGACCCGCTTGCCCGCCGGATCGAACCGCAGCGGCTCGTCGCCTTTATAGAAGCGGCCGTCGGGAAGCAGGATGCCGCGGTCGGCCGCCAGAGCCGCCAGCACGCTGGGCGGCAGCTTGGAGGCGAGCCGTTCGGTCTCGGCGAGCGCCTCGGGCGAGACCCCCGCCTTGGCCGCGCGGGCGGCGAGCGCGACCGGATCCATGTCCGGCATCAGCCCTTCCGGGTGCGGCGCGCGGCCCACCACCTCGGGCATGTTCCGTGTCTGGCGCACCTCGGGCGGCTTCTCGTCGAGCTGCGCATCCAGCTGGCGCGAGCGCTGCTTCTGGATGGGCGCTTCCATCTTCTTGCTGCCCAGGTACTGCGTGCTGCTGCGGCGCTGCGGCGCCAGCGGCGCGCCGACCCCGCCCGGCGACGTGCCAGCCGCGGTGGGCGCATTCGGGGGGGGCGCGTCGCCGGCGTTCTGCAGCGCGCCCGCGTGGGTCGGCATGTGCGTCGGCGCGTTGGCGCGCGCGGGCGCGCGGGCGAGCGCGTCGGTGGTGGCGACGCTCGCCGTCTTCTCCTCGGCTTCCTTGATGAGCGGCGCGAACGCCTCGGGGAGGAACGGCGGCCAAGGCTGCGCGAGGCCCATCCGCTTGGCGGCTGCGGGCGCTTTGCGGTTGGCGGCGCACTGCTCGACAAGCAGCTTCTCCCAGCTCTCGCGCGCGCCCGCGGGCAGCGGCTCGCCGAGCGCGAAGAGCGCCGCCAGCGCGCCGGAGTGACCGGAGGGCGCGGCGGCGAGCAGCTCCTGGATCTTGGGCGCGCCGAGCACCGAGGCCGCCGCGTGCGCGCCGCGCGCGAAGTCTCCCGCGGGCTGGCCGACCGCGCGCAGGTCTTCGCGCTGGGCGATGGCGGCCGCAAGCCCGCTCTCAGCCAGGACGCGCGCCTTGCCTCCCAGCCGCGGATCGGTGAGCAGATCGGCCGCGCAGAGAAAGAGCGTCGCCAGCTTGTCCGCGCCCAGCCCCGCCTCAAGGCAGCAGCGGGCCGCCGCGAGCCGCGTCCCCTTCTGCTGGCGCAAGTCGGCGACCACCGCGATGAGCACGTCGGCGCCCTCGCCCTGCGCCAGCTCCTTCTGCTCGGCCGGCTCGAGCCCGAGCACCGCCGCGAGCGCCGAGAGCGCGCTGGTGTCGCGCGCGCGCAGCGCCGCGAAGAGCTCGTCGTTCGTCTTCCAGACGCCCCACTTTTCTTTGCGGAGCGCGTCGAGAATGGCCACGCGCCAATCCTACCGCATTGCGCGCGCGTTGCCGCTGGGCGACGCGCGCCGCGCAGAGCGTCGCGTGCGCGCAAGGCCAGTGTTACAAGCGCGGAATGCTCGCACGCTGCCCGACCTGCCGCGAAACCTTCAGCACCGACAAGACCGGACAGCAGGCCTGCCCCGCCTGCGGAAAGCCGCTCTTCGTCCCCGAGGCGCCGCCGGTGTTGGCCGCGCCCGTCGCCACGCTGGGCGGACCGGCCGGCTTCCCCTCGCTGGGCGGGCCGGCCGGCCCGGAGATCGCCGACCTGCCCGGCACGCCCTGGGAGCGGCGCCCCGAGCTGCCGGCGCTGAGCGCCTGGTTCGAGACGGTGAAGCTCGCGCTCTTCGAGCCGGGCCAGCTCTTCGCCCGCGCGCGGCTCGATCGCATCGGCCAGCAGACCTCGTTCGCCGTCATCACCTACGGCCTCTTCTCGGTGGTCGGCCAGCTGCTCAGCCTCGGCATCGGGGGGCCCAGCCAGGACAAGGTGCTCGCGCAGCTGCACCAGCTGCACGGCAAGCTGCCGGACTGGCTCGAGCGCTACCTGGAGAAGAGCGTCCAGCGCTCGCTGGCGGAGAACCTGTTCATCGTCGCGCTCGCGCCGCTGGCGGCCTTCCTCTTCCTCTGGATCAACGCGGGCGTGACGCACCTCTGCGCGATCATCTTCGGGCAGAACCGGCGCGGCTTCGCGGCGACGTTCGCCGCCTGCGCCTACGCGATGGCGCCGGCCGTGCTCTGCGCGGTGCCGGCCTGCGGCTCGCTCGTCGCCGTGCTCTGGATCATCGTGCTCACCGGCATCGGCCTCAAGGTGACGCACGGGATGTCGACCGGCGGCGCCACCGCCACCACGCTGGGTCCTTACCTCTTCATCTGCTGCGCGAGCTGCCTGCTCATCGTCTTGCTGGCGGGCGAGGCGGCGACCGCGCTCAGCGGCGCGGTGCAGTGACCGCATGAGCGCGACGAGCGCACAGACGGCGGGCGCGCCGCGGGCCGAGCGGGTCGAGCTCGCGCGGCCGCGCTGGGTGCGGTCGGGAGCGCCGGGGCTGCCGGCGTCGATGCTCGCGCTCGCAGGTGTGCTCTCGTTCGCCGCCGCGTCGCTCATCGACTTCCGCTCGCCCGCGCAGCGCAGCCTTCTCGGGCTGTTCGACTGCCCGTTTCGCGCCGCCACCGGCCTGCCCTGCCTCGGCTGCGGCGCGACCCACGCCTTCGCCGCGCTCGCCCGCGCGCGGGTTCTCGACGCGCTGGCGGCGAACCCGCTCTGGGCGCTCGTCGCGCTCGCGCTCTGGACGCACGCGCTCGTCACCTTCGCGCGCTGGGCGGGCCTGCGCTGGACGCTGGCGCTGCCGGCCTTGTCGCCCGCGCAGGCGCGCCGGGCGCGGCTCGGACTGTTCGTGCTCGCCTCTGCCAACTGGGCCTTCGTCGCGCTGCGGATGTAGCCGCGACGAGAAAACCGGAGCGCCGCGACTTTCTGCGGCCTCCTGAAATGGATCGAGATGCCGCGCTCCTCTTCGACGATCTGTGCGTTCCCGTTTCTGCTGCTGGCGGCCTGCGCGACGAGCGGCGGCACGGTGCTCCCGCCCGCGCCTGGCGCGGTCCGCAGCGATCCGGCCACATCCACGAACGCGCCGGCGCCGCAGACAGCCGCAGAGATCTCCGCCGAGTACCGCGCGCTCCAGCGCATCCAGGCGGTGCTCGGCTGGTACAGCTCGACGCAAGGCGACACCTCGCTGGGCGCGCTGACGTACCTCGGCCACGAGCATCTCTTCAGCCGCGCCTCGCTGGCGACGCTCGACGCGGAGCTCGCACGGCCCGCGCTGGGGGCCAACGAGAAGCTCGCCGCCCGCTTCCTGCGCCGCGCGCTCGCGGGCGAGTCGGTGGGCCTCGCCATCGCGAAGTTCGACGACGAGTTCTCCGACGTGGAGGCGGCCGCCACCGTGCAGCTTCCCTCGTCGAAGGAGCCGGTGCCGTATCGAAACTTGAGCCTGCTCATCGCCGCCGAAGCCGATCCGAAGAAGCGGGCCGATCTGTTCGCCGCCAGCACCCGCGTGCTCGAGGAGAAGCTCAACCCGATCCTGGCCCGCAAGGAGGCGGCGGCGCAGGCGGCCGCGCGCGCGGCGGGCTTTGCCGACTACGTCGCGCTCTCGGAGGATCTGCGCCAGGTCGATCTGCACCAGCTGCTCGCCGAGGGCGTCGGCTACCTGCGCGCCACCGACGCGCTCTACGCGAAGACGCTGGACCGGGTCGCGCGCGAGGAGCTGGACACGCCGCGCGAGAAGCTGCGCTACGCCGACATGGGCCGGCTGTGGAAGAGCCCCAAGCTGGCCGCGTTCTTCGACAAGGAGATCGAGCTCAAGGCGCTCGACTTCTTCCTCAGCAACATCGGGCTCGATCTCAAGACGGCCGCGGGCGGCGAGGTGCAGGTCGACGATTCCCTCAACCCGAAGAAGCGGCCCCGCGCCTTCGTGCAGCCGGTCGATCCGCCCGGCGACGTGCGCCTGTCGGTGAAGCCGACCGGCGGCCTCGACGACGTCTGGACGCTGTTCCATGAAGCGGGCCACGCGGTCCACTTCGCCTCGAGCACCATCGCGCCCTGGGAGAACGTGCTGCTCGGCTACGGCGCGCCCACCGAGGGGTTCGGCGAGTTCTTCCGCCACGCCTTCAGCGACGCGCGCTTCCTGTTGCGCTACCGCGAGTTCCTCCGCCAGAGCGGCAAACCCGCGCCCAGCAACGCCGAGCTGGCCGCGGTGCTCCGCCGGACCGCGCTGGTCGAGATGATGTACCTGCGCCGCTACGCCTTCGCGAAGACCGCCTACGAGCTGCGCCTGCACGGCCGGCCCGCGAGCGAGATCGCGCCGGCGCTCGCGCTCCTCGACCACCCCGAGCAGACGCAGGGCGACTCGGAGGCGGCGCTGCGCTCGCTCTACCAGCAGCTCTTCTCGCGCGCGTACACGTTCCGCTTGAGCGACGAGGAGGCGCAGCGCTTCCGCGCCGACGTCGACGACACCTTCTATTCGGCCGACTACGCCCGCGCGTTCGTGCTCGCCGGGATGATGCACGAGGGGATGCGGCGCAAGTTTGGAAATGATTGGTACACCAACAAATCGGTGGGGCCGTTTTTGCGCGAGCAGCTCTTCTCGCAGGGCACCGCGCTCTCGGTCGACGACGTGGCGGCGCGGATGGGCTTCGCGCCGCGCATGGACTTCGAGCTGTCGGCCCGCCGCGCGCAGGCGCTCTGCGATCAGGCGGACGCGCTCGAGCGGGGCGAGCTGCCCCAGTAGCCGCGGGCAGCGCGCGGTCGCCGCCAGGGTTGCCGGCGCATTTCGACCGCACTCGGCGCGGCGCGGATGGGCAGGCTGCGAGTAGAGTGGCCCGCGCTGGTTTGCGCGCTCGAGGCGCGACGGCGCCTTTGCGCGGCGCCCGAATCCTGGCCGTGAGAGGAAGATCGCCGCTTGTCCTCGCTCTTCGCCCTGCTGCTGTTTGCTGCGCTCGCGACCGCCGCGGTGGTGTCGTTCGTGGGCGAGCGCTTCCGCGCGCGGCTGCGCTGGGCGCTGCGGGCGGAGCTCTTGCTGGTCTGGCTCGCGTTCGTCTTCTCGCTGCGGCAGATCGGCCTGCACACCGCGCTCGCGCTGGCGACGTTCGGTCATGACCGCGGGCGCGGCGCGGTCGGTCCGCCGCCCGTGTTCGAGAGCGCGCTCGGGCAGGTCGGCACGCTGCTGATCTCGCTGGGCGGACCTGGGCTCCTGGTGACGTTCCTCGCGCTCTGGGCGCTGCGCGCGACGCGGGCCCCCTCGGCGCCGGCGGAGAAAAAGAAGAAGAAGCGCAGCTCCGCCAGGATCGCCGCGGTGCGCGCGGCCGGGCGCGATCTCGACGAGGTGCGCCGGCTCTTCGATGAGTACGCGCGCGCGCTCGACTTCGAGCTGGGCGTGCCGCTGCAGGGTTTCCAAGACGAGGTGCGCGGGCTGCCGGGCGCGTATGTCGCGCCGGGCGGGCGGCTCTTGCTCGCGCGCATCGGCGGGCAGGCGGCCGGCTGCGTGGCGGTGCTGCGCGGCGAAGACGGGCTCGCCGAGATGAAGCGGCTCTTCGTGCGGCCGGCGTTTCGCCACGCGGGCCTGGGGCGCGCGCTCGCCGAGGCGTCGCTCGCGGCCGCCGCTGAGCTCGGCTGCGCCCGCACCCGCCTCGACACGCTGGCGTCGATGCGCGAGGCGATCGGCCTCTACCGCTCGCTCGGGTTCGTCGAGCGCCCGGCGCCGCAAGCGGGCTCGCAAGGCCCGCTCTTCTTCGAGCGGGAGTCGCGCCGGCCCCGTTCCTGACCGGCCAGTCATTTATCCAGTCCGTCGGGGCTCTGCTAGAAGCTCGAGCCATGCCCTTCGAGACGCTGATCTTCCGCGACGACGCGCTCTACCTGCTCGACCAGCGCAAGCTGCCGGCCGCCCAGGAGATGGTCCGCATCGAGACCGCCGCCGCCTGCGCCAGCGCCATCCAGGAGATGGTCGTGCGCGGCGCGCCGGCCATCGGCTGCGCCGCCGCCTACGGGCTCGCGCTCGGCGCGAGGGAAGCGCTCGCCGGCTCGAGCGCCAGCGAACAAGACGCGATCTTCGCGCGCGCCAGAGAGACGCTGCACGCCTCGCGCCCCACCGCGGTGAACCTGGCCTGGGCGCTGGAGCGGCTGGGATCGTTGCGGTCCCAACTGTTGGCACACAACATATCTCCGCAGGCCGTCGCGGCGCGGCTGCTCGACGAGGCGCACGCGATCACCGCCGAGGATCTCGCCGCCTGCAAGGCGATCGGCGCGCACGGAGCCGGGCTGGTGCCCGACGGCCAGGGGATCCTCACCCACTGCAACGCGGGCGGGCTCGCCACCGCCGGCTATGGGACCGCGCTCGGCGTCATCCGGGCCGCGCTGGGCGCGGGCAAGAAGTGCGACGTCTACGCCGACGAGACCCGGCCCTGGCTGCAGGGCGCGCGCTTGACCGCGTGGGAGCTGATGCAGGACGGCATCCCGGTGACGCTCCTGCCCGACGTGGCCGCGCCCTCGCTGCTCGCCTCGGGGAAGATCGGCTGCGTGATCGTCGGCGCCGATCGCATCGCCGCCAACGGGGACGTCGCCAACAAGGTGGGCACTTACGGCGTCGCGCTGGCGGCCCACGCGCTCGGCGTGCCGCTCTTCGTCGCCGCGCCGATCAGCACGTTCGATCTGCGCGCGGCCGACGGCCGGGCCATCCCCATCGAGCAGCGCTCCCCCCGCGAGGTGACCCACGTGGGCAGCCAGCGCATCGCCGCCGAGGGGGTCTCTGTCTTCAACCCCGCCTTCGACGTGACCCCCGCCGCGCTGGTCTCGGCGATCATCACCGAGCGCGGCGTCGCGCGCGCTCCGTACAACGAGAGCCTGCGCGCCCTCGCCGGTCGCACGCCGTGAGCGCGAATGAACGGAAGGTGGCCATGAGCAAGCTCCCGCACGCGCCCGATGCCGAGCCGCAGCGCCCGCGGTCCGCACCCCCCGAGGAGCACGCAGCGAAGAAGCCGCCGTCCCGCCCCTCGTCGCAGCTGGCCGCGCACCCCTGGCACGGCGTCTCGCCCGGCAAGAAGTCGCCCGAGCTGGTCACCTGCTACATCGAGATCGTCCCCACCGACGCGGTGAAGTACGAGCTCGACAAGGAGACCGGCATCCTCAAGATCGACCGGCCGCAGCTCTTCTCCAACGTCCTCCCCTCGCTCTACGGCTTCATCCCGCGCACCTGGTGCAACGAGCGGGTCGCGCGCCGCTGCGAGGAGAAGACCGGCAAGAAGAACATCGTCGGCGACGGCGATCCGCTCGACATCTGCGTGCTCAGCGAAAAGACCATCACCCACAGCGGCATCCTGGTGGAGGCGATCCCCATCGGCGGCCTGCGGATGGTCGACCGCGGCGAGGCCGACGACAAGATCATCGCAGTGATGAAAGGCGACGCGGTCTACGGCGGCGTGCGCGAGCTCTCCGAGCTGCCCGCCTCGCTGCGCGATCGGATGCGCCACTACTTCCTCACCTACAAGCAGCTCCCCGACGAGAGGGGCGAGCCGCGCCTGATCGAGATCCCCGAGGTCTACGACCGCGCCGAGGCGCACGAGGTGATCCGCCGCACCCGCGACGACTACGACGAGGCGTTCACCTAGGGCTACCGATCGCCGTGGAGCGGCCGGTGAGGGGTGGGCGCGCGGCGCGCAGCCCCGATTCTTGACACGCTCCCCACGATCCTCTAGATCGGCCAACTCTTTTCCGCGCCCGGCGGCGGGACACCCCTGCTTGACGGGCTTCACAGACGGAAAGAGTCGAGGAGCACCATGTACGCAGTCATCAAGACGGGCGGAAAGCAGTACCGCGTCAAGCCGGGAGACCGGCTCAAGGTCGAGAAGCTCGAGCAGGCAGTCGGCGCCAAGATCGCCCTCGAGGTTCTCCTGGTCGGCGCGGGCGCTGACGTGAAGATCGGCTCGCCGATCCTCGCCGGCGCCAAGGTCGAGGCGGAAGTCGTCTCGCACGGCCTGCACAAGAAGCTCTGGCACTTCCGCACCCAGGAAGAGGGTTGGGATCGCATCCGCGGTCACCGCCAGCCGTTCACTGAGCTGAAGATCTCCACCATCTCTGCCTAAAGCGAAGGAGAACTGACATGGCACACAAAAAAGGACAGGGCTCTTCTCGCAACGGTCGCGACTCACCGGGGCAGCACCGTGGAATCAAGATCTACGGCGGCCAGCACGTGATCCCCGGCAACATCCTCGTCCGCCAGGTGGGCACCAAGGTGCACCCGGGCACGGGCGTCGGCATGGGCCGCGACTTCACGATCTTCGCGGTCGTCGAAGGCCACGTGAAGTACCAGAAGAAGCAGAACGACCGCGTCTTCGTGCACGTCACGCCGCTCGCGGCCGGGGCGGAAGCCAAGGCGTAAGAAGAGCGGACTTTGGACTTCGGGCTTTGGACTTTGGGAAACCAAAGCCCAGGCCGAAAGTGCCGAGCCGGTTCGGGGGCAGCCCCGGCCGGCTCGTCTCATTTTCCGGGCCGCGCGAGCGCTCTGCCCCAAAGTCCAAGGTCCAAAGTCCAAAGTTCCGCAGGAGGATCCGATGCAGTTCATCGACGAAGCCGAGGTGTACCTGAAGGCCGGCGATGGCGGCGCTGGAGCGGTCGCGTTCCGGCGAGAGAAGTTCATCCCGCGCGGCGGCCCCTCCGGTGGCGACGGCGGCAACGGCGCGGACATCGTGCTGGTGAGCGACGAGCGGCTGACCACGCTGCTCGACTTCCGCTTCAAGCGCGAGTACCGGGCGAAGAACGGTGAACCGGGCCGCGGCCGCGATCAGAACGGCCACGCCGCGCCCGAGCTGGTGCTGCGCGTGCCGCCCGGCACGATGGTGCGCGACGCCGGGACGGGCGAGATGCTCATCGACATGCGGCTGGCGGGCGAGCGGTTCGTCATCGCCAAGGGCGGCCGCGGGGGCCTGGGCAACATGAACTTCGCCACGCCCACGCTGCAGGCGCCGCGCTTCGCGCAGCCGGGCACCGAGGGCGAGGAGAAGACGGTCAAGCTGGAGCTGCGGCTGCTCGCCGACGTCGGCCTGGTCGGCTTCCCCAACGCGGGCAAGAGCACGCTGGTGGCGCGCCTGTCTCGCGCGCGCCCGAAGATCGCCGACTACCCGTTCACCACGCTCACCCCGCACCTGGGCGTGGTCCAGTACAAGGACGGCAAGAGCTTCGTGCTCACCGACCTGCCCGGGCTCATCGAGGGCGCGCACCGGGGCAACGGACTGGGCGTGCGCTTCTTGCGCCACATGCAGCGCTGCCGGGCGATCGTGCACCTGGTCGACGCTTCTTCTGCCGCGATAGCCGGCCGCGATCTGGTCGCCGACTTCGACGCGATCAACCGCGAGCTCTACATGTTCGACCGCGAGCTCGCGCAGAAGTCGCAGGTGATCGCGGCCAACAAGATCGATCTCGCCGAAGGGCGCGAGGCGGCCGAGGCGTTCGCCAAGGTGCTCGCCAGGCGCGGACTGCAGGTCCACATGATGTCGGGCGCGACCGGCGAGGGGGTCGACAAGCTGGTCGACGCGATGGTGCGCGCGCTCGAGGGGGCGCCGCTGCCTTCGCCGTTCGATCACGAGGCGCTCGAGCGCGAGATCGCCGCCGAGCGGGCGCGCGACGCGGAGGCGGGCGAGATCCTCACGCCTGACGACTTCGACGAGAACGACGACGCGATCCTCGAGCCGGTGGTCGACGAGCGCGAGGAGGCGAGCGCGGAGAAGAGCAAGCGCGCGCCCGCGCTGACCGGCCGTCGCAAGGACGGCATGTTCAAGGAGAAGGCGGCCCGCTCGGAGCAGCCGCTCGGCAACAAGTTCCGTCCCACCTCGGAAGCCGCGGCGGCCTTGCTGGCCGCGGCCGCGCGCGCCGACGGCAACGAGAAGCGCGTCATCCCCAAGGTCCGCGAAGCGAAGGAGCCGCTGGCGAAGAAGCGCCGCCCGGCCCGCGGCGCGGAGCTCGACGAGCCGAGCGTGATCGGCGGCAAGAAGAAGGCGCCGGTCGACGAGAAGACGCGCCTGCGCAACGAGGCCGACAAGGAGAAGGCGCGGCTGGAGAAGATCAAGCGGAGCAAGAAGAACAAGAAGAAGATCCTCCCGCCCAGCAAGCGCCACTCCGCCAAGGCGCGCCGCAAGCCGAACGAATAATGGGCCTGCCGCCTCGCTCTCGCCGCCCGCCGCGCGCGTGGATAGGTCCCATCCGCGCGGTCGACCCCACCGAGTTGGTCGGCCCGCGCGGCCTGACCGAAGAGGTGCTCGCGGGCGCTGGCGACGAGGACGAGCCGGGCGAGATCGTTGGTAGTGCAACAGTTGGTACCGCAATCATTGGCGCACCCGCGGTTCACCCGGACGCGCCGGGAGCGGCGGGCGAGTCGGCGGCCGACGCGTTCCACCGCTCGCTGATGTCGGAGCAGCGGCTCGCGCGCATCGAGTCGGTGATCGCCGCGCGGCTGCGCTCGGTGACGGTGGTGCTCGACCGGCTGCTCGATCCGCACAACGTCGCGGCCATCCTGCGCACCGCCGAGGGCCTCGGCATCGGCAGCGCGCAGATCGTTCCGCACGCCGACGGCGATCCCACCACGCACCGGCGCGTCACCCGCGACGCCGACAAGTGGCTCGAGGTGAAAACCCCCGCCAGCGGCGCCGAGGCTGCGCACGCGCTGCGCGCGCAGGGCTTTTCCGTCTACGCCGGCCACCTCGGTGAAGACTCCCTGCTGATGCAGGACCTGCCGGTCGACCGGCCCATCGCGCTGCTCTTCGGCAACGAGCACGAGGGCCCCTCACCCGAGACGCTCGCCGCCGTGACAGGAAGTTTCCGCATCCCGATGGCCGGCTTCACCCAGAGCTTCAACGTCTCGGTGGCGGCGGCGATCGCGCTGTTCGGCGTGGCGCAGAAGCGGCGCGCGTTCTTGAACCGCCCCGGCGATCTCGACCTGGCCGAGCAGGCCGCGCTGCGCTCGCGCTTCCTGCGGCTGGGAGCCAAGCTGGCCCGGCGCATCCGCCGCATCCCCGGCGCCTGACGTCCTGAACGCCGCGCGAGAAAGCCTGCCCTGGAGCCCACGTTCGCTCGCCTGCTAGAACGCTCTGCCCGCGTTGTGACTTGAAGGCCTTGAAGGAGCCCCCTTGCCGCGCTCGACCGCTCGCGCTTCTCGCCTCGCCGCCGCGGCGGCCTGCCTGCTCTCGCTCGCCCCGCTGCGCGCGCGCGCCAGCAACGCCACCGCGCACGCGAAGTCCGCCGCGCCCGCGCACGACGAGAGCGCAGCGCTGGGCCGCAAGATCGCCGAGCGGGTGCAGCGCTTCTACGGCAAGCGCAAGGACTTCTCCGCCGCCTTCGCGCAGCGCTACACCTACGCCGCGCTCGGCCGCACCGAGGAGAAGTCGGGCACCGTCGAGGTGAAGCGGCCAGGCCTGTTGCGCTGGGAGTACCTGGTGCCGGACAAGAAGCTGCTGGTGCTCGACGGCCAGGCCTTCTGGCAGTGGGCGCCCGAGGACAACCAGGTCACCGTCAAGCGCGACGTGAAGGGCGAGCAGCTCTCGGCGGCGTTCACCTTCCTCTGGGGCAAGGGCGATCTGCTGGCGGAGTTCACCCCCGCCAAGGTGGAGCTCGAAGCGCAGCTGCCCAAGGGCGACGGCGTCGAGCTGACGCCGAAGAGCCCGGGCGGCAGCGTGCAGAAGATCGTCTTCTGCGTCGACGCGCAGGGGCGCGTGCTCGCCTCGGTGGTGACCGACGCGCAGGGCAACGAGAACCGGCTCGTCTTCAGCGACGCCAAGATCGACCAGGGCCTGCCGGACGCGCGCTTCCAGTTCGCGCCGCCAGCGGGCGCCAACGTGCAGGAGCTGCCATGAACCGCTCGACGTCTGCCTCGACGCCCGCCTCGGCGCCGCGCCAGAATTTCTCTTCTCCGCGCGGGCTCGTGCTCGCTTCGCTCCTCGGCTGCGCGGCGGTGCTCTGCTGCGCGGGCGGGCGCACGGTGATGGTCGACGGGCGCGCGGTGCCCTACGAGCAGGCGCAGAACGACTCGTTCGGACGCGCGCGCGCCGCGCTCGCCGCCGGCAGCTACGACGACGCGGCGGCGCTCTACGCGCAGTTCCTCACCGACTTCCCCGACAGCGAGCTGTGCGACGAGGCACGGCTGCGGCGCGGCCAGGCGCTCGAGCGCGCCGGCAAGCTCGAGGAGGCGCAGGCGCTGCTGCAGGATCTGCTCGAGAAGTACCCGACCACCCGCTTCAAGCACCCGGCCGCGATGGAGCTGGCGACCGTGCAGGGCAAGCTCGCGCAGAAGGCGGGCGCCAAGGGGGCCGCGCAGAAGGCGGCGCAGAAGCCGCCGCTGATCGCGGAGATGACCGAGGCGGAGCGGCAGGAGGCGACGCAGACCCTCTCGGCGGCCTTCACGCCGATCAGCGCCGCGGCGCCCAGCGGCCTGCGCAGCGCGGCCAGGGCGGCCGAGAGCGCGCCGCTCGGACCCGACCGCGACGCGAAGCTCGCCGCCTACGCGCAGGCCCTCGCCGAAGCGCCGGTGGGCGACGTCGCCGCGCTGATGACCGAGCTCGATCCGCACAGCCCGGCCTGGCCGCTGGCGGCGCTGCGGCTCGCGCAGCTGGAGATGCACATTGGAGATCGGCTCCACGCGCAGGCGCTCGCGCAGCAGCTCCTCGACGCGCAGCCGCCGCAGGGCGTGGCCAACGACGCGCACGCGCTGCTGCAGATCCTCGGCGCCACCGGGCAGGTCAAGCCGATGCTCATCGGCGTCGCGCTCCCGCTCACCGGCAAGCTCAAGCAGTTCGCCGCGCCGACGATGGACGCCATCGCGCTCTTGCTCGATCCGGCCGGCAAGGGGCCTTTCATCGTCTCGGTCAAGGACACCAAGAGCGATCCCGACGGCGCCGCGCAGGCGGTCGAAGATCTCGCCCGCGAAGGCGCGATCGCGATCATCGGCCCGATCGGCCTGGTCGAGGGGCCGGCCGCGGCGGTGCGCGCGCAGCAGCTGGGCGTGCCGATGATCTCGCTCTCGCGCGCCGAGGGCCTCACCGCCATCGGGCCGTACATCTTCCGCGACATGCTCACCAACAGCGCGCAGGCGCGCGCGGTCGCGGACTACGCGATGAAGAAGCTGGGCGCGAAGACCTTCGGCGTGCTCCAGCCCGATTCGAACTACGGCGACGAGATGGTCCGCTACTTCTGGGACGCGCTCGATCAGGGCGGCGGCGAAGTGCGCGCCTACGAGCGCTACCCGACCGAGGCGACCACCTTCAAGCCGTTCATCGCCAAGATGGTCGGCAAGTTCAACCTGGGCGAGCGCGGCGAATATCTCGAGGAGGAGCGCAAGATCGCCTCGGAGATCACCGACCCGTACCGCAAGCGCAAGGCGCTCTCGCAGCTCAAGAACCAGACCGCGCCGCTGATCGAGTTCGACGCGCTCTTCATCCCCGACGACGCGCGCAAGGTCCGGCTGATCGCGCCGGCGGTGGCAGCGGAGGACGTGATCACCTCCGGCTGCGATGCGCGCGACGTGGCGGTGATCAAGAAGACGACCCAGCGCGACGACCTGCGCACGGTGCAGCTGCTCGGCACCAACCTGTGGGACTCGACCGATCTCACCGACGAGCGGATGGGGGCCGCGAGATATGTGCAGTGCGCGATCTTCGCCGACGGCTTCTTCCCGCAGAGCGCGCGGCCGGCGACCAAGGCGTTCGTCGAGGAGTACGACGCGGCCTACCACCGGCCGCCCAGCTACATCGAGGCGCACGCGCACGACGCGGCCGGCATCGTCCGCGCCGTGCTGGAGAAGAAGCACCCGCAGACGCGCGAGGAGATGCGCGACGCGCTGGCAGCGATGGAGCCGTTCGCGGGCGCGGCCGGCGACACCAAATTCGGCGCCGATCGCGAGCCGCAAAAAGGGTTCTTCTGGCTCTGGATCAACCGCGGCGTGATCACCGAGTTCGATCCCGACGGGCCGCCGCCGGTGCCGCCCGCGGCCGCCGCGGCAGCCAGCGCGAAGTAGCCGGTTAGACTCTTTCGCAAGAGCGCCTCTCGCCGTCGCCGTCCGAAAGGGTCTCGTGGGTCCGAAGCAGCTGCTCCTCTTTCCCTTCACCGTGCCGCTCGACGGCGCCGGGAAGATGCGCGACCCCGCCCAGGACATCTACGCGCGCTCGATGGCGCGGGCGCTCGCCGAGCGGCTGTCGGGCGGCGGCATCCTCGACGCGAGCTGCGCCACGCTCACCTCGCACGGCCGGCCCGGCGAGGTGGAGAGCAGCGATCCCAAAGATCACGGCTGGGTGGTGACGAGCCAGCCTTGGTCGCTCGAGGAGGCGTGCGCCCTGCCGCTGCCCGACGGCGCGAAGGTGCTGCTGCACGGTGGGGCCGAGCTGACCGACCGGGTGCGGCTGCGGCTCCTGCTCGTCGATCAGCAGCGCGAGCGGCTGCTGCTCGATCAGGTGGTGCTGCGCCCGCGCGACGAACTGTTCGCGGCGCTCGAGGAGGCGGCGCAGGCGGTCGCGGGCGCGCTCAGCGAGGCGCTGCCGCAGGCCCGCTGGCCCACCCGCGATGTCGAGGCGTTCGTCGCGTACCTGCGGGGCCGCGACACCAGCGCGGCGCACGAGCTGGGCGTGCACGTGCTGGAGCCCGCGCGCAGCTTCGACGGCTACCTCGAAGCGGTGCGGCGCGATCCCGACTTCACCGAGGCGCAGGAGCGGATGCTCACGCTGGCGCTCGACTTCGCGCTGGGCGGCCGAGGCCCGGCGCAGGCGGCGCGCGAGGCGTGCGAGCGGCTGCTGTCGCAAGACCCGAAATCGCACCGGGCCTGCGCGGCGCTGGCGGAGATCGAGTTGGCTGCGCAGCGGCCGGCCGTCGCCCGGCAGTGGCTGGAGAAGCTGCTCGAGCTGCGCCCCGACTGGACGCCGGCCTTCCCACGGCTGGCAGCGGCGCTGCTGGCGCTCGGCGACGGCGCGCACGCGCTGGTCTGGCTCGACGCCGCTCTCGCCGAGCAGCCCGACGACGCCGGCCTGCTCTGCGCGCGCGGCGACGCGCTGGAGCTGCTCGGCCGCGGCGGCGACGCGATCGAGACCTGGCAGCGCGCGCTCATCCTCGACCCGTCGCGCGCGGGCCTGCACGAGCGGCTCGCCCGCGCGCTCGCCGCCGCCGGCCGCCGCTCGGAGGCGCGCAGCCACCAGCGCGCGCTCGACCGCCTCGCCGGCAAGGGCGCCCCGTCGCTCACCGCGCAGCTCGGGCTCGGTCTGCGCGCGCTCGGCCAGTTCGTCCGCCGCTTGACCGCCGCGCCCCGCTGACTCGAGATCGATGGCCATGGACCCGCTCGAAGAAGCGCCCCCGAGCGCCACCCTCACCGCCCGCGGTGAAGAGCCGGCTGCGGCCCAGCCTGCGCCGCAAGAGAGCGCGCACGCGCCCGCCGTGCGCGGGGCCGAGGACAACCCTCCGCCCGGCACGCTCGGCTCCAACGCGCCGCCGCCGTTCCACCTCGCGCTCTTCGGGCTCACCTTTCTCTCCGCGGTGCTCGCCGGGATCCTCCTGGACGATCGCGTGCAGACCGGCGCGCCCGGCGCCATCGCGTTCTTCGAGAAGCTGGGGATGGCCCGCCAGACCGCCACCGGCGCGGCCTCCCTCTTGCCGGCGCTCCCGCGCGCGCTCGCCTTCGCGGCGTCGCTGCTCTCGATCTTGCTCGCGCATGAGATGGGCCACTTCCTGCTCGCCCGCCGCCACCGCGTCGACGCGAGCTGGCCCTACTTCCTGCCCGCGCCGCTGGTCTCGTTCATCGGCACGCTCGGCGCGGTGATCAAGCTGCGCGCCCTGCCGCGCACGCGCGAGGCGCTCATCGACATCGGCGCCGCCGGTCCGCTCGCCGGTTTCGTCGTCGCCATTCCGGTGCTCGCGATCGGCCTGCGCCTCTCCACGCTGCAGACGATGAGCGAGACCTTGCACCACTGGACGGCGTGGCACGCGCTGCAAGAGTGGCAGCGGACCGGCGCGTTTCCGGCGCTGCGCGACGGGGTCGATCTGGGCGAACCGTTGGTGTTGCAACTGTTGGAACGCATCCTATTTGGCCCGCTGCGCGACGATCAGAGCATCCAGTTCCACCCGGTGGCGGTGGCCGGCTGGTTCGGGCTCTTCGTCACCGCGCTCAACCTGCTGCCGCTCGGCCAGCTCGACGGCGGCCACCTGCTCTTCTCCGTCTCGCCGCGGCTGCACCGATTGCTCAGCCGCCCGCTCTCGCTGGTGCTGGTGGCGATGGGCCTGTTCACGCCGTTCATCGGCTGGCTCATCTGGGGCGCGGTCACCGGCACGCTGCTCGCGCGCCACCCGCCGCTGCGCGAGCCGCAGGCGCCGATCGGCCCCGCGCGCGCGTGGGTGCTCCTGGCCTCGCTCGCGGTGTTCCTCCTCTCGTTTTCGCCGGTGCCGCTGGCGATGCTGACGCCGTGAAGCCGATCCGATGACGAAGAAGCGCGAACCGTCGGTGCTCGCCGGCCTGCTCGGCCCGGGCGGCAAGCTCAGCGAAGCGATGCCCGGCTACGAGGCGCGCGCGCCGCAGCTGGAGATGGCCGAGAAGGTGGGCGAGGCGCTCGCCGAGGGCCGCGCGCTGGTGGTCGAGGCGGGCACCGGCACCGGCAAGACGCTCGCGTACCTGGTGCCCGCGGCGAAGAGCGGCCTGCGCGTGATCATCTCGACCGCGACGAAAAATCTGCAGGAGCAGCTGCGCGAGAAGGACGTACCGATGCTGCGCAAGCTCGGCGTCGACGCGAAGGTCGCATTCCTCAAGGGCCGGCAGAACTATCTCTGCCTGTTGCGCAAGGAGCAGTTCGACCGCGCGCCGATGTTCTCCACCCGAGAGGAGGCGTCGCTGCTCGCGAAGATCGACGCCTGGGCCGACCGCACCGAGACCGGCGACCGCAGCGAGCTGGAGGACGTGCCGGAGAGCTCGCCCGCGCTGGCGCAGATCACCTCGACCGCCGAGACGTGCACCGGCCCCAAGTGCCCGCACTACGACCCCTGCTTCGTCTTCAAGATGCGCCGGCGCGCGGGGGACGCGGACGTGGTGGTGGTCAACCACCACCTCTTCTTCGCGGATCTGAAGCTGCGCAGCTCGTCGGCGGGCGACTCGGGCGCGGCGGCGGTGCTGCCTCGATACGACGCGGTGATCTTCGACGAGGCGCACGCGATCGAAGAGGTCGCCATCGAGCACTTTGGCAGCCAGGTCTCCAGCCGGCGCGTGCAGGAGCTCTCGCGCGACCTGCTGGCGGCGCTGGCGACGCGCACCGCGCTGGCGCCCGCGCGCGATCTCGCCGCGCGCTTGGGGCGCGAGGGGGCCGACTTCTTCCAGGCCGCGCTGGCGCTGCACGAGAGCGTGCAGGCGCAGCTGGGGCCCGACGCGCGCTTGGGCGCGGGCGCTGGCTCGCGCGGGCGGCCTTCTTCGGGCGGGTCGTCCAGATCGTCGTCGCGCGGCGGCGGCTTCGGCGCTGCGCCGCGCCCGAGCTCGACCCGCCCCGAGGGCGAGCGCTGGACGGTGACCCACCGCGCGCTGGTGCCGGCGGAGAGCGAGCGGCAGGGGCTCATCGATCTGCTCCGCTCGCTGTCGGCCTCGCTCAACGCGGGCGGCGAGGCGCCCGACGAGGAGGTCGCGCTGCTCGAGCGGCGCTGCGTCGAGCTGATCGGCGACCTCGAGCTGTTCGCGCCGGAAGCCGAAGCGCCTGCCGATCGGGCGGCCGGAAACGAGTCCGAGCGCGGCGAGCCGGGAGATCTGGAGAGCGCGGCCGCCCGCGCCCGGCGCGGCTCCGCGCTCGCCGACGAGCGGCCCAGGTTCGTGTCCAAAGTACACGAAGTGAAGCCGGCGCTGCCCGAGCTGGTCCGCTGGGCCGAGCACCGCGGCGGCCACATCGCGCTGCACGCCTCGCCGCTGGACGTTGCCAGGCTGCTGCAGGACCGCCTCTACGATCGCATCGGCCCGGTCGTCTTCACCTCGGCGACGCTGGCGGTGGCCGGCTCGCTCGAATACTTCGCGCGCGCGGTCGGCCTCACCGACGCGCAGGGGCCGCTCTACCCGATCGACCAGGCGCTTCTCGCCTCGCCGTTCGACTACGCGGCGCGGGCCGCGCTCTATCTGCCCCGCGCCATCCCCGACCCGATCGACCCGCGCTTCCCCGAGGCGGTGGCCGACGAGCTGCGCCAGCTCCTGCCCATCACCGGCGGCCGCGCGTTCGCGCTCTTCACCTCGCTGCGCAACATGCGCGCAGTGCACGGCCTGCTCGAGAAGGAGCTGCGCGCGAGCGGCCTGGGCGTCTTGCTGCAGGGCGAGGCGAGCAAGCAGCAGCTCCTGCGCTCGTTCAAGGAGCAGCCGTCGGTGCTCTTCGCCAGCCAGAGCTTCTGGGAGGGCGTCGACGTGCCGGGCGACGCGCTCAGTTTGGTTATCATTGATAAGCTTCCCTTCGCCTCGCCGCAGGAGCCGCTCACCGCCGCGCGCATCGAGCGGCTGCGCGCGCAGGGCGACGACCCGTTCTCCACCTGGCAGGTCCCGCAGGCGGCGCTCGCGCTCAAGCAGGGGTTTGGCCGGCTCATCCGCTCGGCGAGCGATCGCGGCATCGTGGCGCTGCTCGACGCGCGGCTGACCACCCGCAGCTACGGGCGCACGTTCATCTCGACGCTGCCCAAGTGCCGGGTGCTGCGCAGCGCCGGGGAAGTGGAAGAATTCTGGCGCGGCGAGTAGGTTCCCGGCGCGTTCGGGACGCGAGAAACTGCTCGCTGAACTTCGCGCCGGGGTGCATACCGTTTGCGTCCGGCGCAAAGTGGGCGCGCTCAGGACGAGGTGCCGCTTCCTGGCGCGGCATCGCCTTCGCCGTGAATTGAGGATCATCGCTTGCTGTTCAACACCGCCCAGCGAGAGCTCACGCTCAAGATCGTCTATTACGGCCCTGGCCTGTCCGGGAAGACGACCAACCTGCGCGCGCTCTACCAGCGGGTGCAGCCGACGCTGCGCGAGCAGCTGATGACGCTCGACACCGCCGACGACCGCACCCTCTTCTTCGACACGCTGCCGGTCATCTTCCGCGCAGGGAACTTGAAGGTGCGGCTGCGCCTCTTCACCGTGCCCGGCCAGGTCATCCACAACTCGACCCGCCGCATCGTCTTGCAGAGCACCGACGCGATCGCCTTCATCGCCGACAGCCAGCCGAGCAAGCGCCAGGAGAACTACCGCTACTGGATGAACATGGTGGAGAACCTGCGCACCAACGGGCTCGCCATCGAGAGCCTCCCGCACGTGGTGCAGTGGAACAAGACCGACCTGGGTGACGAGTCGACCCGCCAGGCGATCGAGGCGATGCGCCGCGAAGCGCGCCAGCCCGTGTTCGAAGCGGTGGCGGTGCAGGGCATCGGCGTCGTCGAGACGTTCCTCGGCCTGCTCGATCTCACCTTCGAGCGCATCGACAAGGTGCTCCTGCTCGGCGACAAGCTGGGGCTGACGCGGCAGGAGTTCATCGAAGAGGTGCGCCGCTGCCTGATCGATCCGCCGCAGGTCGCGCCGCTGCCGGCGCCGCACCGTCCCCCCGCGGGCCTGGGCGCGCTCGAGACGACGATCGCACCGCCGCCCGCCGGCGACGGCGAGGGAGCGTAACCCCCGTGGAGAGCGTGCTGCAGCGGCGCCCCACGCTGGGAGAGCTGCTCGATCCGGAGTCGTTCAACCAGGTCTGCAAGACCTTCGTGGACCTCTATCGGATCGGCCTGAAGATCTTCGACGCGCAGGGCAACAAGCTCATCGACATCAAGATCGCGAGCGGCGACTTCTGCGCGTACATGTTCAGCGGCCAGACCGGCCGGCCGCTCTGCACCGAGATCGTCACGCAGCTGAAAGTCCACCCGCTCGCCAGCCGCGAGCCGCAAGCGCGCGACTGCTTCTCCGGCCTGCGCTACCTGAGCCAGCCCATCCTCTACGAGGGAGATTCGCTCGGCCGCATCGTCTTCGGGCCGTTCATCCCCGACGAGCTCGCGGGCCTGGGCGAGAAGCTGCAGACGATGGGCGCCGAGTTCGACCTGCTCCGCGCGCAGGAGCTGCTGGAGCGCATCTGCCGCGCGCCCGAGGCGGTGGTGCGCCGGGTGATCGAGCACTTCGCCCGCGTCGTCGATGTGCTGCTCTTCACCTCGCACCGCGCGCTGATCACCTCGCAGCTGCACATCGAGGCGATCACCGAGAGCTCGCGCGAGGTGAACGAGAAGAACCGCAAGCTCACCGAGGCGCTGACGCGGCTGCAGGAGCTCTCGCGGCTCAAGTCGAACTTCCTCGCCACCGTCAGCCACGAGCTGCGCACGCCGCTGACGTCGGTGATCGGCTACAGCGAGATGCTCTTGGCGGGCCTGGCGGGCGAGATCAACAGCGAGCAGCAGGAGTACGTGAAGACCATCCTCGAGAAGGGCGAGTCGCTCCTGCGGATGATCTCCAGCATCCTCGACCTCTCGCGCATCGAGGCGCGCGGCGTGCAGCTCGACCGGCGGCCCACCAACATCGCCGACCTGGTGCAGAGCGCGCTCGAGTCGATCGTGCCGAACAGCTTCAAGAAGCGGCTGCGCCTGGAGACGGAGATCGCGCCCAGCCTGGGCAAGGTGGTGGTCGACCCGGACAAGGTCCGCCAGTGCGTGATCAACCTGCTCTCCAACGCGGTGAAGTTCACGCCCGAGGACGGCAGGATCTCCGTGCGCGCCGCGCACGCCGAGCGGGCGCCCGCCAACGCCGGGCCGTTCGGCGCGGCCGGCTACTTCCAGATCTCCGTCGAGGACAGCGGCATCGGCATCCCCGAGGCGCTGCAGCCCAAGGTGTTCGAGAGCTTCTTCCAGGCCGACTCGAGCGCCGCCCGCGAGTACGGCGGCGCCGGCCTGGGGCTCTCGATCGTCAAGAGCTACGTCGAGGCGCACGGCGGCGAGGTCTCGCTGCAGAGCACGATGGGCGTGGGCAGCCGCTTCACGCTGGTGCTTCCGATCGAGCCGCCCTCGATGCCGGTCGACCCGCTGCTGGAGGCGCCGAGCGGGCTGCTGCGATGAGCGAGTTCGCGCTCATCGACGCCTTCCTCGCGCCCTTCGGCCTCTCGCGCGAAGAGAGGAGCACGATCGCGCGCGGCCGCGCCCAGCACGGTCGAGCGGCGTTTCCGAGAGTCCGCCCGAGCGCAGCTGGCGTGCTGCAAGGGCCGGGCGACGACTGCGCCGCTCTCGCCCCCTCGCGCGGGATGCAGCTGGTCGCCACCACCGACGCGGCGCTCGACGGCGTCCACTTCCAGCTGGGCCGCTGCACGCCCGAGGACGCCGGCTGGAAGGCGCTGGCGATGAACCTGAGCGATCTGGCCGCGGCCGGCGCGCGCCCGCGCTGGTTTCTCTGTGCGCTCGGCGTGCCCCAGGTGCGCCGCCAGAGCAAGGCGCAGAGCCGCTCGATCGCGCGCGGGCTCGGCCGCGGCATGGCGGCGCTGGCGAGAGAGAGCGGCTGCGCGCTGGTGGGCGGCAACGTCACCCGCGCATCTGAATGGAGCCTGACCCTCACCGCGCTCGGCGAGGCGAAGCGGCCGCTGTCGCGCGCGGGCGGGCGTCCGGGCGACCGGCTGATCCTGGTCGGCGAGCTGGGCGCGGCGGCGCTCGGGCTGCGGCTGCTCCAGCGCAAGAAGCGCGGGGCTGCCTCGCGCGAGGAGAGAGCGCGCGACCGCGCGACCGCGCTGGGCGCGGACGAGCGCGCGGCGGTGCAAGCGCAGCTGCGCCCGCGACCGCAGCTCGAGGCCGGCCGGCTCGCGCGCGCGCTCGCCTCCGCCGCGATCGATCTCTCCGATGGGCTGCTCCAGGATCTCGGCCACCTCTGCGCGCGCAGCGGCTGCGGCGCGCGGCTCGAGCTCGACGCGCTGCCGCGCTCTGCGGCCGTGCGCGCGCTTGAGCAGGCGGGCAAAGACCTCGCGCTCACGCTCGCGGGCGGCGAGGAGTACGCGCTGCTGCTGGCGGCGCCACCGGCGCGAGCGCGATTGCTCCTGCGCAAGCTGCGGCGCGCGAAGTTGCCGGCCGCAGAGATCGGCGGGCTGACTCCACGCCGATCGGGCTCGCCCGCCATCGCGCTCTTCTCCAGCGGGCGAGCCGTCTCCCTCCCGCGCAAGCGCGGCCACGATCACCTCCGCTGAGCGCGCCGCCGCGCTCCGCCGCCCGACCGATGGGCTCTTGCGCACCGCCCCGACGGCCTGCGCATCTTTGCCAGCATGACCTTGCGCATCGGCGACGCCGCCCCCGACTTCGAGCTCACCGCCAGCGACGGCCGCACCGTGCATCTCGCCGCCCTGCGCGGGCAGAAGAACGTGGTCCTCTATTTCTACCCGGCCGACTTCACGCTGGTCTGCACGCGAGAGACGTGCGGCTTTCGCGACCAGTACGAAGATCTCAAGAAGCTCGACACCGAGGTCATCGGCGTCTCCATCGACGACGACGAGTCGCACAAGAAGTTCGCCGCCGAGCACCAAGTTCCGTTCGCGCTCGTCTCCGACGGCGAGCGCAAGCTGGCGGAGAAGTATGGCGCCACCTCGGGCCTGCTCGCGAAACTGCGCGGCGTGACCTCGCGAGTCACCTACGTGATCGACAAGCAGGGGAAGATCGCCGGCGTCTTCGACAGCATGCTGCGCGCCGGCCAGCACACCGACGGCGTGCGCGAGGTGATCGAGAAACTCGCCTCCCGCACCGGCTAGGTTTTTCTTTTTTTGATCGGTCACAAGCCGCGAGGTGCCGCGGGCGGGCGTGCTCCCGCTTGACGGAGTTGTGCATCGCTCTTTAGACAGTGCGCGCTGCTCGTCTTGCGCGCTGGTGCGCCGCGGGCTGCGCGCAGAGGTTTTCTTGCAGCCGGAAGTGAAGCTCCCGCCGTTCGCGCCGCGCCCGTTCCGCGGCAGCCCGACCGCCATCGCCGAGCTGTGCGCCGCGTTTCCCGCCGGCGCGCAGGGGCCCCTCCGCGCGCGCGCCCGCGGGCTGTTCGGCGCGGGGCGCGGCTTTGCGCTCTCGCAGCTGTCGCTCGCGAGCGGCCGGCCGCTGGTCTGCGTGGTCGCAGACGAAGAGGCGGCCGAAGCGCTCGAGCGCGACCTGCGCTTCTTCGCCGGCCCCGCCGCCGCCGACGGCGCGCCGCGCGTGCTGCGCGTGCCGGGTGAGGAGCTGCTTCCCTACGACGGCCTGACCCCCGATCGGATGGTCGCCCAGCAGCGGCTCTCCGCGCTCTTCCATCTCCACTTGGGCGACCTGCCCAAGGAGGGCGTGCGCGCCATCGTCGTCTCTCTGCGCGCGCTCGCCCGCCGCGCGGTGCCGCGCGAGATCCTCGACAGCCGCTCGCTGATGCTCTCGAAGGAGATGGACCAGGACCGCGACGAGCTGGCGCTGCGGCTCGGCTCCGCGGGCTACTCGAAGTCGCCGCTCTGCGAGGACCCGGGAACGTTCGCGGTGCGCGGCGGGATCTTCGATGTCTGGAGCCCGCTCGAATCGCAGCCGGTGCGCATCGAGTTCTTCGGCGACACCATCGAGACCATCAAGCATTTCGATCCGACCACGCAGCGCTCGAGCGGCGAGATCACCGACATCGCGCTCTGCCCGGCGCGCGAGATCGTGCTCGACGAAGCGGGGCGCAAGGCGGCGGTGGCGGCCATCCGCGCCGCGGCCGATCTGGCCGACCTGCCCACCCGCTCGGTGCGCGCGCGCATCGACGAGATCCAGGACAAGGGCGCCGACGACGCGCTCTTCGCCGCTTCGCTGGCGCCGCTGTTGCCCGGCTTCTTCGAGAAGGGGCTTTCGCCGCTCACCGACTACCTGCCCAAGGACGCGCTCTATGTGCTCGACGATCCGCTCGAGCTGGAGCGGCGCTGGCATGATCTCTGGAGCGATCTGACCGGCTCGTTCGAGCTGGCGCGCAGCAAGGGCGAGCTGTCGCTGCCGCCCGAGCAGCACTACCTGCACGAGCGCGAGGTGCGGCTCGCCATCGAGGGGCACGCGCAGCTTGCGCTCTCTGGCCTGTCGCTGGAGGCGCCCACGCTTCCGGCGGCGACCGACTACCTCGAGGACATCCGCCACGAGGAGCCGGGGCTTCCCTTTTTCAATCGCGGCGCAGCGGGCCCGGGCTCGCGCACCTCGCTCCCCGTTGCCGACGCGGGCGACGACGCCGAGGGGACGCTGGCGCCGCAGATCAGGGCGCTGCGCGCGCAGGAGATGTCGGACGATCTCTCGCGCCACGAGTCGCTCGACGAGACGCGCGGCGAGGCGCAGATCGTCTTCGAGCTCAAGCCCACCGCCGAGCTGCGCGACGAGATCGCGCACCACCAAGGCGAGAGCGGCGCGCTCGAGCCGCTGGTGCAGCGCCTCTTGCAGCTGCGCGACCGCGGATGCGTCGCGTTCATCGCCTGCCACAGCTCGGCGCAGGCGGAGCGGCTGCGCAGGCTGCTGCTCGATCGCCGCTTGATGGCGCTCATCGCCGAGACGCCCGATCCGCAGACCATCCGCAAGAGCGGGCTCGCCGCCGGCGCGGACAACCCGGCCGCGCTGGGCGCGGTCCTCTTCGATTCGGCGGTGCACGCGCACCTCGCCGTCGCCGAGGTCTCGCAAGGGTTCGTCGACACCCACGCGCGCATCGCCGTCTTCTCCGACGAGGACGTCTTCGGGCCCCGCGCGCGGGTGCGCACGCAGGCGCGCAAGCCGCGCTCGTTCGGCTCCGACGGCGCCGACTTCCGCGACTTGAAGAACGGCGATCTGGTCATCCACGTCGAGCACGGCATCGCTCGCTACGAGGGGCTGACCCGCCTGGCGGTGCGCGGGCACGCGGCCGACTTCATCCTCTTGCAGTTCGCCGGCAAGGATAAGCTCTACCTGCCGGTCGGCCGCCTGCGGCAGATGCAGAAGTACGTCGGCGGCGATCCGGCGACGGCGCGGCTCGACTCGCTCAAGAGCCAGACGTTTCTCAAGCGCAAGTCGCGCGTCAAGGAAGAGCTGCTCAAGATGGCCGCGGGCCTGCTCGAGCTCTACGCCGCGCGGGCCGCGCACGAGGGCCACGCCTTCACCGCGCCCGACACGATGTACCGCGAGTTCGAGGCGGCCTTCGAGTTCGAGGAGACGCCCGATCAGGCGCGCGCCATCGACGACGTGCTCGCCGACATGCAGAAGAAGCGGCCGATGGACAGGCTCGTCTGCGGCGACGTCGGCTACGGCAAGACCGAGGTCGCCGTGCGCGCCGCCTTCAAGGCGGTCGAGGACAAGAAGCAGGTCGCCGTGCTCGTCCCGACCACGGTGCTCGCGGCCCAGCACGCGAAGACGTTCCAGCGCCGCTTCAAGGACTATCCGATCACGGTGGAAGTGGTCTCGCGCTTCAACTCCCCCGACGAGACGCGCGACATCCTCCAGCGCGCGAGAGAGGGCAAGGTCGACGTGCTGGTCGGCACCCACCGGCTGCTCTCGCCCGACGTCTCGTTCAAGGATCTCGGCCTCATCGTCGTCGACGAGGAGCAGCGGTTCGGCGTCAAGCACAAGGAGGCGCTGAAGAAGCTGCGCCTGCTCGTCGACGTGCTCACGCTCTCGGCGACGCCCATCCCGCGCACGCTGCACATGGCGATGACCGGCGTGCGCGATCTCTCGATCATCTCCACGCCGCCCGTCGATCGGCGCGCCATCCGCACCTTCGTGTGCAAGTTCGAAGCGCAGACGATCAAGGAGGCGATCGAGCGCGAGCTCTCGCGCGGCGGGCAGGTCTTCTTCCTGCACAATCGAGTGCAGAGCATCGGCGGCGTCTACGACTACGTGAAGAAGCTGGTGCCGCAGGCGAAGATCGCCGTCGCGCACGGGCAGATGGCCGAGGGCAAGCTCGAAGAGGTGATGACCGAGTTCATCGAGAAGAAGCACGACGTGCTGCTCTGCACGACCATCATCGAGAGCGGCCTCGACATCCCGTCGGCGAACACCATCCTCGTCAACCGCGCGGACACGTTCGGTCTCGCGCAGCTCTACCAAATCCGCGGGCGCGTCGGCCGCTCGCGCGAGCGCGCGTACGCGTATCTGCTCGTGCCGGCGCGCCGGCCGATGACGCGCGAGGCGCAGCAGCGTCTCTCGGTGCTGCAGCAGTTCACCGAGCTGGGCGCGGGCTTCCAGATCGCGAGCCACGACCTGGAGATGCGCGGCGCGGGAAACCTGCTCGGGCCCGATCAGTCGGGCACCATCGCCTCGGTCGGCTTCGACCTCTACACGCAGATGATGGAAGAGGCGGTCGCCGAGCTGCGCGGCGTGCCCATCAGAGACGACATCGAGCCCGATGTAGAGCTGCCGCTCGCGGCGCTCATCCCCGAGGATTACGTCCCGGAAGTTTCGCAGCGGCTCGTCTTCTACAAGCGGCTCGCCAACGCGCAGAGCGAGGACGAACTCTACGACATCAAGGGCGAGCTGCGCGATCAGTGCGGCGAGGCGCCGCCCGAGGTCGACGCGCTCGTCGAGGTGATGGGCCTGAAGAACCAGCTGCGCGCGATGCGCATGCGCGGGCTCAAGACCGGCCCGGGGCGGCTCATCGTCCAGCTCGGCCCCGACGCGCTGCTCGCGCCCGAGCGGCTGGCGAACCTGGTCGCGCGCGGCAAGGGCCGCTACCGGCTCACCCCCACGATGGAGCTGATCGAGACGTTGCCGCCGCAGGAGTTCTCGGCGGCGCGCGCGATGAACGGCCCCACCGACGCAGAGCGGGCGAGCGAGGGGAGCGGGCTGCTCGACTCGGCGCGCAGGCTGCTCGCGGAGCTGCGCAACTGCATGATCATGGACTAGTGCGCCGCGGAGCGCCGGTGGAGGCGGCCGAGTGAAGACGAGCGGTCGTCTTTGTCTGGCAAGTTGTCTTCGCGCCGCCCGAGGCGCGGCGGTATGAGTGCGCCTCCCTTCGCGAGAGGCCATCCGCATTGGTTGCCAAACACAAGCATTTGCCGGCCGGCGAGCGGTTCGACGCCGCCTACTACCAGCGCTTCTACGGCGACGCGCGCACGCACACCGCCGAGGAGATCGCGCGGCTCGCGAGCGGCATCGAGGGGATGTCGAGCTGGCTCTTCCAGCGGCCGCTCCGGTCGGTGCTCGAGGTGGGCTCAGGGCCCGGCTTCGTGCGCGACTGGTTCGCCGCCCAGCGGCCGCGGGTGAAGTTCGTCTCCACCGACTTGAGCGCTCACGCGTGCAAGGCCTTCGGCCACCGCCGCCTCGACGTGGCGGAGCAGCGGCTGCGCCGCCGCTTCGACCTGATCATCTGCCAGGGCGTGCTGCAGTACCTGGACGACGCGGCCTGCGCGCGGGCGCTGAAGAACCTCGCGGCCATGTCGGACGGCCTGCTCTATCTCGAGGTGCTCACCCGCCGCGACCTGCAGACGGTCTGCGACCCGGAGGGCACCGACGCCAATGTCCATCTGCGCGAGGGGAGCTTCTATCGCGCGCAGCTCAAGCGCTCGTTCGCGCAGGCGGGCGCCGGCTTCTGGGTGCGCAAAGGGGCGCCGCTCTCGCTCTATGAATTGGAAGGGCCCGCGGTTCTCTGATATTCGGCTCCCCCCGCAGCCTGCGGAATGGCGAGCCGGGCAGGGCCGTTCCATCCGGACGCTTTCCGCGCGCTGTGCAAACAACTTGAACCTTCGAACCAGGAATCCCCCGATGAAGACCTCTTCGCTCGCCCTTTTCGCCGCTGTCTGCGCCTGCGCCCTCGCGCTCGGCTGCAACAACAAGAAGTCCTCGCACGAGTCCAAGACCGGCCCGGTGGTCGCCCACGTCGGCGACGACACCATCACCGCCGACGAGTTCAAGAAGAAGCTCGACGAGACCAGCCCCTTCCTGCGCGCGCGCTACAACACCATCGAGCGCAAGAAGGAGTTCCTCGAGAACCTCATCCGCAATGAGCTGCTCGTCCAGGAGGCGGAGAAGCGCGGCCTGGAGAACACGCCGGCGGTGCGCGAGCAGATGAAGCGCGCGCTGGTGACCGAGCTGCTCCGCCAGCAGCTCGACGAGCGGCTCAGCGGCGCGGACATCCCGGACGCGGACTTGAAGAAGTTCTACGACACGCACCAGGAGGACTTCGTCAAGGCGGAGAAGGCGCGCGTCTACCGCATCCTCATCGACGGCAAGAAGGAGGACGCCAAGGCGCACGCCGCCGCGAAGAAGAAGGCGGCCGAGCTCGCCGCGCAGATCGCCGAGAAGACGAAGAAGGGCGACGCCAACGCGTTCCAGGCGACCGCGCTCAAGGAGAGCCAGGACAAGCTCTCGGCGCCGATGAGCGGCGACCTGCGCTTCCTCACGAAGGAAGAGATGACCAAGAGCTACTCGGCGGAGCTGGCCGACGCGGCCTTCGCGCTCAAGGCGCCCGGAGACGTGGCCGGCCCCATCGAGACGCCGCAGGGCTACGAGCTGGTCAAGCTTCAAGTCAAGACGGCCGCGCTCGACACCAAGTTCGAGGACGCGAAGGAGAAGATCCGCGGCCGGATGGCGCGCGAGCGCCGCAGCAAGGAGTACGACGACTTCATCAAGGGCCTGCGCGAGAAGGCGAACGTGAGCATCGATGAGGCCGAGCTGAACAAGGTCTCCGCGACCGAGGTCCCCGCCGGCGCGCCGGCCGCTCCGAACGCGATGGGCATCGGCGGCCTCGGCGCCGCGCACCCCGCGGGCCAGTCGCCGGTGCAGGCGCACCCGATCGCGCCCGCTCCGGCGCCGCAGCACTAGGCCGCAAGCTTCCCCGCTCGCGGGTCTTCTGGCGGCGAAGTGCGGAGCTCTTTGGCTCGCACTTCGCCGCTTTCATTTTCCCTCGCTGATTCCTCTTCTTCTTCAAGGCCGGCCCGATGCGCGCGCGACTTCCTCGAATCCTCCAGGGCGCGCTCCGGCAGGTCGCGCAGGCGCTGCTGCTCTCCCTGGGCCTGTTCGCGTGCAAGAAGCCGCCGCCTCCGCCTCCTCCTCCGCCGCCCGCGGTGGCGCGCGTCGATGGCGCGCCCATCCTCCTCTCGACGGTGCAGCGCGAGGTCGATCGGCTGCGCATCGGCGAGGCGGGCCGGCTCGACACCAGCGCGACGACGCTCGAGCTGGCGCACGCGGTGTTGGGCCCGCTCATCGATCGGCAGATCCTCGCCGCGCAGGCCCGCGCTCTCGGGCTCTCGGTGTCGGAGGCCGACATCCAGCGCGCCACCGACGCGCTCGCCGACGACGCGCAGTCGGCGGGCCTCAACTTCACCGAGCACCTCGCGCAGGACGGCGAGACGGCCGCACAGCTGCACGACGAGGTGCGCGAGCAGCTGCTCGCCGAGCAGGCCATCTCTCGCGCGCTGCCGCTGGAAAAGCCGACGCCCGCCGAGCTCAAGGCCTACGCCGAGCAGCACAAGAGCGAGCTGCAGCAGCCGGAGGAGGTGCGCGCCGCGCAGATCCTGGTGGCGACCCCCGAGGAGGCCAAGAGCCTGCTCGATCAGCTGCGCGCCGGCGCGGCCTTCGATGCGCTCGCCCGCGCCCACAGCCTCTCGCCCGAGGCGCGCCAGGGCGGCGACCTCGGCTTCTTCCCGCGCGGCGTGATGCCGCCGCAGTTCGACGAGGTCTGCTTCCAGCTCAAGCCGAACCAGCTCTCCGGCATCGTGCGCACGCCGTACGGGTTCCACATCTTCAAGCTGCTCGCGAAACGGCCCGCCCGCCGCCGCTCGCTCGAGGAGGCGGCGCCCGAGCTGGCCATCCGCTGGGTGCGCGAGACGCGCGCGGCGGCCGGAGAGCAGCTGCTTGCCACGCTGCGCGCCAAGGCGCAGATCACCGTCGACGAGGGGCAGCTGGCCGCTGTGAAGTAACCGCGGCGAAAAGGCCGTGGAACAATCGAGTAGAGTGCGCCCCCGCCACGGGCGCTCTTTCGCCCGCAAGAAGGATCGCCGCACATGCCGCAGAGCCGCTCCCGCGTCCGCCCGCTCGCCATCGCCGTCCTCGCCGCGCTCGCGGTCTGCGCCTCGCGGCCCGCTCGCGCCGAGATCAAGGACCGCGTCGCCGCGGTGGTGAACGGCCAGCCGATCACGCTCTCCGAGGTGAACGAGCGCGTCGCGCAGGAGGTGCGCCAGCTGGTCGCCAGCGGCCTGACCGGCGCCGAGCTGGAGAAGCAGGCCGACGACTACCGCCACCGCGGGCTCGATCAGCTGATCGACGAGCGGCTGGTCGAGTCGGAGGCGACCGCCAACGAGATCGACGTCACCGAGGACAAGCTGCAGGGGCAGATCGAGGCGCTCGCCAAGCAGAACCACATGGACGTGGCGCAGTTCAAAGAGGCGGTCGAGGCGCAGGGCACCTCGTTTGAGACGCTGCGCGATTCGCTGCGGCGCCAGGCGCTCGAGGCGATGCTGCTGCAGTTCAAGGTCAAGCCGCGCAAGGTGAGCGACGAGGAGGTGCAGGCCGCCTACTCGCAGGAGAACGCGAACCCCGAGGTGGAGCTGAAGCTGCGCAACATCTTCATCCCCGAGGGCGCGACGCCCGAGGCGCAAGCGAACTCGCTGGCGATGGCGCAGAAGGCGGACGAGCGGCTGCGCGCGGGCGAGGCCTTCGCGGTGGTCGCGCGCGATCTCTCGACCGCCCCCTCGGCGCGCGACGGCGGCGATCTCGGCTACCTGCGCCGCGGCACGCTCTGGCCGGACGCCGACCGCGCGGTCTGGGCGCTCAAGACGGGCGAGCGCACCGCGGTCATCCACGACCAGAGCCACGATCCGGCCGGCTACCACATCTTCCTCGTCGAGGAGCGCCGGCCCATCCCCGCGCGGCCGCTCTCGGAAGTGCAGGAGGAGATCCGCACCCGGCTCGCCAACGAGTCGATCTTCAAAGAGCGCGAGAACTACCTGCGCTCGCTGCGCAAGGGCGCGCAGATCGACATCAAGCTGTAGAGGGCGGGCATGGGCGCGCGCGATCCGGTGCTCTTGCCGCGCGTCGCCATCTCGATGGGCGACCCGTGCGGGGTGGGCCCGGAGATCTGCGCGGTCGCGCTCTCGGACGCGCGCGTGCGCGCGGCGCTGGTGCCGCAGCTTTTCGGAGACGCGGGCGCGTTCGCGGCGGCCTGCGCGCTGCGCGGGCTCGCGGATCCCTTCGCGCCCCGCGCGGGTGGGCCGCCGCCGGGCGAGCTCGTCGAGACGACGCGCCTGCCCGCTGGGGAGCGGGTCTTCGGCCGCGCCTTCGCTCCTGCCTCCGGGCACGCGCAGGTCCGCGGCGGCGGACACGTCCAAGGTGAGGCGGCGCTCGCTTATGTCGACGCGGCCATCGACGCGGTGCTCGCCGGCCGCGCAGACGCGCTCTGCACCGCGCCGCTCTCCAAGCATCGCGTCGCCCTCGCCCATCCCGGCTTCCAGGGCCACACCGAGCACCTCGCCGCGCGCTTCGGCGCCGAGGTGGCGATGATGCTGGCCGGCCCGCGCCTTCGAGTGGTGCTGGCGACCAACCACCTCGCGCTCTCCGAGGTGCCGCGCCGGCTGACCGCGGAGAAGATCGCGTTCGTGATCCGGTTAACGAATCGGGAGCTTTCGATAAGATTTGGCTTATCGAATCCGCGCATCGCCGTCTGCGGCCTGAACCCGCACGCGGGCGACGGCGGGCTCTTCGGCGATGAGGAGGCGCGCCTGGTGGCGCCGGCGATCGCGCGCGCGCAGAGCGAAGGCATCGACGCGAGCGGGCCCCACCCCGCCGACGGGCTCTTTCCGCGCGCGGTGCGCGGGGCCTTCGACGCGGTGGTCGCGCTCTACCACGACCAGGGACTGATCCCGGCCAAGCTGCTCGACTTCCGCGAGACGGTGAACGTCACGCTCGGCCTGCCGCACCCGCGCACCAGCCCGGACCACGGCACCGCCGACGACATCGCCGGGCAGGGCCTGGCCGACGCGGAGCCGATGGTCTCCGCGCTGCTGCTCGCCGCGCAGCTGGCGCGCGGCCGATAATCGTTATCAGCGCAACTATTTCGTGCCGCCGCCGTTGAGCGGCACCAGCGCGGGCGCGGGCGTCTGCGCCGAGCCCGGCGCGGCCGCTGGCGCAGGCGAGCTCGGCTCCACCGGCGGCGGCGGATGCGTCTGCTCGCGGTAGTCGCGCTGCTCCTCCCGCACCGCCTGCTGCACCTGCGCGTTGTGCGACCCGACCTCGGCCTTCGTCTCCTGCGCCTTCGCCTGCGCGGCCGCGTTCGCCTGCTGCGCGCGGGCGGCGACCTGCTGCTGCAGCGTGGGACCCGAGGGCGCGTCGCTGACGCCGCCCGGGACGTTCCCGTGCGCGTCCAGCGCGGGCCCGAGCGCGTCGTTCTCCTGCTTCTGGTAGCCGCCCTTCTCCGAGCCGATGTCGATGCCCGCGAGCGCCCAGACCGCGCCGGGCGGATCTCCCGGGCGGCCCCCCTCCTCGTCGACCCAGACCTGCTCGACGCGCGCGCTCTTGCGCACCAGCTCGAGGAAGGCCGCGTCGGGATCGTCGGAGTGGGCGAACTCGTCGATCGACATGCCGGTCTTCGTCTCGATGAGCAGCTGGTAGGCCTGGACATGGCTGCGCAGGGAGGCCGCCAGGTTCTGCACCGCCGCGTCGCCCGCGTACTGGAGCGCGTCGCCGGCGCTGAAGGTCGGGCCGCTGTAGCCCGCCGCGTAGATGCGCGAGGCGGCGACCGGCAGCCGGTCGAGCCAGCCGGGCATCTTGTTTCCGTTCTTCAAATTCGTCTCGTCGACCGCGCGGCCGCTCCCAGACGGGCGCAGATCGATCACCGCCATCGCCCAGACCGCGCCCGCTTCATCGCGCGACGCCGCCTCGTCGGTCCAGGTCGCCTCGATGCGCGAGTTCTGCACCACCAGATCGGTCGCCTCCTTGGTGATGTCGAGCTGCGTGCGCGCGCCGCCGCGGCCCGGCGAGGCCTCCGCGGCGCGGCCGGTCGACTCGACGTGCGACGAGAGCGCCAGCGCGAGCTTTCCCCGCGCGTCCTCAGCGGCGTTGGTGAGCGCGTCCTGCGGCCAGAAGGTGGGCTTGGAGAAGCCGACGGCGACGTACCGCTCGCGCGTCGACTCGGGCGGATGGTCGACCCAGGCCGGCACCGGCGTCGCCGCGGCGAGCGGCCGGCCAAACCGGTTGACCCGTTCGGGCGCGCGCGGCGACCCGGTCGCGCAGCCGTGCAACGCGAGGCCGGCCAGCAGCGAGGCGGCCGCCAGCGACGCCGGAAACGAGAGACCTTCGCGCGCGCCCGCCCGCGCCAGGAGCGGCCGAGCGCGATCCATCCCCCGCGGCGCGCCATCGATCTTCGACATCGTCTCCACCCTCGCTGCAAAACTTTGCGTCCCAAAAACAAAGCGGGCCGGCCCCTGCTGGACCGACCCGCCATCGTACAAGAAAAGGCGCGAGAGCTAGTTGCTCGGGCCCTGGTTGTGCTTGGCCTCTTCGGCGCCCAGCTCGTCGAACGCCTTGTCGGCGTTGGCGCGCACGGCGTCGCGAACCTTGGCGTTGAGCTCCTTCATCTTGCTCATGTTGTCCGCGAAGGAGGCCATGTCGAGCTGCGCGAGCGAGTACTCGGTGCCGTCGTTGTCGACCCAGTGATCGACGATGAGCACGCCCGAGAGCTCCTGCTGCGAGTAGGTCTTGAGCGCTTCCTGCACGTGCTGCTCTTCCGACGAGGCGCTCATGTCACCCGCGGTGGTCGACGCCTGGTAGCTCTTGTTGAGCACCGAGACGTACGAGTCGAGGATCTTCGAGATCTCCGCGCGCGCGCGGGAGTCGGCCGTCGAGCGGCGCAGCGCCGCGTTCTTCACGCCCGAGGTGATCCCGACGCCGTAGAAGACCTTGCCCTTGTCGCCGCCGAACGCGCCCGAGCCCTTGTTGACCCAGTCCGGCCCGTTCGCATGCAGCACCTGGTTCGACATCTGCGGGCTGCTGCTGCCGCACGAGACCAGCACCGCCATCGCCATCGCTCCCATCAGCTTCTTCACGTGGACTCCTTCGTTGCGCGGCTGCCTGTCCAAAGGCCCCCGCAGTTTGTTTGTCGCAAAAATCTGGGCGCTAGAGCCCGCTGTTTTCCTTCGCGATCAACGCGGTGGCAAGATCTGCTCCCGCGCTCGTCCCCGCCTCTTCGGCGCCTGCCTGCTCCGCGTCGGCCGGCGTGCGCCCCACGCCCTTGGCCGTCTTCTGCACCGACGCGACCACCGCGCCGGAGCGGGCCTCGAGAACCCGCACATCGATGGAGACGGTCGCGGCCACTTGGGAGAATACATGCCCTCCCTGCGAAGTCCTGGCGGTGACCTGGATCACATAGGGCAGTCCGTCATTGTGCGCCAGCGCCCGGGCCTGCGGCTCGCCCGCCTGCGGGTTGGCCTGCGCGGAGAAGCCCTTCTTCGAGAGCGCCTGGGTGATCGGGCCGAAGGCGACCTCGGAGCCGATCAGCACCGCGCGGCGCGCCTTCTGCTGGACGCGACTGGCCGCGTCCTGGGCCTGCGTGCGCAGCTGGCCGGCGGTGGCGATGGCCGCGTCGTCGAGCGAGACATCGCGCGAGACGCTCGCCAGCTGGCGGGCGGCGTCGCGGTAGCGCACCAGTGCCGCCAGCGCGTCGCCCTTCTCCTCCTGCACCTGCCCTTCGCGATAGCGCGCAAGCATGGAGAGCGCGGTGCTCTTCGCCTCGGCGTCCTGCCGCTTGCGCTCGGCCAGGACCTCGGCGCGCGGCAGCTTGATGAGCACCGAGACGTCGTAGCGATCGATCGTCGTCGCCCCGGCTGAGCGCGAGCTCTTCTCCCAGTAGACGTCGACCACCTCGGCCGAGCGGATGAGCGCCTGCGCGCGGCTCTTGACCGTGTCGCTCATCGACTGCGACTCGGCCCCCAGATCGCTCGACTGCACGTCGGTGTGCAGCGAGCTGACCTCGACGCCGACGAACTTCGACGCCTCGTCGCGGGCCCGATCGGTGGCGGCGTTCTTCCCGTCGTCGAGCGACTCGGCCCCCTCCTTCATGCCGCTGAAGTAGAGCGCGTCGGGAGCCTGCGGCGGCTTGAGCAGCCACGCGGGAGGCCGCGGCACGCTGGTGGTGCGGATCACCGCCGGCGCCTCGGCGGCGCAGCCACCGAGCAGGGCCGCGCTGCCGAGCGCGAGCGCCGAGAAGATCGAGATGGTTTGTGTACCAAATATTGGCATGCGAACGATTTTCCCGGGCACCCGCTAGCTCCCGCTGGGCGCCGGGGCGGTCTGCGTCTGCACCCGGGCCGCGTCCGACTGCAGGTGTTTCACCTGGTCGCGCTCGTCCAGGTACGACGCGTCGTTGGTGAGCTGGTAGGCCTTGTCGAACATCGGCAGCGCCTTGTCATACGCGCCGGCGAATCCGTAGGAGAGGGCGAGATCGCCGTAGGCCTTGGCCAGCTGGCTCGACTTGATCTTGGGGTTCTTCTCGCTGTCGTTGATGGCCGAGGTGAAGGCGTCCTGCGCCTTCTGCCACTCGCCGCGCTGGGCCCAGCCGATGCCGCCCTCCAGCTGCGGCAGGTCCGAGTCCTTCTCGAAGTTCGCGTACTGGTACTCCTGGTGCGGCACGATCGCCTTCAGGAAGCGGCCCACCACCTCGCGGCGGGCGGCGGAGAAGAGCGCCTCGCGATCGATCGGCTGCGGGCGGTCGGCGTCGAGGCCGTAGTTGGTGTCGGTCCGCTTCTCCTCGTAGCGCTTGGCGATGAGCAGGGAGCCGGTGGCGACATCGACCACCTTGAACGTGCAGAGCACCCGCGCGTCGCCGCGCAGCGTGTGCATGGTGTGCGGCTTGCCGTCCTTGTCTTGCGAGTGCTCGTCGTTGGGCGTCTCCTGGTAGCGCTCGTCGACGTCGCCGAAGATCAGCGCGCCGGCGGTGACCAGCTTGCCCAGCTTGGCCGCGGACTTCGGGTCGGCCAGATCGCTCGCGGAGAGCTTGAGCTCGTGCATCACATCGGCCATGCGCTGGCGATCGATCACCTGGAAGCGCTGCGCGGAGACCAGCTGCTCCTCGACCGCGTCGGCGAGCGCGCGCGGCGAGTTGGCGTTGCCGGCGTAGCGGAAGTCGCCCAGGCCCACGCTCGAGTAGGGGGCCATGTTGATCTCGGCGGGGCGCATCACCGGCACCTTGATGGCGACGGTTCCACAGGCGGCGAGGCACGAGGCGAGGGTCGCGGCGGTGAGCGCGCGGAGGACGAAGTGCTGTCGCATGGGAGAAAACCCCTGGCGCGAAGATGGGTGCGCGGGCCGATGGAGAGACGCAGGCTCGCTGGGGGCACGATCGCTACCTTGCAGGCGGGCGCGGGTCAACAGAGCGCGAGCCGCGGGCCCGCCGCCGCGTGGCCGCTTGCACAGTTGGAGCGCCCTGCAGTAACGAGTGCCCATGTCCGACCTCCGCCGCCGCTCGCTCCCGCTCGCTGCCGCCCTGCCCCGCGCTCTGCGCGCCGCGCTCGCTTCTGCCCTCTGCGGGGTGCTCTGCGGGCCGCTCGCCGCGCGCGCCGAGCCGGCCGCCGACGCGACGCTGGCGCTGGCGGCCTTCGAAGCGCGCGCGGGCGCCACCGACGACGAGGCCGCGCTGGTGGCCGACATCCTCACCGCGACGCTGGTCAACGACGGCAAGCTCCGCGTGGTCGAGCGGGCGCAGATCGCCAAGGTGATGAAGGAGCAGCAGCTCGCCGCCTCCGGGCTCACCAGCGACACCGTGCAGGTCAAGGTGGCGCAGCTGGTCGGCGCGCACTGGATCCTGGTCGGCACGCTGCAGGAGAGCGGCCGCACCTTCACGCTGGCCGGGCGTGCGGTCGACTCCTCGACCGGCCAGGTGGCGTTTGCCGACACGGTGCAGGTCAAGAGCAAGGATCAGCTCACCGCCGGCGCGCGGCTGCTCGCGCACAAGCTGCAGGACAAGCTGGTGGGCGGCCAGACTGCCGCTTCCGCGCTCGACGAGTACGACGTGCCGCAGCTCAAGGAGGCCGCGCGCCAGCTCGCGCAGCAGATCGCCGTCCGCTTCCCCAAGGTCGAAGGCCGCCTCGCCGAGGTGCTGCCGAACAACTCCGCCGGCTGCGTCTTCCCCGACCCCGGCGCGGTCTTCAGCGGCGAGCACTTCAGCGTGGTCGGCCGCGACACGGTGAGCGAGCAGGAGGCGGAGAAGGGCTTCTTCCTCGTCACCTCGATCTCCGCGAAGGGCTGTTCGGGCCGGGTCAAGCGCGCCGGCGGCGACGAGATCTCCAACGGCGACACCGTCCGCTCGCTGCCGCTCAAGGTCTCGATGGCGCCGCTCGCGGTGGGCGCCGGGACCGATCCGCAGGTCGGCCAGATCCTCTCGCAGGAGACGCGCGAGTCGCTCAAGAACCAGCCCGGCTTCGTCGTCGCCGACGACGCGCAGGTCAGCTTCGTCGGCCGCATCGGCGGCTCGCGCGGCCACCGGGTCATCGAGATGCAGGCGCTCGACAAGAGCGGCGCGGTGCTGCAGCGCTGGGACTTGACCGGCATCTTCTAGCCGTCCACCCGCGCCCCACGCGCCGACGCTGGCGCCCGCAGAAAGAGAGGAGCAGACGCGTGAACGCCTATCTGCTCATCTTCCTCGCCAACCTCTCGACGCTCGTCTTTCCGCTGCCGGAAGAGATCACGTTGCTGGCCGCGGGCTATGCCGCGCGCCGAGGCGAAGCGACGCTCGCGGGCGCGCTGGGCGCGGCCTGGGCCGCGATCATGATCGGCGACTGGCTCACCTTCTTCGCCGGAAAGTCGCTGCTGCCGCGGCTGCTGGCGAGCAAGCTCGGGCGCAAGATCGTCAAGCCGGAGTGGCAGGAGTGGGCGAACGGATTCGTCCACCGCCACGGCGTGCGCGCCATCGCCATCGGCCGCTTCCTGGTCGCGCTGCGCGGGCCGGTCTATCTCGCCATCGGCGCGGCGAAGTACAGCACGCAGAAGTTCCTCGCCATCAACGGCCTGGTCGGCCTGACTGAGGTCGGCATCGTCGTCGGCACCGGCTATCTCATCGGCCCGTCCGCGCAGAGCGAGCACCGGCTGCGCATCGTCGACTACGCGATCGCCGCGTTCCTCTTGCTGGTGACGGTGGTGATCCCGATCCTCTTCAAGAAGTTCGTCTTGAAGAAGAGCGGGCGGCTCGCGTCCGCGCCAGGAGCGGGCGCGAGCGGCTCGTCCTGATTGTCATGCGCCACCCGCGCGCGCCTTCTTCTCGGTTCCCTTACACATTGAACATGAAGTGCATCACGTCGCCGTCCTGCACGACGTACTCCTTGCCTTCGATGCGCAGCGCCCCCTTGGCGCGCGCGGCCGCCTCGCTGCCCAGCTCAAGCAGCGTGTCCCAGCGGATCACCTCGGCCTTGATGAAGCCGCGCTCGAAGTCGGTGTGGATGACGCCCGCCGCGGCCGGCGCCTTCCAGCCCTTCTGGATCACCCACGCGCGCGTCTCTTCCGGGCCGGCGGTGAAGTAGCTCTGCAGGCCGAGCAGCTCGAAGCCGGCGCGGGCGAGCTTGTGCAGGCCCGGCTCGGAGAGGCCGAGCGAGCCCAAGAACTCGGTGCGCTCCGCCTCGGGCAGCTCCTGGATCTCCGCCTCGACCTTCGAGCAGATGGCGACCCAGCGGGCCCCTTCGCGCTCGGCGATGGCGACCACCTTCGCGACCAGCGGATCGTCCTTCGCCTTGGCCGGATCCTCGCCGATGCGGGCGAGCTGCTTCTCGTCGACGTTGGCGACGTAGAGCACCGGCTTGGCCGAGAGGAGGAACAGCTCGCGCACGCGCGGCGCCTCCTCGTCGGTGAACTTCAGGCTGCGCGCCGGCTTGCCCGCGTCGAGCGCCGCCTTGATCTTGTCGATGAGCAGCAGGTCGAGCTTGGCGTCCTCGGCCGGCTTGCCCAGGCCCTTGGCGTCCTTGGCCGCGCGCTCGCGCTTCTTGTCGAGCGACTCGAGGTCCTTGAGCATCAGCTCGGTGTCGACGACCTCCTTGTCGCGCTCCGGATCGACGCCGCCGTCGACGTGCACCACGTCGCCGTCCTCGAAGCAGCGCAGCACGTGCGCGATGGCCGAAGCCTCGCGGATGTTGGCGAGGAACTTGTTGCCCAGCCCTTCGCCCTTCGAAGCGCCCTTCACCAGGCCGGCGATGTCGACGAACTCGAGCGCGGCGTAGATGGTCTTCTTGCTCTTGTTGACCGTCGCCAGCTTGGGCAGCCGCGCGTCGGGCACCGGCACCACGCCGACGTTGGGATCCTTGGTCGCGAAGGGATAGTTCGCGGCCAGGACATTCGCGCCGGAGAGCGCGTTGAAGAGCGTGCTCTTGCCCACGTTGGGCAGGCCGACGATACCGATGGAGAGACCCAAGGCTGCCTCGAGAGAAGAAGTGGTTGGGGCGCTTGGATTCGAACCAAGATAGCGGGATTCAAAGTCCCGCGTCCTGCCGTTAGACGACGCCCCATCAAGCGGCTTGCAGAGCGCGACCTTCTACTCGAGATGGCGCGCGCCGGGAAGCATCCGGCCGCGTTGAGCGTCGCGAAACCAGCCCGGGACGGTGTGGCCCCTTCGTGGCCAGTCACAGCAGAGGGACGGGAGAACCTGACGCCGTCATCGCGGCGCCAGTTCGCCGTACCAGTAGGTCGAGGTGACGCCGCCATCCATCAGGAAGTCGCTGCCGGTGATGAATCCGCCGTCCGGGCCCATCAAGAGTGCGCCGACCGACGCCACCTCGTCCGGCGTGCCCGGGCGTTTGGCCGGCGAGAGTTCGATCATGCGTCGATAGCCTTCACCGCGAGGACCTCTGAGCTCATCGTTGGCGAGCGGCGTGATGATGATGCCGGGGCTGATGGTGTTGATCCGCGCGCCCCGCGTGCCCCAGCGCACCGCCTCGGCCATCACGCGCAGGGAGTTGCCTCGTTTGGCGAGTTGGTAGGCATGCAGCGAATCGGTGACCTGGTCCGGCTGCAAGAAGGGGAGTCCGAGGAGCGCCTCGACCGGCGTCGTCGCCAGTGCCTTGTGCTGCTCGACTGTCAGCGGCGGAAGTCGATGTCCCGACTGCGACGCGATGACGACACCCGAGCCTCCGTGCGCGATGACCTTGCCGAACTCCTCGAGGATGAGCGCGGTGCCGTACAGATCGACCTTTAGAATCGTCGACGGCGAGGCCTGCGACGGAGAGACGCCCGCCGCCTGGATGAGCCCGGTGATCGGGCCAAGTGCCGAGGCGGTCGCGACCAGTTGCTCCACGGCCGGTCGCGACGACGCATCGACCGCCGCCGTGCTCACCTCGTAGCCGGCGTTCTCCAAGACCGTCGCGGCGGCATTCGCATTCTCCTGGCGCAGATCGGCGAGGACGATGTGCTTGCCGACGCCGACCCGCCGCGCGATGGCCTGGCCGATCTGACCGGCTCCGATGACGACGATGACCTCTTTCATGGCAGGTCCCTTTCTGACTGCGTGATGCGTTAGCGGCCGGTCTGCTTCAGCGCGCTCTCGGGAAGGCGGGCGCCAGTCGCCGTGAGCGGTGCGGCGCCGGCCTCGATCTGCTGCAGTTCACCTGCCGTGAGCAGGACCGACGTCGCGCCGAGGTTCTCCTCGAGCCGCATCAGCTTGCGCGTGCCGGGGATCGGCACGATCCAAGGCTTGCGCGCGAGCAGCCACGCGAGCGCGATCTGCGCGCGGGTGGCTGACTTCCGCTCTCCTGCCGATCCGCTGGCGGCCCATAGCCTGAGCTCATCGCCATACAGCCGAGACCGAGTGCGGAGACCTCTAGATTGCTCTTCCCGAGCTTTCGCGTCTGCATTTCGTGCTCCGCGGCGAGGAGTTCACGGCTTCCTTGGATGGCAGCTGATACACGCGCGAAGTCATAAAGAAACACGAACAAATCGCATGGGCCACGTAGGAAAACTTCATGATCCCTGGATCCCAATTACGCGGGTTGCCGCCAGCGCGAGCTTCACGATCGGCTCGGACAGCTGTTCAACGCCACGTCGTGGCCGAGGAATGGCTCGCCCTTTTGCGTGATCCGATGGTCAACTCCCGGCCGCGCCGGGCGCACGCGGGTGAGCCGCTCCGGCCCGCGTTTGCGCGCGGGCATCGGCGCGAGCCAGCCGCGCGAGCGGCGGCTCTCCTGCCCGCGCCGCACCGGACCTGGAAATTGGCCCCTCGCGGCGATCGGTGCGACCTTGGCGCCTCGGCGCTCGGGCGCGTCCACTCGTCCGATTTGAACGCTGGCCTCCCGATCTATGCTTGAGGATGATGGAACTCTTTCCGCCCGCGCCGTCCCAGACCGCCCCGCTCCTGCACCGCGCCGCGCGCGGTGAGTCGGGCCAGGCGGTGGTCGAGGCGGCGATCATCCTGCCGGCGATGATCTTCCTCATCCTCTGCATCCTGCAGCTGACCCTGCTGCAGCAGGCGCGCATCTCGGTCGAGTACGCCGCCTTCAACGCCGCGCGGGTCGGCATCGTCCACAACATGAACAACGGGATCGACGGCTCCGACCCGAGCGGCATGATGCGCAACGCCGCGGTCTATTCGATTCTCCCCTCGTACGGCCGCACCGACTCGATGGCCGCGATCACCGCCACCCAGGCCAAGTACGAATCGGACGACACGGCGATGCGCGCGCGCGGCCTGTCCATCATCAAGGTCGGCGTGCTCAACCCGCACAAGGGCGACTTCGCCACCTTCGGCGCGCACCTGAACGGCAAGGAGATCGACTTCGACGACATGCGCCCGGCCGCGCTCTCGGCGACGCTCTTGTCGATTCAGGTCCGCTATCTCTTCGAGCTGCGCGTGCCGTTCGCCAACAAGATGATTCAAGCGATCTGGTTCGCCTCGCAGGTCGGCCTGCTCAATACCTGGACCGGGTTCGATCTCTCGAACCCCACCATCGGCTCGGCGAGCGGGCCGAGCGCGGTGAACACCAGCATCACCGCCGGCGGCGGCGCCGGCATCTTGCAAGACGGCATGCCGGGCGGGCTCAACATGGCCGCGCTCTCCGGCCTCGCCACCGGCGGCCGCTTCTATATGCCGGTCGACGCCTGGTTCACCATGCGCATGCAATCGAACCCTTACTATCAGTGGGCGGCGCCATGATCCTCTGGCTGCATCGGCTGCGCCGCGACGAAGAGGGCCAGACGCTGGTCCTCGGCGCGGTCTTTGGAATCATCCTCGCCCTCTGCGTGCTCGGCACCGTCAATATGGGCCGCGCGGTCTACGAGAAGATGCAGGTACAGACCGCCTGCGACAACGGCGCCTATAGCCAGGCCGCAGTGGAAGCGCGGGTATTGAACCTCACCGCCTATACCAACCGCGCGATGGTCGTTCATTACTCGTCGATCATGGCGGCAACTTCGTATCTGACGTGGCTGCAGTTCACCTACGCGTTCGTCCATTTCTTCGCGCAGGTATTGGAAGCGATTCCCGTGCTCACCGCGGCGGTGACCGCGGTCGACAACGTCTTTCACGTGCTGATGGATATCATGGACGGCGCGATCGAGCTGATGACGCCGGTCATCTCCGCCGACAACGTGGTGCTCTGGGCGCTGCAGGAAGGGGCCTGGCTGGGGCTCTTCAACAACCGCCTCTCGATGATTCCCCCGGAGGCCCACTCCGGAGACTCCAACAGCGATCCTTATCAACCGATCTGGCCCAATGCGATCCCCGACGCGAATCAGAAAGTGTTCGCCCAGACGCGCGGAAACCAGACCATCGCCGCCAGCACCTACCAGTCGCTCGGCGTCCTGATGACGAACTTCACCGCCAACCCCGTCATTCAAGAGGCGCGGTTGCACATGATCGAGATCGCCAATTCGGCCCGCTCGCCTTGGACGGCCTATGGCGATCGATACAACAACGCGAGCCTGTCGCCGCTCGCGCGTCACTGGGCCTGGCCGCTCGGCATCTGCAACGCGAAGGTCGGCATCGTCGCGCGCACCGAGCTGGGCAGCTGGGACCCCAGCTTTTGGAGCATCACCAAGTTCGGCGGCGAGGTCTATTCGGGCAGCCGCGCGCAGATGTCGATCCACTGCTCCTTCTTGGGGATCCCCATCTCCGACGTCTTCAGCATGCTCTCGTTCACCGCGCTCGACGAGGCGCTGCCGGTCGGAACCGAGTCGCAGTTCCAAGGCGACGCGGCGAGCGGCCTGCTCGCCACCATCCTCGCGACGATCTTCAGCGGCGACTTCCAGGCGGCGGCCGCGGACGCCGCCGCCGGTGCGGCCATTCCTTCGTATCTCGATCGCCGCATCACCTGGATCAGCCCCTATGTCTACTTCGCGCCGAGCACCAAAGTGGGCCCCTCGGGCGGCACCAACGCGGTCGCGACCGGCCTGGGCAACTTCGGCCAGCCCGACGTGATCTTCGGCCTCGCGCGCCAGCGGGCCGACTTCAACCGCAACCAGCAGGTGTTCGGCAGCCAGTTCAAGAACATCATCGGCGGCGCCACCAACGCGGGCGAGGTCGACTTCACCTACAACGGCAACGACTGGCCGACGGTGCCTGGACTCAATGGCTTCTTCCAATTGCACGAAGGCTTCAATGCCCTCTGCGCGGCGCAGACCTACTATCACCGCCCCGGCGATTGGAAGGAGATGCCCAACTTCTTCAATCCGCTCTGGTCGGCTCGCTTGATGCCTTTCATGGAGTCGAACGCCGCGGTCGCCGCCCGGGTGAGCACCATTCCCGTCCTCCAGCAGAACCTGCTTCATTAGCCAGGATAGGACGCCGATATGTCCCGATTGCGCAAAAGGATGAAGCGCGGCCTGCGCGGCCCAAGCGGAGTCGACGGCGAATCCGGCTCGGCGATGACCGAGGCGGCCATCCTCATTCCCATCCTCATCCTCATCCTCTACTGGTCGTCGGCGATGACCGACGTGATGGTGATGAAGATCAAGGCGCAGGAGGCGACCCGCTTTGCGCTCTGGGAGATGACCGTCTTCCGCTCGCCCGCGGACATCGGCGCCGATGTGCAGAGCCGGTTCGCCGACATGAAGAGCGCCGCGAGCGTGAACAGCGCCAACACCGGTCTCTTGATGTACCCGCAGTCGTCCCAGATCGGCTGGCAGACGAATATCAATCCCAGCGCGGCCATCGTCGATATGGCCGGGCCGATCACGCTGCCCACCACCGGCCAGGGCTTCATCGACGACCTGGTGAACATCGCGCTCAACTCGTTCGTCTCGTCGGTCAACGGCGCGGTGCGACGCCAGCAGTACGACATCAGCGGCTCCGCCTCGGCGACAGTGACGCTCGCCCGCTCCTCGCACGCCGGCTCGGTCATCTTGAACGGCGGCGACTTCGCCGGCCACGCGGCCGGCGGCGGGCAGGATCTCGGCGTCCCCAACACCATCGCGAACTTCTCGTTCCAGACGCCGTTCGCGAGCGAGCGGCCGATGCGGCTCGTCTACGACTCGTGGAAGGCCTGGCCCAAGCCGGCGATGTACACGACGACCAACCAGACGCCCGGCGCATTGCAGGATCCGTCGGTGTCGCCGAGCAATACCTATCCGGTGGTGGAGTCGATGGTCTCCAACCAGGTGAACAAGATCGCCTTCTTTGGAATGGGCCAGAGCAGCTTCCTCAACGACATCAATCGGATAATGAATACGATCCTCAGCTCGGGGTTCACCCAGACGGTGCTGGGCGGAAACCTGCCGAATATCTTTGGCACCGACCCGATGGACCATTCGCTCGGAGATGTGACCAGCGGCGAGCACACCGGCAACGTCAGCTTCAGCCGCGGGCCGATCACCATCCTTCCGGTGGCGGCGCCCGACGTCTCGTTCGCGCCTGGCGCGGGTTTGATGACCAACCGCATGGGCGACATGGGCAGCAGCAACACCAGCGTGTTCCACAACGACGATATGTCCGATATGGGCGCGGGCGCGGACTCGTCGCGATATACCGTGCCGTATCGGATCAATACCCAATACTGGAAGAACGACGGCGGCACCGGCAGCAACACGATGGGTTCGAGCGTCGGCAGCGCGCCGGCGGCGCTGACCACCAACAACAAGTATGTGGCGGCCTATAGCTGCCGCGGCCACTACTTCGCCGGCGCGACCAATGCGCAGGTGACCGATCCGCACCTGCGATATCGGCTGATCAACAACTGCACCTATTAAGTTGGAAGACCCGGGATTCGATATGAGCGCCACCTCCATCCTCCTCCGCGCTGGACGCACGCTTCTCGGCACGACCGGCGCCGTCGGCGTGCTCGCGCTGGGGGCCTGGCTCGGCGGCGCGATGCAGCCCGCCCGCGCGGTGGGCGGCCCCGGCGTCCGCATGCCGCGAGCTACCGAGGAAGAGACGAAGGGATATCCGCGCAAATCGACCGAGCCGCCGCTCGCCCCCAACGGCAAGCGGGCGCGCCCCGACGACGCGGCGGATACGGCCAGCGAGATCCCGCTCGGCGATGTATTGGCGGTCAACGGCCAGCCGATGCAGATGTCGATCTTCACCACCATCGATACGCCCGAACAGGTGATTCAGTACTATCGGGATGCGTTCGAGAAGCGCGGCCTGCAGCCCATCTCCTTCGCGCGCGCTGCCGCTGGACATATCTCCGTCTTCAGCCCGCAGGACGGAATGCAGCGTTTCATCAATGCGCTTCCGCAGGCCGACGGGCAGACGCTGGTGATGGTCGGCATCACCAATCCGCGCAAGATGCCCAAGCTGCTCAACGGCGCCGAGGACGCGCCGTTCCCGGTTCCGAAAGAGAACCGCGGATACCTCGGATATGCCTCGGAGGACGCGGGCGCCCGCGCGCAGACCGGCCAATATGTCAGCTCGCTCTCGGTGGCCGAGGTGCTCGCGTTCTATCGCAAGGAGCTGGCGGCGGCCGGGTTCAAGGAGCAGGAGGGCGGCGGCGGGCCGCTCACCGTCTTCGTGCACGGCGGCGTGAGCATCTCGGTGGCGCTGCAGCAGCTCGATACCAAGTCGGGCTCCGCGGTGTTCGTCAACCGCGTCGAGGGGGGGGCGCGATGAACCCGCTCATTCCCGCCCGTCGCAGGCTGGCGGCGTGGGCGGGCGCGACCCGCGCCCTCTTCTCTCGAGCGCGCGCCCTTCAGAAGCGCGGCCAGAGCGGGCAGGCGACCAGCGAGAGCGCGGTGCTGCTCTTCACCACGCTGGTGGTCACCACCGGCGTCGGCGGCTGGCTGCTCAATTCGCACCCGGCCTGGCTGAACGCGCTGAGCATCCATATCCACAGCTTCTATTTCTTGCTCTCGCTGCCGTTTCCGTAGAGCGCGCCGCGCCGGCGCTCAAGGGCCCGCGTCTGGATTGGCGTCGCCGTTGAGCAGGCTGGCCGGGATCCCTTCATCGGGGATGGGCGTCGCGATCAGCGAGTGCGCGCCGGTGTGTCCGCTCGCCCGCAGCTCGGTCACGCGCCCCCGGCTCTCGCTGCGCACGAGGCCGTAGAGCGGCACCGCGTCGGAGCGCCAGACGGTGGAGCGCTCCGCTCCCTTCGCGAACCGCACACGGTCGGTGTCGAAGGTCCCCGCGAGCACCTTGATCTTGGTGTGATGCGCGATCTGGATCGACGCTCCCGTCCGCTCTGGGAGCGGCTTTGCGTGCTTCTTGTTGTCGGCGAGGGCCTGCACGGGGATCTCGAACGCGGTCTGGCCGGCGACGTACGCGATGACCCGCTCGAGATTCTCCATGCGCGAGGGATCGCCGTGCACCAGCAGGCGCAGCGCGGTGGGAATGGCGCCTTCGGCAATGCTGTCGATCTCCATCCAGAACGAGCCGTCGGGCATCGGGGGCGGGAGCACGGTGAGGAGCACCCGCGCCGTCCGCCGGCCCTTCTGCGTCACCGCATATTCGACCCAGGCGCCGACTTCGGCGTGGAAGGGCCCGAGCGCCTCGAGCAGGTCGGGAGCGGCGAAGTCGAGCAGCGGGGCTGGCGGCTCGGCGGGCGGCGCGCGCAGCCGGTCTTTCATCGAAGGCGGCACCAGGATCCCCCCGGTCGCGCGCACGGTGCCGCCGTCGGCGATGCCCGTGGCCAGGGTCGGCGGATTCAGCGCAGCCGCGCTGGGCGCGGGCGCGCGCGCACTGTCCGCGTCGGCGCGGCGGGCGGCGAGCGCCACCACCAGCGCGAGCGCGGCCGGGACCGCCAGCGCGGACAAAGCTGCGGAGGAGATGCGGAGCTGGATGCGCGCGTTCATCGGGCCGCGAATGTAGCGCAAGCGCTGCGCGCGCCGCGTCGGTCGCCGGGACGCGCAACCTCGCTCGGCGCTCTTCGGCGCGACCCGATGGCGTGCATTGCCGCGGCGGCCGGGCGCGCCTTTGAGGCACAATGCGCGGGTGGATCCGCGCGTGTCTCCATCTGCAGCGAGCCCCGGGTCCGACATGGCGGGCGCGCCGCCGCCGAGGGGCGGGCTGCGCGCGATCAACGCGCTCCTCTTCGGCGCGTTCTCCACCGTCGGGTTCGGCCTGGTCGCGCGCCCCGCGCTGCTGGCGGTTCGCAGCCTGGGCCTCTTCGCGCCCACGCTGCCGTGGGACGTACCGCTGGGCCGGCTCTTCCTGCTGCTCGCGCTCGCGCTCGCGGTGGAGACGATCCGGCTCGGCGTCGCCGTCGCCTCGGGCGCGAAGCTGCGCGCGCGGGCGCGTGTGCCGCTGCTCTTGCTCGTCGTCGCCGCGTTTGCCGCGCGGAACTTTGCTGGAGAGCCGCTCGCGCCGGCTGCGCCGGTTGCGCGGCTCGTCTCCGCGCTGCGGGCCTGCGCCGACGCGCTCGACCGCGCCTATCCTGAGCGGGCGCGCTACCAGCCCGACGAGGCCGCGCTCGACCAGGCGCTCGCCGCGGTGGGCGGCTCGACCTTCGTGTACCGCGGACACGAACTCCCGCTGCGCGCGCGACTCATCGGCGGCGCCGAGCGGCCGCAGGGGATCCCTCGCGCGCAGCGCGGCGACCGGCCCGGCGATCTCTACGTCGCCATCTCCGCCGATGGCAGCCGCGCCTATCTCTCCGCGCTCACGCTCGACGATGCGGGCAGGCCGCAGATCCTCCAGACGGTCGCCGGTCGCCCGCTCATCATCGAGGCGCGCGCGGGCACGCACAGCGCGCCCGGGAGGGATCCGCTGGTGCCGGAGTATCCCGGCATGCGCACGCCCTCGCAGGGAAAGGCCGGCGCGGCTCGATAAAAAAAGCGCCGCGCCGGCTCGGAGGAGCGGGCGCGGCGCGGCAGCACGCGGCTCGTTCTTCGGGCGCCTTAGATATCGAGGTTCGCCACGTCGAGCGCGTTCTTCTCGATGAACTCGCGGCGCGGCTCGACCGCGTCGCCCATCAGCGTGGTGAACATCAGCTCCGCCTCGGCGATGTCGTCCGCGTGCACCTCGAGCAGCGTGCGCTTGGTCGGATCCATGGTGGTGGCCCAGAGCTGCTCGGGGTTCATCTCGCCCAGACCCTTGTAGCGCTGGATGGAGAGGCCCTTGCTCGCCTGCCGCTTGACCAGCTCGAACAGCTCCACCGGCGTGCGCGCGTCGACCGGGATCGAGTCGCTCCCCTCCTCGCCCAGCTCGAACGGCGCCTTGCCGAGCGCCGCGAACGACGCCAGCAGCTTCTTGAGCTCGGCGAAGTCCGCGCCCGCGACCAGCGCCGCGTCGATCGACGTCGAGCGGACCGCGCCGTTGTGGCCGAGCTTGACGACGATCTTCTGCGCGCCCTCGCTCGCCGCGTCCACCTCGAGCGAGACGGTGCACGTCTCGTCGGGTTGCTGCCGCTTGATGGTCGCCTCGAGATCGCGCGCCACCTGCGCGAGCGTCTCCGCCTGCGCCGGATCGCGCAAGAGCTGCGGCTCGATGCGCGCATCCTCGAGCACCGCCGAGACGACGCGCCCGTCGCGCCGCTTGTCGACCTTGGCGAGCAGCCGGCTGTACTTGAGCACCTGCTCGAGGATCGCCTTGAAGGCCGCGCCGCGGATCTCGGTGCCGCCCGCGCCGCGCACCACCGCGTCCTTGGTGCCCAGCTCGAGCAGGTGCGCGTCGAGCGCCGCGTCGTCCTTCATGTAGATCTCGCTCTTGCCCTTGGCGACCCGGTAGAGCGGCGGCTGCGCGATGTAGAGGTGGTGCTTGATCACGCCGTCGGCCAGCTGGCGCGTCACCACGTCGTGCATCTGCCGGTAGAAGAACGTGAGCAACAGGGTCCGGATGTGGCTGCCGTCGACGTCGGCGTCCGTCATCAAGATGATCTTGTGGTAGCGCAGCTTGGAGATGTCGAACTCGTCCATCCCCGGCGCGCGGATGCCGCAGCCGATGGCGGTGATCAAGGTCGAGATCAGCTCCGACGAGAGCATCTTGTCGACCCGCGCCTTCTCGACGTTGAGGATCTTTCCGCGCAGCGGAAGGATCGCCTGCGTGCGCCGGTCGCGCCCCTGCTTGGCCGAGCCGCCTGCGGAGTCACCCTCGACGATGTAGAGCTCGCACTTGCTCGGGTCGCGCTCCTGGCAGTCGGCGAGCTTGCCCGGCAGCGAGGCGGAGTCGAGCACGCCCTTGCGCCGCACCGTCTCGCGCGCCTTGCGGGCCGCGATGCGCGCGCGCGCCGCGTCGGCGACCTTCGCCATCACCTTCTTGGCGATGCCGGGGTTCTCTTCCCAGAACGAGACGAGCTTCTTGGCCACCAGCTCCTCGACGATGCCCTTCGCCTCGGTGTTGACCAGCTTGCCCTTCAGGTTTCCTTCGAACTGCGCGCCGGGGATCTTCACCGAGACGACCGCGGTGAGGCCTTCGCGCACGTCCTCGCCGGAGGGAGATTCTTTGATCTCCTTCCACGAGCCGGCCTCTTCGCCGTACTTCACGATGGTGCGGGTGAGCGCGCTCTTGAAGCCGATCAGGTGCGGCCCGCCGTCGACGGTGTTGATGTTGTTGGCGAACGAGAAGAGCTTCTCGTCGAAGCCGTCGTTCCACTGCAGCGAGACGCGGACTTCCGAGCCGTTCTGCTCACCGACCACCGAGATGGGCGGGTCGAAGATGAGCGTCTTGTTCTTGTTGAGCAGCTCGACGTAGGCGGCGATGCCGCCCTCGTAGTGGAAGTCGTGCGCCTTCTCGCTGCGCTCGTCGAGCATGGTGATGCGCAGGCCGGGGTTCAGGAACGACAGCTCGCGCAGGCGGTTGGCGAGCACGTCGAAGTTGAACTCGGTCGCCTCGAGCACGGTGCCGTCGGCCTTGAAGGTGATGCGCGTGCCGCGCGTGCCCGCGTCGGGATCGACGCTGATCACGCCGACCGGGACGCCCTTCTCGTAGCGGCGCTGGTAGTGCTTGCCCTCGCGCCAGACCTCGACGATGAGCCACTCGGAGAGCGCGTTGACGCAGGAGACGCCGACGCCGTGCAGACCGCCTGAGACCTTGTACGAGCTGCCGTCGAACTTGCCGCCCGCGTGCAGCTTGGTCATCACCACGTCGATGGTGTCCATGTTCTCGGTCGGGTGCGGGCCGACCGGGATGCCGCGGCCGTCGTCGCGCACCGAGAGCGAGCCGTCGGTGTGGATGACCATCTCCACCTTGGTGGCGTGGCCGGCGAGCGCCTCGTCCACCGAGTTGTCGATCACCTCGTAGACGAGGTGGTGGAGCCCCTCGATGCCGACACCGCGGATGTACATGTGCGGGCGCTTGCGGACGGCCTCGAGACCTTCGAGAACCTTGATGCTGTCGGCGGAGTAGCTGTTGTCCAAAGCGATGACCTCGCGGCTTTTTGCAAATTTTTTTGAAGCCTGTTTTGGTAACATGCGCGATCGCGCGGGTCAAGCAATTCCGGGGCCAGATGCGGCGCCGTGGCGCGCCCCGATCGGAGCCGGATTTTCCCTCGGAGGAGCGTCTCCGCAGCCCGACCGGAAACGGGCGCGCGATCGCGGAAGGATCGGCGCGCCTTTTTGGTAATCGATTTTGCAAATTTCGATAATCGTTTGTACCGCAATGATTGCCGGTTTTCTCAGCCGCCCACCGCGTCGGCGATGCGCCCGGCGCGGACCTGGTAGAGCCGCACGTCGCCCCGCTCTCCCCGCGCTTCGCGCAGCGCTCCCACCAGGTGGTTGGCGTCGGTGGTGGTGAGCAGCACCTGGCCGGCGAGCGCGGCGAGCGACTTCATCAAGAAGGCGTTGCGCTCGGGATCGAGCTCGCTGGAGACATCGTCGAGCAGCAAGAGCGGCGCGCGGCCTTGCTGGGCACGCAGATTTTCGATCTCGCCGATCTTGAACGCGAGCACGATCGCGCGCGCTTGTCCCTGGCTCGCGAACGCGCGCGCCGGCTTGTCTCCCAGCGCGATCGCGAGATCGTCGGCGTGCGGGCCAACCGAGGTGAAGCCACGCAGGCGATCGCGAGAGAGCCGCGCCCGCAGGCCTTCGGCGAGCCGCGCGGCGAGCGCCGATTCGCTCTCTCCCTCCACCGGCCCGAGCTCGCTGCCAGCGGCCTGGTACGAGAGCGAGAGCGGAGCTTCCCCGCGCGCCACCTCGCGGAACGCGCGCTCGGCGAACGGCGAGAGCTCGCGCAGGATCTCCTCGCGGCGCAGCCGGATGCGCGCGCCCGACTGCGCGAGCGGCCCGTCGAACGCCTCGCGCAGCGCGTCCGGCGCGCCCTGGCGCAACAGCTCGTTGCGGCTCTTGAGCGCGCGCAGATAGTCGCGCGCGTCCGAGAGCTGCGCGGGGTGACGGTTTTGCACGGCGCGATCGAGCAGCCGCCGGCGCCCGTCCGGGCCTGCGCGCACCAGCGAGAGATCCTCGGGCGTGAACGCGACCACCGCCAGCTCGCGAAACAGCTCGTCGGGATCGCGCAGCGGCTTTCCATCGAGGCGGGCCATGCGCCGCCCCTGCGCGATCTCGATCTCGACCGCGCGCTCGCCGCCGGCCATCTCGAAGCGGCCGATGACCTTCGCCGTCTCCGCGCCGAAGCGCACCAGCTCGGAGAGCCTTTGCGCGCGCAGCGGCCGCAGCGTGCAGGCGAGGTAGCAGGCCTCGAGGAAGTTGGTCTTCCCCTGCCCGTTCGGCCCCTCGAGAACAGTGGCCGATTCCGAGAGCGCGATCTGCGCCGGCTCGAGGTTGCGGAACGAGATGGTCTCGAGCGCGCGGAGGAGAACGGCCTACTCCTTGACGCAGAGATCGATGGGCACGCCGTTGCCGGCGGAGCGGCACTGGTAGTGCTTGGGGCAGCGCGGCGGCGGCGGCTTCTTCGCTGCTTCGACGTTGCCCGGCGTCGGATCCATCTGCGGCACGCTCATCCCGGCGTCGATCGCGGCGCACGGCAGCCCGCAGATCCCCTGCTCCAGCTGCTTGCCGTTCGCGTCGCTCTCCTTCATGCAGACCTGCGCGTGGCTGTCGCAGTCGTTCTTCGAGCGGCACGATTTTCCCAACCCGCGCGTGCGAGAATCCGCGGGCGGCTGCGCCTTGGACTTCGCGCTGGCCATCGGCGCGAGCAGCGCGAGCGCCAGAAAAATTTTGGCGGAGCCGGGAAGGAGCCGCACGCGCTTCAGATCCGCATCGGCATGATCACCGCCGTGTAGCGCGCGTCGCCGCCGCTCGGCTTGAGCACGCCCGGCGAGAGCTCGTCGCACAGCTCGAGCTTCACCTGCGGCGTGTCGATCACGTTGAGCACGTCCATCAGGTAGCGCGCGTTGAAGCCGATCGACAGCGGCGTGCCCGAGTACTCGACCTGGATCTCCTCCCGCGCGTCGCCGAGGTCCGGATTCTGGCTCGTCACCTTCAGCGTCGCCTCCGACAGCTCGAGCCGCACCGGGTTGGTCGCGCGATCGCTGGAGATCACCGTCATGCGCTTGAGCGTCTCGAGAAAGCGCGAGCGCTCGATGGTGACCACGCGCTCGGCCTCCTTGGGGATCACCTGCGCGTAGTCGGGGAACGCGCCGTCGATCAGGCGCATCACCATCGTCAGCTCGCCGCGGCGGAAGACGCCCGAGGTCTCGTTGAAGCCGAGCTCGCAGGGCGAGGTCGACGCTTCGTCGAGGAGGCGGCGCAGCTCGAAGAGGCCCTTCTTGGGGACGATCACGCCCTTCTTCAGCGCGAAGTCTCCCGGCGTGTTGCGATCGCAGAGCGCGAGCCGGTGCCCGTCGGTCGCCACCATCTTGAGCGTGCTGCCGGTGCCCTCGAGGTAGACGCCGTTCAAGTTGTGCCGCGTCTCATCCGCCGAGATGGCGAACTGGGTCTTCTCGATCATCTCGAGCAGCTGCGTCGGCTCGATGGCCACCAGCGCGACTTTGTCGGCGCGGGGAAACTGCGGGTACTCCTCGGCGGGCTGGCCGACGAGGTTGAACGTCGCCGTGCCGGAGCTGATCTGCACGCGGTTGTTCGCCTCGCGCTTGAGCGACACCGCCTTGTCCGGCAGCGAGCGGACGATGTCGTAGAGCTCCTTGTGCTTGAGCGCGACGGCGCCCGCCTTCTTCACCTCGGCCGGGTGCACGCCGGACACGCCGATCTCGAGATCAAACGCCGAGACGCGCAGGGAGCCGCCGCCATCGCCAACGGCCGCTTCCAGGAGAACGGAAGCGAGGATCGGCATCGTGCTCTTCTTCTCGACGATGCCCTGCGCGCGATAGAGCGCTTGCTGGAACTCATCGCGATCGATCTGAAGTTCCATGGTGCTCTTTGCCTTTCAAAAGTCTTCTACAGAGAAGCTCGTAGTAACCGTAGAGCCTGTGAACTTGTGGGCGGTGGCTGCAACCGCCTCGTGATCTCTACCAAACCGTCTGTGGCCCGAGCCTGGTGATGCCTGTGCGCGGCCTGTGTAGCAACCGTTCGCTCACTCGGTCAACACGCTTGCTGGCTGCGTTTCACAGCCCATTTCACAGGCTGCAGGGAACCGCGGCCTGAGCGCTATCCGCCAAGGCGGCGCGCGAGCGACTCGACGAGCGCGCGGAAATCTGCGTCCTCGCTCATCAGCTGCTCGATGCGGTGCTCGGCGTTGATGACCGTGCTGTGGTCCTTGCCGCCGAACTTCTCGCCGATGGCCGGGTAGCTGAGCGCGGTGATCTTGCGGGTCAGGTACATCGAGACCTGCCGGGCGCGCGCGATGCCCTGCTGGCGGCGATCGCCCTTGATGTCGGCCGGCTTCACCTGCATCCCGTCGGCGACCACCTTGATGATCGCGTCGACGTCCGGCTTGTCGCCGCGCACCACCAGCACGTTCTTGAGCACGTCCCGTGCGAGCTCGACGGTGATCGCCGCTCCGGTCAGGGACGCGAACGCGGCCAGGCGGATCAGGCTGCCCTCCAGCTCGCGGACGTTGCTGCGGATGTGCGTGCCGAGGAAGAGCGCTACGTCGTCGCTCAAGTTGATGCGATCGTTGGCGGCCTTCTTCTTCAAGATGGCGACGCGCGTCTCCATCTCCGGCTGCTGGATGTCGGCGATGAGGCCCCACTGGAACCGCGAGCGCAGCCGCTCCTCGAATCCCTCGATCTCGTTGGGCAGCTTGTCGCTGGTGACGAAGATCTGCTTACCGCCTTCGTGGAGCGCGTTGAACGTGTGGAAGAACTCCTCCATCATCTGCTTCTTGTTCCCGAGGAACTGGATGTCGTCGAGCAGCAGCACGTCGCACTTCTCGCGGTAGCGCGCACGGAACTCCGGCATTTTGTGCATCTCGAGCGCGTGGATGAGGTCGTTGGTGAACGCCTCGCTCGAGAGATAGACGACCTGGCAGTTCGGGTTCTGCTTGAGCGCGTGGTTTCCCACCGCGTGCACCAGGTGCGTCTTGCCCAGACCGACGCCGCCGTAGAGGAAGAGAGGGTTGTAGTGCTTGCCGGGCGCGTTCGCGACGGCGGTGCAGGCGGCGACGGCGAACTGATTCGACGGCCCGACGACGAACGAATCAAAGGTGTACTTCGGGTTGATTGTCAGCGGCCGCACCGGCGGCGGCGCAGAGTCGACCCGGCCTGGCGTGACGGTGGCGGTGAACGGCGACGGCCCTTCGCTCTCGCCGTCGGGACGCTCACGCACGACAAAGCGCACGTCGATGGGGCGTCCCGACTGCGCCTCGAGATCCTGCAGCAGCACGTCGAGCAGGTTGTCTCGGACCCAGTCGATCATGAACTTGCTCGAGTGGCCGAGCTGCAGCTCATTTCCCTCCAAGCTCAGCGGGCGGATCGGCTCGAAGTAGGTCTGGAAGGTATGCCGGGAAAGCCGCGCCCGGAGCCGCTCGGATGCATTTTTCCACAGGTCGATCGCGGCATCTTCCTTCGTGCCGTCAAAGTGTTCTGCCTGCGCGCTGCTCGAATCACCCGAACCGTCCACAGAGTTGTTCACAGCTGTGGACAAAGAACTAGACATCGGGACAACCTTTCCATAAAAACAGTGAATACAATACCTTGCGCGCCTTTTCGGGCGCGCCAACGATGTCGATCGGCTGCGGGATTGCCGTCCTTTTGCGGGGCTGCGGACTGGGATTGACCCTAGCAACAGCGCCCTGGACGATCAAGCGAGATCCGGATCGATCGGGCAAGGCGTTGGATCGACGCAGGATCAAGCGGGGCGCGGCCGGGATCGCATCCGCAGCGTTTGTGAATTGATCGCCCGAACGCGCAGTTCTCTTGACAATCCGTTCGATCGCGTGCTTTCAGTGCCGCGTTTTTTCCAGGCAGTCTTTTCCGCATCGATTGGAGTTGTGCCGTGAAGCGTACGTATCAGCCGAGCAAAGTGCGGCGAAACAAGGAGCACGGGTTTCGCAAGCGGATGGCCACGAAGCAGGGACGCGCGGTTCTCAAGCGCCGCCGGACGAAGGGCCGCAAGCGGCTCACCGTGAAGTCGGCGTCGAAGTAGTCGTTGAGCCCCGGCGCCCTCGCCTTCCCCAAGACTGCGCGGCTGCTGCGCCGCGCGGAGTTCCTTCGAGTCAAGGAGCAGGGCAAGGGCTTCGTCGAAGGACCGCTGGCCGCAAGCTATCTGGTGCGGCCGCTCCAGCCCACGCGGGCCTCCCCGGGAAATCCGGCGGTGGCGCGCGTGGGTCTTGTCGTTTCTTCGAAGGTGGGTGAATCGGTGCTGCGCAACCAGGTCAAACGGCGGCTGAGAGAGGCGGTTCGCCACGAGCTCTCCGCTCTGCCCGCGGTCGATCTGGTGCTGGTCGCCCGAGCTTCGTCCATCCATGCCTCGGTGGCTGATCTGCGCCGCTGGCTGCAGCGGGCGGCCAAACGCATCTCCGCCGCGCTTCCTCTACCCGCTCCCGAGAGCGAGTCGTGAGGACCCAGCCCCAGAGCACCCCGCTCGCCCCCGCCCGGCTTCATCCCGCGTTGTGGGCGCTCGCTCTCCCGCTGCGACTCATTGTATTTATTTATCAAAAACTGATCTCTCCCCTGCTCCAGCCGGCCTGCCGCTACGCCCCCAGCTGCTCTGCCTACGCAGCCGAGGCCCTGGCGCTGCACGGACCCTTTCGCGGCAGTTGGCTCGCCGCTCGTCGCCTTCTCCGTTGCCACCCCTGGGCACCCGGGGGAATCGACCCCGTCCCGAGGGTCTGATCTCCTTCTTTCGCTCGAATCCAGCGCCCCGTGCGGCGCATTTGGAACGTCATGAATGACACCAATCGTCGGCTTTTCATCACGATTTTTCTATGCCTGGCCTTCTCTTACGCCTGGGTGATCTTTGTAGAGCCGCGGTTCAACCCGCCCGTTCCTGCGGAAGCCTCTGCAGCGGATGCGGGAGCGCTCGCCGCGGCTCCTGACGCAGGCCAGCCGGCCGTGGTGGTCGATGTTCCACGTGGAACATTGGATGGTGGGGTTGCGCTCTCCCCGGTAGTCGCTGC